>Ga0214473_10000136_pt1 | contig 106767 bp, 108 predicted proteins | sample RVTome_7_FD_203509 | JGI IMG/M metagenome (GOLD analysis project Ga0214473, IMG submission 203509) | Soil microbial communities from uranium-contaminated site in the Upper Colorado River Basin, Wyoming, United States - RVT98D197 | ecosystem: Environmental > Terrestrial > Soil > Contaminated >... | reverse complement strand
ATCCCACTTGCGGCTCCGGCTCGTTGCTTCTGAAGGCGCACGATGAAGCCAAGGGCCGCACCAGCCTCGACCTCGCGCTCTACGGGCAGGAGATGGACAACGCTACCGCTGCGTTGGCCAGGATGAATATGATCCTCCATGACTGTCCCACTGCCGAAATCTGGAAGGACAACACCCTTTCCAGCCCACACTTCACGGGCAGCGACGGCCGCCTCAAGACCTTCGACTTTGTGGTCGCAAACTTCCCTTTCTCCACCAAAGCCTGGAGTAATGGCTTCGATCCGGCCAATGACCTGTATGGCCGCTTTGCATTCGGGATTCCGCCGAAGAAAAACGGCGACTATGCCTTCCTCCTGCATATCCTCGCGTGCCTCAAGAGCACAGGTAAAGGCGCGGTCATTCACCCGCATGGCGTTCTTTTCCGCGGCGGTGCGGAGGCCACGATCCGCCGCGAGATCGTCAAGCGCGGTTATATTAAGGGCATCATCGGACTCCCGGCAAATCTCTTTTATGGCACGGGCATCCCGGCCTGCATCCTCGTGCTCGACAAGGAAAACGCCCATGCCCGGAAGGGCATCTTCATGATTGACGCCTCCAGGGGATTTATGAAAGACGGTAACAAGAACCGCCTCCGCGTCCAGGATATCCACAAGATCGTCGATACCTTCACGCGCCAGCTCGAAATCCCGCGGTATTCGCGCATGGTGCCTTTGGTGAAAATCAGCGATCCGAGGAACGACTTCACCCTCAACATACCTCGTTACATCGACAGCACCGAGCCAGAGGACTTGCAGGATATTGACGGCCACCTGCGTGGCGGCATACCAGACCGCGACCTCGACGCGCTCGCAGATTATTGGGAGGTGTTCCCTTCTGTGCGTCCGCTCCTGTTCGAGTCGGCAGGACGTCCCGGTTACAACCGCCTGAAGTTGCCCGTGGCAGACCTCAAGACCGCCATCTTCGGCCATCCCGAGTTCACCGCCTTCAAGGACTCTATTACCGCTCTCTTTGCAAAATGGAAGAAGGCGAGCACACCACAACTGAAAGGCATCGCCATCGGCGACAAACCCAAGGCGCTTATTGAAACGCTCTCCGAGGAGTTGCTGGAAACCTTCCGAAAAGCCCGGCTGTTCGATGCCTACGACGTTTACCAGCACCTCATGGACTACTGGACCGAGACCATGCAGGACGATGTCTATATGCTCATAAGCGGTGGATGGCGCGAAGCCGCCAAGCCCCGCCTCATCATTGAGGACAAGGACAAGAAGACGAAGGAAAAGCCGGACTTCACCGTGGGGAAACAAAAGTTCAAGGCCGACTTGATTCCCGCCCCAGTGCTCATCGCCCGCTTCTTCGCCAAGGAACAGGCCGTTATCCAGAAATTGGAGGCCGAGGCCGCCGCCATCGTGCAGAGCCTGGAGGAAATGGCCGAGGAACACGGTAACGAGGAAGGACTGCTGGTCGAAGCGAAAAATGAGAAGGACAAACTCACCAAGGCGTCCGTCGCGGCCCGGCTCAAGGAAATAAAGGGCGACGCAGAATTTGCGGACGAGCGGAAAGTCCTGGAGGACTATCTCGCCCTTCTCGAAAACGAAGCCGAAGCCGACAGCCGGGTGAAAGCGGCGCAGAAGGAACTGGAGGTCAAGGTCGCAGCGAAGTATGGTAAGCTGACCGAGGACGAAATCAAGACGCTGGTCGTGGACGACAAATGGCTGGCCACACTCGCTGCCACCGTGCAGTCCGAACTCGACCGGGTCTTGCAGGCGTTTACCGATCGCATCCGGCAACTGGCCGAATGCTATGCCGCGCCGCTGCCCCAGATCAGCGCGGAAGTCGAAACCCTCTCGGCCCGCGTGGGTGGGCATCTGAAGAAAATGCAGTTTAATCTATGACAAATTAGCGTCCTACTTGGAGAAAGACACTCGACCCATGACAGCGAAACGAAAACAGCAGGGTATTTTTCATGCACCCTTGAACCCCAAGGACACGGCGACGCAAACCGAAGGATGTCGCCATACGAACCCTGACATCTGTGCGAAAAAATCACTGCAGAATGTGTGTGCTTTTGTTCGGGCAGATAGAATTTGTCTCAAACCGCCCACGTCTTGGGCAAAACAGTTCGAGCGTCTCAAGGCGGCAGCTCGACGCAAGACGACATAATGCAGCCCGAACGTTGCGCTACTCAACCATCAGCTCCAAGGAGCTGCCGTTGGCACTTGGGACCACGTAGGTTGCGGAGTTTTGCCCCAAAATGTCTATGCTGCCCCCAAACGAGTAGCAGATAGAACAGAGAGGCACACAATGGAAGTGAAGCCGGACTACAAACAGACCGAGAATGAAGCAGAGCATGGAGATTGGCGTGCTTGCGACATTTCCGATCTTTGCGGACTTCAGAGAGGTTTCGATATTACCGAAGCAACGCGAAACCACGGGAGCGTTCCGGTCTATTCCTCGTCGGGTTTGTCTTACTTTCACAACGAGGCAAGGCTGAAGCCACCCGCAGTCATTACTGGTAGAAAAGGCATTCTCGGAAAAGTATTTCTTGTCGAAGAGCCATGCTGGCCACACGACACGACACTCTGGGTAAAGGATTTTAAAGGCAACGATCCCGGATTCGTTTACTGGTTTTTGGTTCATTTCAGGTTAGAAAGGTTCGACGCCGCGACGTCTGTTCCAACGCTGAACAGAAACAATTTGGTGGGGATTCCCATCAAGCTCCCACCTCTCCCCGAACAACGCGCCATTGCGCGAGTGCTGCGGGATGTGGATGCACTGTTAGGCGCGCTGGAGAAACTCATCGCCAAGAAGCGCGACCTAAAACAGGCTGCCATGCAGCAACTCCTCAACGGCCAGACCCGCCTCCCCGGCTTCACCGGAGAGTGGGAGGTAAAACGGTTGGGAGATCTCTCCCACATAAAAACAGGTAGCCGAAACAACGAGGACAAGGTCGATGGCGGCCAATATCCGTTTTTTGTGCGGTCGGAAATTGTCGAGCGCATCAATAGCTTCTCTCACGACTGCGAGGCCATCCTCGTGCCCGGTGAGGGGCGCATTGGAAGCATCTTTCACTATATTCATGGGCGATTCGATGTGCATCAGCGTGTGTATGCTATCACGCAGTTCGAGCCGAACACTTCCGCCAAATTTGTCCACTTCTACATGGCGAAGAAATTCGGGGTTTGGGCGATGCAGAACACAGTCAAGGCTACTGTGGACTCACTTCGCCTGCCGACGTTCCAAAACTTCGAATTGAAGATGCCGCCAACCGTCGAAGAACAAACCGCCATTGCTGGGGTGCTGTCGGACATGGACGCGGAGATTGCAGCGCTGCAGGAGCGGCTGGCCAAGACCCGCGCCCTCAAGCAAGGCATGATGCAGGAATTGCTCAACGGGAGGGTGCGGCTGATATGAACAACCCGATGGGAAAGATTGCCCGCCCGAAGACCCTCCGCCCAAGCGGCGGTTACCGCAAGTTGCGGTCTTTCCAGGCGGCCACCATCATCTACGACGCCACGGTGTCGTTTTGCGATCGCTTCATGGATCCACGCTCACGCACGGTAGACCAGATGGTCCAGGCGGCGCGTAGCGGGCGGCAGAACATTGCCGAAGGCAGCAGGGCCTCGGCTGCCTCCAGCCAGACTGAATTGCGTCTTGTCAATGTGGCCCGCGCCAGTCTTGACGAGCTGCTGCTGGACTTCGAGGATTTCCTGCGGCAACACGGCCTAACGCAATGGGCCAAAGACGATTCCCGGGCCCAAGCCGTGCGATCGGTGGGGAAAAATCATCAGTCGGATCGGTCGGATCAGACTGATCAACCCGATAAAAACCCTTATTCATCCTGGCTGACCCACGCCGATCCGGCGGTGGTTGCCAATGCCATTATCTGCCTGATCCACCAGACCAACTACCTGCTCGACCGGCAGGTTGCGGGACTGGAGCAGCAATTCATAAAGGAAGGCGGTTATAGCGAACGCCTGGCGGCGGCACGCATTGCCGAGCGCCAGAGGAAAAATCGGACCGATCCGTCGGATCCGACCGATCTGACGGATAAAATGCTCCCCGCCTGCTCCGTTTGCGGCGAACCCATGACGCTGAGGACAGCCCGCAAAGGGGCCCAAGCTGGCTCGCAGTTTTGGGGATGCTCGGGCTATCCCGAGTGCAAGGGCACGAAGAAATTGGACGGATCAGTCTGATCCGACTGATCCGACGGATGAAAAGCATGAGCACCGTCGGCCAAATCGAAAAGAAGACCCAGAAGCGCGTGGTGAAGATGTTTCGCGATACGCTCAAGTATGACTACCTCGGCGACTGGACCGATCGCGAAGGTAACCGCAACATCGAAGAGGAATTACTGCGAAGGTTTCTACGTGAGAAGCAGCATTACGACGAAGCGCTTATTACCAGGGCGGTTTATGATCTGGGCAAGGCGGCGGGCGATACCAGCAAGAGCCTCTACGACCGCAACCTTGCCGTTTATGAACTCCTGCGCTACGGTGTCAAGGTGAAGGCGGAGGTGGGCGAGAATTTCCAGAATGTCTGGCTTGTAGATTGGGAGAATCCGGAAAAAAATGATTTCGCCATCGCCGAGGAAGTGACGCTGGCAGGAGCCGATACCAAGGCCCATGGCAAGCGGCCTGACGTGGTATTGTATGTGAACGGGATCGCGCTCGGCGTGCTCGAATTGAAGCGCTCCACCGTCTCGGTGGCCGAGGGCATCCGGCAGAATCTTGACAGCCAGAAGAAGGTTTTCATCCAGCCCTTCTTCTCCACGATGCAATGGGTGATGGCGGGCAACGATACTGAGGGCCTCCGCTATGGCACTATCGATACCCCGGAGAAGTATTACCTCAAATGGAAAGAAGAAAGCACCGTCGAGAACCCACTGGACCGGGCATTGATCCAACTTTGCGCCAAGTCTCGCTTTCTTGAATTGGTTCACGACTTCGTCCTCTTCGATGCCGGGACGAAAAAAGTCTGCCGTCACAACCAGTATTTCGCCACCCGTGCGTCACAGGAGGTCGTGAAGCGCCGTGAGGGCGGCATCATCTGGAACACGCAGGGTTCAGGCAAAAGCTTCATCATGGTGTGGCTTGCCAAGTGGATTCGGGAGCACATCACGGATGCCCGCGTCCTGATTATAACCGATCGCACCGAGCTGGATGAGCAGATCGAGAAGGTTTTCAATGGTGTCAAGGAAAATATTTATCGCACGAAAAGCGGTGCAGACCTGATCGCGACACTTAACGCCACGAAGCCTTGGTTGGTGTGCTCGCTGATCCACAAGTTTGGTGGGAAGGAGGAAGGCGAGGAGGTTGGTGACATCCCAGGCTATATCCAAGAACTAAAGAAAGCACTCCCGCCCGATTTCGTTGCCAAGGGAAACCTCTTTGTCTTTGTAGACGAATGCCACCGCACCCAGTCCGGCGAGTTGCACAAAGCGATGAAGGCGATTCTGCCGAGCGCAGTTTTCATAGGCTTCACCGGCACGCCGCTCCTGAAGGCCGACAAACAAAAGAGCATTGATGTCTTTGGCCGATACATCCACACCTACAAGTTCGACGAAGCTGTAAAAGACGGCGTGGTGGTTGACCTCCGCTATGAGGCGCGCGACATCGACCAACGTATCACCTCCCAGGCGAAGATCGATCAGTGGTTCGAGGCCAAGACCCGTGGTCTGACCGATCTGGCCAAGGCGCAGCTTAAGCAGCGATGGGGCACAATGCAGAAGGTGCTCTCCAGCCAGTCACGGCTGGAACAGATCGTCGCCGACATCATGATGGATATGGAGACTCGTGACCGGCTGAAGAGCGGGCGTGGCAATGCCATGCTCGTCTCGGGCAGTGTCTATCAGGCGTGCAAGTTCTACGAGCTGTTCAACAAGACCGACCTGAAGGGAAAATGTGCCATCGTTACCTCCTACAAACCGACTACGACAGACCTGAAGGGCGAAGATGCCGGCGAAGGAGAAACCGAAAACCTTCACAAGTATGCCATTTACCAAGAAATGCTCGCCGACTGGTTCAATGAGACCCCGGAAGAGGCTGTCAAAAAGGTTGAGAAGTTCGAGAAACAAGCGAAGAAAAAATTCATTGACGAGCCGGGGCAATTGAAGCTGCTGATCGTGGTGGACAAACTGCTCACCGGCTTTGATGCGCCGCCCGCTACCTACCTCTATATCGACAAAGAGATGCGCGACCACGGCCTGTTTCAGGCCATTTGTCGGGTGAACCGGCTCGACGGCGATGACAAGGAATACGGCTACATTATCGATTACAAAGACCTCTTCAAGAGCCTCGAAGGGGCGGTGCACGACTACACATCGGGTGCTCTTGATGGCTATGACAAGGAGGATGTGGCTGGATTGCTGGAGGACCGGCTCGGAAAAGCCCGTGAGCGGCTGGAGGAAACCCGCGAGGCCGTGAAGGCGCTCTGCGAGCCCGTTGAGGTTCCCAAAGACTCGGCAGCTTACTTGCGCTATTTCTGTGCGAAGGATTCCGGTAATGCCGAGCAGCTCAAGACCAACGAACCGAACCGTCTCGCTCTTTACAAACATGTCGCTGCATTCGTGCGGGCGTTCGCAAACCTCGCCAACGAATTGACGGAGGCCGGCTACTCCCCGGTCGAGATTGAAGCCCTGAAGTCTGAAGTTGACCATTACGAGAAAGTCCGCACCGAGGTCAAGCTGGCAAGCGGTGACTACATTGACCTCAAGATGTATGAACCTGCGATGCGGCACCTGATCGACACTTATATCCATGCCGGGGAGAGCGAAAAGGTGTCTTCGTTCGACGATATGTCACTGGTCCAACTCATCGTCGAGCGCGGCGCTGATGCGGTGAAGGCGCTGCCGGAGGGCATCCGGAAGAACAAGGAAGCTGTGGCCGAGGCCATCGAGAACAACGTCCGTAAGCTGATCATCGACGAGCAGCCGATCAATCCAAAGTATTACGAAAAGATGTCGGAACTGCTCGACGCCTTGATTGAGAAACGCCGACAAGAGGCGTTGGATTACCAGGCGTATCTGGAGAAGATCGTCGAACTGACGAAGAAGGTTAAAAACCCAGAGGTGGGCGGGAATTATCCATCAGCGATTAACACGCCGGGCAAACGTGCGCTCTATGACAATCTGGGAAATGATGAACCGCTGGCGCTGGTCGTTCATGATGCCGTGCGTGGCAGCCGCCAAGACGATTGGCGGAATAATTCCTTCAAGGTCAAGAAAGTGAGAAATGCGATCTGGGCCGCGCTGGAGTCAACTGGGGCACTGGCGCAAGACAACCTTGAAGTCGGCAAAATCGGCGTCATGCGAGACCCGTCGCCTGGTTATGGCAAGGAATGGTCGGAGTTACCCGAAGAACGCGTCGAGAGAATTCTCATGTTGGTAAAGAACCAGGATGAATACTAAAAAGGTCGAGATCCGAGTGAGTGGATTGGCGGTTCAGATCGTCCGAAAGGACATCAAGAACCTGCACCTCGGGGTCTATCCCCCGAATGGGCGGGTCCGGGTGGCGGCACCTTTAGCCCTCAGCGATGATGCGGTTCGACTGGCAGTGATCAGCAGGCTCGGCTGGATCAAGCGTCAGCGGGCAAAATTTGAGGGGCAGCCCCGTCAACCAGAACGGGAAATGGTCACCGGTGAAAGTCATTATTTCTTGGGTCAGCGGTATCGCCTCCGTGTTGTCAACCAAGATGGGGCGGCCAGAGTTGCTTTGCGGAATAAGTCTATCATTGAACTCCATGTGCGCCAACAGACCACCGTTGACCAGCGCGAAAGGCTGTTGCAGCGTTGGTATCGGCAACAATTAAAAGCATTGATTCCGCCCCTGCTGGAAAAATGGCAAACCACCTTGGGTGTTAAGGTTGCGGATTGGGGCGTAAAGAAGATGAAAACCAAGTGGGGTAGTTGCAACATCGGCCTCCGCCGAGTATGGTTCAACCTGGAGTTAGCCAAGAAACCGGTGCAGTGTCTTCAGTATCTCGTTGTTCATGAGTTGACACATCTGTTGGAGCGATACCATAGCGATCGGTTTGTAACGCTTATGGAAGAGCATTTACCAACATGGCGGGTTTGGCGTGACATGCTAAACCATGCCCCATTAGCCCATGAAAATTGGAGTTATTGAGCAGAGTGTAACTCCACAAATCAGGAGACTGTAAAAGCAGGGTATTGTTCCTTGCAAGATCTGCAAACCTCCGACTAAAGATTAAAAAAAATATAATAGGGGTGAAAGATGGGATCTGTAGTCAGGACAAAAAATGTTAGAAGGGCAGAGGCAATTTTACGGTCTATCATAGGGATCATTTTAATAATTTTTACTTTTTTCATTGAAGGGATTTTGCGTTGGGTAATCGGATTGATTGGAGTGGCATTTATTTTTACGGGCATATTTGGATACTGACCCTGAAAAGGGTTTTTGCTGAAGGTCTTCAGCAAATAATGCGGTTAATTTGGTAGTAATCCATGATTAGAAATTGACCTCACTCTATCGTGGGCTCTGGGGTCGGACCAAGTTAACGAATTAATGATCTCCTGGAAAAGAGGGGCTGATTTTAGGCTTAGAACGCCAATTTTAACGTTAAAATCGCAAAGCGCATAACGCAGAGATCAAGCATCAAAGCTGAAAGCTCAAAGCAATGACCGTGGGGCCTGACTGAATTTTTCAGTCAACTACTCCAACCCTTCTGGCTGGCCGGTAATGAGTGCTGTCGGGCACACAATAGAAGATGATATTTACCCCGTTAGCAATAATACCCCGCTCGGTTTCGAGTCCCACTATAGCGGGACTGGAATTTCTAACGGGGTGAACCTCTACGGGAAGCACAATTTTTTGAGGTGCTTCCATTTTTTAGCCAACCTCTTACATCTCTTAGATTCAGGGCATTGCTAATTCGGTATTTAACTTTCAGGATGAATCATCAGAAAATCAGTGGAATTATAGAATCTTTTAGTGTATGATGAGAAAAAATAGGGTGAGGTGATAAGGATGAAGCCAGCAAGGAAGTTAGTTGATCCCGAAGATTATATTCTTTCTGTCCTTTCTCCTGAGGATAGATTAGACGCAGCCCTTAAAATCGCCAAAGAAGCATTTAAAGGAACAAAGCTGACGATGGGGGATATTGATAATGCTGTTAAATCGGTAAGGAGAAAGGCTTACGAAGGGAAGAGATAAAATAGTCATTGATACAGGAGTGCTTGTCTCTGCTTTTGTCTTTGGAGGAGTCCCTGAAAAAGCGATAAAGAAGGCATTTGCAGAAGCAGATATATATGTTTCCCCATCCATTCTGAAAGAATATCGTGAAGTTCCTTTAATCCTCGAAGATGAGAAAAAACTTACCCAAGCTCAATTAGAGGCATTGATTTCTGGGTTAGCTGCCTTTGTGACAAGAACAATTGTTGTTTACCCTCGAAAGAGGATACCCCTCTGTAGAGATCCGGGAGACAACATGCTCCTTGAATGCTGTTTTGAATCGAAAGCAGACATTTTGATTAGTAGCGATCGGGATCTCCTTGATATTGAAGCCCTTCCGTTTCCTCTTAAGATATTGAACCCGAGAAAATTCTTAGAGCAGAGATTAAAATAACTTTAAATAGAGGGAGGGAAAGACATTGGGGCCAGAAAGACATTGGGGCCAGGCTTGACTTTTTGACATTCCCAAAAGATGGTGTCATCCCTAAAAAAATTGGCGTATTCAAATTCTGAATGCGGATTGCGGAATTCGGAATTAAATAAGAAAGCGGATCAATAACTTTGTAACCTAATAAACCTTTTCCTCTGACTGGCCGGCAAGTGCGCTGCCGATCGCACAGTATGAGATGATATTTACCTCTCCGGGAAGCACCATTTTGAGGTGCTTCCATTATTCAGTCAACTTCAGCAGGATTTGGAATGCTGATTGGGGGAAGAACCAGGATCAAAGGTTTTTCCTGCCTGACTGAATTTTTCAGTTAACAACTTTCTACCATTGCTGACTTGGTTTTTAAAAATGGATGAAAGTGGGAATAACCTCACACTTTCAATTTTTAGTTAAAAGGAGGGGGATATGCCGACCATATTTTTTTATGGCCCAAAGCTGGATAAAGGGAAGAGAAAAGAGATGATCAAATCCTTCACGGATACTGCGAGCAGGCTGACAGGCATTGAAAAATCAGCTTTTGTAGTATATCTAAGGGAGTCCGGTCCGGAAGATGTCGGAGTGGGCGGAGAACTTTTAGAAGATGTGCTAAGAGAAAGAAAATAAATACGATACTTCAACGTTGTGTTCGATGTTTGGGGCAAAGCTGAATTATGAAGGCAGAACCTGGGGGTCAGGCATCGGTAATTCGGTATTGGCGTAAATCTTAGGACTCATCCCTAAAAAAGTTGGCCGATTATAAAGCTGATGAGTGAATGGATTCTTGTGTTGTGAGTCAAACGGCGATTGGGGTCAAGTATCGGTCATGAGGTATTATTCCACCAACACGCCAAAGATTATCTTATTTTCGAGGAAGGTCGATGGATTTTCAATTTGACGAGAAGAAATTGAAGTTTGTTCAGCGGGTTTTGAACAACCGCGTGCTCTTCAAGATCGCGCTGCTTTTCCAAGTGCCTATAAACTTCGTGATAGGAATGAGACTCAGAGAACTAAATGAAAAATCGTGTAAAGTCTCCGTTCCTTATAGATGGCTCAACAAAAATCCTTTCAAATCGACGTTCTGGGCAGTATTGGGTATGGCGGCGGAGGCGAGCACCGGCGTATTGGTTATGATGTACACCTATAAACTCGACCCTTCTGTTTCCTTCATTGTGGGTGATTGTTCCGGAGAGTTCGTCGCCAAAGCCAAGGATCTTACGACGTTTGTCTGTAATGACGGAAAGCGCATTGCCGAAACGGTAAAAAAGGCGATAAAAACGGGGGAACCTCAGGAGGTATTGTGCCAAACAGTTGGATATTCAAAGGCAGGAGAGGAGGTTGCCCGTTTTACGTTTACCTGGAAGATGAGGATGCGGGAGGCATAAGGGCGGGACTCCACGCCACTCCCAAAGCTCTGATCGGTAACAAAGGCTATCGGAAGTATTAAACCTGGGGGTCAGGCATCGGTAATTCGGTAAAGGAATTCTATGTCTGCGGTATTCGGGGTCAAAGCTACATTTTACATTCTGGATATCTTCGGAGAAAACTGGCGCATCCCTAAAAAAGTTGGCCTAATCCCGATAGCAGAGGGTATAGGGCATAGCGCAGAGAAGTCAAGAGTTTTACTGGGATGAATTCTGGATGATGGGTTTATTTTGTATGGGCCTGAATACTCTTAACAATTAACATCCTGGCATAGGTAGTAGGAGGTAGGCCCTCTTTATCAGCAAGCTCTCTTAGCCTCCTTATGAACTTAGGCTCCAGACGTAAAGAGATGACTTCTTTCTTGGGTCGAACAAAAACCACATTTTTGGTTATCTTGAAGGCATCGTGATAAGCCGTTGAATCATGGGTATCCCAAAATTTCCTTTCTTCTTTTAAACTTTTAAATTTTTGCACTTTCATTCTTTCCTCCTTCTATAATATCGCTTTTCCTTTTCGGTCATGTTTCTGGCAGTAATGATTTTTGTTTTTTTATATTGTGAGGCCCATACGATGAATAATAGCCGCCCTCCATGAGTTTTTCCATAAGCAAGATATTTGCCTTCTTTTCCCCGCATCATAAGTGGTGTGTCTACATCATTAAACAATACCTCTTCAACCTCTTCGGGTGAAACCAGGTGACTAGAAATATGATCGACTGTTTCCTGATCCCATGAGATTTTTTCTATTTTCAAGATATCCTCAATTTGTTAATAATGTAATACATTTTTAATAAATAATCAAATAATTGTCAAGACGAAATAAAGGACAAAGAGTTAGCCTTTAGCTTTGAAATTGAATAGGCTGCGGGGTCAGGCTTGAGAAATTGATATTTGGTCTCCTCCATAAAAAAGTTGGCCCTGATTTAGTCATTGGGTTATCGGGTCCATTGGGTTATTGAGTTTCAAACCTCAAAGTAAACCACTCATTTATGGCTGAATTTTTAAAGCACAATTTTATTAAGTGCTTCCATTTTTCAGTCAAGCGCTTTTTCCTCCCTCTGACTAAGTTTCTGAGTTCGCTTTTTAAACCAGGGCAAATTGCCCTTGACGGAGGTTAACATTCAAGCTAACATGATTTTGTGAACAGAACAGTTATCTTCTATAGAACTGTTAGTGGCAAATGTCCAGTCCAAGAGTTTATCGATTCTTTGCCTGGCAAAGTCGCACAAAAGATAGTCTGGGTTCTCAGGTTACTGGAAGATATGGATATTGTGCCGGCTTCATATTTCAAAAAGCTTGCCGGAACGGAGGATATCTGGGAATAAAGAATTCAATTTGGCTCAAATGCCTATCGCATCTTTTGTTTCTTTACGAATAACTCGGTTGTACTTACCCATGGATTTGTTAAAAAAAGTCAAAAGACTCCTGCCGGTGAAATAGAGAGGGCAGAAGCTTATCGAAGACATTTTCTTAGAAGGAGGGGATAAATGAGTGACCTGAAAAAATATATCAAAGAGAGGAAAACGAGAGACAAAGCATTTGCCAAAGGCTTTGATGAAGGTTACGAGCAGTTCAAAATTGGGGTCGTACTCCGTCAGGCTCGTGAAGAGGCAGGAATAACCCAGGAGGAGTTAGCTCGTCGTCTTAAGACCAGGAAGACTGCCATATCAAGAATTGAGAACCATGCAGAGGATATCAAGTTATCCACCTTAGAGCGCGTTGCCGGAGCCTTAGGGAAACGCCTACAAATCAGTATTGCCTAAAATTAAGTTTGGCTTCAGTGTCATTTATAAAAAAGTTGGCCCTGCCATTAAGACGAAGAGATGGGGAGATGAGGGGACAGGGAGATAGGGTGATCGATTCATCTATAAAAAGGCTTATCATTAAAATAGCATGGAGCAGAGCGCCAAGGGCAAAGCGCATAGCGTAAAGCTCAAAGCTGAAAGCTCCCGCCTATGCTGAGGCTGCGGCGGGCAGGCAAAGCTCAAAGCAGGATGGATGATTGAGTCATGAATAGCACCCTATAGATTTTGACTCATCCTCTTTGGTCAACTTCAAACCACTTGACGGATACAGCCTGCCGAGTATATTCTCATATGGAATTAAATCCCATGGAAGCCAAGGGGGGACGGAAGATGAGTATTGTCCGGGCTGCAGTCATCCAGGATAGTCCAGTTGTTTTTAATCGGAAAGCCACCCTCGAAAAAGTTCACTCCTTAGTGAACCAAGCGGCCAGGGAAGGAGCGAGACTGGTGGTCATGCCTGAGGCGTTTGTCTCAGCGTATCCCTCAGGTCTGGACTTCGGAGCCCGGATTGGCTCCAGGACGCCAGAAGGGCGTGAGGATTTCAGACGTTATTATGAAAGTGCTGTGGATGTGCCCGGTCCGGCTTGCGAGGCCCTCGGGAAGGCTGCACGGGATGCCCAGGTTTTCCTGGTCATCGGGGTCATCGAGCGCGACGGCGGAACACTTTATTGTACGGTCCTTTTCTTTTCCCCGGATGGAGGATTCATGGGAAAGCATCGAAAGCTGATGCCCACAGCCATGGAGCGCCTGGTTTGGGGATTTGGTGATGGCTCGACCCTGCCCGTATTTGATACCCCTCTCGGAAAGATCGGAAGTGTCATTTGTTGGGAAAACTATATGCCCATGCTTCGCATGCATATGTTCGCTCAAGGGATTCAGCTTTACTGTGCCCCAACTGCCGACTCTCGGGACACCTGGCTTCCTTCGATGCGCCACATCGCTCTGGAAGGACGCTGCTTCGTCCTCAGCTGCTGCCAGTATCTCACCCGGGCCGATTGTCCGGAGGACTATGCTGCCGCCCAAGGGAACGACCCGGCCACAGTTTTGATGCGCGGCGGAAGTTGCATCATTGGCCCCCTGGGCCAGATTTTGGCCGGGCCAAATTTTGAAGGACCTTGTATTCTGACCGCAGATCTGGATTTGGACGAAATTCCGAGAAGCAAATATGATTTCGACGTCGTCGGTCATTATTCCCGGCCGGACATTTTTCGCCTTTACGTCAACACTCGCCCCGCCCAGCCAGTGGTGGTATCTTCAGGAGACGACGGTTGACATCAGACCTAATAAGGAAGAAGCTTGGTGGAAGAACGGGTAAAACTAAGGGACGTCCATAAATTTATAAATTTCTTTCAGCGGAGTGTCATCCATAAAAAAGTTGGCCCATTCAAATGCAGATTTCGGATTGCGGAATGCGGAATTGAAAAAAGAAAAGCCTGCGGGGTCAGGCTTGGGATATTTGGAATTCTTCGTTAGGCTGTAACCATGGTACGCAAGCCGAGGGTCCACTATCCAACCGCATTATAATTTAGACCTTGGTGTCAGGCAAAGGTAGTTCGGTATTGGCATGGCCTTCCCCGTGATGAACTTTGCCATATCCTCGACCTGAAGGACGGGTATGGCCCAAATTGCCCTGGCGAAACCTTCCGCGTCCTGAAGGATAAGGAAGAGCGAGAGTTCGGTGAATACCGCACCTGCCACCTGGTTTTGAAAGCCTGGGACATAAATAAGCCTTCCCTTCCATGGGTCTTATTGATTAATAAGCTCTGATTGATAAGGTCTTGCCAATCCATATCCGATAAGATATAATATTTTGATGCGAATTATCTTCTATCGATCGTTAGCTGGGCGAGAACCTGTGCGTGAGTACTTATCAGGACTTCCGCTTCGCGACCGAGCGGCTGCGGCCGATGTTTTAGATGCAATTCGGGGGCATGGGCTGCAAGCTCCTGGAGTCCGATTCAAGCAGATCCGAGAAAAACTTTGGGAATTTTATGTTGAAGCTGGGGCCTCATATCGTATCTTTTATGTCACCGTAACCGGCCCAATGATGGTTCTCCTCCATGCTTATAAGAAAAAAAGTCAAAAGGCTCCAGTTAAAGAGATCGAGACTGCCATACGGAGAATGAATGAGGTGTTACATGAATCCTAAGAAGAAATGGATGGGATCAGGTATTGAAGAGTTTGTGGCACAGGAAATGAAGGATCCTGCCTTCCGAATGGCGTTTTCGGAAGCACGGACCAAGCGAATTAAGAAAGCGCTTGGGGAGATGATTCGTAAGGCCAGGGAAAGCCAGGGTTTAAGCCAAGCTGCTTTGTCTAAACGGGCCAAAACAACCCAGGCAGTTATTTCGCGCATTGAGAACCTAAACAAACCCTACCTTCCAAGCGTGGGAGTACTTGCACGTCTTGCGGGTGCTTTGGGTGCGCACATAGAAATCGCTTTTATTCCTGGTGAAAGAGCAATATCATCCAAAGACAGATTCCGTGTTTCATCGGGAACCTAACAAGAATAGGGGAGGAGGCAGAAATGAAGTCGCCTGTTCTTAAAACATTTTTGGTGGGCGTTGCTTTCGGGATAGGCATAACTGTTTTATCCTTGTATGCTCAAAAACCAGGTTGCTTCGTTACTTCGTTAGAAACAATATCAGAAATGGGGCGAGCCCGAAGGGCCAAAGAAGAAAAAAACAAATTCCTAAGAAAAAGGCTGGAGGCAATGGGCTTTTCGGATAAGGAAATTAATGAAAACCTCTAACACTGTTTACCCCGTTAGAAATTCCAGTCGTTCGACCCAAAGGCTCTCGACGGGCGAGGCATTAAACCCCGCCCTGCCTACCGGCAGGCAGGCGGAATTATTATAAAATCTAATCCCGCTGCAGCCGCCGGCCCAGGGGGCCTCTGGCCCGGAGGGAGCAGTGGGGCATTATTTCTAACGGGGTAACCGTCTTCGGGGTCAGGCTGGCAAACATGCATTTAGGGGGACGGGGTCAGACTTAAAGATTGAGATACGGTGTCATCCGTAAAAAAGTTGGTCCAGTCGGAATCGAAAACCGCATGGGGGATAGCATTGACAAACGGGTCAAAATGTAATACATTTTTTATAAAAAAGTAATACGGGGGTAGTTGCCATGGACGTTGTAAAAGCTACGGTCAAGGGCCAAATCCTCATCCCGGCATCACTGAGAAGAAAATATCGAATTGAGAGGGGAACCTCTCTGCGTGTTTACGGTGGGAAGAACCGAATCATCCTTGAACCTGTGGATCGAGACCCGGTGGAAGAAGGTCGAGGCATGTTGAAGACCAAAGGTAGAATACTCAGGTCTCTGACCGAGGACAGGAAAAGGGAAGCGAAGCAATGAAACGATACGTCTTAGACAGCTATGCCATGATCGCCTATTTTGAAGACGAACCGGGCGCAGATCGAGTGGCACAGATATTGAAGCAACTTATCCAAGGCAAAGCAAAAGGATACATGAGCGTCGTGAATTGGGGCGAGGTTTATTACAACACCATGAGGGAGGAGGGTGTAGCTGAGGCCGAAAAGGTCATCCTTCAATTGGATAAATTTCCGATTCAGGTTGTCGAGGTAAATAGAGACTTCGCCTATGAGGCAGCGAAATTAAAGGGAAAGTATCGCATTGCTTATGCGGATTGTTTCGCTGCCGCCCTATCATTAAAATTAAATGCTTCCCTTGTCACAGGTGACTCCGAATTCAAGAAGCTGAAGGAACGAATTTCCATCCAATGGATCGATTGACCATGCGGTTTCAGCCATCCACAGGAACGTCCATAAAATGTTAAGAACCCCAGAAGAAGTCAGGTGTCATCCGTAAAAAAGAGGCGATGGGGTTATCCATTTGAAGACACCTGTCAAGAGAAGGGATTTCTGAAAAAGTTCAGAAATCCCTGATTACATTGATCAGGAACCGATTACACAGATTAGAAATGCATTGATAAATAAAGAAAAATCTTTGGAATCGTTTTTTTGAAATCCCTGCCTGCGGCAGGCAGGTGTGTAATCAGAGAGCGGAAAGTGTTTTTCAGAGCTCTCGAGAAAAAGCTTGACAAAGCTCTTTGATTTTCATTATGTTGGGTCATCCTGGTGATGACATAACCCTTTTTGAAAAGCTGATCCTACCGGGGCGGAGATGACCGGAATACTTCGCCTGCCTCTTATCCCCATACTGATCGCTTATGCGATCGGGCTCTATGGGGGCCAATTCAACCTCCCCTTGCCTTCTCAAGGACTGCTCCTTCTCTTCATTCTCCTCGCCCTATGGATTCTTCTGATCATTCTGAAAAGAATCCGATGGGCTTCCTGGGTTGCCCTCTCTTTCTTCCTTTTTCTCGGACTCTTTTCGATGCAAAGTTATTTCCATCCGAGGCATTCTCCATCTCATATCTCCCGTTTCATCGGTTTTGAACGAATCCTGCTGGAGGGAACGATAGATCGTTCCCCACAACGAACTCAGAGCAGAACCCAACTTTTGATCAAATCTCACAAGATCATCTCCGGAAACCGCCACATCTCCGTGGAAGGCCATCTCCTCCTTTTTCTGAAAGAGCAGAATCCCCAACTCCATATAGGAGATCGGCTCCGGCTTCTCTGCAGGCTTCACCAGCCACATGGGTTTCGTAATCCGGGCGTTTTTTCCTACGAACGCCACCTTGCCCTTGAAAGGATTCATGTCGTCGGATTCTTGTCCGATGATAAGATGTGGGTCAAAGTGGGCGAGGGTTTTAAAAACCCCATCCTCTTGAAAATCGAATCATGGAGGGATCACATCCGTGATTTTTTAGAAAAAGAAGCCACCCTGCCCTCTTCTTCCATTTTTCAGGCTCTGGTTCTGGGGGAACAGGGAAACATCCCCGAAGAAGTCAGAGAATCTTTTATTACCACAGGGATCGCCCACCTTCTGGCCATCTCAGGAGATCATCTCGGGATTGTGGCCCTCCTCTCCTTCTCGTTGTTCCTCTGGGTCATGAAGCGCTCGGAATTTCTTCTCCTTTCCCTCTCGGTCAAAAAATGGGCGGCCGCCCTGACCATTCCTTGCCTCCTCCTCTACACCTTCATCGCCGGCGGAGGGATCTCCGTGATACGGGCAACGATCATGGTCATCACTTTCTTTCTCTCCATCGTCTTCGACCGGGAGAGGCACCTCCTCCACACCCTCGCCCTGGCTGCCTTTCTCATCCTCCTCTTTTCACCTCCTTCCCTTTTCGATGTCTCCTTCCAGCTCTCCTTTTTAGCCGTCCTCTCGATTCTTTATCTGGTGCCGCGCATCTACCGGGATCTGAGACGAGAAGAAATGAACATCCCCCCGGAAATCTCATGGAAACAGAAGATATGGAAATATGTGAGGCTCTCTTTCATTGTCACCGTTGTCGCCATCCTGGGAACCGCACCCTTTGTTGCGCTCCATTTCAACCGGGTCTCTATCATCGGATTCCTTGCCAACCTCTTTATCGTCCCCTGGGTGGGTTTTCTCATCGTTCCCATCACCCTGATCGCCTCCATCTTCTCCTTCTTCTTCTATCCTTTTGCCGGCCTTCTGATCACAGTGGACCAATTTCTTGCAACCATTCTTTTCAAAGTCGTGGCCTTCTTCGCTTCCATCCCTTTTGCGTCCATCTATCTCCCCACTCCCACAGCCCTTGAAATGATTCTCTACTATCTCCTCCTCTTCTTATGGGTGCATCTCCGGAAAGGGAAAAAGATCAAATATCTCTTTGTCGGAATCTGCATCCTTCTTGCCGCCGATTTGGCCTACTGGAACCTGAAGGACCGCCTTCGCAAAGACCTCACCCTCACCTTCATCGATGTGGGCCATGGAGACTCCATTCTGGTCGAATTCCCAAAGGGGAAGAGGATGTTGATAGACGGAGGGGGCCTCCATGAGGACCGTTTTGATGTCGGAAAAAATGTGATCGCCCCTTTTCTCTGGAAGAAAAAGATTCAAAGAATTGACACCCTTGTCCTGACCCATCCTGACCCGGACCACCTCAAGGGTTTGAATTTCATCGCCTCCCAATTTAAAATCGGCCGGTTCTGGGACAACGGGCTTCGCGGAGATTCGGAATTCTACCTCGAGTTAGAAAAGACGCTTCAGAGGAGAAAAATTGACCGCTTCCCCCTGAATGAGAACATCAACTCTCAAATGATCAATGGGGTTGAGATCTCCTTCCTCAATCCACCGGCCGGAAGCGCCGGCCCTGTTCGTCACCGAAATCCTGCCTATCTCAATAACCAGTCCCTGGTGATGAGACTGAGGTTTAAAAATATCATTCTCCTTCTGACAGGAGATGTGGAAAAGGAAGCGGAGGAACGGATGGTGAGAAAAGGGTATCCGCTCGGGGCTCATATTCTGAAAGTCCCCCATCACGGGAGCTCCTCGTCAAGCAGTCTCATCTTTCTTGAAAAGGTGAAACCTGACCATGCGATTATAAGCGGTGGAGAACGAACCATTGGCCGGCTTCCCCACCCGGAGGTCATAGAGAGATATAAAAGATTGGGTTCAAAGATCTTCAGAACGGATAAACAGGGAGCCATCACGGTGATTACAGATGGAGAGAAAATCGAGATTAAGACTTTCCTGAAAGGTGAGAATTGAATTGAGGGGCTTGACGATCAATATTATGTTTAAAACTTCACAAAAAAGGCGGATTTTCTTTTCTGCTTTCTCTGGAAGAAAGCTTCTATAAACTCTTTGAGTAATCTACATGTCGGCCACGATCGAACCCAAGGCGTTTGAAGAAGCCCTGCAAATCGCCATCCCGCTCTCCTCTTTTCTTTTCCAATTTCAAAGTTTGATAAGTTATATCATCCTCAAACTTCATTAAGAAGTCAACGAAAATCAAGAGGTTGTTCGATGATTCACAGAAGGTCACTTGCCCTGTTAGTCAGCAAGAGGATAAATTGACAATCCATAAAAAGAACGATATGTTTAACATTAAATAGTTATAAATTGAGGAAGAATTGATAACGCTTATTTACAGGAGGTGAGCATGATGACCAATCCAAGCGATTTAGATCGGACATTTCATTTTATTATGAAAAGAATGGTGGAATTTGGGCAGGCGCCGCATTATACGGAGATCGCTTCCGGGTTGGAAATTCCTGTGGAAGAAGGCCGAAAAGCTCTTCACGACCTTTTCGCAGCAGGGATTCCCGGATGGCTTTTTCCAAATACGGACTACATCACCTCCTTTGCCCCGTTCAACAATCTTCCAACTCAGTATCGGATAACCATCGAGGGTCAGCAGAAATGGTTTGGCCAGTGAGCGTTCGAATCGCTAGCAGTCTGCTGGCTTTTTCCAGGGAAAACAGTGAAGATCGATGCTCCCTGTCTCGATTGTGGGCTCCCGATTCGAGTGGAGATCCGCGACGGGCAAATCCTTCGAGCCGAGCCTGAAGGTCTGATGGCGTATGTGGCTGTGCCCTTTTGGAAATGGTTTGAAAACGCTCCCTATGCCTGAAGTACGATGAACCTCTTCCGGTCGGAAGAGCACCTTCGGAATTGGGCCCGTTTCGATCCAGCTACAGCGGATGGTATCCTTTCACTTCCGGACTTGGTCAAACTCTTTTCGGGCAGCTATTTTCGCAGACGCCTGGACCCTGATTGGGTCTCACATAGTCGAGAGTATGTGCGGGAAATGGTCACAACGCTTGCGGAGCTTGGAAAGACCGGCCCTTTCTGGAAGCGACCCAAGCCCTGAAACTTTTCCGGTGGTGGTGTCAATATGTCCAACACGTTAAGTCCGAGTGTGCAGATGGTTCAGGATGCTTTAAAAGCGCTTGGCTTTATCAACGAGGTGATGGAACTACAAACCACGACCCGCACTTCTGCCGAAGCCGCCCAGGCGGTTGGATGCCGGGTCGAACAGATTGCCAAATCGATTGTCTTTCGGGGTAAGCAGACAGATAGACCCGTTCTGGTCATTGCCAGCGGTCCAAATCGAATCAATGAGAAGAAGATTGAGGCCTTGATTTCCGAGCCCATTGGTAAAGCCGATGCCAATTTTGTGCGCCAGAGGACCGGATTTGTCATCGGTGGTGTTCCCCCAGTGGGTCACCTTGAGAAGATCGAAATCTTTATCGATGAGGATTTTCTGAAATACGATGAAATCTGGGCCGCGGCCGGCACGCCCAATGCGGTCTTCAAACTCACCCCTTCGGACCTTGTTAAGATGACAGAGGGGCGCGTTATATCCATTAAATGAGTTGGGATAAAAAGGGTTCAAGGATTCAAGGGTTCGAGGAGTTAAGGGCAATCATTTAAAAGGAGGAAAGAGATGGAACTCAAGGCGGAACGAATAGAGATTCCCGAGGGGTGCAATGTGATCTTTGGGCAGACCCACTTTGTCAAAACGGTGGAGGATCTCTTTGAGATCCTCATCGGAGCTGTTCCCGGTATTAAATTCGGGATCGGTTTCTGTGAGGCTTCGGGCCATTGTCTTGTTCGGGGAGAAGGGAACGATGAAGCGCTCAAAGAGGCGGCCATGAATAATGCTTTCAGAATTGGCGCCGGCCATAGTTTCATCATCATTCTGAAAGACGCCTTCCCCATCAACATCCTCAACGCGGTGAAGATGTGCCAGGAGGTCTGCACCATCTACTGTGCTACGGCCAATCCTGTAGAGGTCATCCTGGCCCGGTCAGAACAGGGCAAGGGCGTGCTCGGCGTCATTGATGGCTCGTCTCCGAAAGGAATCGAAAAAGAGGACGGAATCGCCTGGAGAAAGGAGCTATTGAGAAAATTCAAATACAAGTTGTGAAGATAATACCGTATTTCCGATGCCTGGCACCAGACTCAGAAGAAAAAAGTGGCGAATGAGAGGAAGACATTTTGCCAGTTGGCTATTGGGAAGACGGGCTACCCGGGTGCCGGGGTTGCCCGTTACCTTGGGGTTACAACTTCTCCTGTCAACCCTTCGGCTCATCGGCATGAATGCTGGGGCTTGCCCCGGGCTTGAGACATCGGCGAGTTCAGTCGAGTTCCTCAGACTGAGAGCTCAGGGTTGACCCTGAGAGGCGCTTTATACACCGCCCTAAAGGGGGGACTGTTCAACTGAACTTCCGCTGAGGTCTTGGGGCGCCGCCGAATGGGTCAATCGTTTGGCCGTTTTCGAAGAAGCGGCAGATTTGGAAAAATCTCTTAAAATGTTTTAGAACCTACGTCCCTTCCCGTCAAAGGTTGTAAATTATTTCATATTAACAGCCTTATTAATCCATTCTTTTATCCCCTCATAATCTCGTAATTCTAACTGCCATTTATATTGATTAGCCAGCTCCAACGCCCCTTTAGTAAAAAAAGATGTGGTAGCCAGACAAGACTTGGTGACCCGATGATGTGAATGAAGAAATAGCAATTGCCGAACTGGTTCAATCCCAATTCTATTTGACCAGCGCTTTGCCTGTAAGAGATATCTATGTGGTCCGAGCGAATCAATTCTTTTAACCGCAAAGATATCTACTCCACCATCCTTGGTTCCTCTTTGTAATTCAATTTCATAGCCGAAAGTTTCTAAAATATCTGCCAGTAGTTTTTCATATACACGCCAATCCAAAGATCTTATTAGCTCCGGGTTTTTTGTAAGTACCCTATAAAGTTCAATATCTATAACGTCTAAATAAACGATATTACTAACTTCCCCTGACAATCGATGTTTTATTGCTAGGGTTTCATTTGAGAGTCTTTCAGCAATATCAAGAAACCCAAACCTTTTTGCTGTTGGAATTCGGAACTTAACATTCTGATCGAGATACCATTTTATAAACTCTGAATCTCTAAAGAACTTCAAATCTCGAGTATTATCAATGCAATCTGCAATCATTATTAATAATATCCTAGGGTCTTTAGAAAAAAGCATATTCCTTTCTAATTCCTGCTCCACAGGACTTGGATAATTCAATAAGGATTTTTCCTCTTGGCCCCCCCTAAATTTCTTGGAATCAAATTCGGTATGTTTTGCCACATTCGTTATTAACTCTATTAAATCTTTACTAAAATATTTAAAAATATCCTTTCCAATTTCATATCTTTCTTTGCTATTATCCCCATAATCAATTACTTCATGCAGCAGCCCACCAGCGATACAGACTTCATCATTAGTAAAGAGGCTTAATTCAAATGAGGCTTTTACTAGATGTGCGATTACAGGTTCATTTGAAATTCTTATTTTGCCCGTACTCCATTTAGCGCCCTTAACATAAGCTCTCTTAAGAAGGTCCGCATCTGTAGTAAGTTTTTTGCTTTGCAGATTATCAAGTATATCTGTAAATTTGATCAATTTTTGCTGGTTTAAACTTGCCATCGTTGTTTTAAAGCTTAGCGGTTTTTTAAATTAGAAAAGAATCCTAAATATTTATTTTTAAAGTATCTTTAGGTTTTGGTATTGAGATTATACGAGCATACTTCTCTCTCTATCCTCGTTTGAATACAATCTTTCCATATCCTACTCTTATATTGCTCCAAATCTTCTGGGAACAGGTTTTATGCTACTTTTAGCTTCGCTTGTGGGTAGTATCGCCAACCCTTTCTTGTCTTCAGCTTTTCGCCTCGCTTGATAGGCGTCCAGCTTTCAGGGTAGAAAACAAATCCGTGCATTTCCTCATCAAGATGGTGTTATATGTCATTGGACTTTGAAGAAGCCTTTCACCTTCCCTTCGACTGCTATGTAGAGGGGGAATTCCGTGCAGCCTTCAAGTCTCTTGGGGAACCTTGGCGTCTCCCGCCAGGCAAACCTCCCGTCAGCCTTCCTGTAATGGACGAATTTGTCTTTAAGCTCTGCTTCTGTAAGAAAAATGAGGATGCCTTTTTCTTTTGATGAAACTTTTAAGACCATAGAATCCTCTTTGATGCTTCGCTTGTATCTAGATCATTTCAAAGCTAAATTCCACTTGCCGTCTAAAATTTTCTCCAGAAGACTATCATCCGAAATAGAATTGTTGTATGCAACTGTATAAACGTATTTCATCACACCGTTCCATTGCTTCGAATCAGTTTTATAATCAAAATATTTTCTAAAACGGCCTCTTATAAACCTTAAGGCATCTAACAGGGTTATTTGCTTGCACTCAATTTTTGATTGTTCTCCGAAGCAGACAAACCTAACCCTAATTCTTCCGTTCCCGGTATAAAAATCTTCCTTTTTCTTAAGACATTTTATTGCCTTTATTTTTTCTTTTTCGTTTAGACAGCCAATCCAGTTCAGAATATATTCCAAGACTTCTTCTTTCCCAAAAGGGCGATTTATCCTTGCCTCCCCCTTTTTCACTTCGGCTATAATTATATCAATTATACTCTCCTTTCCAATTAGTTTAGGGTCATTTTCCAACTTTTGATTTTGGCCACGGCCACCGTCATCCTTTATTATTTCAATCTGATTTGGAAATCTAACCCCGATTAGGTCTACTTCAGTTTTTTGGCTTCCATGCTGGTCATGCAAAATAAAATTGTTAACAATAAAATAACCATTCAACCTCAAATAGCATTCCACCAATAACTCAGGACCCCTTAAATTCCAACTACTATTTTCATTTTCTGTAGGCAAGATTATCACCTTTAGTCTCTTAGGAATAAAATTGTGCGCGTAGATGTCACAATATTTTTAGCACCATCATTTGAGCCCCTATTCATGAGCATTACAGAGCGTTTTGTAAAATCTCAACTTTTTGAATTTTGACGTTTCCTGTTTGGTTCCGGCTATGCCGGGTTAGGTTTATCACAACAATTAACGACTAATAAAGTTTTCCCAAATCCCGCATCTTATTTGTGTTTCCCCCAAATCTTCTGGAACTGCTTCTCAAAGGTTTCTGCTATGTCCTTGTCCTTGATTATGATGTAATTCTCATCATTCCTTACCGTTGCGCTGTTGGTGTGGTTGAAGCTTCCAGTGTAAACAATTATGCCGTCTACGACGCAGAACTTGTTGTGCATCGAGCCATTCCCCTTGCTCCTTCTCAAAGCTATGCCGGCGCTTTCCAGCATCTCGTCTTTCGCATTTGCATCGTTAGCCTGCCCCTTGTCAATCAAAACCTTAACCTCGACGCCACGCTTAAAAGCCCTCACCAAGGCTTCAGTGAACTCATCCTTTGTCAGGCTGTAGATGGCAAGATGGAGGGTCCTCTCAGCAACATCATAAAGGGCAACAATCGGCTTGTAAACTTCCTTGTCAGGGGCGAAGTGGATGCCGAGGATTTCAATGCCAAAGGCATTGCCCGTAAAAAATACCAATAAGATGATTACCGGACATAAAAACTTTTTCCTCATCATTCCCTCTTTCCCCATTTTTGTCTGTAATTTATATCAAATCGGTTGAAATTACAACGAAAATCACATATTATGATGCCTGTAACGCCCCCCCGTATAAATGAATGAAAGGAAAGATGCCTCACTAAGGCTTAAAGAGGTTAGCTTAAGGTGCCTGAAAACATCCTTAATGATGAAGAACTTATTAAAGGTTTAAAGCAGGGCAACGAAGCTTCCCAATCGGCATTCATTAAGACCTTTGGACCTCGCCTTAAATATTTTATCATGAAAAAGTTTCATTTCTTGGAGCCTGATGCCGAAGATGTAGTCGCAGAAACATTCTACAAGGTAGTCGTGAATGTTCAAAAATATCAGGTTGAAAAGGGAGCCAAGTTTAGCACATGGGTGTTCGGAATTGCTGTAAGAATCGGAACTGACTGGCTGAGAAAAAATGTAAGGTATCCACAGATGGTTCATGGCATCGAGTGGATTGCCGTTGACCCCGCTGACTCCTCTCCGGAAGAACAAGTAAACAAGGCAGGGTTATTAATGCGGGAAGCCTTGTCCTGCCTTGACCCTATCGACAGGCAAATTCTTGAGTGGCATGCCCATGATGTTAAGCTTGTGGAAATTGCGAACTACTTGAGCATGGAACAAGGAACTGTCCGGCAAAGGAAATTAAGGGCCTTAAAGAAGCTTAAGGAAATATACGAATCATTATCAAGAAAAGCGAACTAATAGGCTCTATTAAGAGGGGGTGATTAGGGATGAAAAAGAATGAGATTCCTGCCATGGGCAATGAGCGAGAATTGGAGAGCTTTGAAGCCCAGTTGAAACTTTTCGCAAAGGCTGGAGAAATTCCTTATCCTGTTTCTGAAAAAGAAATCGAAGACTTGGAAAACGAATGCAGTGGCATTACTCTGCCACCCGAGCTTGAAGAAAAATTTGCCCGTAGTGTTAAGATAGCTCATGAAGAAATAGCCATCGAAAAAAGCAAGAGAATGCTCTATGGTCAAGTAAAGGCCTTCGGGAGGCATATTCAACATATCCGCAAGGAGGCAGGCATCAGCGCTTCAAGAATAGCTGAAAGGCTTGGCAAGGATAAAGACTTTGTTGAAAAATTGGAATCCGGCCAGATAAGCCCTTTGCATATCGCAAAGGGCACAATTGCAGACATTATGGAGACTTTCAGAATCAACCTGAAAGAACTTGTCTCAGTCGTCAAGATGTCTCTCCAAGTTTCCTCCATGGCAGAAGTAACTTCGGTCCATGCAAGGGCAGATGCGAAAGGAAACGAGAAGGAAAGGCTTGAGGATATCTCGATAGCAGCGGAAGACCTTATGTATATCTCTTCTAAGAAGGAGCAAAAGGAAGTCTCTGTACCGGAGGAATTTCTGGAAGACGTCAGGTCAGAGCTGGAACGCAGAGGCAGAACCGACCTCATTTAAGCAGATTGTGCTTTCCCAACGCTATAAACATCACTTCAAGGCTTACGTTGAACATCTCAGCAAGAGCTTTAGCATCCTTCTCAGTCTTATAAGCTTCTTTTATTATGGGTAATGGCACAAGAAGTTCGCTTGCAAATCCATGAGCCTCTGTGTTCTGAATCTTTGAAAAATCATCCCCAACCGGTGGATTATCTAGTGTTATACCATTTTCGTAATCGTCCTGCCTGTGATTCAGGAAATAATGCCCCAACTCATGAGCGATCGAGAACCTCTGGCGGTGCGGATGATGATTAGAATTTACCCCTATCGTTTTCTCTGCTCTCAGTAACAGCGCCCCCACCCTGTTGGGCCACGCTCTATAGACCAACTTAAGCCCCTCCCCTTCAGCAATGTCCTTCACAGCCGTTCCAGGCTGTGTAATCCCATATTTTCTAAGCACTTTTCTTGCCATCTCCCTAACGAAACCTATCCTCGCTTGTTCCTCCATAACCTCCTCCGTAAATCTAAAAAGCAATCCTTTGTAACGCTCTTACGTATAACTTTGTGACAGGAAAAGTGGAGGCCGACGCTTAACCTAATGACACCTTTCCTTAATTTAAGGAAAAAATTAAAGGATGTCAAAACAATTCCTCAGAAAGGAGAATTTCTATGATTTGGGATGAAGAGAAAAGCAGGGATAGAGTTAAGAACAATGACGTTCCGCCTAAGGATATCGAGGTCATCGAGCCTGAAAAGCTTCCAAACCTCGATGCCCTGAAGACGAACCAGATGGCAACGGTGGAAACTGCCACTCTTTTTGTAGACATCTGCCATTTCACCAAAAGGACTGAAGTGCAGCAGAAGAAATCCATATTCAGGATTCTTAACACCTTCCATCAAGAAATGAACGCCATAGCCAAAGAACAAAAAGTCCTCGGATTCAAGATCGCCATACAGGGAGACCGGGATCACATAGTGTTTTGTGCGCCCAAAGAGGGGAAAAAGGCTGTAATCAATTCAGCAGTTGAGGCAGCAATCTCCATGCTCACAAGCGTAGAGAAAGTCATAAACCCTTTCTTCTCCGATTACGACCCGATAAAGATAGCAATTGGAATCGACTACGGGACAATCGCTGCCTGCAAACTCGGCTACCGAGGTGAAAGGGAGCCCATCCTTATTGGCAACAGCACCAATAATGCCAGCAAGCTTGAGGACGCCGCCGGAGAACAGGAAATAATCGTAAGCGAGACGGTTTACGAAGCCATCGAAAATGAGAAAATCAAGAAGGCTTTCATGCCCAAATATGCAAACGGGAAAATGTGTTACAGCCTCCGTGATAAGACATGGGATGACTTTGAGGAAAAACAAAAAGGATATGCTCTGGCTGACAAAGCTGCGATTGCAGCAGCTCTTGACCAAGGATTATCAGTAGGGAGAGATGATGAAGGACAGTATGTTGTGGGAGTTAAGAACGGGGAAAGCTTTCAGGGAAAGCGTGTACACACCCCTAAGCCTTCAAGGGTTTGGACCAGCGAATGACAGCATCCTTGGCCTTCTGCCCTGGTATTGTGATGAGGAAAAGCTCCGGTTTGAGGTCAATGCTGTTAAGCAAAGCTTCGGAGATAGGTTTGAGCTGAAATGGACAAGATTCGGTGAGCCTTATTGGGAAGGATTTATCAAAACTCCGACCATTCCCAGCCTGATAAGAGTATATTACCCACGAGAGGAACCAAAGATTAATTACTACCCAATATTGCCTCCGAGGGCATTTCCCATACCGCCGATATTCAAATCGCCCCATATTTTCCGGGACCTGAGCATGTGCCTTTTCGATCCCAAAGACCCTGTAAGCATGTCCTGGAATCCTTTAACGGATACAGCTGCTGATGTCATCAAATGGGCAGACCTTTGGCTTTTCAAGCAAGGCTATTGGGAAGAGACCGGCCACTGGCCCGGACCGGTAGCAAGGCATGGAGGCTCTGACGTACCAACATACCTGCAACCCTTATTGGAAGAAAATAAAAAGAGGAGGTGAAGATTCTCTATGAGCACAAGAATTGAAGCCAATTATAAGAATCTTGAAAGAGCAAGCTCCTGGGTCGTTAATGCCGACACAAAAGCGAGCTTAATTCTGGCATTTAATGGGGGGCTATTCGCCCATCTTATGACGAAGACACCTGAGATAAAAACTCTGCTTATCAAGCAAGGATTGGGAATAAGTTCATTCATCCTTTTGGTAATATCCGGTCTTTTTATCCTGTTCTTCATCCTCTCGATAACCAACTGCTTCAGGACAATCAGGCCTTCACTCAATGCAAAAACACCTTCGATGTTCTACTTCGGCACGATACAAAATCTGAACCTTGATATCTTTAAGCAGAAGATGAAAAGCCTTGATGAAGAAAGCATCGAGGACGAGCTTATAAATCAGACCTACATTGTATCAACGGTGGCATACAAGAAATTTACCTCCGTAAGGAAAGCTTTAAACAACCTTATTGCAAGTCTTATTTTTTGGGGAGGGATCCTCTTGGCTCTTCACATATTTTAAGAAAAGTGTACTCGTTTAGAGTATGCTTGGAAAATTTAAAAATAAGATAGATACTACCGGCATACATTTGGGGATAGACGTTGGAAATATGGTATTTTTGTCTCATCGGATTCAAATTTATTACCAACGGCTCTGTACAAATTTCTTGTTGACAAATCTGTCAACGGATCATATCATTCAGAACATGAAGTTCGGGAGTTATCTTCGTCAATGTAGACAGTCGGCTGGTCTTTCTCTTCGAGAATTGGCAGAGATTGGCCAAATCAATCCGGCCTATCTTTCTCGTGTGGAACGTGGAATCGTCCCGCCCTCGGATGCGTTCATACGGTCGGTTGCCGATGCTTTGAAAATGGATTCTGAGAGCCTATTTCTCTTGGCTGGGCGTGTACCTGCAAATTGGCAAAAGGCTATATCCAACTCTCCCTCCCTGATTGCTGAGACTTTCCGCAGTGTTCTCGATAGCTATGTTGCCGAACCGAAGAGTCCCTACGGCAGAACCCTGCTTTCCTTTGGAGGGGTCCGGGCTATCGAAGATTCTGCTTTTCCATTTGAATACTTTAGCGACATCGCAGAACTTGAAAGCTGGCGAAAGGAGGTCTACCGTCCCATTTATCACATCCACAAGTGGTGGGCCCAAAGGCTCGGCTCGGTCTTCCGGGCCATCATCATAGGCGCGTTCGCTCCCAAAGGGTCAAATGTCTTTGAAATGTTCTATCAGCCTGTGAGATTAACTGGAGCTGTTATCTTCGACCCCTTCATGGGAAGCGGTACCACCATCGGCGAAGCCCTCAAGCTTGGCGCTCGCTCTATTGGTCGTGACATCAACCCCGTATCCCATTTTATTGTGAAGAACGCCCTGGGTATCCATCCCCGCGAAAAAGTCATTGAGACCTTTCGAGCCATTGAACGAGACGTCGCCCCTGCTATTCGTCACCTTTACCAGGCTCGTCTCCCCAAGGGAGGCATGGCAGATGTTCTCTATTATTTTTGGGTGAAGGTTGTTCCCTGCCCCAAGTGCGAGCGGATGGTGGACCTTTTCTCATCCTACATATTTTCACGGCATGTCTACCCTGCCCGTAATCCAGAAGCACATGCATTTTGTTCCAATTGTGGGGCTATCAATAAGATTCGTTACGACACTGAACATTATAAATGTTCGGCTTGTAGCCTGGCCCAGAATCCACAGGTTGGACCTGCAAAGGGTGTGAACGCAGTTTGTCCGGGTTGTGGACACAGCTTCCCAATTGCAAAAACTGTTCAGAAACACAAAGAACCACCTGCACACCGCCTGTATGCAAAAATGATCATACGGCCGAATGGCTCAAAGGATTATCTCCCAATCGATGATTATGATCTGCACCTATATCAAGAGGCTTCTCACACTCTCAGAAAACGGAAGAAGGCTTATCCTGTTGTCTCGATCGAAGAAGGCTATAACACCAATCAAGTCCTCAATTATTGCTATCAATACTGGCATCAAATGTTCAATGACCGTCAACTACTTTGCTTAAGCCTTCTTGTAGACCGCATTCGGAAAATACCCGACCGGAGGTTGCGGGATCTTTTCACTTGCCTCTTCTCCGGTACTCTAGAATTCAATAATATGTTCACTTCGTTCAAAGGAGAAGGCACTGGTGCCGTCCGCCACATGTTTTCTCACCACATCCTCAAGCCAGAGCGAACGCCTTTGGAGGCAAATCTTTGGGGGACGCCTAAGAGTTCTGGCGCTTTTTCCACACTCTTTGAAAGCCGTCTCCTCAGGGCTCTTGATTACCGTGAAAACCCCTTTGAAATCAGTTTAACAAACAACAATGGAAAGACCGCCGGGAAGAAGATATATAGTCTTTCTTGTCCGTTGGGTACGGACATCGCAGACACTTTTGATGAGTTCCAAGGAGGGAACGATCTCTACCTCTCTTGCGGTGATTCGGCAAAAACCGACCTTTCAACAGAGAGCGTAGACGCAATCGTTACAGACCCTCCTTTTTTTGACAACGTACATTATTCACAGCTTGCCGATTTCTTTTATGTCTGGCAGCGCCATGTCCTTGGAGCGAATGGTAACCATAATGCCAAAAGTACTCGTTCTGAGGAGGAGGTTCAACAAAGCGATCCAACCATCTTCACCGAACGCCTTTATGGTGTATGGAAGGAATGCAATCGAGTTCTCCGACGTGAGGGGCTTCTCATATTCACCTACCATCATTCTCGAAATGAAGGGTGGCGTTCAGTGTTAGAAGCAATTGTCAGGGCCGGTTTTGCAATCGCTGCGACTCATCCGATCAAGGCAGAGATGTCGGTGGCCAAGCCAAAGTTTCAAGCCAAGGAACCTATTGACCTGGACATAATTATTGTTTGCCGAAAACGAGAGGCCGCTTCAACTGAGGCGTCAGATTCCAAAAGTATCATTAGAAACGCAACCCAGGAAGCTACCGAGCAGATCGCTCGCTTCAATGCATCAGGCAGGTCCTTAAGTCGGAACGATGTTTATGTAGTTTTAATGTCCCAGGTCATCAAGCGGTTGTCCTGGCAGCCAATGCTCCATGAAAGCCTAAGCTTCCTCGACTCAAGCCATTCATCGATTGATAGAGCTATTAGCGATTTATACGAGGGGCAACGAATAGCCGAGCGACCTCCGAGCAAGCAATCAAGACAACTCTCCCTCTGGTGAACACCGGACACCGTTTTTCATCTGTTAAAATTTGCTTTCAATCGCGGCATTACTCACCAGGTTGAAAATTCAATCGAAATCGACCACGGGGCTGTGTTTTTTCTGTTCTGGCAGGCAAAGGAAAAGGGTCCAAGAGTTCAAATTGTCTATGATCTTTAGGAATATCATCGGCAAGGCGATAACAATAAAATGTGTTTGTACCCCCTTGCTGTATTGTTCTCTTTATTAATCCCACCTGTCGAAGTTGTGAAACGTTTTTCTCCAGATCATCTCTGGAATGGATCAAGGTAACACTATGATCGAGCTGTAGGGTACTCAGTGGGTTTGAAAAAATCAGCATGGGGCGAGTGCGATTAGCCCCGTTACCATAGGTTCCAAGACCAATCTCTTTAGCTCTTTCTCCAACAATCGATAAGTAGTAATTGAAGTCCTCGTTCAGAAGGTTGCCGTCACACAAAACCAAAGACGATAGCTGATATTTACCTGATTGATTGCGAACTGCCTCTTGGCACACAAAAAGATAGAACCCACGAATGTCTAACACGGCCCCGCTTGAATCGTAAACGCGAACCGTGCCACAAGGTGGGGTAGTATTGTAATCCATACCTGATGGTCTGGCTATTGCGCCACTTTGGGTCCTCTCGAGCTTCTTTACCTCTATTGCCACAATATGTGTCAGGTTTGAAGACAAAGTTACTCTTGCAGCCCTCTTACAGACTTCCGGTCGTAGGACAACCAAGTCAGGGGTTATAAGAGGTCCAGGTGCTTTCACACAATCAACATCGGTGGGGAATTGATCTGAAAGCAGTCTGTGAATATATTCATCCAAGGGATCATCTTGAGTATTTCGCTTATCACGAAGGCGAAAGGGTCTTGGCTTTGCACCTTTAGCAAAGAAAGATCTTCGAAGAATCAGGAATGATTCCGTCGTTAAATCAGTCTGTATCGACCTTGGATTCATTTGCGCCTTTCTTCCATTTGAAAATTACCATTGTTCTTATTTTACTAAAGGTTAACTTCCATCCTTTACCAGGCATTCCAGGGCCGTGATATACTCCTCGGTCATGCAGGTGGGGATTCGATGTTTCTGTAAACATTCGAAGCATTTGCCGGGTTCGTAGAGAGGCGTGCTCACATATTTCTCTCCGCCATCCGGAAAGACGGTGACCATTACGCCACGATCCAACTCCATTGCCTTCTGCAAGGTCCCCCACATGGCCGCACCGGAGCTGATTCCGCAGAAGATTCCCTCGCGGATGGTGAGGGCCCTTGCCATCTCGAAGGCATCTTCATCCGTCACATTGATCTTCTCGTCCAGTCGATTGGGATCATAAATCTCGGGGACATACTGGGAGCTGAGGTTCTTCAGCCCCTGAATAGCCGAATTGGGATAGGGTTCCACGCCGACGATCTTGATGTCGGGATTATATTCCTTGAGCCTTTTGGAAACACCCATGAGGGTTCCGGTTGTCCCCAGGCCTGCAACAAACATCTTGATCTTCCCTTTTGTCGCTTTCCAGATCTCTTCGCCCGTTGTCTCATAATGGGCGAGCACATTATACTTATTCTCGAACTGATGGGGCATATAATATTTTGTATCCTTGGCCATCTCCTCGGCCAGATCAATCGCCCCATCCATCCCCTTCGGGCCCGGACTTAAGATGATCTTGGCTCCAAAAGCAGTGATGATCTTTCGTCTTTCGATGCTCATTGTCTCCGGCATCACCAATTCCAATCGATATCTCTTCACAGCGCAGACCATTGCCAGAGCAATACCTGTATTCCCACTGGTAGGTTCGATAACGATCTTATCTTTTGTAAGGAGACCTTCCCTCTCTCCATATTCGATCATATACTTTGCGATCCGGTCTTTGACAGAACCCGCCGGGTTATACCGTTCCAACTTTGCATAGACCTTCACCTTTTTGTTGGGAACGATATGGTTGATCTTCACCAAAGGAGTGTACCCAACCAAATCGACCATGTCCTTGGCTACACGATACATCGCTTCAACGCCTCCTTAAAATAAAAGTTAAAGGGTTAAAGGTTAGGGTAATGATGCTCGCCCTGCACCATATTAGGTTCAAGACCTGTTTCATTAAAATGAAACTGACGTTTATCGTTGTCGAAGCTCGTATCGAGGCCCGTCTATCGATACTGGATATTCGAGTTTCTTTTTGCGCGAGCTTCCTGCTTCGATACCAGCGTCGTCACCCATAACCTTTTGACTTCCCGCATAAACAAGATTCCTTAACCTTAACCCAGAGACTACCTTCATCGTTTCTATAAAATCACACTCAAAATCTCTGCGTTTCCGTCGGTGATTGCAATCGTATGCTCAAAATGGGCGGAGCGCTTCCCGTCGGCGGTCACCACGGTCCAGCCATCGGAGAGGATTCTCACCTCATAGGATCCCTCGTTGACCATCGGTTCCAGGGCAAAGACCATTCCCTTCTCCAGCCTCGGGCCCTGGCCGGGAGATCCGAAATTCGGGACCTGCGGTTCTTCGTGAAGGTTTTTACCAATGCCGTGCCCCACAAATTCCCTTACCACTGAAAACCCTTTCCCCTCCACCCATTTCTGGATGGCGTGGGAGATGTCATGGAGGCGATTGCCCACTCTTGCCGTCTCAATCCCGATATGGAGCGCCTTCTCAGTCACCTCCAGAAGTCTCTTTGCCCCTTGATCCACCTCGCCGACCGGGAGGGTGATCGCCGCATCTCCGAAATAACCATTGAGATTGACGCCTACATCAATGCTGACAATATCCCCTTCCTTTAACTTCCTTGGTCCGGGGATGCCATGAACCACCTCCTCATTGATCGAGACGCAGAGGGTGGCAGGGTAGTTCCGGTAACCCTTGAAAGCCGGAATCGCACTCTTTGAAAGGATGATCTCCTCTGCCATCCGATCAAGATCCTGGGTCGTCATCCCCGGCGCAACCATCTTCCTCAGTTCCAGGAAGACTTCCGCCACAATCGTGTTTGATTTCTTTAGCTGTTCGATCTCGCGGGGAGATTTGATAATAATCACAAGATTAGTATGCATTTGAGTCCTGGTATTGTCAACCCTGCGATAGGCTCAGGATTGCCTGTCACAGGTGAGGCTGCCCTTTCGACTTTCTACGCTCAACAAGGGATTTACCCTGAGTTTATCGAAGGGTTGACTTTATTGCTCCAACCAGTAAAATGAGATTATATTATTAACGGAAGGAGTTGGGAATGATCCCAAGATATACCCGGCCGGAGATGGCAAGGATCTGGACTGAAGAGAGAAAGTTCGAGACCTGGCTCCAGATCGAACTCGCGGTTTGTGAAGCTCTCTCCGAACTGGGAGAGATCCCTCCGGAGGCAGTGAAGGAAATCCAGATAAAGGCCACGTTTAATGTCAATCGGGTGAATGATCTCGAAAAGGTGACCAAGCACGATGTCATCGCCTTTCTCACCAATATTGGAGAATCGATCGGTCCTCTTTCCCGGTATCTCCACTACGGTCTCACCTCTTCTGATATTCTCGACACCTCTCTCGCCCTCCTGCTCAAAGAGGCCTCTGACCTCATTCTCCAGGACATCCAGCGGCTTCTAGCAGTCTTAAAGGAGAAAGCCTTCAAATACAAGGACACCCTGATGATCGGCCGGTCCCATGGAATCCATGCCGAACCCATCACCTTCGGCCTCAAGATGGCGCTCTGGTATGATGAGATGAAGCGAAACCTCCTCCGGATGGAGAGAGCCAGGGAGGCAATCAGCGTCGGAAAAATTTCAGGGGCTGTCGGAACCTTTGCCCATGTCCCGCCCTCGGTCGAGGAGACTGTCTGTAAACGGTTAGGACTCAAACCAGCGCCCATCTCCACGCAGATCGTACAGAGGGACCACCATGCGGAATTCTTCACCACCCTGGCCATCATCGCCTCCTCCATTGAAAAATTTTCCGTGGAGTTGAGACACCTCCAGCGGACGGAAGTCCTCGAAGCCGAAGAATTCTTTTCAAAAGGGCAGAAGGGATCTTCTGCCATGCCGCACAAGCGCAATCCCATCTCAGCGGAGAATCTCTCCGGACTGGCGCGGCTGATCCGATCTTACAGTATCGCTGCCCTGGAGAATATTCCTCTCTGGCACGAGCGGGATATCAGCCATTCCTCGGTCGAACGGGTGATTGGTCCCGATGCCACGATTCTGACGGACTACATGCTCAACCGGTTCACCTCCCTCATCGAAAATCTCATCGTCTACCCGGAGAATATGAAAACCAATCTTGAGAAGATGGGGGGGCTTATCCATTCGGAGGCAATCCTTCTCCTTCTCACCAAAAAAGGCCTTTCCAGAGAGGAGGCCTATGGGGTTGTCCAGCGCAACGCCATGCAGGTCTGGGAGAAGGGAGCCGATTTCAAAACCCTTCTCTCTCAGGATGAAACGATCAAACGGCTTCTCACTCTGGAGGAATTGGATCACACCCTCGATGTCCGGGGCCATCTCAAACATGTAGAGGACATATTCCAGCGAGTTTTTGGAGAGCTATAGATGAAAAAAGATCAAAAACTTCCTTTTGATTTCAGAAAGCTTCTCGGGATCAAAGAACCTCCTGATCGAGGGGGAAAGAAACCCGTCTTAAAAAAGACACACTTTACGATCTGGTACTTTGTCATCGCCTTTCTCATCATCCTTCTCGTTCAGAATTATTTTATGGAGAGAAGGACTGAGGATGTGATCCCTTATAGTGAATTCAAGGAATCCTTAAAGGCGGACAGGATCAAAGAGCTCACCATCACCCTGGAATCGATCTCCGGTGAAAGGACCACGGAGAAGGGGTTGCGGAAGTTTCAGGCGGTCCGGGTCGAGGATCCGGACCTGGTGAAGGAGTTGGAAGCCCATCATGTGCAATATACCGGCAAGATCGATAGTAAATGGGTGACCAACATCCTCTCCTGGATCATTCCCCTCATCTTCTTCATCCTCATCTGGAGATTTCTCTTCTCGCGAATCGGACCGGAGACGAGCGTGATGTCTTTCGGAAAGAGCCGGGCGAAGATCTTCGCGGAGAAGGATAAGAAGGTGACCTTTGCCGATGTGGCTGGAATCGACGAGGCAAAGGAAGAATTGAAAGAGGTCGTTGAATTTTTAAAGACTCCCGGAAAGTTTCAACGCCTCGGTGGCAAGATTCCCAAGGGAGTGCTTCTCGTTGGGGTGCCCGGAACAGGGAAGACCCTCCTGGCCAAAGCAGTGGCTGGAGAGGCCAATGTCCCTTTCTTCTCCATCAGCGGTTCCAATTTCGTGGAGATGTTTGTCGGAGTGGGAGCAGCCAGAGTCAGGGATCTCTTTGCCCAGGCCCAAACCAATGCGCCCTGTATCATCTTCATCGATGAACTGGATGCGCTGGGAAAGGCACGGGGGGTGAACCCCGTGGGCAGACACGACGAACAGGAACAGACCCTCAATCAGCTCCTTGCGGAGATGGATGGTTTCGAGTCCAATACAGGGGTCATCATCATGGCCGCCACCAACCGGCCTGAGATCCTTGACCCCGCTCTCCTCAGACCAGGAAGGTTTGACCGGCATGTCGTGGTCGATCGACCCGATATCGTCGGTCGGGAGGAGATACTGAAGATCCACACACGACAGGTCAAACTCTCACCGGACGCCGATCTGAAGGTGATTGCTTCCAGAACCCCGGGGTTTGTGGGCGCAGACCTGGCCAATATCGTCAACGAGGCGGCCCTGCTCGCCGCCCGAAAAAATAAAGACTCGGTGGAAATGGCGGATATTGAAGAGGCGATCGACCGTGTAATCGCAGGATTGGAGAAGAAGAACAGGCTGATGTCAAAAAAGGAAAAGGAGATCGTCGCCTTTCATGAATCAGGCCATGCCATTGTGGCCTCCATCCTGCCGGGCGCCGATCCGGTCCGTCGAGTCTCCATCATTCCGAGAGGCATCTCCGCTCTCGGCTATACGCTTCAACTCCCCACAGAGGATCGGTACCTGATGACCCGATCAGAGCTTCTGGATCGTCTCGCTGTGCTTTTAGGAGGCCGGGTCGCCGAGGAGATCGTCTTTGAAGAGATCTCCACCGGCGCCCACAACGATCTCCAGCGGGCCACCGACATTGCCACCAGTATGGTGAAGGAATTCGGGATGAGTGAAGCGCTCGGTTACGTCACCTTCGAGAAGGAGAAGAAATCCTTCTTTCTCCCCTTCCTTGGTCCGTCGAGGGAATACAGTGAGGAGACGGCGAAAAAGATAGATGAGGAGATAAAAAAGATCATCGATCAAACTTATCAAAAGGCGAAAGAGCTTCTCGTTTCGAAGAAAGATAAACTGGAAGAACTGGCCCGCCTCCTCCTTGAGAAGGAGGTCGTCGAGGAGGCGGATCTGAAGAGGGTCCTTCAACCGCCGCTATAGGGAATCACGGTGAAAAGAATCTTCAAACATCTTCGGGCAAAAACCTTGGCAGGAGTCCTCGTTATCCTGCCTCTCGGGATCACCATCTTCATCCTGAAGTTTGTGTACACCGCTCTTGATGACCGGGTGGGCCCAATAGGGCCGGAGGTGACCCATTTTCTCTTCCACCGGGAACTCCACATCCCGGGTCTTGGGATCATCATCTTCTTCCTGCTCCTCTACCTCTTGGGTCTAATCACCACCAATGTGATGGGCCGCAAGCTGGTGGGCTGGGGGGATCGCTTCTTCACCAATCTCCCGATTGTGAAGAAAATCTACCTCTCTTCAAAACAACTGACCGATGCTTTCTCCGCCACACGAAAAGGCTCTTTCCGCCAGGCCGTCTTCGTCGAATTTCCACAGGAGGGAAGTTTTGTCCTCGGTTTTATCACAAACGAACTCTCCGACCTCACACCGCAGAGGAAGGTGACCGTCTTTGTCCCGACGGCTTTTGTCCCTCCTCAGGGCATTCTTTTCTTTCTTCCCAAAGAGAGGATCATCCCTTCCCAGATGACCATCGAAGAGGCGATCAAAACCATTATGTCGGTGGGGATCGTCACCCCCCCATCCCTATCGGCTTCCTTATTCAGTCCGGGAACGGAAAAGGATTCGATTGAAAATTTGGAAAGGATGAAGTATCCTAATTCAAAAATCGAAGGAGGGCCTTGAACATGCTTCTATTATTCATCCTGATAGCTGGGCTTGCGCTTATTCTCTCAATTATTGTGGCCTTCGGCGCCGGAATGGGCGCTCCGGTTGCGCTCATCATCTCGCTCATCTCCCTTGGTTTTTCCATCCTGGCCCTTCATCGGACAGGAATGACCCTCGATTTGAAAAAGAGGATCGAATCTTCCGAACCCCCTCAGGATTTAAAGAAGCAGGTCGATGCCATGATCGCCATGACCGATACCTTGAGGGAGAAGACCGCGGATGCCCTGGACCGGTTGGAGAAAGTGATCCGCAAAACAGAAAAGGTTGAATAAGGCAATCTTCAATGACCTTCAAGGGCCTCTATGACTGAGACACTTAAGACCCTCACCTCCTGGCTGACCACCTCGGGAATCAAAATCATAGGCATCCTCATTGGTCTCGTCATCCTATCCCAGATGTCCCGATGGATCGCCAAATGGATGGAGAAATTTGTTTATGAGAAAGATCCCCTGCAGGCCTCGGAGGCGAAGAAAAGAGCCCATACGCTGGGCAATATCCTCCGGCATGCCTTTCTCATCATCATCACATTCGTCGCCGTTTTGATGATTCTTGGAGAGCTGGAAATTCAACTGGGGCCTCTGCTGGCCACCGCCGGCATCGGAGCGCTGGCCATCGGTTTTGGGGCGCAGAGTCTGGTGAAGGATGTGATCAGTGGTTTCTTCATCATCCTTGAGAATCAATACCGGATCGGGGATGTGATCGAGGTGGCAGGCGTCTCAGGACTGGTGGAATCGGTTAGCCTGAGAAAGACGGTGCTGAGGGACCTTCAGGGAAAGGTCCACACCATCCCGAATGGCGAGATTAAGGTGGTGAGTAATTTCTCAAAGGAGTGGTCCCGCTCGGTTCTGGACTTGGGCATCTCCTACCGGGACGATATTGACCAGATCGTCGATCTCCTGATCCAGATTGGAAAGGAAATGGGGTCAGAGGAACCCTATAAGAGTGCTATCCTCGAGCCCCTCCAGGTCCTGGGGGTCGAAAAATTTGATGAATCCCAGATGGTCATCCGGATGATGGTGAAAACCGCTCCTCTGAAACAATGGGAGGTGGGAAGGGAATTGCGGAGAAGGATCAAAATCCGATTCGATGAGAAAGGGATTCAACTCCCCTTCCCCCACCGGGTCCTTATATGGGGAGAACCCCAACAAAAATGAATATCCAAATTCCAAACACCAATAACCAAATAATAACCAAAATATCAATAACCAAATTTTTCGTTTTGGTTATTTGAACATTGGGAAATTGGGATTTGTTTGGAAATTGGAATTTGGTGATTGGAGCTTAATGCATCATGATGAATAAACCTCTTCGAATCCTTTTTGCGACTCCGGAAGCCGTCCCCTTTGCTAAAACAGGAGGGCTGGCGGATGTGGCGGGTGCTCTTCCCAAATTCCTTCACCCCCTCGGATGCGAGGTGATACTGGTCATGCCCTATTACCGGATGGTCAAACAATCCGGGTTTCCGCTCCAGTATCTGGGGGAAGGCATTGAGGTGCCCCTCGGAGATGAAACCCTTCGGGCAGAGGTCTATCAGGGCTACCTGGATAAAAATATTTCGGTCTATTTCATTGGCAGGGACGAGTTTTTCGACAGGGAATATCTCTACAGCACCCCCAAGGGGGATTACTTCGACAATGCGGAACGTTTTGTCTTCTTCACCAGAGCGGTTCTCCATTTGGCCCGGCACATCCAATTCTCACCGGATGTCATTCACCATCATGAGTGGCAGACCGGATTGATTCCTGCCTATCTCAAGTCGATCTACGGCAACGATCCCTTCTTCGGACGCACCGCAACGGTCTTCACCATCCACAACATCGCCTATCAGGGCCTTTTCAAAAAGGAGAAGCTCTCGCTCACCGGCCTTCCCCCGGAGATGTATAATCCGGAGGGAATCGAATTCTGGGAGAGGATCAATTTGATGAAGGCGGGAATCGTCTACGCCGATGCCATCAACACGGTGAGCCAGAAATATAGCGAAGAGATACAGAACCCCGAATACGGCTATGGACTGGAAGGGATTTTAAGAAAGAGAAGAAAGGATCTCTACGGCATCCTCAATGGCGTGGATTACCAGGACTGGGATCCCTCGCATGATCCCCACCTCATTGCCCGTTATGACCTGAACGATCTCTCAGGAAAGAGGGAATGCAAAAAAGATCTGCTGAAGGAATACGGTCTTCCACTCTCTCTCGAAAAAGCCCCTCTCCTCGGGATGATCTCGAGACTGGCTGACCAGAAGGGATTTGACCTCCTCGCAGAGATCATCGATGAACTCTTCACCTTTGACATTGGCTTTGTCCTCCTGGGCACAGGGGAACAGAAGTACCACGACCTCTTCAGCCGGATCGCCCAGAAATACCCGCAAAAAGCAGGGATCCGAATTGCCTATGACGATCGACTGGCTCATAAGATTGAAGCCGGAGCCGACCTTTTCCTAATGCCTTCGAAATACGAGCCCTGCGGTCTTAATCAGATCTATAGCCTGAAGTATGGGACCATTCCGGTGGTCCGGGCAACCGGAGGATTGGATGATACGATTACCCATTATGACCCTTCCACTGGAATGGGAAATGGTTTTAAATTCGCCCGCTACGATTCGAAGGATTTCTTGAACCAGATCAAAACGGCCATGAGTCTCTATGCTCAACCGGAACGCTGGACGAAGCTCATCCGGAATGCGATGACCTCTGATTTCTCCTGGCAAAGATCAGCAGAGGCCTATCTTCAACTCTACCGGAAGGCCCTTGAGAAGAAGAGAGGAGCATTGTAAATTGCAAACTGCAAACTGCAAATTGGAAATTGGACATACGGGGAAACGAAGCCTCCATCTCCTGATGGGATGTTTCTTCTCCTTTTCTCTTCTCTTTCTCCCCACTTTCCTCGATGCCCAAACTCCTCCTCTTAAAAACATGAACTTCCCAAGGCTCATCGAGACAGCGGGATTGGTTCCTCTCGTCAACCATCCTTCCGTTCGCATTATCGATATGCGAAGTTCTCTCCTCGATTATCTTAAGGGCCATATTCCGAATGCGGTCTACCTCCATTTCGAAAACCTCCGGGTTCCAAGAAACGGGATTCCTGCCCAGGGACCCGACCGGATCTTTCTGGAGAAATTGATCGGAGACTATTTAAGTGTCTCTAATCCGATGTGGGTCATCATCTATTCTGAAAAATCGAATCCCAATGCCACATTCCTCGCATGGGTCCTTGATCATCTGGGTCACAAAAAAGTGGGAATCCTAAATGGAGGGTGGGAGAAATGGGTGGCAGAAAAGCTACCAGTCACCCAAGCCTACCCTGCCCTCAATCCCAAAAAGTTCTTCGGCAAAGTCAAGCCCGAAAGTCTGGTGGAAAAAAAATGGGTTCGGGACCGTATCTCAACAAAAGAGGCCGTAATCGTCGATGCCCGGCCCCCCAAACAGTATAGCGGGGAAGAGGGTGAAGAGATCCGCAGGGGTCACATCCCCGGAGCAAAGAATCTATTCTGGGAGATGACCCTTGAGGGGGATGAGGTCAGGGTATGGAAGAAGAAGGAAGACCTTGAAAAACTCTTCACCGAATCGGGAATCACGAAGGATAAAGAGGTCATCGTCCATTGTCGGACCGGAAGAGAGGCCAGCCACCTCTACTTCACCCTGAAATATGTCCTCGGTTATCCCAATGTCCGTCTCTACAGGGGATCCTGGGTCGAATGGTCCGCTGATCCAAACCTGCCTATCAAAACCGGAACAGACCCTTAATGCCGCCTCTCTCTGGCACAAAAATTGCTGAATATTGGAGTCCCTAATAAATTCCGGAGAAATGACGATAAAAATATATAAATGGAAGGTTAAAGTCAGGAACAAATTTGAACATTCTCTTACAAAATTGGATCGAGATTTCTGAAAAAGTCCAGAAATCATGGAAATCTGTGGAATCATTTTTTTTAATCTATGTAATCAAGAGAGCGGAAAGAGGTTTTTTCAGAGCTCTCCAACTTTTGACTTGACAAGAATAAAAGATCTATGCCATTTTTTTATAAATTTTGGTTCTTTAATTTGTCATTGACCCTCTCAATCTTCCAGGAGGAACGTTCATCATGCACAGGATTCTTTGTGCGGGGATAATTTTGCTTCTCTCCTCCGCATGTCTGCCCGGCATCCATTCCCTTTCTTCAAAAAGCCATCTCAATGTTCCGCCAAAGGAGGCGGGCGAGCTTTCCCTCTTCACCCAGTCCGAATTGGAAGAACTCTTTCACGATCAATCTGTTCCGCCCCGAAGCGATGATCCTGCCCCTGCACCCTCCCCTGTTTCAGTTCCTGAAAATCAAGCGGCCATGAGGAGCTTGAATCTTCCCATCAGTGACGAATCGAGCGACGATTTCAATCTCGAAATTCTTTCTGGAAACACACTCGGGAGGAAGAAAGAGTTTGATATCCCCATCGTCATCAATGAAAAGGTGGAACACTTTCTTCATTATTTTCAAACCACGGCCAGAAACAGTTTTTCCAACTGGCTAGCCCGGTCCGAAAAATATATCCCCTTCATGAGGGAGGTTTTGAAGGAGAAGGGCCTTCCCGAAGACCTGGTCTATCTTTCAATGATTGAGAGTGGATTTAACCCTTACGCCTATTCAAGGAGCAAGGCCATGGGGCCCTGGCAGTTTATCTACCTGACCGGGAAAAGATATGGCCTGAAGGCGAACTGGTGGGTGGATGAGAGAAGGGATCCCGAAAAATCAACGATCGCCGCTGCCGGATATCTGAAGGATCTCTACGATATGTTCGAATGCTGGTACCTTGCCGCCGCCGGTTATAATGCGGGAGAGAACAAGATCGCCATTGGAATGAAACGTTACAGGACGGAGGACTTCTGGGAATTGACCAAATATCGATACCTCAAACAGGAGACCAAACATTATGTCCCCCAGATGATCGCCGCCGCCCTCCTCGCCAAGGACCCTGAAAAATACGGATTCATCGGCATCGAATACCAGGAACCCCTTCGTTATGATAAGGTCATGGTTCCCCCTGCCATGGATCTCCGGCTCATTGCAAAAGCCTGTGAGATCAAGGTTGAGGAGCTGAAAGAACTCAATCCCGAATTGCGGAGATGGTGCACTCCCCCTGATACTCCAGAATATGAGATCAAAATTCCTTTCGGGAAGAGTGACCTCTTCCTGAAGAATTTTGAATCCCTGCGCCCTGGGGGAAAGACATCATTCAAAACTCATATCGTGAAGAAGGGAGATACCGTCCAGCAAATCGCCCGTCTTTATGGTGTCGAATTGGAACCGATCCTGGAGATTAACCGTCTGGAAAAGAGAAGCCGCTTATCGGTGGGTACGAACCTTCTCATCCCCCTCCCGAAAGAGAAGGAGATTAAATCCGGTCCACTGGCATTAAAACCATCCGTTGAAAAGGGCAGGCCTTCCGGTTCAGAAGAGATCACCTATATCATAAAAAAAGGGGATACCCTGTGGAGCATTGCCAATGAGATGGGGGTCAATATCGGTGCCCTCAGCGCCTGGAATAAACTCCATCCGGAGAAGAAACTCATGCCAGGAGATCAACTGAAGATTAGGGTGGCAATGGGTGAAAATCTTTCCGAAGCTTCTCAGGACGAAAACGGAAAGAAAGAGATCATCTATGTGGTGAAAACAGGGGATTCTCTCTGGAGTATTGCAAGTAAATATAATGTGAGTATATCAGAGATCAAAAATTGGAACAATCTTGACGTCAACGATCGAATCTATCCCTCTGACAGATTGAAACTGAAAGTGGGAAGCCCAAAATCTTAAGCTTTATAGGATGCATCCTTATCTCTCTATTAAAAACCGCCCCCCTTTTTAAGAATGATCCCGCATGACAAGGACTATTTTATAAGGGGCAATGTTACTCTTCCCCTCAAGAATATAGATCATCCGCTTGATAAGATTTTCGGAGGAATTCCTGCCGGATCATCCCTGCCTGCCGGCAGGCAGGGAAACTCCCCCACGCTTCAGTGAGGCATTACCAAAATTCTCCATTTTCTCCATTTTCGACTTGACAAGGACGCCTTTTATTTGTATACAGTATACATTAACATCGCCCTGCGGATTCCCGATAGGAATCGTGGATAAAAACGTCATGTTAGCGGGTTATTCCCATGCAGGCTGTCATGTGGAACTATTCCTTGACAAAGGAAGGAGGCGATGATAATAGCTAAATTTGTTTTGAGGGGTCGAACTATATCGAAGGAGGAAGATTATGTATCCAGGAATGAAAAAGTATCCTCATCTTTTCAGTCCCATCAAGATTGGCAGGGTGGAGGTTAAGAACCGAATCAAGTATGCCTCCACAGAGACAAATTTTAATTATCGGGATGGTTATGTCTCCGACAAAGAAGTGGGCTATATGGAGGCTCAGGCCCGAGGGGGAGCAGGCATTGTAACTTCACAAGGTGCCTTTACAGAACCCACGGGTGAAGGAAAGGGGTATGTTGGAATGATGGCCATCTGGGATGACAAATTCATCCCGGGGCTTAAAAAGATTGCTGATGCTATTAAGAAGCATGATGCAGTGGCTTGCCTCCAATTGATGCACTGCGGACGAGTGGGGGGGATTGAACTTCCCTACACGGCCGGCCCTTCCAATGTCCCCCAGAAGCTGCCCATCTTCCGGCCTCCCAAAGAGATGACCAAAGAGGAAATTCATCGTTGCATACAGGAGCATGTCGATGGCGCGGTAAGGGCGGTGGAAGCGGGTTTCCAGATTATTGAAGTCTCTGGAATTGTCGGATACCTTCTCTCCAATTTCGTTTCTGCTTATACCAACAAGAGGACGGATGAATACGGTGGAAACATCCAGGGACGAAGCCAATTTATGAAAGAGATTATCGAAGGGATTAAGAAGGCCTGTCCCTCTGATGTGGCCGTTGGAATCCGTCTCTGCGGAGAGGAGTTGCTGGACGACCGGGGTGGGAATACCCCGGAGGAAAGCCTTGAATCAATCAAAATCGCTGAGAAGGCCGGCATAGACTACCTGAGCGTCACCGCCGGATGGCAGGAATCGCCTGTATCGGTGATTTCTCGAGATGTCCCCATGGGGAACTGGCTCTATATCGCTGAACGGATGAAAAAGAACATTAAGGCCCCGGTGAGCATGGCCTACCGTCTCTTTGTCCCTGAGATTCCAGAAAAGGCCATGGCCGAGGGCAAACTGGATATATGGGAGATGTGCCGACCGATGATTGCCGACCCTTTCCTTCCCAAGAAGATTATGGAAGACAGGCAGCAGGATATCATCCCCTGCATCGCCTGCAATGTCTGCCTGGCTCGACTCTTCAGGGATACCGAGCTCTGCTGCACAGTCCGGCCTTCCCTCGGACATGAGACGGAAGTAGAATGGGGATTCTACGGTTTCCAAAAAACAAAGGCAAAGAAGAAAGTGGTCATCATTGGCTCAGGGATCGCGGGTCTTCAGGCTGCAGCCATTGCCGCAGAGAAAGGTCATGACGTGACCGTCTATGAGAAAAACGATCATGTGGGTGGTCAATTTGCTGCGGCCGCTCATGGACCGTTGGGTGACAATGAATTCCAGCGAATGGTTGATTATCTCAAGGCTCAATGCGACAAGCATGGGGCTAAGATCGTCCTCAAGACTCCTGTGAACAAGGAACTCCTCGAGAAGGAAAAGGCTGACTCTGTGATTATCGCCACGGGTGCCACCCCTGATCAATCAATCCCCGGCAGTGACAAGAAACACGTTGTCTCTCTATTTGATGTTCTGGAGGGAAAGGCAAAGCTTGGCCAGAACGTGGTCATTGTGGGAGGTACGGGAGTTGCCATCTCAACAGCCCTTTATATCATCGATAAAGGGAAGCATACGGTGACCATGGTGGATAAACCCAAAAAATTTGGGCTGGATGTCAATCCCTCCTATATCTGGAGATATATGAAAAAACTGAAAGAGGGAAATGTGGTCCAGGTTGTTCTGAGCACGGTAAAGGAGATCCGGGACAAAGAGGTGGTGGTGGAAGGACCGGAAAAGAAGGAGACAACCATCCCTGCGGATTCCGTTGTCCTCGCCAATCTCATTCCCAATAAAGAAGTTGGCTATGGTAAATATGCAAAGGATGTTTATATGATCGGGGATGCTGTCCAGGTCCGAAGAGGGACAGCGGCGATTCGTGATGCTTACAGGATGGGGATGAGGATCGACTTCTTTCCCTATCAAACTTATCACCGGATCAAACATTAAACCAAAGATTAAAAATGAAGGATGGCCCTCCTCTCCTGTGGCGGGCCATCCCCAATACCATCAAAAAGGAGAACCTTATGGTACCGCATGTAGATGTTTTCAAATGCACGGGTTGTGGGATATGTGTTAGGGATTGCCCCGAAGGAATCATCGGTCTGGTGAAAGATAAAGCAGCGATTTTAACCGATCTCTGCGTGGAGTGCGGCATTTGCGCCTTTGTCTGTCCCTTTGTCTCCATTGTCAATGAAGTCCCATATGGGAGTTATGAGACGGGAAATACGGCCTTCATTTCAAAGAGATAGCCTACCGTTCCGGTACGAAAACAAGAGAGGAGGAATTTTATGAAAGTCAATAAGATCGATCATATTTGTATTGCCGTGAAGGATCTTGACGCCGCACGAAAACTCTGGGAACCCATCCTTGGAAAGCCACAACCCGATGATCCCTATGTGGATGAACCTGAAAAGATCAGGGTGGCGAGATACTGGCTGGGTGAAGTGGGATTCGAACTGATGGAGTCAACGACCCCGGACGGCGATGTGGCCAAGTTTATCGAAAAAAAGGGCGAAGGCGTCATGATCATTGGTCTCAATGTTGACAATACCGAAGAGGCCATGAATGAGCTGAAAGCAAAAGATTATAAATTCATCGGCGGACTGAGACCCTTTCGGGGCTGTAAATTTGCCTTCATCCATCCCAAAGATGTCAACGGTGTTTTACTGGAACTGATTGACTATCCCTGGAATGAATTTAAGAAAAAATAGAAGCGCCTCTGACCGCCATATCAAAAGGCATGCTGGTCACACAGCATGCCTTTTTTATTATCCGGCCTCCTGAAGACAAAAAAAACCCAAAAACTCCTTGACAACTCCACCAATTATTGATATTTGCAATACTGCTTTTAAAGGTGGGGAAATTTATAAAATAGCAATCAAGGGCTTAGAAAAGGAGGTGATGAAGAGATTTTATTGCTTTTGAAGGAATTCTTTTCAACGAGAAGGAGGATATTATGAAGGAATTCAAAGTGTTTCTTAGAGAAGATGAGATTCCAAAGCAGTGGTACAATATTCAAGCAGATTTACCTACCCCTCTTCAGCCTCCCCTCCACCCCGGCACGGGACAACCCATCGGTCCTCAAGATCTCGCGCCTGTCTTTCCAATGAATTTGATTGAACAGGAGGTCAGCACACAACGATGGATCGATATTCCCCAAGAGGTGATGGAAAAACTCCTCATCTGGAGACCCACCCCCCTTCATCGAGCCTATGCCTTGGAGAAGGCCCTGGGAACACCGGCAAGAATTTATTATAAGAACGAGGGAGTGAGTCCTCCGGGAAGCCACAAACCCAACACCGCTATTCCCCAAGCTTACTATAACAAAGCCTTCGGGATTAAACGGATCGCGACAGAGACGGGTGCAGGCCAATGGGGAAGCGCTCTCAGTTTTGCCTGCTGCCTCTTCGGTTTGGAGTGCAAGGTCTATATGGTAAGGATCAGTTATGATCAAAAACCCTACCGCCGCCTGATGATGAATACCTGGGGGGCAAACTGTATTCCCAGCCCGAGCAAAGACACCAATGCCGGAAGAAAGATCCTCGAAGAAAATCCAGACTCCCCTGGAAGCCTCGGAATCGCCATCAGCGAAGCCATTGAAGACGCTGTCACCACCAAGGACACTCGATACTCTCTGGGGAGCGTCTTAAACCACGTGATGATGCATCAAACGATCATCGGCCTTGAAGCCAAGAAACAGTTGGAAAAATTCGGGGAGAAAAAGGTCGATATAGTGACAGGGTGTGTAGGCGGAGGAAGCAACTTTGCTGGTCTTGCCTTCCCCTTTGTCCTGGATAAAATAAACGGCGCCAACATCACTATCATACCGGCAGAACCGACTTCCTGCCCTACCATGACGAAGGCTCCCTTTGTCTATGATTTCGGTGACACAGCCGCCACAACTCCTCTCCTCCCCATGCACAGTCTTGGACATGCCTTCATCCCCGCTCCTATCCATGCAGGGGGATTGAGGTATCATGGCCTCGCCCCTCTTGTGAGCCAATTGATCATTGAGGGACTGATTGAGCCCCGAGCTTACAATCAATTGGAGTGTTACGCGGCTGCTGTCCTCTGGGCAAGAACCGAAGGTTTCATCCCTGCTCCTGAAACCAGTCATGCCATACAAGTTGTCATTGAGGAGGCGAAGAAGGCGAAGGAAGAGGGAAAAGCGAAAGTCATCCTTCTCAACTGGAGTGGTCATGGTCTCATGGATCTGGGTGGTTATGATTCCTATTTCAGTGGAAAACTCGTCGATTACCCATTACCAGAGGATGAGATGAAGAAGTCCCTCAAATCGATTGAAGGCCTGCCGAAAGCACCAAAGATGAAGAAGGGTAAACCTGTCTGATAGAATTAGGATCCTACGGGCCTCTATCGGCCCGTAGGATTTTTTATTGAGTGAGCTTGTGATAAATTCCTCAAAGGTAATTTAAAATGACCGCAATTGAAGAACATGATGCATTAATCATCTACTGCCCTCAGTTGGGGGGAGAGATCCCCTTTCGATATTGCCGAATAGTCAATGAAGACCTGCCATGCCGGAGAATTATTGTTTGCTGGGAGTTTAGAATAGAGATAGGAAAATTCTTGGGTGAACATTATTCGATGGACCAAATCCAACGCGCCTCGGCACCTCTGACCAAGACAAGGATGGAAACTATTCTCGAACTCATCGAAAAAGCAAAGAAGGTAAAAGAAGAAGAGGAAAAGGATGCTGATCTCTGAGCGACTCAAAAATATCAAACCTTCGGGAGTGAGGCGAATTTTCGATCTTGCGCGCCAGATGAAAGACCCAATCAACCTTAGCATCGGAGAGCCTGATTTCGATATTCCGGAACCGCTCAAAGAGGAGGGAATCGATTGGATTCGCAAGGGCTTCAATAAATATACGCCAACACAGGGCATCCCGGAACTGAGAGAGAAGATTGCCTCCCATCTCAAAAAGAAGAGGATCCATTTTGAAGAGGTGATGGTGACGGCAGGAGTAACCGGTGGTTTATTGCTGGCCAGCCTCGCCATCATTAATCCGGGGGATGAGGTCATCATCCCGGATCCCTATTTTGTAATGTACGAATATCAGGTCCTCCTGGTGGGAGGGGTTCCTGTCTTTGTGGATACCTATCCTGACTTTCGTTTGAGGGAAGAAGAGTTCGTCAGCAAGATATCGAAAAAAACCAAATTCATCATCATCAACAGTCCGAATAATCCCACCGGAGCCATCTATCCAAAGGAAGATTTGATGATGGTCGTCAGAATTGCCCGCGAGAGGGATCTTCTCATTCTCTCAGACGACATCTATGATAACTTTGTCTTCGATGAGCCCTCTTGCCCCTGTATCGGACAACTTTATGAAAAAACATTAACCTTTGGCGGATTTTCAAAAGGTTGGGCAATGACGGGATGGAGACTGGGTTATGTAGCGGGTCCCAAAGAGATCCTCCAGCAGATGATCACCCTCCAACAATATACCTTCTCCAGCGTCAACTCTTTTGCCCAGAAGGCAGCGGTCAAGGCTTTGGATTTCAATGTGGAGGATTACATCCAGCGCTATAAGAAAAAGAGAGATTTGATCTATGAAGGGTTGAAAGAAAAGTTCCATGTCCAAAAACCACAGGGAGCTTTCTATATCTTTCCGGAAGTCCCTGGAAGAAATGGAGATGCCTTCGTGGAGAGGGCCCTTCAAAACAATCTCTTCGTCGTCCCCGGTAGTGTCTTTTCCAAAAGAAACACCCATGTCAGGATCTCCTTTGCGGCCTCGGAGGAGACCCTCCTGAAAGGAATTGAGGTCCTTAATCGAATAAGTTAAAATTTTATCGATGAATATGAAATAACCTCCCATCCATTCTTGAGTGTGCGGGTGAGGGAAAAAAAGAATTCTGGATTTTTGGAAAGGGATCGTCATGTCGTTTAAAGAAGAAAAGGTTGTCCTTGGAAACGAGGCTATTGCCAGGGGGATCGTGGAGAGCGGATGTCATTTTTTTGCAGCCTATCCGGGAACTCCCAGTTCGGAAATCCTCCCTGCCATCGTCCGTTTTAAAAAGGAGAATAACCTCGACATTTATGTGGAATGGTCCATCAACGAAAAGGTGGCTTTTGAAAACGCATTGGTGGCCTCTTACACGGGGAAGCGGGCTGCAGTGGCAATGAAACAGGTAGGGCTCAATGTGGCCACTGATCCATTGATGAGTTCAGCCTATATCGGAACAATAGGTGGTTTTGTGATCATCAGTTGCGATGATCCCGGACCTTATTCTTCTCAGACCGAACAGGACACCCGCTTTATGGCTATGTTTGCAAAGGTTCCGGTTTTCGATCCGGCCAATCCAAAAGAAGCCCAGAAGATGTTACCGATTGCTTTCGATCTTTCGGAAAAATATCAGATTCCCGTCATTCTCCGTCCCGTATTAAGGGTTTCTCACGCCCAGCAAACCATCACGTTCAATCCCATCATCAACATTGAAAGGAAGGCCACTTTCCAGCACAACCCCCAGAGATGGAGCGCAACGCCAAGGTTCCGATTCATCCTCCACAAGCAGCTTAATCAAAAGATCAAAAATATTTCAGAAGAGTTCAATTCGATGACCTTTCTCAATTTTATTGAGCACGACAAGGAAAGGACCGCCTTGGGAATCATTGCCAGTGGAATCGGTTACTCCATCGCTCGAGATATCCTGTCTGAATTAGGGCTCCAGGAAGAGATCCCGATTCTCAAGATAGGAACTCCCTACCCTCTTCCTGCTGAGATCGTGGAGTCCTTCATCGAGAAATGTGATCATGTCCTGATCCTCGAGGAGACCGAACCCGTGATCGAGCTTCAGATCCCGGATAAATCAAAAGTCATTGGCAGGCTGGACGGAACCATTCCCAGCGAAGGAGAGATGCTTCCCGAAACCATCACCCGTGTGATATCGGATCTCTGCAGGAAGTTTTCCATCCCCGTGTTAGAAGTGACTTCCACGGCCCCGCTTGAGAAGATGGTGGCTGAACTTGGACTTCCCATCCGGCGGCCAACCCTCTGCTCGGGCTGTGCCCATCGGGCCTCATTCTTCGCTTTCAAGCGCGCCTTCCCCAAAGGCATCTTCCCCAGCGATATCGGATGTTACACTCTGGGAATGAATATGGAATCGGTAGATACCTGTCACGATATGGGCGCTGCCGTCACGTTTGCCAGCGGCTTCTATCAAGCTTATCATCAAGATGGTAAAGAGATTCCCGTCATTGCCACGATTGGAGATTCGACTTTCTACCATTCGGGTGCCCCGGGACTCTTGAATGCTGTCTATAATGGGGCTAAATTTATTCTCGTCATCCTCGACAATTCCATCACAGCCATGACGGGGATGCAACCCACTCCGGAATCCGGAGTGACGGCTGATGGCCATCCCGGCAAGGCCCTCTCGATTGAAGAACTGGTGAAAGGATGCGGTGTCAAATACATCCGGGTGGTCAATCCGTATGATATCAAGGGACTGATACGGGAAGCTGAAAAAGCGTACAATTATAATCTGCAAAAAGAGGGGGGAATGGCTGTCATCATTGCCCGTTATCCCTGCATTATCAATCAAAAAGAGCAGCTCAAAGTGAACCCCATCAAGGTCGATATCCGCCATATCCCTCCGCCGGAAAAAGGTCTTCCTCAGGTGAAAAGCGGAGAGATGCCTCAATCCCTTTTGCCTGTGGTTCAAGAAGAGACGTGTTGTCAATGCGACACATGTGTGATCCAGTGCCCTGAGGGAGCGATTTCCAGAATCGGGGATAGCTATGTCATTGATTACAACAAATGCACAGGGTGTCGCGTTTGTGCCCAGGAATGTCCCACCTCTGCCATCGATATGCCGGCGGTGGGTGCGTGTATTGCTTGTGGATACTGTCTCAAACGATTTGAATGCCCCTCCCTGATCAGAGGAGAGGACGGCCGCGTGAAGATTGACCGATTAACCTGTGTGGACTGCGGTCTCTGCGTGGAAGTTTGCGGTCAGGAAGGCATTTTTAAGGTGCAGTGAAATAACTTGGGTGACGAAATGACAATGATTAGACAATCCGCAATCTGCAATCCCTGCCTATCCGGCAGGCAGGCGCATTCCGCATTGGGAAAGATGAACATCCAGATGATTATCTCCGGTGTGGGTGGGCAGGGCGTTCTCCTGGTGACACGGATCTTCTCTGATTTTGCCCTCCAGGAAGGATACCCCCTGATCGGTTCCGAAGATCATGGGATGAGCCAGAGGGGAGGCTCGGTAATCACCTATCTGAAGATTGGAGATTTTAATAGCCCCCTTGTCAAAAGGGGCAGTGCTAACATCCTCTTATCCCTTGAAAGGAATGAGGCTTTAAAAACCCTTCACTATCTCAGACCATCTACGAATGGCCAAAATGGAGGTCTCGGTTTTATCAACGCCTCCGATCCCAACTATATGAACGATCAGATCAGAAATTACTTGAGGGAGAAGGGGATTGAAATTTACATATTCTCGGCGGACAGTGTGGCCCGGGAAATGGGATCGGTCCAATCGACCAACATTGCCCTGGTCGGCTTTGCCTCTGCCCATTCCAGGTTTCCCTTTCCACCTGAAAAACTGAGGCAATCCATCGAGCGCGTTACCCCCCCCAAATTTCGAGAAGTGAGTTTAAAAATTTTTGATAAAGGATTCTCAGAGGGTGAAAAATCGATGAAACCGTAACTTTTATCCCCAAACATCCCCTCTCGCTGACCTGAAGTCTTTCCCAATCTTCTACTTTCAGGAAACATACTCCAAAAACTCCTGTGGCGAGACAATCTTGCATGATATTCCATTGGCTTTCAGTTGGTCCTGCGAAATACTAAGCAAGTCCTTGTCTCCTGTGACCAAGAAATCGGCTCCTGCCTCCTTACACAAAGAGAGATAATGATCATCCTTGGGATCTCTTGATAAAACCACATGGGTTGAAAGAGAAATAGGCGTTGCCAGAGTCAATAATTGTTCAATTTTCTCATGGATGAATGAGAGTTGTTCTTCGGAAAGTTTTTTTGAAAGTCCGGGTAAGACTCCCAGCAATTCTTGTGTGATGGCTTCCGACACATAGACTTCATGACCTTCCAGGGCTCGAACGACTGCTTCCAGAGGCTTTCCCCCAAAAGCAGCTGAAATGATCACGTTGGCATCAACGACCATCTTAGCCATAGATCTTCTTTCTGGCTTGATCGAGCGCCTTAAGTGCTTCTTTTTTTGAAACCCCTGCTTCGCTTAACACCCTTCCAATTTCCAAAAGGATGATCTCCGGGCTATTTTTCTCAACCGGGGTAAGGCGGGCAATCGGTCTTTTCCGCTTCATCACCACGATCTCACTCCCTTCATTTAAGTACTTCACCACACCCTCTTTGAATTCTCTGACACCCACAAATTTCATCTTCGCCACCTCCGGAATAAACCCCGTTAGAAATTCCAGTCGTTCGACCCAGAGGCTCTCGACGGGCGGGGCATTATTTCTAACGGGGTAAATGTTACCACAAATGTGGGAATAATGCAAAAGGTCTTTGATATCGACATTTGACAACTCGTCAAAAAAAAGACAATCTATTAATATCGGTGTCTTGGAGGAACAAGCAATGAGTAAAAAAACGGTTAAAAGATTGATCTTGGGGCTTTCGTTAACGGTTCTCCTGTTTGGCCTTTTCTTCTGTGTGGATAAAGACAAGGCCAATTCGCTACCTAAAAATGATAAGTTGACGACGGCCAAATCTCTCGGGCAGGCATTTGTGGAGGTGGCAAAGAAAGTCCAACCCTCTGTCGTCAATATCACCACGGAAAAGACGATCACGATCAAGCCGTGGGAAAAATTCGGGGAGGATTTCTTCAAAGGAAGCCCCTTTGAGGATTTCTTCAAGGGTGGGCCCCGTGAAAAAGGAAAGGAATATCGGCACAGACAGAGAAGCGGCGGATCAGGGGTCATCGTCGATAAGGAGGGATATATTCTCACCAACAACCATGTGATTGAAGGGGCGGATAAGGTCAAGGTGCGCCTCAACGATGGAAGGGAATTCATTGCCACAGTTAAAGGTCAGGACTCCAGGACAGATCTTGCCGTCCTCCACATCAAGGCGAAGGACCTCCCCGTGGCTATTCTGGGAGACTCGGATAAGCTTGATGTTGGCGAGTGGGCCATTGCGATCGGAAGCCCCTTTGGACTTGAGCACACGGTCACCGTGGGGGTCATCAGCGCCAAGGGACGTTCCGGATTGGGAACGGGAACCTACGAAGATTTCGTTCAGACCGATGCTTCGATCAACCCCGGAAATAGCGGAGGTCCCCTCATCAATATCGATGGAGAGGTCATCGGCATCAATGCCATGATCATCCAGCCGGGCACAGGGATCGGGTTTGCCATCCCCATCAATATGGCCAAACAGATATTGAATGATCTCATCAAAACAGGCAAAGTCGTCCGGCCCTGGCTGGGGATCAGCGTCCAGGACCTCACCCCCGAGATGATGGAACATTTCAAAGTGAAAGAGAAAGAAGGGGTGCTCGTCGGGCAGGTCTATCAGGGCACAGGAGCCGAAAAGGCCGGATTGGCATCAGGCGATATCATCAAAGCAGTGGAAGATAAGCCCATTAAGAATGTGAGTGAACTGGTAAAGGAAATTCAGAAGAAAAAAGTGGGCCAGAAACTGAAACTTGGAATTGTCAGGGATGGGAAGGCGATGACAATCGAGGTCACCACCTCTGCTATGCCCGACAAGGCCGAATTGCAGAAGGAGAAGGAAGGAGAGGAAAAATTAGGGGCAAGGGTTCAGGAATTGACACCTGAATTAGCGGCTCGATTCCGTATTACCGGAATCAAACAGGGTGTGGTCGTCATCGCGGTGGAGGATGGGAGTTTCGCCGATGAGATGGGCCTCCAGGAAGGGGATGTCATTCTGGAGATCAACCGGAAGAAGATCGAATCATTGAAGGATTTTGAAAAGGCGATGAAAGACGCCAATGTTGAAAAGGGAATCCTCTTCCAGATCCATCGAAAAGGAAGCAGTTTCTATCTGACCTTCAAAAAATAAAAAGACATGGAGGGATGGAATGTTGGAATACTGGAATATTGGGTCTAAATGCGAATAGAAATGTTTGCCCATCATTCCATTATTCCACTCTTCCATTATCCCACGTTTAGGGTCACCCGGTCGCCTTCACATACCGCATTCTTAAGTCGAAGAGGGCATTATCTAAAAAATTTCCCTCCTCTGAAGTCAAATTTCCCTTGGTCTTCTCTCTAAGCATTCCAATGAGGTCTATGGTTTGTTTGGCTATGGGGAGATCTTTTGACTGTTTTTTGGTAAATGGATCCTCGATCTCTCCCAATTGGATGAGGGCAGATGTGCTAAGCGACAAAATGAAACTCGTAAAATTGATCTCCGGAAGGGGGACCTCCTCCCCCGACACTTCTTCTCTCAATGGTTCCTCCATCTTCCCATTTCCGGGAGAAACCTTCTCCTCCTCTTTTTTGGCAGTAAATCTCTTATCCCTCACAACAAAACTCTTTTCCTTCTCCTCATTCCTCTTTTCGTCGGCCATGGTATCCTCCAGAAAAGGTTAATCTATACAAACTAAATTTAAATATTCATAATTATTTCAATTAGATAGGAGACTCGCCTTGACTTAAATCAACCAATATATTATATTATTAGCACTCTTTCTTCTGGAGTGCTAATTAATCGATACGGGGTTTATATAATGTCCACACTGCCATCTGTCAAGAATTCTCTCGAAACTTATCTCAAACAGGTCAATCAGTTCCCCCTCTTAACACCCGAAGAGGAGTTCAGTCTTGCCAAGAAATATCGTGAACACAATGATATTAGTGCGGCACATAAATTAATTACATCAAACCTGAGATTTGTTGTCAAGGTGGCTCTTGGATATAAGTCTTATAGCGTCAAACTTCTTGACCTCATCCAGGAGGGCAATATCGGACTCATGATGGCGGTCAAGAAATTTGACCCCTACAAAGGAAACCGGTTCATATCGTATGCCATCTGGTGGATCAGGGCCTTTATGCAGAATTTTATCATTAAAACCTGGAGCCTGGTGAAGATTGGAACTACACAGGCCCAGAAGAAACTTTTTTACAAAATCGGAAAGGTGAGAAAGGCGCTGGAATCTGACCGGGAGAATGAAGAGAAGTATGAGCTTCTGGCCAAAGATTTAGATGTTCCCAAAGAAGATATCATTGAGATGGAGCAGAGGATGGCCTCAAGGGATCTCTCCTTGGATGCCCCATTTGACGAAGGGAAAGAACTGACACATCTCGACCTCCTTCAGGAAGAGTCTCCCAATCAGGAAGAAATGCTGGCTCAGGAACAGGAGAAAGAGGTCCGAGAACAGGAGGTCCGGAAGGCCTTGAAACGTTTAAACGAAAAGGAAGTCTTTATCATTAAAAACAGGGTTATGTCCGACGCCCCCCTCACTCTCCAGGAGATCGGCAACCATCTTAAACTTTCGCGGGAGCGGGTCAGGCAGATTGAGAGTGAGGCGCTAAAGAAATTAAAAAAAGAGATGAGCGTCAGCACGAGCTTACAGGCTTAACGGGAGGAACAGAGGAATGCCCATTTATGAATATCAATGTCGAAAATGCAATGAGGTCTTTGAGATCTTTCATAAAATAGATGAGGACTGCAATGCGGCCTGCCCCAAATGTTTGGGCCCGGCCAAAAAGCTGATTTCAGCCACCAGCTTCATCCTTAAAGGCTCTGGTTTCTATGTGAACGACTATCCTTCGCAAAGCCGGAGGGAAGCGAATAAGTCGGACAAAGAAGAGTCTGGAAAGCCAAAGACTGTCAAGAGCGAGGAGAAGAAGACGGATAAGAAAGCGGATGCTAAATAACCGGTCAACGAACAATGTTGATTGATCTGCTTTTCCGATTCAACAAACTGATGACCTCATCCAGAATAAACTGAGAGACCTCCTCTTTTGACATTAAAGGAAGGTCCTTCACCTCTCCGGATGAGGTTAGGAACTTCACCTGATTCGTTTCCGAAGCAAAACCCGCCCCCGGTTTCATTACATCATTAACCACAATCAGGTCTAAATTCTTCTCTTTCAATTTCTTTCTGGCATTGGAAATGAGGTCCTCGGTTTCGGCGGCGAATCCGACCAGAATTCGCTTTCCCTTCTTTTTTCCTATCTCTCCGAGAATATCCCTTGTTCTCTCCAGTTCCAGAGAGGCGCTGGGAGCGGTCTTCTTCAATTTCATCCGGCTTATCTCCTTGGGCCGGTAATCCGAAACTGCGGCTGCTTTAATCACCACCGAACAGTCTTTCAGATGCGCAAAAACAGCCTTTCTCATCTCCTCTGCCGTCTTGACGGAAATCAATTTAATATCACTTCGGGGAATGGGCAACGAGGTAGGACCTGTTACCAATATGACCTCAGCCCCTCTCCGTCTTGCCATCTTTGCTAATGCATATCCCATCTTCCCCGAAGAATGGTTGGTGATGAATCGAACCGGATCGATCGATTCCTGGGTTGGACCGGCGGTGACGAGGATTCGTTCTCCCTTCAAATCCTTGGGAGACAGAATATCTTCCGCCCTCTCCATGACCTCACTCAATTCAGCCAGCCTTCCTTTTCCATACCAGTGGCAAGCCAGCTCCCCTTCCCCGGGTTCTATCAAATGGTAGCCCCTCTCCATGAGGGCCTGAATATTCTTCTGAAGAGCTCTGTTCTCCCACATATTGACATTCATGGAAGGAACAAAGAGCACGGGAGCCTTTGAGGCCATTACCATGGTGGTGAGAAAATCGTCTGCAATTCCGTTAGCAATCTTACCGATGATATTAGCGGTTGCCGGAAGGATCACAATCAGCTCTGCCAGATCAGCCAGTGCAATATGACCGATCTGCGTCTCTTCGATAAGCGCAAATGGATCCGTCACAACCGGATTCCCTGAAAGGGTTTGAAAAGTGAGAGGCATGATGAATTCCTGTCCATTACGGGTCATGACCACACGGACACGGGCCTCCTGCTTGACCAGAAGCCTCACGAGCTCAGCGGCCTTATAAGCCGCAATCCCTCCGGTTACCCCTAAGACGATCTCTTTTCCCTTCAACATGCTTATTTCTATATCACAAATCAAGCCTATTGACAATAGAGGAAAGCATCTCTTTTCCCGTGATAGAAATCCATGGGAATGCTAAATCCAGAGGGGTAGGCGGGCCAGCGGAGAAAGATTTAGGGCGGCACCGCTTAAGGATTGACCTCAGATGCTCCAAGAACAATAAAAGCCTCATTTCATTGACTATGAAAGTTTCCCTTAAGCTTCTAATGATCCGCAATCCTAAAGATTTCGGAGTCTGGTCCGCCTGCCCCTCTGGAGTCCATTCTGTCATCACGAAATTGGAAATGCTTCCTCAATAGAGCACAATAGAGCAAATGATTTGACTTTCCTTCCATCCATTGCTATCTTCGACCTCAATGACGACAGGTTAAGGAGAGCGGGGGATGTCGGAGAGGGATCCGGTCGACCTGATCAAAAACCAGTTAAACCGATTGGAGGGATTGGCAGGTCTTCATCCTGGCCATGAACTCTTTAAACAATGGCAAACCGAAACTCGAACGATACTGGAGAAGGCTTTCAGTCCCAAATCAACTCACTGCCAAAATTTTATGGCCCTTCGGTTTCTGGAGGTCAGCGTCAAAGCTTTTGACTCGCCGGAGATCGACAAAATTAACTCCGCACGCTACAAAAGAGATCTCGAGAATTCGAAAACCATCCTCCTATCAGCCATCAAAGAATTGACTCTGGATCGAACCCTCTTTAAGAAAATCCAGACCACTCCAAAAACAGTGGAGGTCTTCCTCAAGGGTGAATATTTCATCTCCTCTGGAATTACAGATCCTGAGATGAGAAGGGCTATTGAACTCGCTTTTGAGGGAAGCGGATTGACATCCGTTTGTGGCGGTGACGCCCCCCGGGAAGGGGAATCCCTTGATCACCGGATAGGTCAGATCAGGCGTGCCAGGTTTGGAATTTATGACCTTTCTTCTCCCAAAAAGGAGGAGGTCCTCCTCGAACTGGGAATCGCCCTCGGCATGGGAAAAGAGATTACGATCATTTATCAAAAAGGTTCCAGATTCTCCGAAATGATGAGGAAATTTCCTAAAATCGAATATGAAAATCTCACCGAACTTACCGACCAATTGAAGAAAAAAATGGGCTGAAGTGTTAAAAATCTTCGTAACCCCTCAGAAGGTGTGAAAAAATTGGTGCACTGTGCCTCGGCGCACAGGATTGGGGGTCTTGCCCAAGCTTTAGAAGGCGGGGCATTGGATGTTATGGGTAACCTTCGTTTTCAGTAAGATAGCGGTATATCCCAGGTTTAGGCAACATAGTTTAATATCAGAGGTTCCGCCCTAAAGCTTCTCCAATCCCTCCAACCCCGTGCGCCGGAACGAAGGCAATTCTAAAAATATAATTTTTTCACACCTTATCGGTAAAAGAGACAGAAAAGGGTCGGGAGGTTCTTCTGTAAAAACCTTGACATCGAGAAGGGGCTGGGTATATAACATCTCTTGTATACAGTATCCAAAAATTCACCCGGGAGGTGGTATGGATGGAAGAGGTCAACCTTTTTAAAAATATTACGGTTTTGAGTCTGGAACAGGCCACGGTCCTTCCCTATTTGACTCTCCGTTTGGCTGAGGATGGAGCCAATGTCATCCGGATGGAACATCCTGTCTATGGTGATCCCAACCGGAGAGTCGGAGATAACGTCCTGAAAGAAGACAGGATGTTCTCCTATTATCTGTCCATCAATGCTGGGAAGAAAGCGCTCACTTTGGACATAGGAACTCCGGATGGACAGGAGATTCTGAAGAAACTGATTATCCAATTGAAGGTCGATATCTTTGCCACGAATCAGCTTCCCAGAAATTACCCCAAACTTGGGATCGAGTATGAGATGCTCAAAAAGATTAAGGAAGACATTATCTGGCTGGGAATGACCGGTTTTGGCCCTCAAAGCAATGAAGCGGCTTATGATCCTGTGCTCCAGGCGAGAGGTGGACTGATGGAACTAACCGGAGAAAAAGGAGGTAGCCCTCAAGTCATGGGCGTCCCCCTTCCCGACATGGGTGCCAGTGAACACGGTTACGGCCTTCTGATGAAGGCCCTCTTCAAAAGAGCAGTGACCGGCCAAGGGAGTCGTATTGATCTGTCGATGTTCGAAAGCACTGTCTCATGGCTCACTCAAGCAATCACCCACACGGTCACCTTTAAGAAAAAGGTCTCTCGAAGGGGAAATACACACGAATTCTTTTCTCCTGTCTCTGTCTATGAAACCAAAGATGGCTATGCCTATATTGCAGTAGGAAATGATAAGCAGTGGGAAACGATGACAAAGATTCCAGGATTCGAATCTCTTTATAAAAAAGAATATGAGAGAAATGCCGGCCGGATTGCAGATGTGGACAATTTAAATAATGCGATTAGCGCTGTGACTAAAACATTTTCAACTGATCAACTGATCGATATATTTAATAAAGCAACCATCGCTATTTCTAAGGTGAACGCGATTGAAGAAGTCGTAGAGGATCCCTTAGTCAAACCAAATTTGATTCGAAGCAAAGATCCCAAGACAGCTATTGAGATTACCATCGCACCTCCTCCTATCAATAATCCCTATTTGAAATCAGTTAACCGGATGCTCAGTTTTCCTCCGCGATTCGGAGAACACAATGAGGAGATTTATAGCGGTCTCTTGGGATATAGCGCGGCGCAATTGAAGGGGTTTAAGGAGAAGAATGTTATTTAAATTAAGTTTTGAGTTCGGAGTTGAGAGTTCGGAGTGTTAAGAATGGATGCTCCGAACTACGAACTAATTGCTCCGAACTATTGCGACGAAAGGAGCAAAATCCATGGCTCTCGATTTCTCTTTTACCGAAGAACATGAATTTTTCAGGCAGACCGTGCGGGATGCGGTGAACCGTCTGATTATGCCCCGGGTGAAAGAACTGGACGAAAAAGAGGAATTTCCCTGGGACCTCTGGAAAGAGTTTGCCGGCCTCGGATATCTCGGTTTAAGACATAAAGAGAAATATGGCGGAATGGAGACCGATATCATCACCCAGATGATCTTCTATGAGGAACTGGCCAGAGGTTCCTGTGGATTTGCCATGTCGGCGATCATGCAGGTCCTGATGGGAACCTACTTCATTGCCCGGTTCGGAAATGAGGAGATTAAACAGAGGATCCTTGTGCCGGCCATCAAAGGTGAGAAGATCGGAACAATCTGCTTTACCGAAGACCAGTCCGGCTCTGACCTCGGTGGAACAAGAACGCTTGCCACCAAAGTGGATGGCGGTTGGAGGATCAACGGCCGAAAGCAGTGGATTACGAATGGACCCATTGCTGAATTTACCACCGTGATGGCGACGGTCGATCCAAAATCGGGGTTGAAAGGCCTCAATTTTTTCTTGGTTGAAAAGAAGACGGCGGATCGTGATGGGTTCGTCACTGGCCAGAGGCTCCATAAGCTTGGGGCGCGTTGTTCGGTAACGGGCGAGTTGGTTTACGATAATGTCTTTGTTCCGGATGAGAACTTCCTTGGAGAAGAAATCGGTAAGGGGGTTCGGTATGCAGGAGAAATTCTCAACGAAGTCCGGGTCATGACCGGAATGAATGCCCTGGCCATTGCCAAAGAATCAATGGAGGATGCAAGACAGTATGCCAATAACCGGATCGCCTTTGGAAATCCCATCAGCACGTACCAGTTGATCCGGGAAAAATTTGCCAAATACTGGGCCTGGTATGAGGCTTCACGAACCCTTCTTTACAAATGTGCCTGGATGATTCAGAGCAACATTCCCTGCACCAACGAATGTATGCTTGCGAAATATCATTCCACTGAGATGTGCATGTTTGCTGTGGAGGAGGCGATGAGGATCTACGGCGGAAATGCCTTCTGCAGCGAATATCCTGTCCAGCGATTTTGGAGAGATGCCAAATTCCTGCTTTATGGCGGCGGCACTCACGAAGTCCTGTGCGACTATCTAGGAAGGGTCTACTGTAAGGATTAAAGAAGATAAATTTCCAATAACCAAATTCCAATCATCAAATAGCGATTTTTGATTCAAACACAAACTTTAAGTTTTGGTTATTGGAAATTGGAAATTATTTGGTTATTGGTGCTTGGTGTTTGGTTATTCACGAATTGGAGGTTGGGATGGAGATTTATGTCCTCGTCAAACAGGTTCCTGATCCAGAGGCAATCGTCAAGGTCAAATCGGATGTGGAACTGGAAATCGAAAATAAATACTTTACCAGCTTCTTTGATGAGATCGCTGTGGAGGCAGGTCTGAAATTAAAGGAGAAGTTCGGTGGTAAAGTAACGGTTCTGACCGTCGATAACCGGAGAGTGGACGCCCTGAGAAGGGGTATCTCAATGGGAGCGGATGACTCCGTTCAAATCGCAGATCCCGCCTTTGAAGGTTCCGATCAGTTTGCCATAGCCAGAACCCTTTCCGCCTATCTCAAAGATAAACCCTTTGATCTCATTCTGACGGGAAGGCAAGCCATGGACGATGATGCAGGCATTGTCGGGCCTGCGGTTGCCGAATGCCTTGGAATCCCTCATGTCCATTCCATCATTGGCCTCGAAGTGGACGATCAAAAGAGAGAGGCAAAAGTCATACGGGAGGTGGAGAATGGAAGAGAAACCCTCACCTGCCCCCTCCCTGCCCTTCTCACCTGCCAGAAGGGACTCAACACCCCAAGAATTCCTCTGGTTATGAATGTGATGAAGGCGATGAAGGCACAGATTAAAAAGGCCGACCTGGCTTCTCTTGGATTAGGCCAATCCGATGTGAATCCTTATATCAAAATACAGAAATATGTTCCGCCACCGAAGAGGCCCCCGGTGAAAATGATTAAAGAGGATTTTCCGGAGAATGTGAGGGTGCTGGTCAAACTGCTAAGAGAAGAAGCAAAGGTTATTTGAAGTTGTGAGTTCGGAGTTCAGAGTTCGGAGCAAAAAAAGAAACACCGAACTCCGAACTAAATTACTCCGAACTATTGCAAAAGGGACGCAATATGGGCAACGAGATCTGGGTCTTTGCAGAGCATCGGGAAGGGAAGGCAAAAAAGATCGTCTTCGAACTTCTCTCTGCGGGAATCGATTTCTCAAAAAAGACAGGGCAGGAGGTCACCGCCCTTCTCCTGGGAAGCGGCCTTGAGGAAGCGGCAAAAAGTTTAGCCCCTTTTGCTGATAAAATCTATTTGGTGGACGATCCATCCTTCACACCCTATACTTCCGATGCCTATTTAACGAGTATTGCCTCGCTGGTGAAAAAACACCAACCCTCCATTCTTTTAGGAGGAGCCACATCCACCGGAAAGGACCTCTTTCCGAGACTGGCCATGCATCTTCAAACAGGCTATGCGCCTGACTGCACGGGTTTGTCTATGGGAGAGGATGGAAAACTGATTGCCAGGCGCCCCCTCTTCGGAGGAAAGGTCTTTGCCGAAATGGTTTTTTCAGAAGCCAGACCCCAGATGGCAACAGTGAGAAATAATGCCTTTCTCGTCAATGAAAATCCCGATCGATCGGCGAAGGTGATTTCGGTTCCTATCCATATCGATCCCTCCTTATTGAAGAAGAAGGTGACCGGCTTCGAGAAAGCGGCTGGAGCGAAGCTTGATATCACTGAAGCGGATATTGTCGTGGCAGCAGGCAGAGGGATTAAAGCCCCTGAGAATTTTAAGATCATAGAGGATTTGGCCGATGCCCTCAATGCTTCGGTCGGGACAACACGAGCCACCGTGGATGAAGGCTGGAGGGATCTCAAGGACCAGATCGGAAAGAGCGGGAAGAACATCTCCGCCAAACTCTATATGGCCTTTGGTATCTCAGGTGCCATTCACCATGTCTTAGGCATTGGCACCTGTAAAACGGTCGTCGCTGTGGATACCGACCCGAATGCCCTCATCTTCAACTATGCGGACTACGGTATCGCCGGAGACCTCTTCCAGATCATACCCGCTCTAACAGAGGAATTGAAGAAGGCTCTGGCTGCGGACAGATAATGGAAAAAGTAGATGTCATCATCGTGGGTGGAGGATTGGCAGGTCTTTCCTGCGCTTATGAATTGGCCGATTCGGGAATGACTGTGCTTGTCCTGGAACGGGGCGATTTCTCCGGAAGCAAGAATGTGACCGGAGGAAGGATCTATCTCCGTCCCATTCTCCCTTATCTTCCCGACATCTGGCAGCAGGCCCCTTTAGAGAGGCATGTGACAAAAGAGGTCTTCACCGCCATGGGAAAGACCAACTCGACCACCTTCGAATTCTACAGTGACCGATTCAATCAGGAGCCTTACCCGAGTTACACAATTCTCAGAGCAAAGTTTGATCGCTGGTTCGCTGACCTCGTCTCGGAAAAAGGAAGTTTTGTCATTCCACAAAAGACAGTCGATGATCTTATTAAAGAGAATGGAAAAGTAATCGGGGTCAGAGCCGGTGATGAGGAGATCGGGGCGGACTGTGTGGTGGCCGCGGATGGAATCTTCTCGTTTTTGGCGGAGAAGGCAGGGCTCCGGAAACCTTATCAGCCCCAGCACTTTGCACTGGGATTTAAGGAAGTGATCCAGCTCGATGTGAAGACCATCGAAGACCGGTTTCGACTGGGAGAGGGCGAGGGAGCCGCTCAACTCTTTGTTGGCTCCCTGACTAAGGAAATGATGGGAGGAGGTTTCCTCTATACCAATAAAGATAGTCTCTCCCTGGGTTTAGTCATTGGCCTCCATTCCCTCAACCTAAAGGAACCCCGCGAGGAAGTTTATAAACTCCTGGATCAGTTTAAAGAGAGGCCTGAGATCAAAAACATGATTCGAGGGGGCAATGTGGTGGAGTATTCGGCCCATCTGATTACCGAAGGCGGTATTCATATCATGCCTAAACTCTTTACTGATGGAATGTTGTTGACAGGTGATGCCGCCGCGCTTGGTCTCAATATGCTCGTCACGGTTCGGGGGATGGAATATGCCATGGTTTCAGGGGTCCTTGCGGCCCGGACCATCAAGAAGGCCAGGGAGAGAAATGACTTCTCAGCCTCCTCTCTTGCCGAATATGAGAGGCTTCTCAACGATAGTTTCATCCTGAAGGAGATGAACACCTTTAAAAATAGCCTTTCCCTTTTGGAGAACGAAAGGCTCTTTACGAAATATCCGCAGGTGATCTGTGATCTCTTCGAAAAGGTGATGTGGGTGGATGAAAATCCCAAGGAGGGAATCTATAAGACCAAAATCGCGGAATTGAAAAAGGAATTTTTTAACGTTGAAACCTTGAAAGACTGGTGGCAGTTCAGAAAAATATAGGAATTTTGGAATAGTGGAATGTTGGAATATTGGAATATTGGGGAAATAACAAACCACCAAAACATTAAACGATCAAATGGGCAGCAGGGCATTTGCGAAGAGTTACGAATTCAAGGAAGCGAAGCTTCCTCCACCCATAATTCCATTATTCCAGTTTTCCATCATTCCATTTTGGAGGCTTGATGAAGATTACCGAAAAGCTTGCGCTTGATGCCTTTAAAAACGATAAGGAAACCCATATTCTTCTCGATCAGAAAATCTGCCATACCTGCAAGGAGCGTTTCTGTATCTATTCCTGTCCCGCAAACCTCTACTCCCTGAATGAGAAAGGAGAGATGGTGGTGGAATTTGCCGGCTGTCTCGAATGTGGCACCTGCATGATCGCCTGCATCTATGGCTCGGTGAAATGGAAATACCCTCGCAGTGGTTTTGGTGTTCAATACCGCTTTGGGTAAGGAAAACCCGCCTCCCTGCACCCTCATCGATTTTCTTAAAAATCCCAAATGAGAGCTTTGAAAAACTCCTTTTCACTCTAATGCATTTTGTATCTATGTAATCGATTCCTAATCGGTGCAATCAGAGATTTCTGGGCTTTTTTAGAAATCTCCATTTTATTCTTGACAACCTTTTTCCCTTAGGTTAATATCCGACCGACTGGTCGGATTTAAACCAAATGGTCGGTTTTTAGTTTTGCCCTAACTCACGGGGGTCATTATGGAAAAAGACTGGACAGGGTTGAGCAAAAAAGAAATAAATAAAATGGAGAAAATTGCCAAATCAGCGGCCAAGCTCTTTAATGAGAAAGGTTATCTCGAGACGAGCATGGACGATATTTCGAGTGCGGCCCGGTTGAGCAAGGGAGGGATCTACCACTACTTTTCAAGCAAAAATGAGATTCTCTTTTTTATATCGGCCAATTTCATGGACCTTCTCCTGGGGGGGCTGGAGGAGGAACTTAAAAAGATCGGAGATTGCTTTTCAAAAATAAAATATTTCATCTCCAGGCATATCCAATTTTATGCCAGGTATATCTCCGAAGCCAAGACGGTGATCCATGAGGCCCACCTCCTCCCTCCGGAATACTTCAAGGTCATCGCAGAAAAAGAGAGGCAGTACCATCAAATCGTCAGTGACATCCTTTTCGACTACTTTGAGAGAAACATTCCAAAAAACCAGCTCAAAACGATTGCTTTTATTCTGTTCGGGACATGTAACGGGATCTACTACTGGTACGATCCCAAGGGATCCATTACCCCCCAAAATCTCTCGGAGATTATCGGCGATATTCTCTGCGGGGGATTAAGGGGTTATGAAAAGAAGCGAAAAATAAACCCCGTTAGAAAATCCAGCGGGGTTTAATGCCCCGCTGGATTTATTCTGAAATGTAATCCCGCTGCAGCCACCGGCCCAGAGGGCTTCTGGCCCGGAGGGAGCAACAGGACATTATTTCTAACGGGGTGAAGGATGGGGAACGATGTTTGACCCAATAAGTCTCATCCCAACAGAAGCATTGAGGGCCTTTCGGGACAGGATCCATCTTGTCGCCAGGGAGAAGATCGGACCTCAAGCCTCCCGGGTGGATGAAAAAGAATGTTTCAACAGCGAGGCCGAGTCCTTACTTTGGGACCACGGACTATTGACGCTCACCTTTCCAAAAAAATACGGAGGCTATGGCAAAGGCAGGGCGGTCGCTTTATGTATTGGCGTAGAGGAGATTGCAAAATATTGTGCCTCCTCTTCTCTGCTCTTAATTATCCAGGCTGTTGGAAGTTTTCCAATTATCCATGGCGGGGCGAAGAGAATAAAACAAACATACCTACCCCAAATGAGTCAGGGACGCAAACTGGTCGCCTATCTGGTAACCGAACCCACTGCGGGATCGGATGTGGCCAGCATCCAAACCACGGCGGTCCGGGATGGTAATCACTATATCCTGAATGGATCCAAATGTTTCGCGACCAGCGGCGGGGTAGCCGGGATCTATTCCGTATTGGCTAAAACTTCAGAGGGAAAGAACAACAGCTCCTTTTTTCTCGTCGAAAGGGAGTCCGAAGGGCTCTCCATCGGTCGAACGGAACGCAAACTCGGTCAGAGGGGTTCCAACACGACAGAGGTCTTTTTAGAAAATGTGAAGGTGCCCGCGGAGAATCTTCTGGGCCGGGAGGGCGAGGGTTTTCTGATTGCGATGAAAGACTTCGATATGTCAAGACCTGCAATTGCTGCCCAGGCCTTGGGCATCGGTGAGGGCGCCCTGGAAACCATTGTCCAATTTATCAGGGAGAAAAATACCGTAGAAAAACCTATGGCTGATCATCCCGCCATTCAGGCGGTTCTTGCCGATTCAGCAGTCCTCATCGAAGCAGGCCGGGGCCTCACTTACCGGGCCGCTCTGTTAAACGATGAGGGAAAGGATAATACGAAACTTGCCTCCATGGCCAAGTGTTTTGCCTCTGATGCCGCCATGAAAATCACCACGGACCTCCTGGATGTTTTTCAGATCCTGAACGAATACGGATTTCTAAAAGATTCTCAGTTAGAGAGGATGTTTCGGGACGCCAAATTAACCCAGATCTTCGAAGGGACCAACCAGATTCAGCGGTTGGTGATCGCCCGTCAGATGTTGAAAGAGTCGATGGGTTGAGGGATAACGATGTTCCAATTGGATGAAGAGCAACGCCTGATCCTGCAGTCCGTGCGGGAAATTGTTCAGAAAGAGATCAGTCCACGGGAAACCGACCTTGACGAGACAGGCCAATTCCCCTGGGAGACGGTTAGAATCCTCGCTGAAAATGATATCCTCAATGCCCTCTTGCCGCGAAGATATGGTGGGCCGGAAGTCTCCTTCTTCACCTTCTCGATGATCATCGAAGAGATTTCAAGAGCCTCTGCTTCATCCGCTCTGCTGTTGATCACTCAGGCAGAGGGAATTCTCCCCATCGCACTTGGAGCGAATGAATCTCTTAAGGAGAAATACCTTTCACGATTGGCCGGGGCTTCCCGGGTCCTGACCGGCGTGGGAGGAATCAATCCCTCGCTCCATCTGAGTCCGGTCTCATCCGGAATACGGGCAGACCTTCTCGGTGAAAAATATCTCCTCAATGGGAAGAGGTGTTTTATCAGGAATGGTTCCATCGCAGACTTTCTGGTGCTTTATGCCTGCACCGCTCCTTCAGAAGAAGGAAAGGACGTAAACCCCGTTAGAAATTCCAGCGGGGCATTAAACCCCGCTGCAGAGCAGCGGGGAATTATTTCTAACGGGGTAAATGCTTTCGTCGTTGAAAAAGGAAATCCGGGTCTGGTCTTGAGGAGAGATGAAAATAGGATGGGAATGCGGGGATCGATCTATTCGGAGATGGACCTTGAGAATTTAGAAGTGCCGGGAGAAAACCGAATTGACTCCGAGGGAGAAGGGTTTTTAAATATGATGAAGACGCTGAGCCTGAGCCGACTCTTCACTGCCGCTCAGGCCGTGGGATTGGCAAAGGGAGCCATGGATGAGGCGATTTCCTATGCCCGCAGAAGGATCCAGTTCGGCAAACCCATCTCCCACCATGGACAAATTCAATTGATGATTGCGGATATGGCGACCGGAATTGAATCGGCGAGACTCCTGACTTACCAAACAGCCATGCTGTTCGATCAGGGAGAATGGAAGAAGGCAGAAACGGTTTCAGCCATGGCCAAACTCATGGCCTCGGATACGGCCATGAACGTTGCCACCGATGCGGTCCAGATCATGGGGGGCTACGGTTATATGAAAGATTATCCGGTGGAACGGATGATGCGCGATGCCAAGCTCATCCAGATCGATTCCGGAACCAATCAGATGATGAAATTAATCATAGGAAGGGAATTAACAGGGGTTTCCTGATCATCATTCGTCAAAGGAGAAAAAATCTATGGATTTCAGCCTGACATCCCGACAGCGGCTTTTAAAAGAAGCCATTCGCGAATTTATGAAAGGCGAATGCGATCCAGCAGTCACGCTCGAACTGGCGAAGAAGAAGCAATTCCCCTGGGAGATTTATAAAAAAGCAGGACAGAACGGCTATCTCGCCTCATACTTTCCCAGGGAATTAGGGGGACAGGGTTTGCCCCTGCTCGATTACTGCCTGGTGATGGAAGAGATGATTCGCTACGATAACCGCATTGGAATGGCACTCAGCCTCGGCTCCATTCCTGCAAAAACCCTTCTGAGGTTTGGGAACGAAGAGCAGAAGAAGAAATACCTTCCCAAGCTGACAAAAGGCGAGGCTGTTTCCTCCATTGCCGTGACAGAGCCGAATCACGGGAGTGACATCCGTTATCTCGATACCCGTGCCGAGAGAAAGGGGGATGAGTACATCCTTAACGGCAATAAAACCTTTATCACCAATGCTGATATTTCCGATTTCTATACCGTCTTTGCCCAAACCAATCCGGATGCTCCCCCCTACCGGGGAATCAGCGGTTTCATCGTTGAGAGGAAGCAAGAAGGCGTGACCGCCCTCGATCTGGGAGACAAGATCGGACTGAAAACCACCTCCTCCTGCAGTATTGAATTTCGAGAGGTAAAAGTTCATAAGAATAATCTCCTCGGGAAAGAGAATCATGGCTTCACCTATATCATGGAGGCTTTAAATGAGGGGAGGGCCGAGATTGCCAATGAGGCCATTGGCCTTGCAAGAGGGGTCTACGATCGGGCGCTCTTACATACCAAAAACCGGGAGCAGTTCGGTCAAAAAATCGGTAAGTTTCAGAACATCTCCCATATGATTGTGGAGATGTCGGAGGAGATCGAATCCGCGGCCCTGCTAGCCTATAAAGCCGTCTGGTTGATCGATCAGGGGAAGATGGACGTCGCCACCTCTTTGCAGGCAAAGGTCAAATGTACCCTGACCGCCATCGATGTCTCTCTGAAGGCGATGCAGATCTTTGCGGGATATGGCCTTTTTGAGGAACAATTTATTGCTGGTTATTTAGGGGATGCCCTCGCCTCCTGGCTCCTCGAAGGAACAGGACAGATGCAGCGAAATACGGTGGCGAGCCACCTCCTTGGGAAATTGTAAGCCCGGGGACTTCATTTTATAATGAAATATACCTCAAGGGAGAAAGATCATGGATTTTGAAATGACGAATCGCCAGAAGCAGATCCATCTGGCGGCAAGGGAGTTTGCTGAAGGAGAGTTGGCGGGGATCGGTCAGGAGTGTGAGATCAAAGAGGATTTTCCGCGGGATCTCATCAGGAAAGCCGCTCAACTTGGTTTTATCGGCGTCTTTATCAAAAAGGAGAACGGAGGACTCGGCCTGGGCTTTCTTGAGCATGCCACCATCCTGGAGGAGTTCTGGAGGGTGGACCCGGGCCTCGGACAGGTATTTTCCTCCCTCACATTTGGCGCCGAGGAATTACAGTTCTTCGGTTCAGAAGAACAGAAGAAGAAGTACCTCCCTCCCCTGGTCAAAGGGGATTGGATCATGGGGTTTTCGATTACCGAACCCGAAGCCGGAAGTGACACAGCCGCGGCCGTTACCTCTGCCATCGAAGAAGGAAAGGAATACGTGATCAATGGCAACAAGGTGATGATCACCAATGGAACGGTGGCCAACTTCGTTTTGGTCTATTGTTTGACTCATCCTGAAGAAACCTCCAGATCGAAACGACACAGTATTCTTTTGGTTGAAACAGATAGGCCAGGATACAAAGCAGACCGGATTCACAGAAAAATGGGAATCCGTGCCTCGGATACAGCCAATCTCTATTTCAACAATGTAAGGGTCCCAAAAGAAAACCTGGTGGGCGTCGAAGGAAACGGATTCTCCCAGTTGATGAAATTTTTCGATCATTCCAGATCCTACGTCGCTGCCCACGGGGTGGGCCTTGCCCAGGGCGCCATGGAGCAAGCAATCAATTATGTGAAAAAAAGAAAACAGTTCGGTAAAACAATCGCCTCTTTTCAGGTCACCCAGTTCAAGATCGCTGAAATGGCGACGCTCATCGAGACGGCCCGATCCCTCGTCCACAAGACCTGCTGGAACCTCGACCGGGGAAATGTGGATTCCCAGCTTGCGGCTATGGCCAAGTGGTGGGCCTGCAATGTAGCGGTGAGAGTGGTGGATGAGGCCCTTCAGCTTCATGGTGGCTATGGTTATCTTGATGATTATCCGATCGAGCGCTTCTACCGGGCCGCCAAGATACTCGAGCTCTATGAGGGGACGAAAGAAATCGACAAAATGATGATCGGCCGTCGGATACTGGGGCAATAAAGGAATAACCAAACTTCAAGCACCAATCACCAGATAAATTCCAATAATCAATCACCAAACATATTTATATTGGGTTATTGAAAATTGGTTATTGGGAATTATTTGGAGATTGGAATTTGGTTATTGGAATTTAATCCACTGCCCATTAGTAAGACTAGATGAAAAAAAACATCGGTGTCTATATCTGCCACTGCGGGACCAATATCGCCGCAACCGTCAATTGCGAAGAACTCGTCCGCTTCTCCAGCGCCCTGCCCGGGGTGAAGATAGTACGGGACTATCGCTATCTCTGTTCGGATCCGGGGCAGGATCTCATCAAAAAGGACATCCAAGAACTCTCCCTGGATAGGATCGTCGTTGCCGCCTGTTCACCCAGAATGCATGAGACCACCTTCAGAAACCTCCTCTCCGCTGAGGGGATTAATCCCTACCTTCTCAATATCGCCAATATCCGTGAGCAGTGCTCCTGGGTTCATCAGGACCGGGAAAAGGCAACGGAAAAAGCCCGACATATTCTTCGGGCTGCAGTGGCCAGGGTTCTGGGACACGAAGCGCTGACACCAAGAAGGTTTGGAATCCAACCCTCTGCATTGGTTGTCGGAGCAGGAATTGCCGGAATTCAGGCCGCCCTAAACATCGCAAGCGCAGGGATGAAGGTCATTCTCGTTGAAAAAGCTCCTTTCATTGGCGGCCACATGGCCCAGCTCGATAAAACCTTCCCGACCCTCGACTGCTCTTCCTGTATCTTCACCCCCAGAACGGTGGAGGTAGCCAGAAATAAACACATCGAGCTGTTAGTCTCCTCGGAAGTTACAGAGGTAACGGGTTTTGTCGGAAACTTTAAGGTGAGGATTCAAAAAAACCCCACCTATGTCGATTTCATTCGATGCACGGGTTGCGGAGACTGTATCGAGGCCTGCGTATTGAAGAAAGGAGTGCCTTCGGAGTTCGAAGAAGGCATGGCCAGGCGCAGAGCCATCTACATCCCCTTTCCCCAGGCTGTCCCTTTGAAGGCGGTTGTGGATAAAGAGAGCTGTCTTCTTTTAAGCAAGGGGAAATGTAAAAAAACGTGTGTCGAAGCTTGCAAGGCAGGGGCGATCGATTTTGATCAGAAGGAAGAAGTGATTGAGAAGGAGGTGGGCTCAATCATTATCGCAACGGGGTATGACCCGTTCGATCCCCATCTCCTCCCGCAATATGGATACGGAGTCTATGACAATATCGTCACTGGCCTCCAGTTCGAAAGACTGTCAAGCCCTTCAGGGCCTAACCGTGGAGAGATATTGCTGAGGGACGGAACCGTCCCCAAGGCGTTCGCTTTTCTCCACTGTATCGGAAGCCGGGACGAAAACTCCAACCTCCACTGCTCCAGAATCTGTTGTATGGCATCGATGAAGCAGGCCCATCTGGCAAAGGAGAAGACCGGGGCTGAGATTTATGAATTCTATATCGACATCAATGCCTTTGGAAAAGGATATCAGGAATTCTATAAGAGAGTCCGTGAGGAGGGAATTTTCTTTATTCGAGGGAAAGGTTCAGAGATCTTCAAGCGGGATGGCCGCCTCGTGGTCGCCGCCGAGGATACCCTTCTTGGAACGCCGGTGGAGATTCCGGTGGACATGGCGGTCCTGGGAACCGGCTTAACTGCCCGTCGCGATGCCGAAAGGGTTGCCCAGACATTCGGAATCAGCCGGAGTGCGGATGGATTCTTCATGGAGGCACATCCCAAACTCAGGCCGGTGGCCACCCAGGTCGATGGAATCTTTTTAGCAGGATGCTGCCAGAGCCCCAAAGACATTCCGGATACTGTAGCCCAGGCATCTGCCGCGGCCGCAGAGGTGATGTCCCTGCTCACCAGAGGGGAAATTGAAGTCGAACCGACCATCGCAACGATCGATCCGGAGCTTTGCGCAGGATGTAAATTATGTATAGAGATCTGTCCTCACTCGGCGATCGAATTTCTTGAGATGAAGGGGATTTCTTCCGTCAACGAGGCGCTCTGCAAGGGCTGTGGCGCGTGTACTGCCATCTGTCCCAACAAGGCGGCCAGACAAAACCACTTCACTCAAGGTCAGGTATTGGCAGAGGTGGAGGAGTTGGTGAATTAAATTTCGGAATGCGGATTGCGGAATGCGGAATTAAAAAACCTAATAAGATCCTATGAAGATAGACCCTAAAACTTTTGTTCACGATTACCAACTCAATATCTGCATCCAGTGCGGGACCTGTACAGGAGGCTGTCCGGTCAAATTCCGCTCTCCCCTCAATATGAGGAGGCTCGTCAGGGAGACCTACTTTACGGATAACTTTTCCTCCATATCCAAGAGGCCTGAGTTATGGGCCTGTACAACCTGCAGCACCTGTAGTCTTCGCTGCCCTTCCGGAGTGAAAAATGTCGAACTCATTATGGGGATAAGAAACTTCCTCGCCAATAAGGGAGAAGTTCCTTCCACCATCAGGGATGCCCTTGAGAATACCCTCCTCCATGGAAATCCATGGGGACGATTTCGTGATCGAAGGGCGGATTGGGCAAAAGATCTCGGAGTAAAGATTTTCGGAGAAGAAACATCAGAAACCTTACTCTATGTGGGCTGTGCCCCTTCTTATGACCCAAGAGCCCAGAGTGTTTCCACCGCTCTCGTCAGGATCTTTCAAAAAACAGGGGTCGATTTTGGCATCCTCGGAAAGAAGGAATCCTGCTGCGGCAATGAAACCCGGAGGATGGGTGAGCAGGCTCTCTTCAAAAAACTGGCGAAGGACAATACCGCCCTGTTTGAAAAGTCGGGAGTAAAGAGGATCATCACCATCTCCCCTCACTGTTATAATGCCTTTAAAAACGAATATCCGGACTTAAATATTCCGGTTCAACACTATACCCAGGTATTGGCTGAGCTCATAGAGGCGGGTAAACTTAATCTGAAAAAGAAATTGGAGATGTCGGCCACCTTTCATGACCCCTGTTTTCTTGGAAAGCAGAACAAGGTCTTTGATGAGCCAAGAAAGATTCTTACCTCTATCCCGGGATGTGATTATATTGAAATGGAGAGATCGAGGGAGAGAAGTCTTTGCTGTGAAGGGGGTGGAGGAAGAATGTGGGCAGAAGGGGGAACAGAAGGAAAACGAAATGGAGAGATCCGTATCAGGGAAGCTGTTGCCTTAGGCGCAAAGACCCTCGCCACGGCCTGCCCTTTCTGTCTCTTGACCTTTGAAGATGCAATCAAAATCTCCGGTTTGGCGGATCAGATTGTAGTAAAAGATATAGCCGAGTTGGTGGTGGAAGCGATGGATTCAAATTCCAATAACCAAATCCCCTGCCTACCGGCAGGCAGGCAAGCTCCAAATAATAACCAATGACCAAATTCCAATGTCCAAAACAAACCATCTTTGAAAATACTTTTGGTTATTGATGATTGGAATTTATCTGGTTATTGGTGCTTGGAGTTTGGTTATTCGAACCTTTAAAAATGGAGGGGGTAAATGAATATCGCGGTTTGTGTTAAAAGAATTCCAAAGACAGCCGAGGCAGATATCTTTATTGAGAAGGATGGAAAGGATATTAAAAAGGATAATCTGGTCTTTTCCCTCAATGACTGGGATGGCTATGCTGTTCGAGAAGCGGTCCTTCTTAAGGAACAGTATGGGGGTGAGGTCATTGTCCTAACAGTCGGACCTGAAGAATCGAAAGAGGTATTGACGAGATGCCTGGCTATGGGCGCCGATAGGGCGGTCAGAATAGAAGGGCCTACCTCTTCAGATGGTCATCTGATTGCAAAGATTCTTGCTCAGGCCATCAAAAGCCAATCCTTCGATCTCATCTTGACAGGCGTTCAGGCAGAAGATGATGGTTGGGGACAGGTTGGAGTTGCCTTAGCCCAGATTTTAGGCCTACCCCATGCGGCCATCGTTACAAACATTGCGGTCGGCGATGGAAAAGCAATAGTTCGAAGGGAGTTAGAAGGTGGCATAGAGGAACTTGTCGAGGTGAAACTTCCTGCCGTCCTGACGATTCAGACGGGAATCAATGAACCCAAATATGTCTCCCTTGCCGCCATCCTGGATGCTGAGGATAAAGAGACCAAAGAGGTTGGAATGGAGGAGATAGGATTCACCTCAAAGGGACCTCTTGATGCGACGATTGATCAGGTATCTTTCCCCCCGACCGGAAAGATGGCAGAAATATTGAAAGGCACCCCTGAAGAGGTCGTGGGACAGTTGACTGAGATCATTAAGAAGAAAAAAGGGTGAAAAGTGTTTACTTCGTCATTCCCGCGCACGCGGGAATCCAGATGAAGCCCCTGCAAAAGCAGGAAATTACCCAAAACCCTGGATTCCTGTTTTCACAGGAATGACAAGCTTTAATTTGGAGGAAAAAATGGGCGAAATCTTCATATTAGTCGAACACCGCCAAGGCAAGATTCGTGACATCACCTATGAGATGCTCGGACTCGGAGAGAATTTAGCCAATCAGCAGGGAACCTCATTCACCGCTATTCTCCTAGGCCACGATGTGAAAAACTTTGCCGAGGATCTGGCTGCAAGGACACCAAAGGTTCTTGTCGTTGAGGATGAGAATCTGAAAAATTTTAACTCCATTCTCTATCAACAAACCCTCTCCTCCCTCATCTCAAAATACCAACCCTCCCTTCTTTTAATGGGTCACTCGGCCTTTGGGATGGACCTGGCGCCAAGTCTCTCCGTTGAAACCGATTTTCCTCTTGCCACGGATTGCATCGGCCTCTCATTCGAAGGCGGCAGGTTAAAAGCCACTCGTTCCATCTATGGTGGGAAGGTCAATGCCAGCGTCTCCTTAAGAGAATCGAAGGGGTATATCGCAACGGTCCGGCCGGGCGTTTTCAGCCCTAAAATGCCCGTCGAGAAAAAGGGCGGGATCGTGATGGAATCCTCTCCGCTTCAGGGGATGGTCGATGTCAAGAAGTTCCTCGAATATATCGAAGCTCCTATTACAGGTGAGGATATCACACAGGCAGAGATTCTTATCTCCGTCGGACAGGGGATCGGAGGACCGGAACATATTCCATTGTTTGAAGAATTGGCAAAGAACCTGGGCGGGACGATTTCTTGCTCCAGGCCCGTGGTGGATCGAAACTGGTTGCCTAAAGAGCGACAGGTGGGAATTTCCGGAAAGACCGTCAAGCCAAAGGTCTATCTCGCCATTGGTATCAGCGGCGCCTTCCAGCATGTGACGGCGATGCAGGGATCAGATACGATCATTGCCATCAACAAGGACCCCCGCGCCCCCATCTTCGGAGTCGCCCACTACGGAATCGTAGATGACTTCCAAAATGTAATCCCGATTTTAAAAGAGAAAACGAGAAAATAAACTACTCTGCAGCAGAGCTGTGGGGCATTGAAATTCAAAACCTATTTCCTTGTTGTCCTCCTTGCGCCTGCCTGCCCCGCCCTCGGTCGGGACCGCCTGCCTGCCGGTAGGCAGGGGGCCGCATGCAGGGAAGCAGGAATCCAGGGTTTCCCGTGAAAACGGGAACCCAGTTATTTTGAATAGTTCCCTGCCTTCGCAGGGGTAACGTCTAGACTCCAGCTTCTCCCCTTTTTCTATCTATAATCTTCCCGTTTCCATATCGCCACTTCACCTACTTATCTTCGATTCAAAACAGGGAATATGGTTGAAGATTACCGTTTGAAAGAATGGATAACGAAAAGTTCACTCCCTTATGCGGCTTTTAGCGACAGGCCGTTAGAGCCCCTACCTGGTTGAAAAGCTTCTCTCTGGATCATAAAGGGATGAATGGCTTATGTTTGAAATACCGAATTGATCTTGAATGAATTGGCTGTGATACTCGTATGTTTTGTGATCCATTCGTGGGTCAAATAGCACCCTCTCAATAATCCTACTCGGCTCGATCTCCACCCCTACGGTATCATTTCTGATAGTTGAATCTTCAAGTAAGAAACGTATTTCACTTTCGGGCTCGAATGCCTTACGTTTGATGAAAAAGAGCGACAATATCTGATCCCTATGAAACTGCCTGCTGTTTATTCTATCCAACAGTGCCTTGATTTCATCCCTTTTCGGATATGTAATCGGATAACATTTGATCTGCCTCCGTAGTGCCAACATCTCTTTGGTGCTAAGCGTAACGAGAACACCATCTTTGTTCGGTGTGTAATTCCGCCATAGATGGTCTCTTTCTTCAATGCGACAACAACAAAGAAAGAACTTTTTTGCATTAAGGAAGATAAAATCTTTGCCAGTAATTGAGCAATACTGTTTGACTAAGAAGCCCTCAAATGGGTCGTCCCACTTTGAGTTCCGCATAAAATATAGGCGCCTTGTTGCGAGAACCTGCCAAAGGCGATGAACCGGTATGTAGCGATAGACTCTTCTCGGTATTTCATCTGTTGACTTCATTTCACGTCCCCCAATCAAGGAGGCACGATGCCCCACATCTGTGGCAAGTATTAGCCTTCCGTTGGAATGAGTTAGCTGATATCCTTTTCTATCTCTTTCAATCCACGACTTATGACCTCATGTAACAATTCAATTCGCTTTGCCAACAAATCACGAGAGTCCGTCTTGATGCTTTCTGATAGGCGGCTAGTTCTAACAATACTTGATAATCGTGCAATATCCTCAGGTAGAAATACAGGATTGTGAAGAAGTTCCTCATGACAATCATAGCAGAAGACCTCCTTTTGGCCTTCATGTCCCCATGGACACTTCTCGAATATTCTCACTCGCTGTGAGCCCCGACGATTTTTTGAACGTCCAAAGAAGCGTTCAGGCACAAAATGATGGGCTGAGGCATGCGAGTGCCCCTGCGAGTTTGGTTCTGCGTAAGTGTTTCTGGTTCTATGGAGTTCGCATCCGCATATAGCACAAATCTCTTTCATTATTACCTCAGCTAACGACCCGAGCTGAACTGAATCTCGGCTGAAAAGTGGGGATTTCCACTCCGTCGGTTTGGTGATTTGCACCTGTAATATGCACCCTTCTTGACATTTTTGGAAGTGAGGCTCTTAGGAAGAAATCCACAAGAAAGGGGGTGCCAATAACACCTCCTTATCTTCATATCAACATAGGGAATGTGGTTGAAGATTACGAGTTCAAAAAGTGAGTAACTCCCAGGGTTAAGCAGGACACGGTCATAGCAAGGCATCCCGCGTTAACCAAAATGACAAACAAGCCAAACGCCACTTGTGAGGGTGCACGAAGCACTCGCTTGGAACCCATTGTTAGGTGCGCTACTGTTAGATGGTTTTTGGAGACCTTAATGCCACACCAGTCCAAATGGCTCCCAGTAAATCCACAACCCCAAACATAATAAGTGGTGGGCTGGTAAAGCCTAACAGCACAAAAACGACAAAGAAGATAATGACTGTGGAACGGAGATACACCGTCCATCTGAAAAAGTCGGTCATTTCTTTACGTGCCGCTTGGGTATAGTAGAATCCCAAAAATAGAACCAGCATTCCGACGATGCGAATCCATACTTCAGTAGTACTGGGAAGACCGAACATCCCAAGCAGGAAATTTGGTGCTACAAGCAGGACGATGCCGAGCACCGCGATATATAGACCAAAGACGAAGACGCTGCGAGCACTTTTACTCATTTTCTTTACTCCTTTCTAGTTTATCGGCACCTTTTGGTAACTCCATTTTATAATTACTCCAAAAGGTTGAAGTTATGTTTAAAGGAGGCGCCCTGGGTTTCCTGCAAAGAATTTGTTAAGCAATTGCTCAAGGCAGAGCAGCAATAATCTTACGGTATTCATCTTCTGTAAAGGCTCGAAGGGTCTCTGTGCGGATATTGCCTTGCGAACCTATTAAGAGAGCAAGCTTCATAGCTGTCTCATCGTCTGGCGCCTCGCCGATAACGACCGCATCATACTGGCCTGACACCAAATACCACTGCTTCAATTCTGCACCCATGGCCCGGAAGGCTTGTTTGGCTGCGTCCAGACGTTTAGGACTATCCTTAATGCTCCCTATCCCCTGTGGGGTAAAACGTAACAATATGACAAAAGTTGCCATTGGATGACCTCCTTTCATAAAAACCTTCGGGCGCCTCCCAAAAATAGAAACAGAAGGGGCACTCCCATATTAGAAAAATTGTGAGGTCTCTGGAATTAACAGAGAGGATTGGAAATGCCCCTCCACCCTTTCAGATCCTTCCTCAAGGAAACTCTAAATAACACATGTAGCCCAAGGGAAAAATGGAATTGCACAGAACTTGCTCATCGCTATCCGGACAACAAAATAACGCTCACTCGCTCGGGTGAGTCTACATAATCACTTGGTTAGGGCTTTGATCATCTCGTCTACTTGACTTACTGAAGCAATAGGATGCGTCTTGAAATGAACAAATGGAACATACTGTTGTAGCGCGTTCATAATTTCTACCTCAGTTCCTTCCATGACCGCATATCCGTTAATTTCGCCAACAATTGCTCCCCAATCCTTGTTGATACCTTTTTTAATATCTTGCTTAACCATTTCCATTAATGCATTCCATCCGGCTCCTCGCTCTTTCGGACCCACGGGTATTTTCGTTGTGTCAATTTCCCAAAGCATCAGATACTTTCCCATAATTTATTCCTCCTTCTTATTAAGTTTTTCAGAAAGTTAAATTGAACCCAATCCACTTGCTCAACTGTCCGCAAACGAAGAATGTTTTTTAGCTAATTAGAATTATAGATTTCCGCCTTTGTTTTTCTGGATTAGCTTTATTGGGACTTGGAAATAAAAAGCCTCCAAAGGGATACAACAACCCCTTGGAGGCTTCATATCGGCACCTTTCGGAAACTCCATTTCATAACTTTCTGCAAATGGGCACCTTTTAGTAAAAAGATAGAGTAACAATATCTGTGATTTTTTTTCGTCGGGATTAAACTAGTAATGATTTTTTAAAGGAAGGCCCTTAAAATATTTTAGAGGTCAGATAGAGATATTAGAGGGAATTTTAAAGGTCTTTCTCCATCCACCACCCCCTCTGGAAAGAGAAATTTTATTAGGATTGTTGAATCAATAGTACATCAAATATATCTTTTGTCAATACAAAAATGGGGTCGTGAAAATTATCTTTTTGAGAATTACCCTTTGCAATCTCGAAAAGGTGGACTAATTGTCGAAATCACAAGTACAGGAAGAAGCCTGGATGGATCGGGGGATCTGATTGACCTCTTATGAAAACTCCCCGCTCCAAAGGGCTTCTAAAAATTCTTTATAAGGAAGAACCGTCACATCACCGATTTTTCTCATGCGTGGCTCAAGGCTTACACAGAGATAACGTTTCAGTTTTTTCTCCTCGGCAAGCGCCTGGAGCGGTTTCAGATCATAGGCTGACAAATTCTCCTTTGCTTTCACCTCCACAGCTGTGTGATCCCCCACAATAAAATCAACCTCGAATCCAGAGGTCGATCGCCAATAACTGATCGTTTCTCCAGAAATGTAATGGCTATAACTGGTCAGTTCATGCATGAGATAAGTCTCAAAAGCCTCCCCAAATTCAGGGGTGCCGGGTCGAAATCTTCGTCCCTGAAGCATGGAAACAACTCCGACATCAAAAAAATAGTACTTAGAGGATGCTAAAGGCTTTCTTTTTTTTGACTTACGCCAGGCAGGAAGCTCATAGACAATGAGTGTGTCTTTAAGAATGTCAAAATATTCATATACAGTCGTTCGTGCCACCTGGGCATCGTTGGACACATTCGTAAAGTTTACGATTTGGCCATTGCATAAAGCCGCAACCTTGAGAAAACGGCTAAAGGCTGGCAGGTTACGAACCGCTCCTTCTGCCACAATCTCTTCTTGTAAATACGATCCAGCATAAGCCTCTAAGTCAGCCTTCGGGTTATCTGAAAAATAGATTGAAGGAAGCAGCCCGCTTTTTACGACACGGGTTAAGTCAAACGTTTCGCCCAGCTCTTTATAAGTGAAGGGATACAGGTATTTTGTCCGGGCTCTTCCGCCTAAAAGATTAACACCCCCTCGGCGCAGTTTCCGTGCGCTGGAACCGGTAAGCAGGAACCGGATTCTCCTCGTCTCGATCAGGCGGTGCACTTCGTTCAATAGGTCCGGAAGCCTCTGGATCTCATCGATGACCACCAGACGGTCTTTGGGGGTCAGCTCTTCGCCTATTCGCCCGGGATTCTGACTTAGGGCAAGATATATGGAGGTGTCAAGAAGGTCATAAACTTTCACTCCTTTTAAGGAATGGCGAATCAAAGAGGTTTTGCCGGTTTGTCGGGGCCCAAAGAGGAAATAAGATTTCTTTTCCAGCAAGGCAGAGAGATTTAATGCTCGGTCAATATAAGGCGGGGCATTGCCATTAATTTTATTTGGCATCTTCATCGTCATATATCATGACAAATGACGATAGAGTTGTCAATAACTTTTTTGTTTATCCTAAACCTCCCCCGATTTCTGTTAAAGGAGCACTCCTGTTTCCTTCATTTAAATTCTTTTACTGGAACCCTTGGCCCCCGGAATCCTTGAACCCTATTTTAATTTCTTATTCTTCGTGCCGCTTTCGTTCTTCGGCTCGAAGTTCTCGCCTTAAGAGTTTGCCCACCTTTGATTTGGGAAGCATGTCGCGGAATTCGATATATTGGGGAACTTTATAGGAAGCCAACTTCTGGCGGCAATATTTGAGTAAATCGTACCCGGTGATGCCCTTTACATCCTCCTTAAGAACCACAAAGGCTTTGATCCTCTCTCCCACATCCTGATCCGGAACGCCGACCACACAGGCTCCGATCACTGCCGGATGCTCCTGCAGAACCGATTCGATCTCCGAGGCGGAAACCCGATAGCCTTTGTGTTTGATCGTATCAACCGTCCGATCCACAAAATAGAGGTAACCCTTTTCATCCATCGAAACGATGTCGCCCGTCCGGTACCACTTCCGGCCATCCAGTTCAACAAATGAGACCGCTGTCTCCTCCGGCTTATTCCAGTAAGCCATCACCATCCTTTCAGAGGAAACGATCAATTCTCCCGGATCTCCTAAAGGAACCGGCTCCAGGGTATCAGGGGTGACGATTTTAATCTTTTTGCTCGGAACGAGGCAACCCATACTCCTGGGAGGATTGTCCGCCCCCACCGGGCACATGGTCACCCCTCCACAGGTCTCGGTTGCCCCATAACCCTGGTAAATCAGTTTCTTATATTTCTCGAACCATCGGGTTCCGATTTCAATCGGCAGAACATCGCCTGCACAGAAGCAATATTGAAGAGATTGTAAATCATAAAAATCGATCCGGTCATGTTCCAGAATCATCCGGTAAAGAGCGGGGACACCGACGAAGGTCTTTGCCTTAAACCTTTGGATCGTCTCCAACATCCCATCCAGATTGACTTTGGGTTGCAGAATCAGTGTACCTCCGAAACAGAGCGTGGCAAGCTCACATGCCTGACCGAGGATATGAAACAGAGGGGCGCCGGCCAGAATGGTATTCTCCTCCATCGGTAAGAGGGGCGTGCTCACGTTTAATTGTTCCTCCGCAGATTCCATGAAGAGGTCATGGGTAATGGGAACACCTTTCGGGAATTTGGTCGTTCCGCCTGTATAGAGGATTTCCACAATCCGGTCTTCCTTTGCCCCAGCCCTCTGAGGAAGGGAACCGGATCGCCGCATCAACTTTTCAAAGAAATAGGTCTTGCTATCTCTTGAAACCTTCCCCGTCGGAACCTTATCAAAAGCCTTTCCGAATACCTTTTTCCACCATGGAAGGAGATCGACCACATTGGTCACAATGATCCTTTTGATGTTGACTCCGGCCATGGCCCTTTGAACATATCCGTAATTGGTGTCGGCGCAGATAACGGTCTCTGCACCGCTGTCATTGGCAATGTACTGAAGGTCATAGGACGTATAAATGGGAGTGATGGGAACAGCCATTCCTCCGATCTTCTGAATCCCGAACCACGCGATCACCCACTGAGGGGAGTTTGGGATGTAGATGATCATCTTCTCTCCCTCTCTCACTCCCATCTCATGCAGGGCGGCTGCAAATCTCCTCACATATTCGCCTATCCGCGAGTAGGTAAATTTCGTCCCGAGAAAAATGATCGCCGTTTTATCGGGATGTTTTTCGGCCTGTGATTCAAAAGCCTCAACGATGGTCTGTGGTTTTGAATTTACATTGACCATTTTATATTGCCCATTTTGCAATGATTTTTTTTAAACTCCGAAATAGGCCGCCCGGACTTCCGGGTTATCCATCAATTCTTTTCCCGAACCAGTGAGTGTGAGCATTCCGTTTTCAATGATATATCCGTAATCGATCATCGGAAGGATGGGCCGGGCAAATTGTTCGCTGATGACTGTCGTGATTCCCATCTCCTTCTGAATGTTCTTAATGGCCTGGATTAGTTTCGTCTGAATCGCAGGGCTCAATCCCAGCAACGGCTCATCCAGCAACAGGAGGACGGGCTTGATGATCAAGGCCATGCCAATGGCCAGCATCTGCTGTTCTCCGCCGCTTAAGAAACCGGCGCGCCGTCTTTTCAGGGCAATCAGTGCTGGAAATAGATTAAAGACAAAATCGATCCGCTCCTTCAACTCAGACCTCTTGATCAAATATCCTGCAATTTTGAGGTTCTCCAGAACATCGCTTTCAGGAAAGATGGGATGTCGCTCCCTGCAGAGAGCGATTCCCTTCTTGGCCCGATCATAGGGCTCCATATCTGTAATCGTCTCCCCGTTAAAGATGACATCACCCATGACGGTGATCCTCTCCCCGCCCCTTCTCGCCTCCTTGATCTTCATATCAATGATGAGCCCTGAAATGGTGTTCATCAGTGTGGTCTTGCCGGCGCTGTTCGACCCGATCACCCCCACCATCTGCCCCTGATCCACACGGAGGCTTAGGTCATTGATCGCCAGGGCATTCTCATAAAAGACTAATAGGTTTTTTACCTCTAACATCTTACTCCGTCTCTGAGCCTAAATAGGCCTTCTTCACTTCTTCGCTCTCCATCACCTCTTTGGGAGGGCCTTCGGCAATCTTCTTGCCATAATTGAGGACGATGACCCGGTTTGAAATCCTGAAAAGTTCTCTTAACCGGTGCTCGATCATGATGATCGTCAAGTTCTCGGACATCAGTTTTTCGATGATCGGAAGCATGCTTGCCACCTCTGCCATGCTGAGCCCGGAGAAGAGTTCATCGAGGATGATCAATTCCGGTCTCAGGGCCATGCACAGAGCCAGTTCCATTCTCTTCAGATAGCCATGGGGAAGCACGCTGGCCATCTTGAACGGTACGAACGAATCCCGCTCAAATCCCACCTCCTCCAGAAGATCAATGGCAATCGCATCCCGGTCGCCATATTTCCCGCCTGCCAGTCTCTTCACCCTGGGTGAAAAAAGTGGAATGATGAGGTTCTTAAAGGCGGGGAGCTGATAAAAAGGTTTCACCATCTGAAAGGCCCTTGCAATTCCAAGATCGGCTATCCTGTGGGGCATCATCCCTGTGATATCTTTCCCCTGATAAAAAACTTTACCCGCATCGGGTTTGACAAATCCTGTGATCAGATTGACCAGGGTCGTCTTTCCGGAGCCATTGGGACCGATGACTCCAAGGATTTCGCCTTTTTTCAGATCAAAACTGACCGTATCAACAGCCCTCACCCCTCCGAACTGTTTGGTCAGGCTGGTAACCTTAAGAAAAGGAACCTCTTCTTTCATTTCTCGACCTTCACCCATCGTTCAAACTGGTGATACTTTCTCTGGAAATAGTGGAAGATGCCTTCCGGCAGGGCAACCGTGAAGATGACCAAGAAGAGACCGTAAAAGACGATTCTCAATCCCCCCACGCCACGAAGCGCCTCCGAGAGTGGAACCAGGATAAAAGCACCCAGCATCGGCCCTGCAAATGTTCCCATCCCGCCCACCACGGCTGAGGCAATGGGCAGAATGGAATAGTCCATTTCAAAAACAGGCATTCCCACAAACATATAGACGTGGGTCATTAAAGCGCCGGCAAAGGCTCCGACCGCACCTGCCATAAATAAAGCCTGCGCCTTATACCAGTAGATGTTGATCCCACTCCTCATCACAGAGCGGTCGTTATCGCGGATGCCTCTGAGCACAAGACCATAATCGGTGTTGATCAACCTACGAAAGAAAAAGAGAACAGCCAGAACCGCAATGAGGCTCAGGTACAATTCAAACCGGGTGCTTGGAAGGCCGGCTAGACCGCTTAATCCCTCTGTTCCTCCGAAAATCTTCGTAGCCTCGATGATCCTCACCAACATCAAAGGGAGGGCCAGTGTGACCATGGCAAAATAGATCCCGCGCAATCTCAGAACAGGAAGGAGCAAAAGGGTGCAGACGACTCCTCCCCCCACAGTGGCGATGGGGATGGTGAATAGAGGCGATAATTTAAAATAATGATTTAATATACCGGTAATATAAGCCCCGACTCCGAAAAAGAGGGCTTGTCCCAGTGAGACCATTCCGGCCGCGGTTAAAAGATCCCAGCTGAGGGCGAGCAGAGCGAAGACGGCGGTTGAGATCAATACCTTCTGCCAGTAGACTCCAACCAGAAGAGTTACCAGAAATAAAACCAGAATGGGAATGGCCCGTGGCACGAAGAGATAGAGCATCTCCCGGTAGGAGAACAAGGCGTAGATATCTTCTGTCCTCGCCTTAATCCCCCGATCAATTCGCTCTTTTCGATGTTCCATTCCTATCCTATCTTGTTAACGGACTCATAATAATGACGAGATTTTTTAATAAAATCCCTCCTCACCTCCCTTTTCCAAAGGGAGGGAAAATACCCCTCTTTGGCAAAGAGGGGTGAGGGGAGATTTTGTGGCGCATGTCAATTCAATTTTGAAACCCTGAATAATTCCACATTCCGCAATCCGAATTCCGAAATTTAAATCCTCTCCTCAAGTTCTTTTTGCTTACCGAAGAGCCCCGATGGTTTGACGACAAGAATCACAAGAATGGCTACAAGACTCACAATCATCATCCAGTGAGAACCAATATAGGTAGCCGTAAAAGTCTGGGCAAATCCGATCAGAACAGCGGCGACGAGAACGCCTACTGTGCTCCCCAGCCCTCCAACAATGCAGACGGCGAGAGCATTGAGCAGGGCGCTGTAACCCCCTTCCACCGCAATCTGTCCCAAGGGAAGAATCGTAATGGCCGCCACGCCAGCCAATCCGGAACCGAAGGCTAAGCTTAAGGTGGCCATTTTATCCGAATTGATTCCGAGGATTAGGGCGGTTCGTTCCTCCTGGGCCATTCCCCTGAAGGCAAGACCTGTCTTGGTGTAATGGGTGAAAAGCCAGAGAAAGATCACCAACACAACTCCAATGCCAACGATCAGGAGACGTTGTACGTCGATATAAGTTCCTCCCAGAGAGACACTGCCATCAATAAAGACAGGCAGGGTATATTCAGATCCGACAAACCCCAAAAATCGAAAGAATTCGAGAATGGCCAGACCGATTCCAAAGGAGGCAATCACCTCTGAAATGGGCATTCCCCTGACGCGAAGAAGAATAAACTTATAGATGAGTCCGCCGATGAAAGAGGTAAAAAGAACGGCCAGAACGATGGAAAGGAGATAGTTTATCTTTAACCACGTCAACAGGATCCAGGCGGTGTATGCGGCCAAGATATAGAGAGCGCCATAAGCAAAATTAGCAACACCGCTGATCCCAAAGGTGAGATTAAAACCCAGCGCAAGGAGCGCCAAAATCACGCTATTGACAAATCCATAGATCAGAGTTCCCTGAAACAGAAGCATAGGTCCCCTTATTCAGATCTGATCGAGATGAATAAAATGTGGGAGGCTCTAAAGGCCTCCCACCAAAAAGGCAATAACAGAATCATTCAATTTTCGTTAGAAAAATATGGAGCCTATTTTTTAGGTTTTAATACCCATTCCGGAGCCCAGATCTTCTTTTCGGTTATAGCGGTCGGATAGACGATCCTTCTCTCTCCGGCTTCTGACCATTGGAACATGGCGGCAACGGCTTCCTTTGCAGGATCGGTGCCATAGACCACCTGATGGCCTTTGTCGAACTTTACTCTGCCCATAACACCGGCCCGATCTGTCTTCTCCAGAGCAGCAACCATTGCATCGGCCTCAACTGTCCCAGCCCTCTCAATCGCTTCTTTCAGGACATAGACGGATTCATAGGAAGGAGCAGGTCCATGTCCGGACTGAAGGGGGTCTTTATACTTCTTCTTATAGGCATCATAAAAGGCTTGGGCGGGTGGATATTTCGCTGAAGGCATATTGCCCAATTCAAAAATGGCATTCAGCAACCCCCCGATCTGGCCATCAAAACTCTTCCATGCCACCTCGCCAGCCATGGGAGAGATAAATCCGGCCATCAGGCCTGGAACCTTGATGCTCTTATACTGTTTGACCAGGATGCCGCTCTGTGGCATATCGAAACAGGTAAACAGGAGCTGCGCATCTTTTGCTTTTGCCTTCATTAACGCTGATGAGAAATCGGATGCGCCTGTGGGAAACTCGTCATGGCCTGTGACCTCCCAACCCGACTTCTCGTACCATCCTTTTAAACCGGCCGTGGTTCCTCTTGCCCATAAGACATCCTGGTTCATCAAATAGGCTTTCTTAAACCCGAACTCCTGATTTAGCTGGTTCATTACCCCTGTTAAAAGATTGACAAAGTATCTCGAGGTCAAACACGTCCTGAAAACATACTTATATTTCTCAGGATTTTCTATAATCTTTGCCTCGGAAGCCGGTGACATAGCAATCGTTCCGAGCATGGGGACTTTATATTTGGCAAGAAGATCCATGGTTGCCATCAAGGCTTCCGATCTGAAGGGGCCGACGACAATGGCATGAACTTTTTTATCCAGAATGATTTTCTCAATCCCAAGAAGCGCTTCTGGCACTGGAACTCCGGGAGCTCCATCCCGGATCTCACTCGCCTCAATCTTGATCAGGTGCTTAGCCCCCTTAACGGTAACGCCCCCTTTGGCATTGATCTCCTCCGCCGCCATGGTCACGGCCTTTAAACTCTCCCCCCCCTCAATCGAACCCAAAAAGGTGGGGACTCCGATAATAATCGGGTCGCCAGGTTTAAGCTGGGCTTGAGAGCCAATAGGAAAACAGATAAGGAACGCCAATAATATGAAACTTGAAAAAATGACTCTTTTCATAACCCCATCCTCCTTAAAATGATTTTGAAAAAGCGACCTAACTATTACAAACTTTAGAACTTTTGTCAATGCCAGGCCAGAATCTCCTAAATTATTAGAGTCGAATCTTGCTGGTTAAGAAATGAGTTTGGATAACTCCTGGCTTGCTGTTTTGGCTACAATTGCATTACTCTAAGGTAACTCTGAGGCGTTGCGAATGACACCAGGTACAATTTAGATCGTTTTAAGGTACAAAAAGAGCTTCATATTATTTGCGACATATACATGGCTTTGAGTTACTGGGGCGGGGTAATATCCAACTTAATAAGCAGGCGCCTGACAAATTCCATTCCATCGTGTTTATACGCAGGAAGGACCCATGGCATATCTTCCAAGGTCTTCAGCATGGAAGGCAGTATGTCAAAGGGAATAGATACAAGTTGCTGACCTTCGGGAAATAGCTTCCTTCGCCTCATGCCATGGCCAAGACCAGTAATGGCATAATTCAATTCTCCAGTCAGATAGGGATAAACTAAAATCCATGCGCATCCTATTGCGGGTGAGAACTTGCTCGACCACATTTTCCCGGTTCTATAGCTCATTGCCCTCAGTAAGATTTCTGTTTGGCTGGTCTTGGCGAGAATGATCAAGACGTCTGGATCGAATGAGAGCTTATCTAACGGGGAAAAGGCAATATAGTTGACCACACCCTTGCCTATTCTCGGTATATATTGGTACAGTCTGCTTGCGGAATGCGCCTCCTCGAAGATTTTTAACCCGGCTCCAAATTCCCCGCTGATAAAAGGCTCCGGGGCATCTACCTGACCTAATACATGCGGTCCTGCCTCACAGGTGTGGTTTTCTTTATCGGCAAAAAAGGCACTCCCTTCCTGTGCCCTCTTGAGCATTTCGCATAAAGCCATTTTCCCGTCTAACCTATCAACCATGTCTGGCCGTTTGGCCAAAAATTTAACGCCAACGGGTTGTACCTCGAATTCAAATTTGTCCAAGATAGCTAAGTCTTTCTTAGTAAGAATCATTTTCACCTCTGAAGATGAGCCCATAGGATAAATACAATTATTTCGGGCTGCCTTATTACCCTTTACCCCGTTAGAAAGCCCCGCCATTTATGGTGGGGATGATAAAAATAAAGCTTCAATTCCTTACAGGAGGGGCGGGGTTAAAGCCCCATCCTTTCTAACGGGGTTTAATTTCAATGAGAATTTCCGGGGACCCATCAGAGTCCCCGGAATAATCGTTATTTGCGCGTATAAATGTTGCGCAATGGGTAGAGACCCACTTTTACCGACTTACCATTCTGCACCTGGTCAATGCGTATCTCATCAACACCCTCGATATCGCCCGGACCATAAGTTAGCGGCGTACTGCTTATGTCACCGGTGTCAAGGTTTTTGATTTTGAAGAAGCCTTTCTCCAGGACGTCACGCCGCGTGAGCTTCTCAAAAGGCACCTCTTGCATGGCCAACCGTAACGCCTCAACCTGGATCATGGCCTCAAGGATTCCTGCCTCATACATGATGTGGGTAACCCGCTTGCTGGGGCGATACTTCTTCTGTAGGTCGTCGCAGAACTTTACCCCAGGGGTGGCGAGGTCGTCCGTGGGAGGGAAGCTACCCGCGCAGACATAACCGTCACCCAGCTTACCCATGGCAGCAGCGAACACGGCAGCGTGACCTGGTGAGCCAACACCAAGAGTCATCTTGTAGGGCTGATAGGGTCCCATACCCAGCCTGACCATCTCCTTTACCGTCGGCTGTGAGCCGGGGTTGATCATAACACCAACGGCAAGGTCAACACCCTTTTCCTTGAGCCATGTAAGCTGGGTGGTTGGCGGCGAGGTAACCACCAGAGGCACATACTGGGTACCCACAAACTCATAGCCGATCTTCTCGAGATACGCCTTCATCTCAGGTATCTCAATCGACCTGCCCATGGCGTTATCAGCGGTCAGATAGGCAACCCGTGGTTTCCTGTTTTCCTTCCAGCTCGCTTTAAACCAGTCGGCGATGGCGCCAGCGCAGTCGGTATAAATAGGGTAATAGGTCAAGCAGCTCTGGGGCGGCGACAGGTAGTAGGGTCCGGTGGCCATACTCGTTGCGCCCATGTGGTCTTCCCACATTTTGTCTTTGAGTGCCAGCGCTATGGGAGACCCCGATATCCTAGCGACCATCATTCCCTTAGCCTTAAGCTCCTCATAGATGCTTAGCGCTTTGGCCGGCTTGAGCTCATCATCCCGCCACATCACCTCTAGTGTTATATCGGCGGGAAATTTCTCTTTCCGCCACGGAGCCAAATTTTTTGTCTCATTGACATATTTGACATAGTCCTCAATGGCGGCCAGCACTGCCGCTGAATCCTCAGCAAAGGGCCCGGTGAGCGACTGTGTGCCGCCGACATATAATTTCTTCTGAGCCTCAGCGCTGGCAGGAAATAGCGACAACGCCACAATCACAACAATCACGGAACTTACAAACGCCAATTTCATCTTATTCATTCTTCTCCTCCTTTCAATTTTATGATTAAGTTAACACCGTAAACCCGGTGTCCTGATTGATTTCCATCACCTCCCTTCACCCTGTTAGAAATTCCTGCCGTTCGTGATAGATATGCTATAGATGAATTTTAATTCCTCATCGAAAGGGGGCGGAACAAAGTCCGTCTTTTCTAACGGGGTTCACTCTCATTCTTCATGTGAAAAAGGCCAGAGGCTGAAATAGGCTTTGATCATCTCCCAGCGATGATGAAGTCCCCTGGGTTCAAAAATGAGGAAGATGATGATGATCAATCCGTGGGAGATGAGGGCCAACGAGGCGGCTGCCTGGGGTGCAACCGCCGCAGATAGAACGGGGCCTGCCATCGTAACCAGCTCATCCAGCAGCTTGAGCGATACGGCACCAAAGATAGCCCCTGTCGTACTGCCCATGCCCCCTACGATTAACATCCCCAAATACCAGACCGAGTCCATAAAGGGAAACTGGTCTATGCTGGCGAAACTGTAGTAGTGAATGAGCAATGAACCTGCCACGCCGGCATAGACACAACCGATAAAGAATGCCTGCAGCTTGTAACTCCAGAGGCTAATTCCCATGACCTCCGCCGCTAAGTCGTTATCCCTGATGGCGATGAAGGCTCTGCCTGCCCTGGTCCTCACGATATTTTTAGCCAGGAGCGTAGCCAGGCAGGTGAATGCCATCACCAGGTAAAAATAGTTGGTCTTGGAGCTCAGTGCGATACTCCCTATCGCAGGTTTGGGTACACTTAAACCATCAGGCCCACCGGTAATGCTGCGGAGTTGGATAATAGTCCAAATAATTATAAATTGTGCGGCTATGGTCGCCATAATGAGGTAGAAGCCCTTGATTTTTAAGGACGGCAGGCCGAAGATCAAACCTGCTATTCCCGCAGACAGGGCACCACACGGGAGGGCTACCCAAAATGGCCAGCCAAGCTTGGCACACAAAATAGCCGAGGTATAGCCACCGACTGCCATAAAACCTGCATGGCCTATGGAAATCTGACCACAGTATCCGGTTAGAATATTGAGCCCGTGAACACTGATAATGGCAATACCGATCATCGTCATTATCGTCAGCATTCGGTCACTAAAAAAAAGCGGACAGGTGAAAAGAAAGAGGAGGAAGACAAACAGCACTCCCCAGTGGAGCTTGGTGCGGAAGATAGCCAAGTCCTGCGCATAGCTCTCTTGAAAGGTTCCAAAGCGTGAAGCCATTTATTAAATCCTCTCTATCCTGACCAGGCCAAAGAGCCCGTATGGCCTGAAGATGAGCACGATGATCATAACAATAAATGGGAATACCTTAGCCAGTCCACCGCCAGGCAGGAGTGGGTCCAGGTATCCGGCAGCCACATTCTCCAGCATGCCCAGTATTATTCCGGCCACAATTGCCCCGCCGATTGAGTTCACCCCACCCAACAGCACGACTGCAAATGCTTTGAGGCCGACTTCAGCGAGTTCCATATTCGCGCCAGATACGCCCCCCAAAAGGATGCCGCCGATTACACCGACGACACAGGCAATGACCCATGAGACGGCATAAACTGTGGTGGCCTTGATACCTACGCTCTGCACCACCTGCAGATCCTCGGCAGTGGCCCTCATCGCCAATCCAATCTTTGTATAGCGAAAGAAGAGCATGAGTATCGCTACCGTAACTGCAGAAACGATGAGTCCAATCAAGGATTCTGAGGGTATTGATATCGCGCCTATCTTCAGGGTTATAGTCGGCAGTAATCCATGGTAAGCCTTATATTCGGCACCCCAGATCAGGGTTGCCAGCCCCCCCAATATTGTGGCCAGGGCTATGGTCACCATGATGATCGCGAGTACTGGTTGACCCACCAGAGGACGGAGGGCAAAGCGTTCTATTGCCAGGCCCATGAGGATTGCTGTTGCTATCGCCATTCCGAGGGCGGCCCATATTGGTAAGTCGAAAGTTACCAAGAAGGTATAGCCCAGGTAACCACCAATCATTACAAAGTGTCCCTGGGCAATGTTAAACGCTTCGGAACATTTAAGAATAATAACAAAACCTATAGCGACAAGGGCATAGATCATGCCGAGGGCAAAACCGGTTACCACTAATTGTAAAAAAAATGTCATAAAGTAACTCCTTCAACAGATTTGATGCTAAGAGTAGTCTTTGTTGTTCCCAACCGCCCATCCTGGTATCTAACCCGAGCTTCGATTGGAACCTCGGTTTTATCACTATAAATAGCATCGATAAGTTCTCGGTAACGCTCTTCCAAAAATGTCTTTCTTAGCTTCCTGTTTCTGGTTAACTCGCCTTCATCGGGGTCAAATTCCTTATGCAGATTGACGTATTTCTTCACCCTGGAACCTGGGGGCAAAGTGCTGTTTATTCTATCGATATCTTGCTTCACAAGCTCGTAAACCTCCGGCTTCTGGGAAAGCTCGGTGAAGGTAGTATAAGCCACTCTCCTCTGTCCAGCCCACCTGCCAACACTATTAAAGTTAATTATAATGATTGCCGAGGCATAGGTTCTATCCGGTCCGGCCACTACCCAGGCGTCCTTGATATAAGGACTGAACTTAAGCCGGCTCTCAATAAATTGGGGGGCCAATTTGTCGCTATTAGCTAACTCAACAATATCCTTTAGCCTATCTATAAATACAATGTGTCCATCCTTCCTAATGAAACCGCTGTCTCCACTATGAAACCACCCGTCTTTAAGCACCTTGGAAGTCTTATCCGGGTCCTTATAGTAACCAATAAAAATACCGGGCTGCCGGTAAATTAGTTCGCCATTATCGGTTATCCGTACATCCGCTCCCTTGTGAACGGGGCCTACAGTCTCTAATTGGATATCATCATTCTTGGCGCCCGTTAGAACCCCACCCTCCGTTGTTCCATACAGGCTTTTCAGTGGAAGATTTATAGCATGGTAGAACTTGAAGGCATCTGGGCTAAGCATAGCCCCGGTGCTATAGCAGATTCTGGCATTTGACAGACCAAGGCTGTTTCTGATGGGTTTAAATAGGGCCATATCAGAAAGATAATATAATATTTTTAAGAACAGGCCTGGCTTTTTCTTTTGAAACTTTAAATCGGCCATCTTATAGCCAATTGGCATTAGCAGGCGGAAGGCAAGCCTATTGATGACATCAGCGCCAAGAATCCGTGCCTGAACCATAGCTGTCTGACTCTCCCACAACCGAGCCCCATAAAATACTATGCTTGGTCCTATTTCCTTGATATCTCGCTGTTGGGTCTCTGGCGATTCAGCGAAATTCAGGATGCTACCTGATAGCAGGTGGCACCCAATCCCAAACCATTGCTCATTCATCCAGACGGGTGGCAAGTGGGGAAGAACATTGTCATTCTCGTACCATAAGTCAAGATGCAAATGATAGTCAGCACCTGTCCTCATCGTCCTATAGGTGTGAATGGCTCCCTTGGGTGCAGATCCAGTGGTCCCCGAGGTGTAAACGAGGGCGCAGACATCATCTACTTTGCCAGTTTCCACATTCTGCTCAAAGAGTCCGGGGTGTTCCTCTTCATATTTTTCCCCGAATTGCAGAACATGCTTATATTCCATCAAAATAGGGTCATCATAGTGGGCCAGGCCTTTATAGTTCCAGTAAATAATCTTTTTAAGCATGGGAAGGTCGCTCTTGATTTGGAGAAACTTATCAATCTGCTCCTGATCTTCAACAATAGCGAATCGCGCCTCAGAATTTTCGGCAATATATTTTACCTCCATCGGCGTTAAATCTGAATACAATCCTACTGAAACTCCATGGTTGGCCTGGGCAGCCAGTTCAGCATAATACCACTGTGGGGAATTATCACCAATTATAAGCACCTTATCTCCAGGTTCAAGGCCGAGGGATATTAAACCAAGTGATAGGTATTTGACATTGAGATAGTAGTCCTTCCAGGTATAGGGCTGCCAGATGCCATAGTGCTTTAAGCGCATGGCTCTATGGTTATCGCCATACTTTTCATAGTTATATTTGAGTATTTTGGGCCAGGTATCACCCTTTTCTCTATAGACTTGCTCCATCTCAGTAGTCATTTCCTCTACCACATTCTTTTAAGCCAGCCACCTCTTCCTTCGCCTGTAGTGCTTAACTTCACGATAGCTCTTTTTAGAGCCAACAGCCGATATCCCCATATAGAATTCACGCACATCCTCATTATCCCTTAGCTTTTCGGCCGGTCCACTCAGGGCTACCTTGCCATTCTCTATGACATAACCATAATGAGCTATACCAAGGGCAGCTCTGGCATTTTGCTCCACAAGGAGTATGGCCATCTTCTGTTTGGCATTGATTCCCTCTATAATTTCATAGATTTCTTGTACCAACAGCGGGGCAAGACCAAGTGAAGGCTCATCCAAAAGCATTAGTTGCGGGCGTGCCATAAGGGCCCTTCCTATCACCAACATCTGTTGTTCACCGCCAGACAGATAGCCGCTCATCTGGCGGCGGAGGTCTTTGATCTTGGGGAACCATTCAAAGACCATTTCGATGTCTCTCTTGACTTCAGCCCGACCTTTGCGACAATAAGCGCCTACCAACAAATTCTCCTCCACACTAAGATGTTCAAGAACCCTTCGGCCTTCCATGGCCTGGCTTATGCCCATAACAGCAATATCTTCGGGACCATACCTTTCGATCCTCTTACCATCAAAATCAATGCTGCCGGCGGTAATTTCTCCCTCTTCCGTCTTTAGCATTCCCGATATCGCCTTGAGTGTGGTCGTCTTGCCTGCACCATTTGCCCCAAGTAGGGTAACGATTTTACCATCACCTACCTCGAGGGATACGCCTCGTAGCACCTGAATCACATTCATATAGACAACTTCAATATTATTTACTTTCAGCATTATTCCAGACCTATTTTCCCTTCCCCAGGTAAGCGCTTATAACCTCGGGATTCGTGCTGATTTCGGCAGGGGTGCCCTCGGCAATCTTGCGCCCAAAATCGAGGACAATAATCCTGTCTGCAATGTCCATCACCACTCCCATATCATGTTCGACAAGGATAATACAACTAATCCCATCCCTCAGAACGGGTGTATCAGGATAGCTGGCTCCCTGACCTTCGAATACGTCGATAATAAATCGGGCGATATCCTCTTTTTCTTCTAAGTTCATGCCTGCCATAGGCTCGTCAAGAAGAAGGACTTTCGGTTCCAGAGCTAATGCTCTTCCGAGCTCGACCCTTTTTCGCATCCCGTAAGGCAGAACGCCAACAACCTTCTTTCTGATTGGTGCTATTTCAAGGAAGTCGATAATCTCTTCAACCGTCTGACGGTGCTCGATTTCCTCCTTTTGTGCCCATCCAAGGTATAGCGCACCAGTTACAAAGTTTTGCTTCATCAGCACGTGTCGAGAAGCCATGATGTTATCCTGAGTGCTTAGCCCGGTGTATAGCTCGATATTCTGAAAGGTCCTTGCAATTCCGAGTTTGGCCAGTTTATCCGGCCGCATTCGGGTAATTCTCTGTCCATCGTAGTATACCTCACCTTTTTGTGGTTTGTAGAACCCATTGATGCAGTTTAGAAGTGCGGTTTTGCCGGCACCATTAGGTCCGATGATAGCCAGTATCTCCTTCTCCCTGACCTCCATACTCACATCAACAAGAGCACTGACACCGCCAAAGTTAAGCGAGAGGTTGTCAATCCGTAATTTAACTTGCCTGTCAGTTTCCACCTATCATAGTCTCCTGCTCGGTGTCACAATCGTCTTTCAACGGAAGATCGATTCTTTGGAACCAGTGATTGGCAATGGTTTTATATCGCACTTAGCGACAGAGGCGTTTTTAAATATTCTACCCTAAATTAGATAAAAAGACTCGTGATATTCGGAAAAACAGGAACATGTTAACCTAAACGAAATAAAAGCGGAACAGTCCTAAATTTATAAAAATATAAACAGTCTCACTGATTGACTCAAGTTAAAACCTCTATCGATATTTTAGCCTTTCAGAAAAATTGGTATAATATTTAAACCAATAAAAATATTTTGTCAATAAATACTTTATTGAAAAATATTTTTATTTGTGGTATCCTGTTTTGGGATGGTGAAAGTGCCAAGGTTCAAGCCTATAAAACAATTTCGAATCTCAGAAGGGGTTGCTGAGCAACTTAAACAGTCGATTGTATCGGGCCATTTCAAGCCTGGTGAAAAACTACCGTCTGAACGAGACCTGTCAGAACAGTTTCAGGTGAGTCGTGTCGCTATTCGTGAGGCCCTCCGAACACTTGGGAATTCGGGCTTCATCACCACTCGGCAGGGTTCAACCGGGGGGGCTTATGTGACCGATCTTACATTCGAATATCTGGTAAACGCTTTCTTAGATCTATTTTTATCTGATAAGATTTCGATTCCTGAACTACACTATGTGAGACTTTTTATTGAACCCGAGGTAGCCCGATTGGCAGCCTCAAACATCATTCCAGAATATGCTCAAAAGTTGAAAGAGGCTTTGGACATTGAAGAACTTCCTATAACATCTTTATCGGTAGATGTGGACAGAAAGCAAAAAGTCCATTTTATTTTAGCTGAGATGTGTGGAAATCGCTTTTTTGAAGCCCTCATGAGATCCTTATTGAAATTGACTAAAAAGGTGATAGAGGCAGTCAACCCTGACCCTGATTATGTGCATCCAACAGGAATGCATCGCTCTGTTGTGGAGGCGGTGGTAGCTGGTAACGCTGAGGCAGCGTCTGAGGCTATGAAAAAACACACCATTGACTTCGGCGAAAATTTTATCAAAATGGAGAGGACCTACCGAGAAAAAAATTCAATCCTTTCGTTTTAAACTACCATACAGAAGAAAAAGCTTGGTTCCTCCATACCCCAATAAGGCTCCTACGAAGATATCTGTGGGGTAATGGAGCCCCAGGTAGATTCGGGTCCATCCGATGAATCCAGCAGCAATGAAAAAAATAACCCGGTATCGAGGAAACCAATGAGACAGAAGAGTTGCCATCATAAATGAAAAAGCGGCATGGGCGCTGGGAAAACTGGGATCAAGGATCTCCCCCGGACCTCTGGAGAGCTTTGAGGCCATTTCCTGTAGGAAATGGAAAGGCCTTTCCCGCTGAATGAGAAATTTAAGACTGTAAACAACCGCAGATTGGATGCCATAGAGAAGGAGAAGACGACGGAAAAACTTTCTTTGTTTAGTGATGATTAAACTGAGAAGAATGAAGAGGACGACTGCAAAATGGCTTCCGAGATAGGTGAGCCAGGGGATCGTATAATCAAGAAAAAGTGAACCCCACCATTGATTCGCCCATTTCATGAATGTTAATTCCCAGTCCATTTTGGTTTTATTCTTTCTTACGCTATGCTCTTAGCGTTTTTCTTAGGAGAGGGACAGCTTCGGAATAATATCGGCCAAATTTTCACTTTGTACACAAACGCTTGCAATCTGATCGAGGTCTCTACAAGATGAATTAAAAGCGACCGAAAACCCCACCATCTGGAACATATCGATATCGCCTTTGCTATCCCCGATGGCAATCGCCTCTTCAGGCTTGACATCAAATTTTTGAAGAATTCTCCTCACCCACTCTGCCTTCTTATCATAATGGACCTGAATCCTCACCTTTCCGGTTAAAACTCCATTTTCATGGAGAAGGTCATTGGAAACAGAATAATCGAACCCGAATTTCTGATGGACCCAATCGGAAAGAACAGAAAGACCGGAGGAGACCATTGAAAGTTTCAGGCCTCTCTGCTTTAAACGGTAAATCAACTCGTCTGTTCCGGGATGAAATGGAACGGTCTTGACAATTTTCATCATTTCTTCCACATTCATCCCCTTCCACACCTCGGCATCGCGTTCACAAAATTCCTCGTAAGAAATCTTCCCGGCCAAAAACTGATTCTGATACTCCTCTGCAAACCCGTACCATTTTCCTAACCGGATATGGATATATTCCCATATAGACCGCTCCTGCGTCAGCGTTCCATCAAGGTCGAAGATCGCCAATTTGTAATGTTGATTCTTTTCCATCCTTTCACTCTTAAATGGAGGGCCAACCGGAGGGATGATAAACTTTTTTAAGATTCTTCCCCCACCCGTTGCATAAAGGACATTGCAAAAAGCAGTTGGGTGTGCTGGAGAACCTTCCTCACCTCCTAAGGATAATATTATCAATAAGTCTCACAGAACCGACGATGGCGGCAATGGCAATCACTGCAGGACCATTCACTATCTCAATTTTCTCGAGTGTTTCAGCATCTCTGATCTCCACATATTGAATAGAAATCTCACCCACCGACTCAATGCTCTCTTTAACCGTTCTAAAAAGGGCGGAGGCCCATCTCTCTCCAGACTCAAACGACTCTTTCCCCTTCGTAAGAGATCGATAAAGAATCGTAGCCTTTCTCCTATCTTCAGGAGAAAGGTAGGCATTTCTCGAACTCATCGCAATACCATCCTCTTCTCTTACAAGAATTCCCGGAATGATTTCGATATCAAAATTCAGATCCTCAACCATTCTTTTAATCACGCGGAGCTGTTGGTAATCCTTTTCTCCAAAAACGGCTAAATGAGGGTTGACCATATTAAAAAGCTTGGTCACGACGGTAGCAACACCCCTGAAATGCCCCGGCCTGAAATCACCGCAAAGCCCTTTGGAAACTTCTGTCACCTCAACAAAGGTCTCATATCCTGAGGGATACACTTCACTTACTTCAGGAATAAAAAGGAAGTCAACGCCTGCCGCGTCAAGTAACGCCCTGTCTCTTTCTTCATCACGAGGATATCGTTCATAATCTTCTCCCGGTACAAATTGAGTGGGATTAACGAATATTGAGACCACTACAGAATCGCATAAGTCTTTTGCCTTTCTGACTAAGGAAAGATGACCCTCATGCAGGTACCCCATCGTAGGAACAAACCCTATTCTTTTTTTCTCCTCCCTAAGGCTTTTTGATATCTTCTGCATCTCGTTTATCTTTCGAACCACCTGCATCGCTTCTCCTCCGCTTACAGTTTTGGGATAATGAACCACTTCCACCAAAACAAGAAAATGGTTAAAAAGTACGGGAGAAAAATTCAGGAAAAAATTACCCGATTTCCTTAGGGATGTCAAGTTGATCATCTCATTCTGTCATTTAAGAATTAAAAGTGCACCGTTTTTTATGGATTTAAAGTTTAAAAGTGCACCCCTGATTTTGGGTCTTTTGAGTTATCCATAGAGGGGTAGAGAGCGGAGAGATTTTAGCCCAGCCCTCTTGTGTGGAGTCCCGCAAAGCGGGAAAGGGCAAAATCTCGAAGCTCTCGTAGCACTCTGTGGATAACTCTCTTTCGGTCCTCTTGGATTTAAGGGATATAGTCCAAAACTCCAAAGGAGGTTTTAGGCTATGTCCCAATTGCACAAACGATTCACTTCAGAGCAAGTCAAAGAGCTTTTTGACCGTTATTTAAAGAATGAAATCGAACGAACCTATATCCAGGAGATACTGGGGATCAAGAGAAGACGGTTTTTCGTACTCTTGAAACAGTATAAAGAGAATCCTCAGCACTTCACCGTCCAATACCAAAGAACCAGGGCTCCTCGAACCATCTCTCCTGTGATTGAACAAACTATTCTCAAAGAATTATCGATTGACAAGAAAATCATTCAGAATAAAGAAATTCCTCTGAAATCCTATAACTACAGCTATATTAAAGACCGCTTAAGGGTAACCTATCATCAGAAGGTCTCCCTGCCTACGATTATTGATCGGGCTAAAAAGCATGGGTTCTATCTGAAGAAACCCAAAAAGACCGCTCATGATCGGGAAGTATTAACCCATTATGTCGGGGAACTGATCCAGCACGACACCTCTCATCATCTCTGGGCACCCGCCTCTCAGGAGAAATGGTATTTGATCACTTCTCTGGATGATTATAGCCGATTCATGCTCTATGCCGTTTTAATCAAGACAGAGACCAGCTGGACCCATATCTTGGCCTTGCAGACGGTCATCCTTCGGTATGGACTTCCTTACACCTATTATGTCGATTCTCACTCCATCTTCCGATTTGTCCGCGGAAGAGACTCCCTCTGGTATAAACACCACCTCCTCACCGATGAGACCACCCCTCAGTGGAAGCAGGTCCTCCAAGACTGCAATGTGAAGGTCATCCATTCCCTCTCCCCTCAAGCCAGAGGTAAGATCGAGAGACCCTATGGTTGGCTCCAGGACCACCTCATCCGCACCTGTGTCCGGGAAGACGTCAAAGAAATCAAACAGGCCCAAAAGGTTCTTAACCACGAACTCTACCGATATAACCACCAGCAGGTTCACTCCACCACTCAGGAAATTCCTTCTTTCCGATTTCAAAGAGCTCTAAAAGAGAAGCATTCTCTCTTCCGTGAATTTAAAATCAGACCTCCTTTCCAATCGGTGAAGGATATCTTCTGCCTCAGAATGGACAGAACCATTGATCCTTACCGAAGAATCTCTATCAACAACCTCCAACTGAAAGTCAACCATGCCACCCCAAGGAAAACCGTTAATCTACGCATCTACCCTTCAACAAACGAAATCTCCGAAATCAGATTTTGGTGCGAGGGTAAACTCATCGATGTGCAACGCATTAAAAATACTGACCTCAAGGGGGTGCACTTTTAAAACTTAAAGGGTGCACTTTTAAATTTTAGCTAACAGTTGATCATCTCATTCCCTTGGGATTACAGAAGCTCCCTTGGGATTCCTAATGAGGCAAGGAGGTTCGGAGTTGATATAACCTTAAATGCATTTGAGTCATCAAAACCATTTCATTCAATCCTTCCGTTGCAGATTAAAACTAACTTTTACCATCCAATCTCGCCATCATTCTTATCAATTCTTCTTCGGCCTCTCTGACAAGCTTCTGGATAATATCCCTCATGGGCAAAACCTCGTGGATTAACCCCACACTCTGTCCCGCCATTAATGATCCATGGTCAACATCTCCTTCGACCACTGCCCGCCGAAGCGCACCCATCCAGAAATTTTCAACTTCATACTGTGCATGCTCTCGGCTTATTTTTCCTTCTTCAAGCTCTCTGAGAAGTTTTAACTGAAGCTTACCGAAATCCTCTGTCCCTTTATTCTTGATGGCCCGGACAGCCACTACAGGAAGTTTGGAATCATATTGTGGTGTGGCAATGGCCTGTCTGGCACGGGCCTTCATTAAAGCCTTTTTGAAATTTGGGTGTGCGGTACACTCCTCACTCATCGCAAACCTTGTTCCGAGCTGGCAACCGGCCGCCCCCATCAACAGAAGGTGCGCAATCATCTTACCTGTTGCAATTCCGCCGGCTACGAAAATGGGAACTTGATCGAATTTAAAAAGGACCTGCTGCAAGAGGATGACCAGGGAGACATGGCCAATATGGCCCCCGTGCCTCGCTTCCTTCAAGAATAAGCGCATCGATACCAAATCGGATCTGCTGTGAGGCAATGGATTCATCCGCGGCAAAGGACATGGTTTTTTTACCAACCTTCTTCATCCGCTCGATATCTGCCTTTCGCGGAATACCTCCAGCAAAAACAACAAAAGGAACTTTTTTTGAAATGAGAATTTCATTTTATACTGTGTCTTATAATTTGGAGTGATGGTGATCAGATTAACAGCGAACGGTCCAGCCAGTTCCTGGAGACATTGATCCACTTCCTTTTCAAAAGCATCAGGAGGCAGATTCCCTCCTGCAAGGACAGGAAAAATGCCATGCTGGCTAACTGCCTTCACCAGCGCCACGTTGCTCACCCAGGTCATCCCTCCTGAAATGATCGGGTATTTTACATTCAGGAACTTTGTCCCCCGCTCAGAAAGCCTTTCAAGAAGCATTAAGGACCTCCTTAAACTCCTTATGATTGTAATGACCCCAGGACCTCCGAAGCCACAGGAGGGCATCCCTGGATAAAGATGCCCCTCTTTTTCATCTTATTGGTACAGTTACCTATCAAGATCGTCCCTCTGGGAATATTATCTAAATGTTTTCCGATACCAATGTGAATCTTATCATCCCCTAAGCGGTGGGGCGCAAGTTCACCCTTGTAACGATGAAGAAGAACAAATAATGTTGAAAGGCAGGCACTGCATGATCCCTGATCGTGAAGCACGAGGTCAGGAAAGGGAAGGGAAAGCTCTGTGGGAGGGGGTTCAAAAGGGTTTTCCCATTTCAAATAATCTTTCGGTTCAATGAGTATCTTTTCAAGTTCAATCTCCCCCAATCCTCTTTCTGCTGAAAGCCTCAGATGGGGTATCTCTTCGGGGAGAAACCCCATCAACCTTGCTCCAACAGCATCCGTGCAAAGGGGATTATCTCCTGCCACGATGAGCCCCATCTCCTTTTTTACACCGTAGGATGGTCCCATTCCCTCCATTCCCGTAATGCCATCGATGAGGGCAAAATGGGGGAATAAAACCAAAGCCATCTCAGATATGGCCAGATCCAATGCCTTACCACCTCGAAAAGCTTTCCGATTCCCCTGGAGCTGATGAAGCCTTGCTTTCTCTCTTCGCCACAATACCCCCTTCATATTCTTAAGGCTTAGAGTGACCCGTGTGTGCATATGGGTTTTCATCACAGGTGCTGAAATGATGAAATCGAACCTTTTGACGATCGCTGGGATTTTAATCTTTTTAAGGATCTTCCCTCCAGGGATTGTCATCTCGATCGGATCAGTCTGATCTAAATCGATGAGTTCTATTCCCTTTCTTTCGGAAACTTCCTTCAGGCCAGTCATAAGGAATGCCTCTTTCGAGTCGACTCCAAAAATACAGCTCTCACCGATCACCACCTCACCTGCTCTTTGCTCCAGGAGATAATCGACCAGAGCCTCAACCACCATAGGATGAGTGGTCACCCCTTCTCCGGGCGATGCTAATCGGGCCCCATTGGGTTTGATCAAGATCCTTCTGCCTTTCCATCTCTTAAGGGAGAAATGCTGAAGGGCTCTCAGTGCGGCCCGGTATGGATCCTTTCCCTTTACGACAACGACCTTATTATCCATAAGACCTATTGATCCCTAAGTTACCCAGACCGTACTTAGGGAAACTCCTGTAATATCCACATTCATTTTGGGGATATTTCCTTCGATGTCCCAGGGAATGAAGAAGGTAAGGTTCTCGATCTCTTCATGGAGTCTTTTATCAAATATTTTCCGGAATTCTTCAATAATTCCATAAATCGTCGAAACAATCACACGATCCATCCTCACAGTGCGATTCATCTCCTTCAGATTCGGGGCGGTCTTGAGCTGATCCAAGGCCTCCTCCAGGTGGATACCCTCCACCTTCCTCCGAAGGGCGTAAACATTTCCTCTGTCCCGGAAGATAGCCAAGGGGGGATTGATCTGAACGGTTGCGTTGCGGAAACGCATCCCTGAGGTATGCTTGGCGATTTTAGGCAAGAGGCTCCTCCTCCTTTTAATGTATGGAAGGAAGGGAAGGGTTGATCTCTCGAAGATATACTCCACCCCTTCATGTTGGAACTCCCTGAGCCTTGTGGGATCGAACCCCAGTTCAAGGATATCGGCGATTTTCAAGTTAAAGGTCCCTTCTCCTTCTTCTCCTTTCCTGAACCAGGAAGAGAGATAAGGCCGCTGATAGAAGTAAAGACCCTCGATATAATGGGTGGGTTCCCTTTTGAGTTCCTTGGGGAGGCTCCGAATAACCCTTTCCTCTCCCCATATCTCAGCCTGCCCCTCCTTCGAACTCCACAACGAATAGGGTTGAATGGGGAGGGATTTGATTTCCTCCGAGATCGAGATCTGCTCAAGGGACTCTCCGCCTGTGTAGCCGAGGAGTGTGGTGATTCTCCTTCTGAACCCGAGCACTTTCGTCACGAACTTGGTAAACAGGAAACACATGAACGGTGTCGAGGTTCCTGTTGAGAGTTCTATATCAAAGAGGTGCTCGAGGGTTTCGTACACCGATCGAAATTCTGAGATCGTTCGTTTGACCATGGACTCGTTATCATGCATGTCGATGATCGGTCTCTTCTTCTTCACTTTGAACAGAAGTTTGATCAGCCTGCCTCTCAGGTCAAGGAATTTCATAGGGGCAGGGATGAAGACCATGTAGTGCCTCTCACCATTGACCACGCTTTCGCCGATCAATTCTTCAATATCCTTCCAACCGAGTTTCGTATAAATATCGTTGGTTGGTTCATCGGGTGGAATGATGTTATCCAGAAGCCCCACGGCCTCTTTATTCTCTACAAACTCCTTGAAGGCCCCGAGGATCTTATTGCCCAGCCCCCGGCCACGAAAGGGAGACAGAACCTCCACATAAACCAGGTAATAACATGGGATGGGTTTTCTGAGATAAATCATATTAAGATAGCCAAGGGCATCCCCTTCCTCCGTATGGATCTCGAAGATGTGAAAGGGCTGACTGCCACC
>Ga0214473_10000135_pt1 | contig 107005 bp, 100 predicted proteins | sample RVTome_7_FD_203509 | JGI IMG/M metagenome (GOLD analysis project Ga0214473, IMG submission 203509) | Soil microbial communities from uranium-contaminated site in the Upper Colorado River Basin, Wyoming, United States - RVT98D197 | ecosystem: Environmental > Terrestrial > Soil > Contaminated >... | reverse complement strand
CCTCATTTGTCTTCGAGAAGAAGCTCCCGAGCGCTATCCCGACCATTACAAACCCAAACAGCATCTCGGCTTTTCCCATGTAGCTGCACGAGGAAAGGGCATGGCTCTCCCTTGTGTATTCGCAGACAGGGAGAATATATCTGGGGGTAAGAATGATAAGGAATCCAATTAAGGAAAAAATAAAACCGAAGACGCCGTTTTTCTTCATTCTATAAGGGAGAGCGCTCCCGAAAAGTCGTAAACTTTATTTCCGTATGACAGGGCATCATCTTTATTCTTAAATGCCCCTATGCCCCAGCCCATCGGGCTCGAAAACTTTTTGGAGTGGACGAAAAATGCATGTTTTGCGTCCATCCATTCCCCTTTGGCGTAATCTTTTACAAAGACGGAATCCGGCCCGATTTTTTTCTTCTTAAGGACGTGTACGAGCATGTCCCCGATGTCGCAGAAATAAAGTTTTTCGCCGTCTTTCAAGAGGGCATAAGACGCGAACGGGGAAGACTCATCCACTTTCATGCCGCACTCGCGGCAGCGCTCCTTGGCAAAAGCGGGAAGACCATATAAGGTGAGTAAAACAAAAAGGAGAGATAAAAGACCGGCGAATCGTTTCATGAACCCTTTTTCTCTTGTTGTCATTCCCGCAAGCGAAGTGCGTCGGGAACCCTTCTTAAGAAAGATTCCGGACAAGCCGGAATGACAAAGATACAGAATGCTTCTACTTCCCAGATTCCCGTTGGAGTTTACCCCGGCGAAGGCCGGGGCCGGGGAATGACGGCTCAGGACCTTAATCCTTAAATGCACTTTACTGTCCCTCTTCCCGTAGAATGCCGTTTGTCATCCTGAACTTTCGCCCGGCCATCCTGGCAAGCTCCGTGCTGTGCGTGACGAGGATGAAGGTGATGCCCATTCCCTTGTTTACTTTTTTAAAGAATTCCATCACCTGGGCCTCGGTCTCCTCGTCGAGGTCCCCCGTGGGTTCGTCAGCGAGGAGTGCCTCGGGGCCGTTCATGAGGGCCCGCGCTATGGCGACACGCCTCTGCTGGCCCCCGGAGAGCTGGTGCGGATAGGCGTTTATCTTCTCTTTAAGCCCAACAAGCTCCAGGTATTCCTCGGCGATTTTCCCGGGGTTCGCGCGGGGTTTGCCGTTTGGCGCGAACAGGGTAGGGAGGAGCAGGTTCTCCTTTGCCGTGAGGACGGGCAAGAGGCTCGCGAACTGGAAGATAAAGCCGATGCTCCCCGCCCTGTATTCGGCCAGTTCGTCCTCGCCCAGGCCGTAAATGTCCATGCCGTTAAAGCGAAAGCTGCCGGATGTGGGCTTGAGTATCCCTCCCATTATGGACAGAAGGGTCGTTTTCCCCGACCCCGAATGGCCCACTATGGAGATGAAATCTCCTTTTTCAAAAGAAAAGCTCACGTCCCTTACGGCGCTTATCTCCGTGCCTTCTATCCTGAATTTTTTGCTTATGTTTTCGAGGGCTACCTGGGGCACTTATATCTCCTTTATGGCGTTCAGCGGCTCCGTCTGCTTCACCCGTATGATCGGGGCAAGGGCGCCCAGCACGCACACTGCCGTGCCGACCAGGATGCCCAATACCGCTATCTCCGCCCGCTCAAAAATCGTGAGCCCGGCCCCCATGTCCCTTAAAAGAGTGAATATCCTCGAAAGGGAAAGCGAAAGATAAGTGCCGAGGACTATGCCGGCAAGGCTTCCCCCAAGCCCCAGGACGAGCACTTCGAGGACAAAGGCCTTAACGATATGGCGGTTCTTGGCGCCTATGGCCCTCATGATCCCCACCTCTTTCATCCTCTCGTTCACGATGGCCGAGAAAATCGTCCAGGTGAGGAAGACCGCAAGGAGGAGGGACAGTCCTATGGTAAGCAGGAATACCCTGTTTATGTCCTTAAGGGTGGCAAGTATTCCCTTCCCCAGGTCGTTGCGGTAGGTCACGTCCACCTCTATTATCTCGCCCTCGATGGCGCGGGCCACCTTCCGGGGGTCGAACCCGCCTTTGGCCTTTACGAATATGAGGGATATCTGGTCGGGCTTCAAGGGGGACCGTCCTTTTTCCATCACCTCGGCAAGGTTATCGTCCCCTATGAATATGGCATTATCGAGGCCCGTGTCCGTCTTTTCGAGCACCCCTGCTATTTTGAAGTCGCTCCCGAAGAGGATGGCCTTTTCCATCTCGAGGAGGCCCAGGTTCTCGTTTGCTTCCCATCCGATTATGGCTTCTCCCTTTTCGAGCCTCCTCCCGATGCTCTTTTTAAGCCAGGGGGAGACGATGAAGTCCGTATCCTGGTTGAAGGCCACCACCTTGGCCTCCGGCACGTCGCAGCAGACGCCCATTATCGTCGAGAGATAGACCTGGGGCGTCAAGGCATCCACGCCTTCCACCTTCCTTACCCGCTCCATTATCGACCTGTCCATGTAGAAGGTCTTGGCCTTTGTCTCCAGCAGCACCTCCTCGGCGAAGTCCCGGGCCCCGATCGGCACTACGAGGACATCGGCCCCCAGGCGGTCAATGGATTTTTTGAGGCTTGCGCTTACGCTCATGATGAAAGAGGCCCCGAAGACGAGGATAGAGACAAGGAGCCCTATCGAGAGGACGAGTATGCCCGTCCTCAGGGACTTTCTCTTAAGGTTTTTAAGCGCCAGGCTAAAAAGGCTGAAAGACATGCTCTCCCTGTTTTTGCCTTATTTTATTGGAAAAGGCTTGCCCATTTCAAATATGAGCGCCGGGAATTTTTTATTTGCGATTTTTCGTAAATACATGTATAATTCAAAAATTCTATTTAAATTCAAAGGTTTTGATTAAAAACGGGGCGAAAAATTTAACACTCATTTAACATTTTGAAAGGAGGCGGTATGGCCAGGAAAATAGCCGTGCTTGTGAGGGACAGGCAGGACGAGGCATTGAGGATGGGCGTGGGCCTCACACTTGCCGACGACACCGTAGAGGTCTACGTGCTGGACAGGAAGGTGGCCGATAACGAGAACAACATGCTGAACCTTGAGACCATGAAGGACCTGGATGTGAAGGTCTATACCAACACGAAGGAGAACGCCGACCTTGAATATCTCACCACCGAGGAAATAGCGAAAAAGATCCTTGAGTGCGACAATATTCTTCCCTATTAAAGGCGAGGTGAAATAAAATGAAAATACTATATATTATCAAGCAGGACCCGGAACCCACGATGCGGAAGATAATGGACGAGCACAAGAAAATGGGCGATGTCACCGTGGTGGACGTAAGGACGGAAAAAGACTACTCGAAGATCGTTGACCTGATCGCCTCAAGCGACAAGGTCGTCTCGGTATAGGGGGCAAAATGAAAATAGGAATATTTCTGAACACGGACAAGAACCTGGACGCGGTAATAGGGATAACGAAGGCCGCCGTCTCCAAGGGGCACGAGGTGAACATATTCGGGATGGACGACGGCACGAAGCTTTTCACGCAGAGATCGGCCCTTATGGGGCTTTGCGGCATGAAGGGCGTGAACCTCGCTTTTTGCGACCACAGCGCCAAGCACATGCAGGTCGATTCGACCGGCATCCCCGCGGAGGTCGTCTGCGGAAGCCAGTATAATAACGCCGTGATGAACCACGAGAGCGACAGGGTCATAATCCTTTAAGAGAGAAAATCTTTTTCCCGGAGGAGGTGGTGAAGCGGATCGGCCGGTCTCGGGGATGGGGATACGGAGGCAATAAATGCAAGAGTCCAAAAATAAGGGAGGCCAATAAAATGAAAAGAACCGCGGCTCTGATTATAGGATTGTTGCTTATCGCAGCGCTTGTGCCGGGTGCATGGGCGCTGGATGAGGCCCTCGCGAAAAAATTGAACGACGTGCTCTCGAAAGGTCCGGCACAGGGCCATTTCCAGGTGAAAGCCGATGAAGTTGCGGGCTGGATAGCGGCAAAGAAGACCGACTTTCTGGTCGTGGATGTAAGGCCCAACCCCGCCGAGTACAAGAGCGGCCATATCCCCGGCTCGATTTATATCCCCTATGCCGAGATATTGAAGCCCGAGAACCTGAAAAAGCTCCCAACCAATAAAAAGGTCATCCTCGCGTGCGTAACGGGCCAGACCCAGAACCTGCCCGTAGTGGCCCTGCGCGCCCTGGGCTACGATGCCCGCACGATGAGCTTCGGATATGTCTCCTGGATACCGGGCTATCCGCCCTATAAGATGATACAGGGCGCCCAGGCCAACGCCGCGGCAAAGAAATTCCCTCTGGAAAAATAAACGATAGGGCGGGGGGGGCTTTGCCCCCCGCCCCCTGCTTACTATATAATCTCCTTACTATCTAAATGAAAACATCCGGTTCGAAAGCAAAAGAGGCCGTCCAGGTGCTCGCGGTCTATCTCCTTGCCCTCCTTATCCCTTTCGTCCTTTACCACTTCCGCTCGATGGACGACAACAGGCTGACAAGCTGGCGCTTTGTCTTTTCCGTCGTGCCATTTACGCGCTTTCTCTTCGCGTTCGTCCCGGCCCTGCTCGCGGCCTATATACTTTCCGTGCAGTCTTTTTTTTTGACCGCCGGCCGGTAATTCTCTTTCTTTTCTCGTTTATTTGCACTCTTTTCTTCTGGAGCGAGCCCGAAATAATAATTGACTCCTCCAGATATTTCACCGAGGCCAAGCACCTGGAGCTCTTCGGCCCGGCATATTTTCTGAAAGAGTGGGGGAGAGAGATACCCGCCTGGACGGACCAGCCCGTAGTGCCTTTTCTCTACGGGATGGTCTTCAGGTTCTTCGGAGAGTCGAGGGCCTTCATCCAGGCCTTTACGTCTCTTCTTTTTTCCCTCTCGGCAGTGCTTACATACCTTATCGGGAAAACCTTATGGGACAAGGAGACCGGGACGAGGGCGGGGTGGCTCCTCCTCGGCATCCCGTACCTCTTTACGCAGGCCCCACTGATGCTTGTGGACGTACCCACGATGTTCTTCTTTATCCTTTCGGTATATTCCTTTATCCGGGCGATTCAGGCCCCGGGATTGGGCCTGTGGACTGTCCTTTCCGGTGCCGCGATATTCCTGACCCTCTTCTCAAAGTATTCCACCTGGGTCATGCTTTCGGTCCTGCCCGTGGCCCTTGCCGTTATCTCGGCAAAAGGAGGGTCGAAGAAGGCCCCCTTGAAGAACGCAGGACTTGTGCTCCTCCTTACGGCCTTTTTTTCCCTCTCCTTCGTTTTCCTTAAATGGGATGTTGTTATGGCCCAGCTTAAATTCCTATCGAGTTACCAGGTGCCGGGGCTCAGGCGCTGGGGAGAGAGTTTTACATCCACATTCCTCTTTCAGGTCCACCCGTTCATAACCGCCTTTGCGCTTTTCTCGGTCTGGAGGGCGGCAAAGGCACGGGATTGGAAACTTTTGATACCGGCATTCCTTCCCGCCCTCGTGCTCGTGACCGGCTTGAAGAGGACCCGTTACATTATAATGGTCTTCCCGATGGTGGCCCTCATGGCCTCGGTTGGGCTCGGGACCATAAGGAGCGCCCCCCTGAGGAGGTTTATTGTATTCTCGGTGCTTGCCGCTTCCCTCTCCCTGGGGCTTGCGGGCTTTCTTCCCTATCTCAAAAAGGAGAGCGCGATAAATCTTAAAGAGGCCGGGGCATTCCTTAATAAAAACGGTGTGCCCGGCGTGGAAGTTTTCACAGTCGGCGGGAACTCGCCCGTAAACCCGGCTGTTGCCGTCCCGAGCCTCGACCTCTATACGGATAAAAAAATCCGGTACAGGCATCAAGACCCCTATTCCGGGACCGGTCTTCCCAAGGACTTGCTCATTTCCCCTTTCCGTTTCACATGGGAACACAGGAACCCTTCGTATTATGAATATGAAACCCTTCCGGCCGGCGCCGGGGTGGTTGTGATCGCGACCGGGCCTGGGACCCCTCTACCTCCGGGGATAAAAAAGAGAACGGCAGGCCTCAGGGAAGCCGCGCGATTCAACGCTTCCACAGGCATTTTCCGGTTTCAGACTTTCGTAACTGTTTATCTACCTTAACACCGGTGTTAACAGGTAAGTATATAAACATAAATTTAGAATCAATAAAAAGATTTAATAACAAGAACTTAGTATTGACAAGTAGCGAAAGTTATAGGTTAAAATCAAGTGTCTGGTGTTAGTCAAAACAAAATAGGGGAGACAGGGGTTTTTTCTAAAACCCTCGGCGAGGTATTTTCCCAAATTAAACTGAGAAGGGGGTACAAAGGTGGCTGAAACGGATTTCAAGAAGAACAGGCTTTGGGCATTCGTTATCATGGGCGCTCTCATCCTGATAAGCCTGGCCTACTATAAGGTAAACGTTTATTATATGTACCTTATAGCCTACATCTGGTTCGGTTTCGCTTACGGAATGATGCTCCAGTACGGCAGGTTCTGCTTCGCTTCGGCATCGCGCGACCTTTTTGCGGCAGGGGTGCCGAGGATGGCCGTGGGGATCCTGGTGGCCCTCGTCTTCTTTAGCCTTATACAGGCTACACTGGCGTCCACCAACATGAGCACGTTCCATCCCGCTCCATTCGGCATCCACACGCTGATAGCCGGTATGATATTCGGAGTGGGAATGGTCCTTGCGGGAGGCTGTGCCTCGGGCTCTCTCTACAAGATAGGCGAGGGCAACGGCACCTCCTTCCTTGCCGCCTTCTTCGGGCTCTGCATCGGGCAGGCCGTTTTTGTGGACGTGAAATGGTTCAACTTTTTAATACCGGACAAATGGATAGCCAGCGCGGCGGCCAAAGGGCTCCCGGCGGACAAGATGACCTCTTCGTTCGACACATATCTGGCGGGTTATGTCTGGGATCAGCCCACGCTTCAGCTCTCCCATACCAAAGCGATTTCCGAAGCGCTGCCCGGCGCCGCAAAATACTTTATAGGCGATTCGCTCCTGAATGCCCTCATCCCCGCAATCCTCCTCCTTGTGGTCATCTATGCCGTCTACATGAGGAAAGGCTATATGAAGAAGGCCGAGCGGGGAGAGGCCAGGAAGAGCCATCTTTCCGGCCTCTGGGCCATGATAACGGCCTCGAAAAGGACAACGATCATGGGCGTTATCATCGGTATAACGGCCGGCCTGCATATACTTGTCATGAAGGGCATGCAGATAAAATTCGGCGTAAGCAATTTCGGCCAGCTCCTTACAAAAATGGGCCACGCGGCGGACACATCGATAAGGGGCACGGTCTTCGACCCCGGTTATTGGTACATCACCAGCCAGGAAGGCCAGCTCGGCGCATGGATACTTCAAAAATTCGGCTGGAACATGCGCGACAACATATTCTTCGGCGTAAACAACGGCCTGCCCGACCCCTGGAGGAACCCGGCCCTCTGGATGAGCCTCGGCATAATCTTCGGCGCGATGGTGATGGCCCGCCTCAATAACGAGTTCAAGTTCAAGCTCCCCAAGGGCGAGCTTATCGCGTGGGGCCTCATGGGCGGCATCCTCATGGGTGTAGGTTCAAGGCCCGCCCTCGGCTGCAATATCGGCGCCTTCTTCATAAGGGTGGCCGGAGGGGACCCGAGCGGGTGGCTCTATGGCACGGGCATGGTAGGCGGCGCGTTCCTCGGCGTTAAGTTCTTCAACTGGTGGACCGAGCGCAAGATGGCAAAGGAAATGGGCAATTTCGACTTAGACATTGCTTCATAGGAAAAACCATATAAAGGAGGAATTTTAAAAATGGCTGTAAAGTTTGAGAAAAAAGGCGATGGCACCTATATGCTCGACGTCTGCGGCTACGTATGCCCGCACCCCCAGATTTACGCGAAGAAGTCGCTTGAGAAGATGCAGTCGGGCGACCTCATCGAGATAATTTTCGACAACCCGTCCTCGGCGGAGACTATGACCCAGATGTTCGACCAGATAGGGCACCAGCTTCTGGAGAGGAAGCAGGAAGGCGGAAAAATAATATTCAAGGTCAAAAAGGCGTAGGAGGCCATATGACGAAGACTCCTCTGGTGATTGTCATTATCATCACAGTGGCTATACTCGGCTTTCTGGTCGTCTACAGCCAGCAGCATGACATGAGCACTGCAACGGCTTCAGAGGGCTCAGGCGGATATGGCGGCGGCTACGGAGGCGGCGGGGGTTATGGCGGCGATGCTTCCGGGGGCTACGGAGGCGCAGCAGGCGGTTACGGCGGCGGCTCGGCGGGCGGCTATGGCGCTCCTTCCGGAGGCGCGGCCGGCGGATACGGTGCCCCTTCTGGCGGCGCGGGCGGTTACGGCGCTCCCTCCGGGGGCGGGTATGGGGCCCCCTCTACAGGCGGTTATTAAGAAATGAAGGTGTTGATTGCCGTTGACGAGACGAGGGTCACGAAGGATGCCGTCTCGATGTTCCTGAACGCCTTGAGGTGCGTGAGGCCCGAAAAAATAGTCCTCCTTCATGTGGAGAGGCTTGAAGGGCGCTCTCTCATGGACGCCTCGCTCGGGGTAGCCGAGCTTGGCACCCTGAGAGATGCCCTGAAGGGCACCGATTACAAGAGTGCCCTCGACAGAAAAGGAAAGGCCCTTCTGGAATCTTACAAAATGGCCTTCGGCAACGGCATCAATATCAAAACCATTTTGAGGTCGGGCCACCCTGCGGACGAGATCCTGGAGACGGCCCGCAGGGAAAAAGCGGATATGATAGTCGTCGGGGCCAAGGGCAAGCGCGTAAGCAAGCTCTTTATGGGGAGCGTAAGCAGGGAAGTCGCCGAGAGGTCGCCCGTTCCGGTATTAATTGTAAAATAGACGGGCGGATACGGGTTAGGGCAGTTGAAGGATTATCGGTCGGAAGGCCGCTCCTTCCCGTTTATAAGGGGGGCGGCCTTTCGCATGTGTTTTCAAACGCGCTTTTTAAGAAGTGCATAAATATGATTAATAAATTTGTCATTCCGGCTTGTCCGGAATCTTTCCGGGAAGGATTCCCGACGCGCTTCGCTTGCGGGAATGACAAATTTTCTTATACTGATGTCAATTCAATTATGAAACTGTCAATAATGGAATAACCCCATGAAATGCGCTCTCGTGATACCGGCCTGGAGGCCCGAGGAGATATTTTCAACGAAGACCGCGGGCTCCCAGATCAATTACTGGCAGCCGATCGGCACGCTTTATGTGGCCTCTTACCTCATGAAGGCCGGACACGAAGTGGAATTCTTAAACGGCGCGTTCATCTCCCACGAGGAGATCCTCAATAAGCTTAGTGCCTTTAGACCGGACTTTGTGGGCCTTTACTCCACCACCTTCGGCTGGAAGAACGCGAGGAAGACCGCGGCGGATGTAAGGAAGACCCTCGGGGAGGTCTTCATCGCGGCTGGCGGGCCTTATCCCATTGCGGCCCGGGAAAAATGCCTCGAAGACTGCCCGGAATTGGATGCGGTGGTTACGGGGGAGGGCGAACTCACCTGCGCTGAAATCCTGGAACGATTTAAGAGCGGCAAGGACCTGGACGGGATCCTCGGGGTGGTATATCGGAGGGAAGGAAAGATATTTAAAAACCCTCCCCGGCCGCTTATAACCGACCTGGATTCTCTCCCGTTCCCCGCGCGCGAACTCCTCGCGGACGCGAACAGGTATATCCCCCCGCCGGCCACTTATAAGCGCCGTCCCGTCGCCGTAATGATAACCTCACGGGGCTGCAACAGGCGGTGCATCTTCTGTTTCCAGATTGATAAGCAAAGGGAGCTTGGCATCCGCAAGAGGAGCATGGAAAATGTCCTCGATGAGATAGAGCTTTGCCTCAAACAGGGCTACAGGGAGATAAAATTCCTGGACGATACGCTTGCCGCCGATTACGAGCGGGCCATGGCCTTTGCCCGGGGCATCAAGGAGCGGAAACTGGACTTCACCTGGTTTGCCTCCGCCTGCGTGAACCAGGTGGACAAGCCACTGCTCAAGGCATTCAAGGACGCCGGGTGCTGGGCCGTCCTCTTTGGGGCCGAGAGCGGCGTCCAGAAGAACCTGAACGCGATAAGGAAGGGCATCACGCTCGACCAGACGCGGGCCGCCGTGCGGGCCGCAAAAGAAGTGGGCTTGAAGGTATCGACCCCGTTCCTCTTCGGCCTGCCGGGAGAGACCTTCGAGGAGGGCTTGAAGACTATTGAGTTCGCCTGCGAACTGGACCCGAATATCGCCAATTTCCATGCGCTTACGCCATTCCCCGGCACCGAGCTTTACGATAATTTGGAAAAATACGGCAGGGCCTCCGGGGAGCTCACGGATTTCACCTATCAGGGGGCGGCCTTCGTCCCTTACACTATGACAAGGGAGGAGATAGCGAGGCTGAGACAACTTGCCTTCAGAAAATTCTATTCGCGCCCATCGTTTCTCCTTGGAAGGGTCCTGGGCTTGAGGAGCCTGCACGACCTCAGGGCCGCGTGGGCCGGTATCAGGAGCCTCTTCTGGCTCTGGCTGCGAAAGGGCGTTTTCAGGCGCGCGGGGTAAAAGAGAAGCCGTAAATATTCCCGGAGTAGCCGCAGGCTTTAGCCTGCGATCATATTGCGCAACCTAAAGGTTGCGGCTACAACGTATTGGGTTCTCAAACCAAGAAAAGGAATTTTGTCGGAAGGCTCCTTAGAAGAGCAGCCTTAAATACTCCCTGAAAAGGACCGGGTAAGTCCGAGGGTTAAACAGGATATTCGTCATCATGTAGCACTCATGTGTACAGTGGCAGTGGGTTTCCTTTATCTTCCTCAGAACGCTTTCCGCTTTTTCCCCCCTTATAAGCTCGCCCATATCGTACGCGGACTCTTTTATGTTCCCCATTTTCTCCGTAGAGAGCTCGCAGGGATAGACGTCCCCGGCCTCGGTAAGGACAAGGTTCAGCTTGCCCGCGTAACAGGGCAGGAGGGCCCTTTTTTCCATGGCCGTCCTCTTTATAAATCTCCTTTGCAGGATGTCCTGGGCGGCCTTGAGCCTCGCCCCCCGGAAGCGATAGATGCTCGCGGCCCCCTCTCTTAAGCCCCTGCAAAGGCGCCCGGCCATTTCGTCATACTTCCGCATGTCCACCTGCTTTAGTTTTTCCGGGACGTTTCCCCTTACAAGAGAGACGGTATGGGTCTTTATCATCGAGAGTCCGTTCACATATTCGATAAGCCCGTCCATCCCGTCCTCGGTGAGAGAGCAGAAGACGGAGTTGACCCCGAGTTCGAAATTCCGGTATTCCGTTAAAAATTTTCCAAGCCTTTCGTATGTCTCCATCGTCTTCCGGAATGAGCCCGGCACCCCTCTTAAATTGTCGTGTATCTCCTCCTCGGCGCTGTCCAGGGAGAGTTTTACCACTACGGTGCTCTTTTTGCAGTAATCAAGGACCTCTTTCGTCATCTCCTCGATGCGGGCCGGGAGGATGCCGTTCGTGGGGAGAAGGATTATAGCGGGACGGTTTTTGTCGTAAAAGGTTTTTACGATCTCGGGGAGATCATCCCTTAAGAAAGTCTCCCCTCCCGAGAGGGCGAGCCAGAGGAGGTCGCCCATCGAGGACGAGACCCGCTTCACCTCGTCTAAGGAAAGCTCGGCCCCTCTATCGGAACGTTCATCGGCGCCTTGGGCGTCCCCGTTCGTGTAAAAACAGAACGGGCATTTGGCGTTGCACCTTTTGGTCACGAAAAAAGTCAGATGGACGGGTTTTTTTGCGAGGACCGCCCCTGCATGCCTGAATGGGGAATAGCTCATTTTTTCCGCTTGAGATATGAAACCACTCCGGAAATGCCCCCCGCCATGACCGGCACAGGATAAAGGAAGAAATAATAAATCGAGGAGAGGAGGGCAAACTTCCATCCCCCGGCTTTCCTGAAAGTGCCGATCAATCTCCTGTTCACGACCGCACTGGCCGAAAAAGCAAGCGCCGCCCCGAGCATAAACCATGGGCTCCAGAAGGAAAGAAGGGCAAAAAGGAGCATACCGGCAAATGCAAGCCCGTTGAATTTTATCTCGAACGAGGCGGTCCCCGAATCCGCGAGCAAGTCCCGGTTGCCGAGGGAGTACATTACCCAGTATTTGGATTTGGTGAACGCGTTTTTTAGCGAGCGGACAAAGCCGTAATTGAATATGTGCGACACCTGGATATCCGGGTTTACCTGGAGCTTGTATCCGGCCCTCCTCATCCGGTGGCAAAAGGCAACGTCCTCCAGTATGGGGAGGAAGTCCTCCGGGAACCCGCCGCTCTCCCTGAAATCCCGGGCCCGGATAGCGAGGGCGTGCGTGGCTATATAGTCCGGGTGCCTCTTTTTCCTCTCGAAATGGTTCACGAATGCGGACTGGAAGCGGCTGAAAAAGCCCTTGTCACAGGGCTTAACGGAATATATTCCGCCTATAATGGCGTCACTGCCGTTTCCTGAGACCGCGTCAAAGGCCCTTTTAAGGGTGTCCTCATCAAGGACGCAATCGGAGTCGGTAAAGAAAAGGAAGTCCCCTGTGCTCTCCCTGGCCCCGGCGTTCCTGGCCGCCCCGGCCCCCCTGTGATTTGAAAATTTAACGATTTTGCAAGGGAACTTGCTTATGCGCTCGACCGAGCCGTCCTCGGAGCAATCGTCCACGACAATGGCCTCGAAATCGACCCCCTTTGAGGCATAGACGGACTCAAGGCATTTTTCGATTATCCCCGCCCTGTTCCTGTTGGGGATGATCACCGATACGGATTTTGTGCCGCTCATGTGCTTCTTTTTATTATGGCATAAAGGGCGGGCCTGGTGCTTGAGCCATAACTGCTTGATTAAATAGTCTTTATTTAAAATTTTAAGGTCTCCTTATAATTGTACTTTCACCTTGAATTGATAAAAACCGCTCAGTTATATTTAGTTAAAAGGAAAACTGAAAGGAGGTGGGGTTTCCCTTACCTTAGAAGCCATGATCCAGGCACTTATCCGTAAAAACATTACAGGGAGGAAGAGATGAAAAAATTTGTTCTGGTCTTACTGGTTGGGGCGCTTATCGTAGCCGGATTCGCGATTATGAACTCCGGCCCGGCGACCGCTACGCACGCCTACAAGGGGACGCTCCTCGTCTCCGGAATGGGCGGGCACTTCACGAAGGCCGATGTGAGCATCGAGCCCTCTGCCGCAAATCCTATAAAACTGGAAACCCTTGACCGCATAGTCATCGGCGACAAAAACACGCATCCCACCCACGACCCGAGGGTGGACGTAAACGACAAGAACATAATGTACTGGTCGACGTACAAGCTCGACCCGAACGGGAAAGTGCATGTCGGCAAGTCCAACATCAAGACCGGCGAGAAGCTTGAGGACAAGGCCGTCGACCTCGACGCGAGGGCCAAATGGACGGGCGCGCTCTACTGCGGCTCCGGCCAGACCAAGAGTTTCTTCATGCCCGTGACGATGACGGACGAGGCATATATCGACGTATTCGATAAAAAGAGCCTCGAACTCAAGCACCGCGTATTCCTCGACAAGGAAGGGTATACCCCGGGGAAAACCAAATTTTATCACGGCACCAATAGCCCCGATATGAAGACCTTTGCCCTTTCCATTAACCTTGCCGAGGAAGGGAAACCCATCGGCAAGATAGATATGCTGCTCCTCGATATGGCGGCGCTGGAAAAAGGCAAAGTGAAAGTGCTCGCCAAAAATACCCTGACCGGCGCGCCCGGCAAGACCCTCACCTTCAGGCAGAGCTTCACGCCCGACGGCAAGTATCTCCTGCAGTCCTCCGGGGACAGGATGTATCTCCTCGACGGCAAGACGCTGGCCCTCCTTGACGAGGAGATGATGGATATGGGCGAGAACCATGACGTAATCTCCACGCCGGACGGCAAGTATGGCCTCCTCACACTCAGGAACAAGGTCAAGGACGGCGACAAGGAAGTTACGGATGGAAGCATGGTGCTCTATGATGTAGCGGCCAAGAAAGTCACGGGCGGCATGACATCGGTCTGCATAGCCTGCCACAGCAAAATCGGGATCACCGGAAACGCCGTCCTCTGCGGCGCGGACGCGGTCTGGTAGAATCCTCTCAAGTTCAGCTTTAAAGGGGCCCGGAGAGGGCCCCTTTTTTATTTTTTAAAAATAAAAGTTCCAGGCAAGGAACCCCTCGGATTCATACTCTCCGAAGCTCCTCCTCCTCAGGGCCGACGCACTAAGGGCGTTATTTATGCCGACACCGTAAAGCCCGGAAAGGCCGATTTCAATTTCCGAATGGCTGTCCCCGACGGGATAACCCATCCCTTTGGCGCGCAAAAAGGTCTTGAAGTTTTTTGCGGGCCTGCTTAAAAGGCCCGCCTGGACCCCCATCCCGAATGCGTATCGTCGGCTAAGCTCGCCCGAGATATTGAGGTCCGTCTCAATAAGGAGATAATAAAGCCCTGATTTCTCCTTTTGCCAGGCGAAGCCCCCGCCCGGGTTCAGGTGGAAAATGGGCTCCTCCTTGCCCCCTTCAAATAGCTTTTGCCTTATCCCCGTGCTTACTTTCCATGATATGGGGCTGAAGAACTCGTCTCTCGGCGAGAGGGACACTATATCCAGGAGATCAAACCTCCAGAGCTGGAGCGAATTCCTCTCCGGATAATACCTGAGTGCCAGGTCCATGAACTCTATCTGGGAGCCTGCGAGAAAACCCGGGTCCGGGTCGAGGAGGGCGTGGTAGGCCGGCCGGAAGCTTATCTCCTGAAAAAATTCATCCCCTTTTATGCCGACCCCGACCGCCAGTCGTTTTGAGCCGTGTCCCTCTTCGGGGCTCGGGGGGCCCGGCACGGGCTCTTCCGCGGCGGTCCCGAGAGTGCCCCTCGCGGAGAGGAGCGCGAGGAAATCCTTCAGGTATTCCTCTTTCGGGATATTTCTTTTGGCGTACCTGTACTGAAGGAGTTCGGTCGCAAGTTCAAATATGAGCCCCTTCTTTTTCTCCGGGAGGCCGGATTCGAGAATATCTTCGGGCCGGGTCCCGTGCGCCAGCGTTTCCAGCACTTCCCCTTTTTCCTCTTCGCTTAAAAGAGAGGCCATGGCCTTTATCTTTGTCGTCTGTGAGGGCCGGTACCTGGTATCGGAGACAAGACCAAGCCCTATCGCTTTCTTTATAGTGTCGGCGGGGATAACGGAGGGCTGAAATCCGCCTGTGAGGTCCAGGCCCGGGCGGGCGGCCTCAAGAAGAAACAGCAGGTTGTAAGAGCAATTCTCGTCAAAAAAATAGTAATGGGAATATATTTCCTGCAGCTCCCAGATATGCCGCACCATGCGCATGACTTCCTCTTCCGTGAGGGCGAGCTCGTATTCCCACATGTCCCGCTGGTCCATGTTGTTGTATTCTTTTACTTTTTCGTAATAAGGGAGGATTGAGAAATACCCGTTATAAAAACCGAAGAGGCCTTTCATGGCATAGAGGACTCCGTTTGTGTCAGTCGCGTTTGCCGAGTAATTAACGGCATGGGAGAGGAGATTGCTCTTGTATATGGTATCTATCCTGAGGAGGGTGTGCCCGAACATGGAGGCGGGGCTGTTCATGTGGGCCGCGGGGAATATGAGGACCGCCTTCCGGGGTTTTATCTTTTCTACGGCCTCTTCGAATCCGGGGCACCTGAAAGGGGGGAGTTTCGATTCATCAATGTGAAGCTCTGCCTTAAGCCACTCATAGCGTGCGATGAACTTGCACGCGGGGTGGTCATCAATAAGAGGGTCTTCACGAAAAAAAGCGCTAATGGTGGCCGCAAGTTCGGATCGGGGATTTTTTTTCCCATCTACGGCAAGGAAGAACTTGGGGTCGTCTATGAGGCTTTCCGTCCCGCCGAAAAACTTCTTTTTATAATGGAGAAGGACTTCCCATTCGCGGCTATTATGGAGTCCCTTTTCGGCAGCTTTCTTTTTTAACGCTTCGAGATATTCCTTTCCTGCGGCTTCGCCGGAGGATGCCTGAGGCGCTGAATAAAAAACGGCTAGAAGAAAGAAAAGATAAAGGGATACGGGAATCGTTTTCGAAATCCGCATCCCTTCTCTTACCTTAAAGGGAACGCCTTTTATCCAAGAGGATAGACGGAGACGATATTGTCTATTATGTCCGCGCTCTGGACGGCCTGGGAGGTGAATATCTTCTGGAAATTGGCCTGGAGCGTGGAATAGAATTCCGGCCTCTTCGCTTCCGCTACCCCCATGAGTTCGGCCAGAGTGTCGAGGGCCTCGCCCCTGCCCATGGCGATGTCCTTGGCCAGGGTGTCCATATTGGCGGCGACGAAGTTGTTCAAGAGTTCGTTTGAGACCCATTTCGCGGGGGTCCTGCACCCGAGGGTGCCGGTCGTGATGCCGAATGTCTGGTTCCCGAAAGAGCCGTTCGTGGTTGCCGCGAGGACCTGGATTGCGACACTATCCTTCGTCTCCTCGAATATCATTGTCCCCAAGCCGCAGCCCACGTTTTCCTTCAATTCCTGCCCAAAGGCCGTCCCCGCCAAAATAAGGGAAAATGCAAATACAATGACAAAAATTCTCTTCATGGATTGTTCCCTCCTCTGGAAGTTATTGGATATGCCTTTCTCAATGCTATTAGGTTTGTACCTGGATGTCAATACGGATTAAACGCCTTTTTATTCTCCTATTTTAGGGATAATTCCGCGGACGAGAACGCTCCTGAATATCCTCAGAAAGAAAAGCAAAGAGGCTGAAAAATATGCCAGATTAAGGAGCGCGGCATAGAGCACCTCCTTGGCGGGAAACACGCCCGTATTTATAACCGCCCTCATGCCCTCGAAGACATGCGAGGAGGGGATGAACTCCGCGACGGCCCTTATTGCGGGCGGGAGTACTGCCACCGGGTAGAAGACTGCCGAAAAGGGCAGGAAGAGAAAGACTATTGCCCAGGCAAGTATTTCGGCCTCGAGTCCAAACCTCAGTATCAGGGCCGTCGTGAATATCCCCACGGCGCACCCCATGGCTACGAGGTTCAGGACGAGCGGGAGGAGCGATACCCCGAGCGCGAATATGTTGAAGGAGTAAAAAAGCCAGCCCAGAAGGGACATTGTCATAAACGCCAGTATGACCTTGATGAAGGCTATCGCAAGGAGCCCCGCTATATATTCCGAGATGGTTATCGGGCTTACAAAGATGTTGACGAGGTTCCTGGACCACATGTCCTCCAGAAACGAGACCGATATGCCCTGCTGGGCCCTGAAGAGGATGTCCCAGAGTATCAGGGCCCCTATGAAGAAGGAAACGAACGCGGGGATATCCCTTGCGCTCCGCTCCAGGTATATGGTTACGAAGCCCCAGAGGAGGAGGTCCATCGTGGGCCAGTAGAAGATCTCGAGGAGGCGCGTAAGGCTCCTCTTATAGAGATAGAGCTGCCTTAAAATTACGGCCCAGACTCTCCTCGGGCTTTTCATGAGGACGCGAGCACCTTGAAGAAGAGATCTTCCAGCGTTTCCACTTTATACCTGCCCAGCAACTCCTGCGATTTGCCGGTCATTATTATCTCCCCGGACTTGAGAAAGATGACCCGGTCCGATACCTCCTCGATCTCCCGAAGGTTATGCGAGGTATACAGGACGGAAAGGCCTCTTTCGCGCGCGAGTTCTTTGAGAAGGCCTCTCGTCTTTTTCGCTATTTCCGGGTCGAGCCCCGAAGTGGGCTCGTCAAGCAGAAGGACCTCCGGGTCATTGATGAGGCTTTTTGCAAGGGAGAGCCTCATGAGCTGGCCCGATGAGAGGGAGCGGGACCTCCTGTCCTTGAGTTCATAGAGCCCAAAAAGCTTGAGGCACTCGGCGCACCTTTCCCGGGGGCGCTCCACTCCGTACATAAGGGCATAGACCATCAGGTTCTCAAAAGGCGTGAGCGTCATGGGAAGCTGGGCATAGTTGGATGCGAAGTTCATCCTCGCAAGGATTTCCGACCGGTCCTTCCGCAGCTCCTTCCCGAATATCCTTACCTCTCCCCCGGTGGGGAGGATAAGGCCGAGGATGATATGTATGAGGGTCGTCTTTCCGGCCCCGTTGGGCCCGAATACGCCCAGTATCTCGCCTTTTTCAAGCTCGAAGCTGACCCCTTTCAAGGCGGCAATGCCGTCGAAGGTTTTTTTTACGTTTTTTGCTTCGAGCACATTCATAATGCGAACTCTAACTTAGACGGAGGGCATAGTCAACATATGGGGCCTGTGATAACCTGTGAGAGGAATATCTTTAAGAGACGCGGATTGAAAAATGGACGAGCCCGGGTCAAAAAGAAGGCTGCTCCTCTTGCCCGCTTTCCTCTATCTCCTGATGGCCCTCGAGATTGTGGTCATGATCACCCCTTTTGCGGTCTATTTCTATTCGGTTTACGGGCCGGTCCTCGAATTCATATCCGGGAATAGATATTTGTGCTGGCTCGCCGATTTTTTCCTTCCGCACCTCGTCTTCACAAAAGACCCTCTCATAATAGGGATGTCCTATCTCATGCTGCTCTTCATCATTGGCCTTCTCATATTCATTGCCTCTGCCCTCCCCCTTTATTATGCGCGGATATTTAAGAGGGACATGCAGGTGGGCGGCCTTTACAGGATCGTGAGGCATCCGCAGTACCTGGGGCTTGCCGTTTCGGGCCTGGGGCTCCTCATTTACTGGCCGAGGTTCATAATACTTTTTCTTTATGTGAGCATGCTTTTCGTTTATTACATCCTTGCCAGAAACGAGGAGTGGCGCATGAAGCGGAAATTCGGGGAAAAATATGAGTTATACATGCGAAAGACCTCGATGTTCATCCCCGGAGAGCCGGGGGGGAAAATCTACCGCGCCATTTTTGGACGGGGGCCTTCCACAGCCCCCGGGCCAGAGGGCTGGCCCTCCCCCGTCGGGAATTTAACGAACCCCTCCCGCCTTCTCCTCCTTTACCTGATTTTGCTTGCGGGAAGTTTTTCGCTCGCTTTTATGACGAGGGGCTATATAGAGGAAAAAATCCCCCTATCTCAGGGGGACGGGCTTGCGGTAATCTCAGTCCTGCCGGAGGAAACGGGGGAGGCCCAGGCGCTTTTGTCCTCAATACTTGCGGAGGGTCGTCTTCAAGAGGTGCTTTCCCCTGAAATGAACCTTATTTACTCCATGCCGGCGGACTATTTCCTGATGGCCGTGGTCACGGATGAGCCGAGGAGATACTCGGACGAGAAGGCGCGTGAAATAGGCCCCCGCGAGTGGGAGAGGAGGAGGTTCGGGGAGGGGCCCGTGAGGTTTTTGAGGATCTTTTATCATTATCTCCTGGCCCTCGGGACCGGAGGGCCCGAAAACGACTCGGCGGTCCAGAGGTTTATTTTCGTTTCCGTAAAAGACAGGAACGGGATGCCCGTCAAGAGGGAAAAAATACTGAAACCGGGGCTCCTCCGCCTCCCGCTTCTTCTCGTGGACATCGACAGGAGGGGCCGGAAGATAATCGAGGTGAAAAGGGCGAGCGGCAGAAACAAATGGGGGAGGGCCCCCATGCCGGCATTCTGAGAAAAAAGGTCCTGAGAAAAAAGGTTTGACATTCCTTGAGGAAAGATGGTTAAATAGCACCCGGAAGTTTAAGGGCTTTTGTTGCGGGGCCGCAAAGTAAGGACTTTGAACTTTGCGGCTTTTTAGTGTGTTCCCGAATTTTATTTTCTTAAGCAAGGAGGTTGAAAGAAGGAATGGCTCTCGGTACTGTAAAGTGGTTCAACGAGACCAAGGGCTTCGGTTTCATAACGACCGAAGACGGCGGGGATGTTTTTGTCCATTATTCTTCGATCCAGGGCAATGGCTTCAAGACGCTGGCGGAAGGCGATAAAGTCAGCTTTGATATCGAGCAAGGCCCGAAAGGTCCCAAGGCCATAAACGTGGAAAAAGTTTAACCCAAGGCCAATAAAAAAAGCCCCTCCAAACCGGAGGGGCTTTTTCTTTGAAAAAAAATGCCTCAGGGCCCCCAGGGGCCTATATTCAGCAAATCCGTTATAGGATACCTCCCCGGGACCGCATCTCTTGCAAGCACGAATTTAAAGCCGAGGAGGTACACCTTTGCCTCCCTTGTCCCTTCGGGCTCTCTCGTTATGAATCCCCCGGTCCTTTCTATATGGAACTCATTTCCCATCCCGCTCACGAGGAGGCCCTCGAAAGGCGCCGGGAGAGGCTCAAAATCGACGATGTAGGGCGTATTCGTTCTGATCTCGACCCTCATCGCGGCCTTTATCTCCACATAGCCCTTCGAAGTGTCGGCCGGCGTAACGGTAATCTCAAGGGCCAAGGGCTCTGTCTTTGCCTCTGTATGGCCTTTTACCCAGGCGCTTACCCTCAAAGGGGCGCTCGTGCCGGCCCAGGCATGATAAATATCGTGACCGGGAAGGAGGAGATATAAAAAAAGGAAAACAGTCAGGAGTGATTTTCCGGAAGGCCCCTTCGGAAGAAAGTGTCGAAGAAAGTTTCCGCTTTTCATGCGTTGCTCCTTTCATTCCACCTTCTAATTACCTTTATTAAACTACCTTCTAATTACCTTTATTAAACTACCTTCTAATTACCTTTTATCAAAGAAAAAGGGCAAAGTCAATGGGACCCCCTCAAATTTTGTGTCAAAATTCGCACGGGGTCTTAACAAAAAGTGTCAAGAAATAAAAAAATAAGAGACCTCAAGGAAAAAGATATTTAAAAATTCTTCTATAAAATTTCCGTTCAGCCTTTAATTTCAATGACTTAGCTCTAATCAATTAAACCTGGACGGGAATGGCATGCGGATTGCTTTACAAGGTCAAGTTTTTGACCAAAAAAGGAGGAGGTAAGCATGAAGAAGTTAGTAATTCTTTTGGCAGCAGCTATCGTATTAACCGCCGGGATGGCGTATGCCGCCAGCGATTCAATGAACCTGACCGTTTCGGCCTCGGTCTCCGGGAACTGCAGGGTCACGGGCGTAACCAATATCAACTTTCTGACCGCCTATGATACCCTGGACCCGGCCAACAACGATTCCGGCTCGGGGAATTTCAGCTACAGGTGCACAAAAGGGACGACCTATTGGCTGTATGTCGCCGGCACCCGGCAGATGGCAAACGGCGCGGAGCTCCTGGACTTCGAGCTTTATACGGACGCGGCGAGAGGCACGCTTTGGTCCGCCGTGAACCCTGGCGGCCCCGGCACTGTCTCTGTTACTAACAATGTACAGACAGTGGACGTGTTCGGCAGGATACCTGCCGCGCAGAACGTGGCGGCCGGCGCCTATTCGGGTACGGTTGCGGTAACGGTAGACTTCTAATCAATAAACGGAAAAGGGCGGCCCGGCTGACGATGTGCGGTAAGGCCGCCCTTTTTCATATGGGGCGCGATGAGGAAAAAGGCGAGGAAGATACTCCTCATACTCCCGGCCATATCCCTCCTCTTCCTGGCGGGAGGGGCATGGGCCGGCACAGAGAGCCTGAACATGTCCGTTTCCGCCAACGTCGTCTCGGGCTGCCAGATTACGGGCAAAACGGATGTCGCTTTCGGGTTCTATGACCCCACTGATAAATTCGACAACGACGCGGGTGTAGGCGATTTCAGGTTCCGTTGCTCAAAGACGATCGTCTACTGGACCTATGTCACCGGGGCGCGTCAAATGATTGGCACTTCGGGGGACATCCTCGATTTCGAGCTTTACAAGGAGCCGGCGAGAGTAACTCCGGTTGAATCAATAAAAACCGGGCCCGGCGCCGTATCGCCGGGAGTGGCCGAACAGACCGTCATGCTTTACGGCAGGATACCCGCCAAACAGAATATAAAAATAGGGGGCTACAGCGCCACCCTCCAGGTCGTGGTCGAATACTGATCCCGTTTGCTTTCTTCCTCCGGGATACCTTTTTTATTGTGAATTCTTTCAGAAAAAAATTATTATATACGGGTATGTCATTATTTATCGGTATGGGAAGGGGCGCTTATTCCGCGGTGCTGGTTTATTTGCTCAGCCTGTTTATTCCCGGCCCCCTCCAGGCGGCCGATTTCGACATAAATCCGGTGAGGGTTTTCTTCGACCCGGGCCAGAAAGCCAGCGTCATAAAAATAAAAAATAACGGGGGAGAGAAGTTCTCTCTCCATCTCACGGTCTTCGAATGGTCCCAGGACGAGGAAGGGAAGGACGTTTACACCCCGACAAAGGAGCTTATCGCTTTTCCGAAACTCCTCAGCGTGGAAAAAGACGAGGAACGCCTTATCAGGGTTGGGATGAAAACCGCGGCCCAAAATGAGGAAAAGACCTTTCGTATTTATCTTGACGAGATCCCGGTCGCGGAAACTCCGGGAGAGAGTACGGCAAAAATAAGGACCCTGATGAGGGTCGGCCTGCCGGTTTTTCTCGCTCCCCTGAAACCCGCTCCGAAGGGCGAGATACTTGAGCCGGCCCTCTCCAAAGGGACCCTTTCCCTGGTCCTCAGGAATTCCGGCAATGTGCATTTCATGATAAGGAAGGCCAAAGTACAGGGCGTGGACGCGGCTGGGACAACCGTTTTTGAGACCGAGCTGGCGGGCCGTTACATCCTGCACGGCAAATCCAGGCGGCTCTCGACCCCGCTGGCCGAAGAGGATTGCAAGAAGGCCAGCGCCTTGAATATACAGATAGTCACGGACCGGGTGACAGTGAGCGAGAAGATGGATGTCCTGCCGGAGAAGTGCTCTCCGTAAGGCCATCCTTTTTTTTCTATTCTGGCTCCTCCTGGCCGGGGCGGCCGGGGCGCAGGAAAGCGCCATTTTGAGCACCTTCCTGAACGGCGAGAGGATGGGCGAGATATTTGCCGTGATCGCGGACGGCCCTCATTATGGTCAAAAAGACGTCTGGATCAGGAAAGAAGAGATTGATAAAACCAGGCTCAAAGAGGGGATAGGCGGGGAAGTTGAATGCGAGGGCGACACCTGCATCTCCCTTCTCTCCATAGAGGGGCTCCGGTTCACCTTGAACGAGAAAGAAGCGGTCCTCGAGATATATGCCCCGCCGGAGCTCTTCAGGTCCCAGAGGGTGGACATCTCCTATTCGAAGCCCTATAACGTGGTCTATACAAAGGACGATTCGGGATTTTTCAACTATTCCTTTTTTTACGGCACGGACAGTGACACGGCCAATATCGCCGGGGAGATGGGGGCGAGGAAGGGCGATTACCTCGGGCTCACGACATTGAATTACAAGAAAGGGGAGGAGGGCGAGAGGCTTGTGCGCCTCTTCACCACAGTCATCAAGGACGACAGGGCGGGCATGAAGACGCTTGCGCTCGGCGATTTCACGGCGACCTCGGGTTTCATGGGCTCTGTGGCCAATATGGGCGGGGTCAGCTATTCCAGGAATTTTTCCATTGACCCTTATTTCCTTAAATATCCTCCCATAAATTTCGGCGGGGTGCTCGAATATGTTTCCGAGGTAAACATATACGTGAACGGTCAGCTCGTAAGGAGGATAGAGCTTTCGCCCGGCAGCTTTTTCCTGGACAATATACCGGCCGACGTGGGCCTCGGAAACGCCCGGGTCGTTATCAAGGACATATTCGGGAGGGAACGGGAGCTCACACAGCCGTTCTTTTTCAGCGACAAGCTCCTTAAAAAAGGGATTCACGAATACAGCTTCAATATGGGCTTGCTCAGGGAAAACCTGGGCGAGGAGAGCTTCGATTACGGCGGTCCGGCCGCCATGGCCCTGCATAATTACGGGCTCTCGGACAGTCTGAAGCTCGGGTATTCCCTGGAGGCCTCGGAAAAAGTGCTCAATTTGGGCCCCTCAATGGCCGTGCTTTTGGGCAATGCCGGTGTGCTGGACGCAGGGGTTTCCGTCAGCAGCCGCGAAGGGGAAGGGGGTTTGGGGGCTTTTTTGGGCTATTCCTTCAGGAGCCGTTTCCTGAGCGGGATATTCTCCCTGAAAAGCCAGTCGGCCGGCTTCAGCAATCTCTCGGTGAGGCCCGAGGACGATAACCCCGTCCTTGAACTGAACGGCACATTGGGGGTCACGAGGAGAGATATGGGCTCGCTGGCATTGGAATATTCGCGCACCAGGTTCGAATCCGATTCCGTTACGAAGAAATACGGCCTCTCTTATAACAGGGCGGTGAGCAGGTTCGTTACTCTCTTCTTGAGCGCAAGGAGGACCGATATCGACGGCGCGCATACCGATGAGCTCTTTACCGGCATCCACGTCTATTTCGGGAAGGGGGTTTCCGGGAGCTCAAGTTACGTGAAGAGGGAGGGAGCCGATGGAAGCCGCTTTATGGTGGAGAGAAACCCGTCTCTCCGGAACGGGTTCGGGTTCAGGGCGGAAACGGAGACCTCCGTGATCGATGCCGCCGCGGCGGACCTCCGTTATCAGAGCGAGTACGGGATTTTCGACGCGGGCTACAGGAAGCTCGGCGATAGGGAATATATGGAATTCACGGCCGCGGGAGGGGTCGGATATCTCGACGGCGGCCTTTTCGTGAGCAGGCCCATAAACGACAGCTTCGGGAAGATCAAGGTAGGCAGGCTGGAAGGCGTGAGGGTCTCCTATTTCGGCAACGAGGTGGGCAGGACGGACGCGAACGGCGAAATCATAATTCCCCATTTCCGCTCTTTCCAGGACAACCAGGTGAGCCTCGAAAAGAAGGACATCCCGCTCGATTACTCCATAGAAAGGCTCAGTGAATATGTGAACCCCGCCTTCAGGAGCGGGGCGGTGCTCAAATTCAACGTGCAAAGGATCCAGAGCTTTACGGGTTATATTTACATAGAGGATGCGGGCGGGAGGAGGCCGGTCGAATTCAGTCTCCTCAAAGTGACGGCCGATGGCAGGGAAGTGGAGGGCATCGTCGGAAATGACGGGGAATTCTATATCGAGAATTTGCCCGCAGGGAGCTTTCCGGCTAAAATATCCCATGAGGGCGGGGAATGCGCTTTCGAGCTTGAGATACCGGAAAGCGAGGAGATCATGGTCCTCCTGGGGGACATAGTCTGCAGCGCGCAATGAAAAAGAGGTTCTTTCTGGCATTCGCTCTTCTGGGGCTCCTCCCGGGAGCGGCTTTCGCCCTCTGCGGTTTATCCGTTGCGGGGCTCAATTTCAGCCCTTATGACGTACTTGCGCCCGCTCCCAATGATACCGTGGGGAACCTGACCATTACCTGCGACGAGGTCCCGCCCCCCAATGTGACGGTCTCAATCGGGGCAAGCCCCGCTTCCGGCGGCTTCAGCCCGAGGAGGATGAGAGGGCCGTTCGATCTCCTGGATTACAATATCTACACAGAGGCCCGGCACGCCAATGTCTGGGGGGACGGGACGAACTCGACCAATATGGTATCCGTAAGAGTGCCGAGGAACAACCCGGCAACACTCAAGATATACGGGCGCATCCCCCCGCAACAGAACGTCTCCGCCGGTTCCTATGCGGACACCCTTGTGGTCACGATTACCTGGTAAAAATTCTCAGTGCCCGCCGGCTTTTAATATCCCGCTTGCCGCCAGAGCAAGCACAAGGACCTCAAGGACAGCGATTGCGGCATATACCTTGTCGCCCTTCCTGAAGAATATGGGTATGATCCCTATGAAGCAGACCATCGTGACCCCGGAAAGGAAGGCAATGCCCGCGAAATTGAGGAAATCGCCTTTATGGAGCATGGAAAGCCATGACCACCCGGTGTGGATACCGGCCTCTTCAAGATACTCGTGCACGGAGAGGCCCCAGTAATTCGAGATGCTTGTGAGGGGTATGTGGGGGGACAGGATTCCGAACACATATACAAAAAAAGTCGCGGTTATGAGGAGAAGTCCGAACTTCATCCCCTTATCGAGGATCCCGGCATATGTAATCTGCTCTTCGGTTGCGCTGTATTTCTTTTCCATTTATTCCTCCTATGTCCAGATACCGAGGCCTTTAAGGAGGGCCCTCAAGCCCGAGAAAAGGAGCAGGACTATTACTATGTACCTTATGGCCGCGGGTTTTGTCTTTGCGAGTATCTTCACGCCCACTATGGAGCCGAGCATTATGCCCACTATCGAGGGGACGACCATCATGGGAAGCACGGCGCCGTTATTTACGTATATCCATGCAGCGGAGGTATCCGTTATCGAGAGGAGGAATTTGCTTGTGGCCACCGAAACCTTTAGCGGAGCGCCCATGAGGATGTTCAGGACCGGGACATTGGCCCATCCGGCCCCCAGCCCGAACATGCCGGCCATAACGCCGATAACGATGAAGAGAAGAAGCCCCTGGGGGGTCCTGTGTACCTTCCAGTTCACTTGCTGCCCCGTCGATGCCTCGTAATATATCCCGTTTATCCTCAGGGCCGAAGAGAGGGCGTCGGCCTTCTTCACCTCCGGGAACTCGGATTTCTTTGCCATGAGCATTATTGCCACGATTCCCAGAATTGTGAGGCCGAGCGAGGTATTGACCACGTTTGTAGGAAGTGCAAGCCCTATCATGGCGCCCACGATGGCGCATGCAGAGGCTATGAGGGCCACCGGAAGGGCAAGCCTCAGGTCGGCCATGCCCCGTTTAAGGAGCCCCGGCCCCGCCGCGAGCGCCCCCGAGAGGGCCACGAGGAGCCCCGCGCCTCTTACAAAATCGAGATGGAAGGGGAAGAACCCCCCGATAATGGGTACAAAAAGCACCCCGCCCCCCACGCCTCCGAGGACGGCCACAATGCCCATCACGAAAGTGACTGCAAAAAGTATGAGAGGCCATGCCCACCAGGGCATTGAGGAGCCCTGAGCCGCCATTTGGGCCGCCTCCTCCTCATGCCCGGCAAGGCATACGGATGAGAAGAGAAGAACCAGCAGAACTATCCCTAATACCCTTAAACCCTTCAAAGGAATTGTCCCCCTTTTATGATTAGAATGTCCTAAAGTTAGAACTTTTATTTCAAAATGCAACATTATAATAACTCCGTCCCCCCAGCCGGGTCTATATAAAAAAACTTATAGACCTGTTTAAAAAAGTAATAAATTCGCCCTTGTATCCGAAAACAGCGGTTTTCATTTATTTGATAATAATTTAGCTTGCGTTTAAAATCATTTAAATGGATGTAATAACTACTCATTTCAACGCGGATTTTGACGGGCTCGGCTCGATGGCCGCGGCCAGAAGGCTCTATCCCGAGGGGGTCCTTGTCTTCCCCGGCTCCCAGGAGAAGAAGGTCAGGGACTTCCTCGAGGCCTTCCATCCGCTCGAGATAAAGCGCATAAAGGACATCGATTTTACCCGGGTGAACCGCCTGGTACTGGTCGACACTAAATCCCCGGAGCGTATAGGGCTTTTTGCCGAACTGGCCAGGAGGCCCGGGATAAAGGTCCATATCTACGACCACCATCCGCCCGAAGAAGGGGACTTAAAAGGGGAGCTTGAAATAATAGAGCCGGTAGGCGCTACGGCAACGCTCCTTGCGGAGCTTGTGAAGAGCAAGAATGTGAAGCTCACCCCCATGGAGGCCACCATGCTTGCCCTCGGCATTTACGAAGAGACCGGGAACCTCCTTTTCCCCTCCACCACGGAGAGGGACATAAATGCCGCGGCCTTTCTCTTAAAGAGCGGGACCAGCCTGAAGATCGTATCGGCATACGTAAAGGCCGGGCTCAGCAAGGAGGAGGTCTCGCTTTTAAAGACCCTGATTGACAACTCAGAGGACCTGATCGTGCGCGGGCTCAGGATAAAGATAGCCAAGGCCAGCACGGAATCCTATAAGGGTGAAGCGGCGCACCTTGCCCACACGATAATGGACATGGAGAACATAGACGCCCTGGTCCTAATGCTCTCGATGGAAGGGAAGGTGGTCCTCATCGGGCGGAGCAGGGCGCACGAGTTGAATATCGGCGAGATATTGGCGAATTTCGGCGGGGGAGGGCACTGGTCCGCGGCCTCGGCCACCCTGCACGAGATGCCGCTTGAGATACTTCAGGAGGAGATCACGGAGTGCATAAAAAAAAGCGTTAAACCCGAAATGACGGCCGGAGACGTTATGACCCGGCCCGTGGTCACAATAGACGCGAAAAGCACGATAAAACAGGCCGAAACGAAGATGACCCGTTACGGGGTGAATGTCCTCCCCGTGCTCAAGGAGGGTAAGTATACCGGCATAATCTCCCGTGAAATCGTGGAAAAGGCCCTCTTCCACGGGTTCGGCAAAAGCAGGGTGACGGACTTCACCACAACCGATGTCTTTACCGTGAGCCCCAAGACTCCCATCAGGGAGGCGGAGGCGCTCATGGTAGAGCAGAACCAGCGCTTCATGCCCGTCCTCGAGGGCGAGGGGCAAATCATAGGGGCAATTACGAGGACGGATATATTGAGGGTCCTTTATGAGGACTTCTTGAGGAGGACCCAGCTCCCTCCCGAGGAGGCCGGGGTTAAGCCCCATGGAAGAAACCTGGCGAGCGTGCTCCGCGAAAGGTATCCTGAGGAGGTCTTGAACGTATTGAAGGCGGCCGGCGAGACCGCCCAAAACCTGAACTATTCCGTTTACATGGTGGGGGGCTCGGTGCGGGACCTCCTGCGGGGAGAGGAGAACCTCGACATCGACCTCGTCGTGGAGGGCGATGCCATAAATCTTGCCCGGGAGCTTGCGAAAAGTCTTGGCGGCAAGGTGCGCACGCACGAGAGGTTCGGCACGGCGGAAATCAAGATAAACGGGATGAAATTCGACCTGGCAACCGCCCGCACGGAATACTATGAAGAGCCCGCGGCCCTGCCCAAGGTGGAAATGTCTTCTATAAAGAGGGACCTTCAGAGGAGGGATTTCACGATAAACACGCTTGCGATAAAGCTTAACCCGGGGGAATTCGGGCTTATGGTGGACTTTTTCGGGGGACGGAGGGACCTGAGGGAAAAGACCCTCCGCGTCCTTCACGACTTGAGCTTTGTCGAGGACCCGACGAGGGCCTTCCGCGCCGTGCGTTTTGCCGTCAGGTTCGGGTTCAAGCTCTCGAAGCATACGGAGGAGCTTTTGAAATCCACCCTCAAGATGAGCCTCTTTGAAAAGCTCTCGGGGGCGAGGCTCCATGACGAACTCCTGCTTATCTTCAAGGAGACCGAGCCCGTGCAATCGATAAAGAAACTGGCCGATTACGGGCTCCTCAAAGCGATACATCCCGCATTAAAGTTAAATGAGGGCCTTGTGAATACGCTGGAGGCCGCCCATGATGCACTCCTCTGGTCCGAACTCTCTTTTCTTGATGAAAAGGCCGAGAGGTGGATGGTCTATCTGATGGCCCTTTTGAGCGCCCTCCCGGAGGTGGAGAGGGAAGAGGCCCTGAATAGGCTCGCTGTATCACCCAAGGTAAAAAGGGATGTCGTTCAGGGGCTCGCGGGGGCAAGGGATGCCTTGAGAAAATTGCCCCTGAGGGACCCGGCCCTGATATATGAAGAGCTTTCCGGGCTCTCACTCGAGGCATTATTAATGGCTATGGCGCTTGCCGAAGAGAGCGACAGGAAAAAGGAAATCTCGCGCTATCTCCTGGACCTGAGACGGGAAAAACCCCTCATAACAGGGCATGATCTAAAGGAGATGGGTCTTGCCCCCGGCCCGGAATTCGCCCGGATACTGAAAGAGGTGCTTGAGGAGAGGCTCCGGGGGCGCTTGAAAAGCAGAGAAGAAGAACTGCGCTTTGTGAGAGAGCGGATCGGAATTAAAAAATAGATGTTCGAAAATCTTCTTTCCATCGCAAGCCGGTTCAATAGGCACGGAAGGATCATTGATGTCCGGGAATTCGGGAACGGCAATATCAATAACACCTTTCTTGTCGAACTGGCCGACGAGAGTGAAAAACATTTCATCCTCCAGCGCATCAACACGCATGTATTCCGCCGGCCTGAACTCGTCATGCGCAATATGCGCATCGCGACGGAGCATATCAACAAAAGACTGGAGCGCGACTCTATAATTTCAGGCCGCCGATGGGAAGTACCCCGCATCCTCCTGGCCGAAGGCGGCCGGGACCACTGGATTGCCCCGAACGGCTCATTCTGGCGCGCCTTGAGCTTCATTGAAAGCGCCCGGTCCTTCGACGCTGTAAGGGATATTGGCCATGCAAGAGAAGTGGGCTGTGCGCTGGGCCTCTTCCATACACTCTTAAGCGACCTCGCGCCGGAGAGCCTCGCGGATACGCTTCCAGGATTCCATATTACACCCCTTTACCTGTGCCGTTATGAAGAGGTCCTCGCGAAAAAAACTCCGCCCAAAACCAAAACACCCGAAGTGAATTATTGCCTGCGTTTTGCGCGCGAGCATGAGGCCTTTGCGAACGTCCTTGAGGATGCCAGAGCAGAAGGGAAGCTTTCTCTCAGGCCCATTCACGGGGACCCCAAGGTGAATAATTTTCTACTGGACTCAAGCACAGGGGAGTGCGTGAGCATTATCGACCTGGACACGGTAAAGCCCGGCCTCGTCCATTATGATATAGGGGACTGTCTCAGGTCGGCCTGCAATCCCATGGGCGAGGAGATAAAGGATTGGGAGCAGACCCGCTTTGATACGGACGTCTGCCGGGCCCTCCTTGCGGGCTATTTCTCAAGGGCAAGAGAGTTTCTCACCGGGCATGATATCGACCATATTTACGACTCTGTCCGCCTTATAGCCTTCGAGCTCGGCTTGAGATTTTTCACGGATTATCTGGAAGGGGACGTCTACTTCAAGGTCAAAAACCCGGAGCATAATTTAAGAAGGGCGCTCGTGCAATTCAAACTGGCGGAGAGCATAGAATCGCAGGGGGACGCCATTGGCGCAATAATCCGGGACCTGACATGAGGGGGCGTGATTTTTCGCTTACGCCCTTCGGAGGCGAAAACGAATCCCATTTAAAGATAAAAGGCAGAATAGAAAGGGCTTCTCATAATTGTTTTATCTCTTATGAGCTTTTTGGGGCTCTGTCGGGAATAGTGGTCCCCGCGCCCGCCGAGGTGCCGGAACGCAAAGACCGCTTATGGGAGGAAACCTGCTTCGAACTTTTTATCCGGCCTGAGGATTCCGAGCGCTATTGGGAATTCAACCTTTCGCCCGCCGGGCACTGGAACGTCTATCGCTTCGCATATTATCGGGAGGGCATGGAGGAGGAGATGGTGTTTAATTCGCTCCCGTTCAATATTGAATCCGAACCTGAAGCTTTGAGGCTCTCCCTTTTACTGGATTTGAAGAAGATCGTCCCGGCGGATCAGGCCCTGAATATCGCCGTAAGCGCCGTAATTAAAACCAAAGACGGCAGGCTAACCTACTGGGCGCTGACCCATCCCGGTCCAGGGCCGGATTTTCATAAAAAAGAGAGTTTTATCCTTTCACTTTAGCCCGAGGACGTCCTGCATATCGTAAAGGCCCGGTCCCTTTCCTTCGAGCCAGAGCGCCGCTTTAAGCGCTCCCCTCGCGAAGGTGTCCCTGCTCGATGCCCTGTGCGTTATCTCTATGCGCTCCCCAAGGCCGCCAAAGAGGACCGTGTGCTCGCCAACGATATCTCCCGCCCTTACTACCTGCATCCCCATCTCTTTTTTCGTGCGCTCGCCTACAAGCCCTTTTCTCGAATACACGGCCACCTCTTCAAAATTCCTTTGGAGCCCCTCGGCAACCGCCTCGGCCATCTTTATAGCCGTCCCGGAAGGGGCGTCCTTTTTAAGCCTGTGGTGGGCCTCCGTTATCTCCACGTCGTAATCGTCGCCAAGGACCCGCGCCACATCTTTTAAAACTTTTAAAAGCAGGTTCACTCCGAGGCTCATGTTGGAGGCCATTACGCAAGGAATATTCGATGCAAGCCGCTTCACTTCCTCTATCTCGTCTTTCTTAAGCCCGGTAGTGCCAATGACCATGGCCTTTCCCTTTTCGGCGCAAACCCTCATATGCGCAAGCGTTGCCGACGGGCTCGTGAATTCAATCACCACATCCGCGTTCTCGATGGCTTTTTCTAAGGAGTCCGAGAGGGGGATATCAAGTTTGCCAAGCCCGAGGAGTTCCCCTATGTCCTTTCCGGTATCCGGATGGCCCTTCTGCTCGAATCCGCCCGCCAGTGCCAGCCCTTCGTATTCCTTCGCGAGCGCGGCAATCCTTGCGCCCATCCTGCCCCTTGCCCCCGCCACCGCGATCTTCACCATTTAATGTCCCCCTTCGGTTTTTATCTCTGTCATTCCGGGCTTGACCCGGAATCCAGCGACTTTTGGCCTCATTGAACATCTTAACGTCGCTGGATGCCGGCTTTCGCCGGCATGACTAATTTGAGATATGTTCTAATTATATTCTTTCTATCCTTATAAGGGTTTCGTCTTTACCCTGCTTTAGAAGATTCGGGTCGCCCTTTATCCTCCCTATCAGGTTCACTTCGCTTGCCGGAACGGGCTTCTCCTCCTTGCTTAAAGGCGTGGGCCCATAAAAAATGGCTATCGCCCTCCCCGAAGGCCAATAGCCGATATCCCCCGCATTCACGTCACAGGTCGCCCCGGCCTCCGGAGGCATATACAGGGGTACTTCAAAATAGAATTCGTCCCCCCAGTTGTTGCAAAAACCCTCAACCGGGAGCATGTCGTAAACGGCCCGCGCCGTCTCGGTGTCGAATAGCTCCGCCGTGACTTCCACCTTATCGCCGACTGTAATCTTAACATCCATGACGATCACCTCACTTTTAATTAGGTGGGGGCTCCGCCCCCAGCCCCCGCTGGGGAACCAGTTCCCCAGACCCCCTCGTTAAAAATACGGGTCAAGGGGGCTGGCCCCCTTGCGGGAGTCCAGAGGGCAGAGCCCTCTGCAATTAAGGCATGTTGATATTAATCTCGTAACTGCCGAGCGCCACTTTATCGGCTATGCCGCTGTCCCAGAGGGCCGCGGTTATTTTTGACTTGAGGCTTTTGGGCACCATGAGGATTAATCTGGCCCCGCTCCCGGCGAGTTTTTTCCATGTCTCTATTTTATCGGGGGTAAAGCTGTTTTCAGTCTCGACCTCGACCACTGCAAGGACCATCCCCTGTTCGGAGAGTATCATGTCCGGATAAAAGGACTTGAATTCGTGGGCCTTTTCCCCCAGGTGGTTTACTTTTATGTCCCTGTACTGGAACCTGAGCCTTTTTTTCATCTCCCCCAGGACCGCGTTATGGAGCGCCGCTTCGCCTTCAGTCACTCTTCCCCTCCGTTTTCGCCGTTTTCTTTTCCGGCCTTTTCCTTTTCCTCTTCCTCTATCTTCTCGCCGGGCATCCAGTAGTCCTCCATGGCCCATCTGCCCAGGTCTATGAGCTTGCAGCGCTCGGAGCAGAAGGGCCGGAAGGGGTTATCCTTCCATTTGGCGGTCTTTTTGCATATCGGGCATATGATCTTTTCGATCATTTCCTAAGTACCTGCACCCTCGGCCTTATCTTATCTGTAATATACAGTTTTCCCTTATTACCCTCAATATCTTCCACGATTATGCCATCGAGCCCAAGCTCTTTCATCTTCTTGGTCCCTTTCTCCGGGCCCATAATGAATATCCCTGTTGAGAAGCCGTCCGTAGAGACCCCTTTGGGGGCGACTATGGAAACGCTCTGGATGCCCCGGGCGGGATACCCGGTTTCTGGGTTCAGGATATGATGAAACCTTTTCCCATCCTCAAAGAAATACCTCTCGTAATCGCCGGAGGTGGAGATGGCCTCGTCCAGAAGCTCGATTTTGGCGAGGAGTTCGTTGCCCTTCGATTCGCGGGGGTTTCTTATCGCGACAATCCATCCTTTTCCGTCGGGCTTCCTGCCGAACCCCTTAATGTCCCCTGCAATTGCTATAAGGCCCGCCTTTATCCCTTTGGATTTAAGCACTTTCTCGGCGAGGTCCGCGGCATAGCCTTTGGCAATGCCTCCCGTGTCGAAGGACATGCCTTTTTTCGCGAGGTATGCGGTTGAGTTTTTTCCGTCTATTTTCATCTCACGATAATTTACTAATTTCAGGGCCTCCCCGAGTTTTGCCGGGGCCGGTTTTTTTTGCTTTTTAAAATCCCACTGACGGATAACGGGGCCGATTGTGGGATCGAAGGCCCCGTCCGTTTTCTCAGAAATGTAAAGCGCGTATTGTATAAGATCAAGGGTCTGCGGCGATACCTTTACGGGGAGCACCCCCGCGTTTTTATTTACTGAAGATATTTCGCTCTCCGGGTCCCAGAAGCTTATGAGCTTTTCAAGCTTCTTAATCTCCAAGAAGGCGGCGTCTATGCCGCTCTCGGCCTTTTTTTCGGAATCCGCGACAACGGTGATCGTTGTGAGGGTATCCATCAGGATAAGACTCTTCCTGAAAATGCGTTCCTGCCGGCCATTAAAGGAGAGGAGGAAAGGAAAGAGGAGCAATAGGAGGAGGATTCTCCTGTTTTTCAATTAAAGCCCTCCGTTAAGCTTTTCTTTCAGCACCATGCCTGTATATGACCCCTCCACCCCGGCCACCTCTTCCGGCGTGCCCGCGGCAACAAGATAGCCCCCGGCCTTTCCGCCCTCCGGGCCAAGGTCAATTATGTAATCGGCGGATTTTATCACATCCAGGTTATGTTCGATGACAAGCACGGTGTTGCCTCTGTCCACGAGCCCGTTGAGCACTTTAAGCAGTCTTTCTATGTCCACAAAATGCAGCCCTGTCGTGGGCTCGTCCAAAATATAGAGGGTGCCCCCGGTGGATTTCTTTCCCAGCTCCCTCGAAAGCCGCACACGCTGGGCCTCCCCGCCCGAAAGCGTAGTGGCGGACTGCCCGAGCTTCAAATACCCCAGGCCCACGTCCTCCAAGACCTGGAGCTTCCGCCTGATGGGGGTCACGGTGGAAAAGAAGGCCAGGGCTTCGGATACGGTCATCTCGAGGACCTCGGAGATGTTTTTTCCTTTATAAACGATCTCCAGCGTCTCTTTGTTGTAGCGCTTTCCCCTGCAAGTATCGCAGAGGACATAGACATCGGGCAGGAAATGCATCTCGACCTTTTTCAGGCCCTCGCCCTTGCAGGCTTCGCACCTCCCGCCCTGCACATTGAAGCTGAACCGCGACTCCCCGTATCCCCTCACGCGCGCCTCTTCGTTCATGCTGAAGAGCTTCCGCATATAGCTGAAGACGCCGGTATAGGTGGCGGGGTTCGAGCGGGGCGTTCTCCCCAATGGCTTTTGCTCCACGGCAACAACCCGGTCTATCTCTTTTATTCCTTTTATCTCCTTATGCCTGCCGGGGGTGACATGCCTTCCGCCATAGAGTTCTTTTTCGAGGGATTTATAGAGGATCTCGTGGACGAGCGTGCTCTTTCCGGAGCCGGATACCCCCGTAACGCATATGAATACCCCCAGGGGGATTTTTATGTCTATATTTTTCAGGTTATAGGCCTGCGCCCCCAATATCTCCAGATGTGCGCCGTTCGGGCCTCTACGCCCCTCCGGTACAGGTATTTTCAATTCCCCTTTCAGGTATTTGCCGGTCAAGGAATTCCCGTCCTTCTGGATAAGTTCGGGGCTCCCCTCGGCCGTTATGTTTCCGCCGAGGATGCCTGCACCCGGCCCCATATCCACGATGTGGTCGGCCCGCCGCATCGTCTCCTCATCGTGCTCCACTATAATGACCGTGTTCCCCTGTCCCGTAAGCATGCCAAGGCTTGTAAGCAGCCTGTCCGCGTCCCTGTGATGGAGCCCTATAGTGGGCTCGTCAAGTATGTATAAAACACCCGTGAGGGAGGAGCCTATCTGGGTGGCGAGCCTAATCCTCTGCGACTCCCCGCCGGAGAGCGTGAGGGAGGTGCGGTCGAGGGTCAGATATCCAAGGCCCACGCGCTCAAGGAACCCGAGCCGTTCCCTCACTTCCTTAAGCACTCTTTCGGCTATGATGCGCTCGCGTTTTGTGAGCCTCAGGCCTAAGACGAATTCCATGGTCTCCGTCACGGGCATCGCCGCGAACTCGGAGATATTTTTCCCGGATACTTTTATGCTCAAGGCCTCGGGCCGGAGGCGCGCCCCCTTGCAGGCCCTGCAGGGCTTTTCCCCGTTAAGTTCGCCGGCCTCTTCTTCCAGGTACTCGTACCCGAGCCCCTTGCATGCGGGGCAGGCCCCCGTCCGGCTGTTAAAGGAAAAGAACATGGGGGTTATCTCGGGATAACTTATTCCGCACCTCGGGCATACGGCCTTTTTGCTGAATACCAGGTCCCGGCCCTCATCTATAAGGTTTATGAGGACCGTATCCGAGTACCTGAGGGCGGCCTCTATTGCGTTTTTGAGCTGGCGGTCTATGCCGGGCTTGATTATAAGACGGTCCACCACGACCTCTATGGTGTGGCGCTTGTAACGGGCGAGTTTAAGGTCCTGCGTGATATCCGTAATCTCGCCGTCTATCCTGGCCCGGATAAAGCCTTCCGCCCGCATCTCCTGAAGCTCTTTCCTGTACTCGCCCTTCCTGTCCCTCACGATGGGGGAGAGGACCTGTATGCGCGTCCCGTCGGGGATGCCGCGCGCGCTTGTGACGATATCGGAAGTTTCCTGGCCCGCTATGGGCGAGCCGCATTTATAGCAGTATGCCCTGCCGAGCCTCGTATATAGCACCCGCATGTAGTCATAGATTTCCGTAATGGTGCCCACGGTGGAACGGGGGGTCTTTGTGACCGTCTTCTGGTTTATTGCTATGGAGGGAGAGAGGCCCTCGATGGAGTCTATATCGGGCTTCTGGAGTTCGCTCAGGAATTGCCTTGCATAGGGAGAGAGGCTTTCAACATATCGTCTCTGCCCCTCGGCATATATGGTGTCCATCGCAAGGGAACTCTTCCCCGAGCCGGAGGGACCGGTTATGACCGTCATCCTCTGCCTCGGGATTTTTAAATCGATGTTCTTTAGGTTGTGTTCCCTCGCGCCCTTGATGATAATGAAATCCTGCATTTTACCTTCCCGGCATACTTCAACCCTTTAATATAAAAGAAACCGGCCGGTTCTTTCAAATGCCTGTCCGGTTCCTGTCAAGCCTGTCCGGTTCCGGCAAACCCCGTTTCATTTCACGTCCGGGATGTTTTATAATCTGCCTGCATGAGGAAGAGGGTTTTCCCTGTTTTTATTTTAATGCTAATCCTTTCCTTTTTTGCCGGACAGGCCTTTTTTGCCGGACAGGCCTTTTTTGCCGGACAGGCCTTCGCCGGCCCCCTGTTGCGGCTTTCCGAGGAGGTCTTTGATTTCGGCATTGTGGAGGAGGGGGCCGCCCTCGAGCATGAATTCATCCTTTATAACGACGGCACGGAAGCGCTCCTGATAAAAGACATAGTGCCCACCTGAGGCTGTACCGCCGCCCTTGCCAGTTCGGCAAAGATCGAGCCGGGCCGGAATGGCACCATTCAGGCAAAATTACAGACCCGGGGTAAACGAAGCCAAATCCTGAAGCCTATAAGAGTAATCACAAACGACCCCGAGAGACCCGAAATGATCCTTCATCTAAAGGCTTACGTAAAGCCCAAAGTGGCATCGGGACTTCCCGAAAAGGGCGTAAATCAACCTTAGGAGCCTGTCCTACAAATACCGTTTCCTGATTTAAGAAACATATATTGTAGCCGCAACCTTCATTGCGCTATATGAACGCAGGCTAAAGCCTGCGGCTACTCCGAAAAAGGCGCGACGCATCAATAAGCCGCCTCCTGAAGTCCTGTTAAGTTTCATTGTATAATAAATAGTTAAAGTATTTAGAAATTACTTTAAGTTAAGCACATAAGTAATGGAAAAAACCGGAAAAAAGAATCTTATGGCCCAGGCCGTGCTGTTCTTGGGAATGATAAAATTCTCCCATTCCGTATTCGCCCTGCCGTTTGCCTTTGTTGCGGCCCTCCTGGCGGCCGGGGGACTCCCAAAAACCCGGCAAATCCTCTGGATAGTGGTGGCCATGGTAGGGGCCCGTTCGGGGGCAATGGCGATGAACAGGATAATAGACAGGAAAATCGACGCTAAAAATCCGCGCACGAGGGAAAGAGAGCTGCCCTCGGAAAAAATTCGCCTCGGGGAGGCCTCCCTCTTTGCGGGCATCTCTTTCGGGCTCCTTGTGCTCGCCGCTTATATGCTGAACCCGCTCTGTTTTTATCTCTCCCCGGCGGCGGTGGGTCTTGTCCTTTTTTATTCATTCACAAAACGTTTTACCTGGGCCTCGCATATAGTTTTAGGGGCGGCCATTTCGCTTGCCCCGCTCGGGGCCTGGATAGCCGTGCAGGGGAGTTTCGATTTGGAGATTTTGCCCCTTGTCCTCGGCGTGGTCTTCTGGCTCGGCGGGTTCGATATCCTTTATGCCCTTCAGGACATCGAGTTTGACAGGTCGCACGGGCTCTTTTCCATACCCGCCCGTTTCGGGGTGAGGAGATCGCTTGCAATCTCAAGGGCATTCCATATGATGAGCGTGCTTTTGCTTGTCCTTACGGGCTTTTTATTTGAAATGGGGGCCCTTTACTGGCTTGGGATGGCCCTTGTGGCCGGCCTCTTCATTTACGAGCATTCCCTCGTGAAGGAGGACGACCTCTCAAGGCTCGACCTCGCTTTTTTCAATATGAACGGCTGGATAAGCGTATCCGTATTTGCCGCTGCGGCCCTTGACCTTCTGTTCGGGAATGCACTGAAAAACCTGATATAATCTCATTTGGCGATTTTTTCATAAGAGAAGAATATTAAATGAAGAGATTCCATAAAAGGTTCGGTTTCTGGCTCGTGATTTTAGGGGCGCTCATTGCCGCCTTCGTTTTCTTTAAAGGCTTCTCGAAGGGCATCCCGGTAAAGACGACAATGGCGGAAAGAAAGGACATCGAGATAACCGTGGGCGCAACAGCCCTGGGGACGGTAAAAGCCAGGGACGAGGTTAGGATTACAGCCCGGAGGGCGGGCCGGGTAAGCAGGCTTTCAATAGAAGAGGGGGATCTGGTTAAAAAAGGCCGGGTCCTTGCCGAGTTCGACCCCGAGGAGGCCCTCGTCAACTTAAATGCCGCAAAGAGCGCATATGAGAGGGCCAAGTCCGTTTTCGAGGAGCTGAAGCTCGCCTACGAACCCGCCGAAATAGAAGTGGAAAGTTCGATAGCGGAGGCCCAGGCCAGGCTCAAAGAGACGGAAAAACGGGCCGAGAGGTTCAGAGACCTTTCAAAAAGGGGCCTTCTCTCCTCTCAGGAACTGGAGAGTGTTGAGAGGGAATGGGACGTGCTCAGGGCGGCTTATAACAGGGCGCTTTCGGGGCGAAAGCGCCTGAGGGCGGACGCGGAGAAGATAACCGCGCAGGGCGCCGCAGTGCGGGAGGCGAAGAGCGCCCTCGATCTGGCCAGGCTCAATTACGAGTACTCTTTCATAAAGGCCCCCATATCCGGCGCCGTGGCCCGGAGGCCGGTTGAATTGGGGGATACAGTGCCGAAAGGGGGCCTCATAGCGGCCCTTGTAGATATGGGCTCGCTCTATATAGAGGCAACTATCGATGAGGCCGACGTGGGGCATGTCCGCTCCGGCCAGCCCGCCCGTGCCGCCATGGACGCCTATCCCGGCAGGTCCTTCGAGGGGTCGGTTTATATGCTTTCGCCCGTTGTGACGGGAAGCGAGCGGGAGGCCCGGACCTTCATTGTCCGGGTAAAACTCTCGGATGCCTTTACGTCCGGGTCGGGAAACCCGGAAGGCCCCGTTCTGAAACCCGGGATGTCGGCGGATGTGGAAATAGTCGTGGATACGCTCAGGAATTCCCTTGCGCTTCCTATACAGGCCGTCTTCGAGAGGCCGGACGGGGACTATATCTACGTTCTGGAAAGAGGGAGGGCCCGCTTGAGAAGAGTGGTGGTCGGGCGGTCGAGCTTCGACCACGTGGAGATAGCCACTGGCCTCAGGGAAGGCGAGGAAGCGATACTCACTCCGGAAGCGGCAGGGCTTCGGGACGGCGCCAGGATAAAACCCTTAGGAGAATAAATAAGTGGCCCTGATCGAGTTGCGGAATATAAGCAAATCCTATTTTTTTACGGGGCTCAAGGTGGAGGTCTTGAAAGGGATAGACCTTGACCTTAACGAGAACGAGTTCATTGCCGTCATGGGCCCCTCGGGGTCGGGCAAATCGACCCTCTTGAATATTATCGGCTGTCTGGACAGGCCCACCCAAGGAATTTATCTACTTGAAGGAGAAGAGATAGAGACCAAATCGGACAACGAGCTTGCGGATATAAGGAAAGGGAAGATCGGCTTCATATTCCAGAACTTTAATCTCCTCCCGCGTTTTCCGGCCTGGAAGAACGTGGAGCTTCCGCTCCTCTATAGCGGGGTGCCGGCCAGGGAGCGCCGCCGGAGGGCGATCGAGCTATTGGAGCGGTTCGGGCTGGGCGGCAGGGTGAGCCATACGCCTTCGGAGCTTTCCGGGGGAGAGCAGCAGAGGGTGGCCATCGCGAGGGCGATAATAAATTCCCCCCGTATCATCCTTGCGGACGAGCCTACCGGGAACCTGGACAGCCGTTCGGGGGCCGAGGTCATGGAACTCTTCCTCTCCCTTCACAAGGAGGGCACCGCGATAATTATGGTCACGCACGAGATGGACATAGCCCGGAAGGCCCAGAGGATAATCACGATAAAGGACGGCGTCTGCTCGAGTGGATGTTTTTGAGGCATTAAGGTCCGCAAGGGAGTCCCTCCGGCTGAACAGGGTGAGGGCGGCCCTTACGATGCTTGGCGTGATTATCGGCGTGTCGGCCGTAATACTTCTGGTCTCGCTGGGAGAGGGCGCAAGGCGCTATATAAAAAAGGAGCTCGGGGACCTGGGCTCCAACATCCTGATAGTCGTCCCGGGGAAGACCGCAAAAGAGGGCGGGATGCACATGGGGACCTCGACGATTAGAAAGCTCACGATGGACGATGCGGTCCTCATAAAGAGGCGCTCCCGGCATGTGGTGGATACCGTCCCGATAATCGTAGGGACATCCTGGATAAAGCACGCCGCGAAAAGCAGGGACACCTATATAGTGGGAGTTACGGCCCCGTATTTCGAAATACGCAATTTGAGGATAGCCAGCGGGCGCTCCGTGAGCGAATCGGACGTGGATGCGGGAAGAAGAGTTTGCGTCATCGGGAAGACGGTGCGGCGGGAGATCTTCGGCGAGACCAAGAGCGCTCTGGGCTCGTTTGTCACAATCGGGAACTCGAGGTACAGGGTAATAGGCGAGATGGCCTCCAAAGGGGTCACGCTCGGATTCGATATAGACGACGTGGTATTCATACCCGTAACGGCCGCAAAGGAACTCTTTGATACCGACTGGCTCTTCAATATAACGGTAAAAGTGGCGGGGGAGGAAAAGATACCGGCGGCAAAGGCCGAAATAAAAGGACTGCTCATAAAGCGGCATGCAGGCAAAGAGGACTTTACCATCCTCTCCCAGGACGAGATGATAGCCGTGATGGGCAAGATACTGAAGATTATGACCGCGGTGCTCTCGGGGATAGCCGCAATCTCACTTATAGTGGGGGGTATCGGGATCATGAACATAATGCTTGTGTCCGTAAGCGAGCGGACAAGGGAGATAGGGATCAGAAAGGCCGCTGGGGCAAAGAACGCGGATATTCTGCTTCAGTTCCTTACGGAAGCCGTTGTCCTGAGCCTTGCGGGGGGACTTGCGGGCGTCGTCCTCGGCGCCTCTATAGCACTTGGCCTAAAGTATTTCATATCCTTCCTGCCGGCCTATATCACCTGGTGGTCGGTTGCGGTCGCGTTCCTCTTCTCGGCGGTCGTGGGCATTTTCTTCGGCGTGTATCCGGCCAAAAAGGCCGCCTCCTATGACCCGATCGTAGCCCTGCGGTACGAATAAAAAGCCTTGATCAGGAGGAATTTTTCCCGGCCAGGGCCCTCACTTTTTCCCTGAACAGGACGAGCACTTCCACCAGCCTCTCCTTGGTGCATTCCCCTTTTTCCATCATCGCGAGGAGGTCCATCAGCTCGGGATCGAGGGCCTTCGTGAAATCGGTCCTCGAAGAGCATATTTTGTGGCATTCCTCCATCAGGAGATTTATCTCGTTAACAAATGACTTGATGTAAACGTCGTCCCTCGTGCGGACGGTGAGCCGTTTTTGGTAATCGCCGGCCCGGAAGAGGCGGACCTCCATCTTGAGCCTTTCGAACGGCCCTATGAACCTGTGGGAGAAAACAAGCGTGAATATGGCGACCACAATCGTATAACTGACCATGATCAGTATGACGGGAAGGGTCTTCTCCTCGACAAGGTTTCCCAGGGTCTTTGCGAGATAGATGATCAGGATCCCGGCAACGAGAGATGAGATTATGATGAAGGCGATCGAGTAACGGAGCTCTTTTGGGATGAAATGTTTTTGACGAATAAATTTATCCATCCGGCGAGATTATACGACAAAACGGGATTTTTTTAAACAAAAAAACAGGCTGCAAATAAAGCAAATCCAGGGTCTTAACGCTGCCCCTGAAGGACTGCTTGTTAAAAATGGCCCGGTCGGGTTAAAATCCCCCATTGCGGTAATTCTGGGGGAATTCTCATAAACTTTTATTTTTTCTTGTGTGGTATGACACAGGTTTTCCGCCAATTTTATATTATCTTATTTATTAATCGGCAAGGCTTATGCCGATAAGAATTATTTTAGGGATTTATGTTGCATACTGTTGCCCTGAGGCCCGAGATCATCCACATATTTTTAAAATTCAAGTTCTCAGGTATGTAAATTGCTAATTTTTATTTGTATATGCTTCATTTAATAGATATTCAGCTCCTGACGCGGGCGCTAAAGACCCTCTCGAGCCTGACCGGCGTCTCTTTCTCCTTGTACAATGAACGGGAGAACCTGCTTATAGTCTCCGAGAGGGAAGACCCCGTAGTGGCATTTGTAAAATCCAGGAAAAAGGGGCAGGACGCATATTCCTCGTTTTTCAACAAGCACCTGAAGCTCTCGCTTGTCGGGACAAAGGCCCTTATAGCCGAGGGGCCGACCGGACAGTTCCATGTCTTTATTCCCCTGCGTTATAAGGAGATAGCGCTTGTTGTGGTCGGTGAGGCCTTTTATGCCTCGACCGAGCAGTTCATAAAATTTTATTCGGGCGCGGGCCAGGAGTTCCAGATGGACCAGAGGCCCGCGGAAGAATGGCTGGACTTGATAAAAGTGATCCGGCTCGAAGACATGGAAAAGGTGCTCGAAGCCGTCCAGCCCCTGCTCGAAAACATAGCGGCCTCAGGGTACGAGAGCGGGGAGCTCAAGAAGCAGTGGCAATGGTCCAAGACGATAATAAACCTGGCCGCCAATATAAAGGCCACTTCCTCCCTCGACGACATTCGGAAGATAATCATTGACACGGTGAGCTTTCTCTTCGGGGCTGAGACCTCGGCCATTTTCTCGCAAAAAGGCGAGCATTTCACCCCGGAGTCCGTTGTGGGCAGGAACAGGGAAATAGTGGAGCAGATGAGGATCCCCAGGAACAATAAGCTCATCCAGGAGGCCATTTCAAGCAGTCATCCCGTAGCCGCGATGGACAGCTATAAGCTCTGGCACTCGGGTTTTCCCGAGGAGATAATCTCCCTCTACCTTTTTCCTCTGAGGTCCAACGGGGACCTCTTCGGCTTTTTGGGGATATTCAATACGCTTCTGGATAAGGAGGCATTCGACTCCGTTAGCGAATTCTGCAAGCTGGGCTCTTATCTCTTCTGCGCCAGGCACATGAGCGACCAATACGAAAAGAAGAGCGGCGGGCTCGATCTGATTTCCACGAAGGCGATCAGGCTCTATGATTTTTACAAGGAGCCCGAAGACCTCCATCAGGGGATAGTGAACGAGGCGGCAAACCTCATGGGGGCCGAAAAATGCTCCCTCATGCTCCCGGAAGAGAGCAGGAATATACTGTATGTGAGCGCCGTGAAAGGGCTGAACAAATGGCTCATGCAAGACGTGAGGGTGCGGATAGGGGAGGGGATTGCGGGCAGGGTATTCGAGCAGGGTGTGCCCATCCTCATTGACGGGGAAGAGAGGCTCAGGGACTACGCACTGGCCCCGAAGCCGCTGTTCAAGACCGCCTCCTGTATCAGCATGCCGCTCAAAATATCGGGCGAGACCATAGGCATATTGAACCTCTCCGACAAGGTATCGGGGGACTCTTTCACGGAGGAGGACCTGATGACGCTCTCCCCGTTTGCGATGCTCGCGGCGATCCTGCTGAGGCTCAGTTCCTGTTATAAGACATCCGAGAAAATGCGCGAGCTTTCGATCACCGACCCTCTTACCGGGCTCTTCAACAGGCGTTATTTCGACGTGAGGCTCGAGGAGGAGTTCCAGAGGGCCAGAAGATATGGCCTGCTCTTCTCTCTTGCCATCATGGACATAGACGATTTCAAGGTCTATAACGACACGGAGGGACATCTGGCTGGCGACCAGGTGCTGCGGGAAATTGCCCTGATAATGAACAATTCGATCCGGGCCAACGATATACTCGTACGTTTCGGGGGGGAGGAGTTCGCCATAATCATGCCCCAGACCGCGAAGGAAGAGTCCTTTAACGTGCTGGAGAGGATAAGGAACAATATGTACACGCTCATGATCCCCGCCCTGAGGAGGTTCCCGGGGAAAAAGCTCACAATCAGCACCGGGATAGCGATGTTCCCCGAATGCGGCGAGCCCGTGGAGAACGTGATAATATGCGCCGACCGGGCACTATATAAAGGGAAAATGCAGGGGAAGAACAGGACGGTCCTGTGGACACCGGAGATCGGGGGCAGGCTGCCGGAAAGCGAGGGCGGCATCAAACGGGTGGCCAGGCCACGGGTCGAAAAAAAGGGCGAGGGCGCGGAGAGAGAGGAGGGGAGCTTTTACAAGGACCCCGATGACGATAATCCGCCCTTTGATGATTTCCGTGTGCGTTATTAAAAATTTTTTAAACCCTCTCTTTTCATAAACCCAAGTCTTTGAAGATAAAATAAAAAACCCGAAAATATCCGCCGTTTCCAGTCCTTTTTTCTCCCGAATGGGAGATTGCAAGCGGCCCTTTTCTCAACTAAATTTTTGACAGAGCTCCTTGGACTAATTCCCAACCGTCTTTCCTTTGATTTGTTGCCTGCTTTAAGAAGCAAGGGAGGGTAGATGAACGGAAACGTGCTGATTGTGGATGATGAGCCCAATGCCATAAAAGTGCTTTCGGCCATCCTTTCCGGCGAGGGCTATAACGTATACAAGTCGTTTAATGTTGAAAAAGCGGTCAAGATTATAAGCAACGAGAGCATGGATGCCGTTATCACCGACCTGAGAATGCCGGACAGAGACGGCCTGCAGTTTTTTGAGTATCTCAAGGAAAACAATCCCGATATACCGGTGATTTTTCTTACCGCGTACGGCACGGTTGAATCGGCCGTGCAGACGATAACCCGCGGGGCGTATTATTACTTCATAAAGCCGCCCGATTACATCAAATTGAAGGGGATACTCTCGAGGGCGGTTGAGGAGCACAGGTCAAAGCGCGAGGCGGCGGGTCTATTTAAGGACGATTCCCTTGTCCTCGACGGGGACCTGAAGATAATCGGCAAAGACCGGGAGATGCAGAAGATATTCGAAACGATAAGCGCCGTAAGGAACACAAAGAGCAGCGTCCTTATAACGGGGGAGACGGGGACCGGAAAGGAGCTCATCGCCAAGGCCCTGCATTACAGCAGTTCAAGGAGTACAAAGCCCTTCATAGCCGTTAACTGTGCGGCCATCCCGAGGGAGCTCATCGAGTCCGAGCTTTTCGGCTTTGAGAAAGGCGCGTTTACGAGCGCGATATCGAAGCGGGTGGGCAGGTTCGAGGAGGCATCGGGGGGCACTATATTCCTCGATGAGATCGGGGAAATAGAGCTTGGGCTCCAGGCAAAGCTCCTCCGGGTGCTTCAGGAGAAAGAAATAGAGCGCCTGGGAAACAATCGAAAAGTAAAAGTGGATTTCAGGCTCGTCTCCTCCACAAACCGGGACCTCGAAAAGGAGGTCGATGCAGGCGCATTCAGAAAAGACCTCTATTACAGGATAAATGTCGTACAGCTCAAGATACCGCCCCTCAGGGAGAGGAGAGAGGACGTACCCCTCCTTGTCGCCGAATTCGTGGATGAGCTCTGCCGAAGGGAGGGCAAATGCATTTCGGTGAGGGAGGATGTGATGGGCCTTTTCACAGCCTACGGCTGGCCGGGAAACATCAGGCAGCTTAAGAACGTAGTCGAAAGGGCGATTGTGCTTGCGAGGGGGAGCGAGATCACGCCCGACGAGCTCCCCGAAGAATTGCTCCACGGGCCCCCGGAGCCGTCCGCCCCGGCCCCCGGTGCTTCGGTGCAGACCCTGAAAGAGCTCGAGGTGAACGCTATCAGGTCCGCGCTTGAGGAATGCAATGGGAATAAGTCAAAAGCGGCCAAGCTGCTCGGCATTTCAAGAAAGACCTTCTATAAGCGGCTGAGGGAAATATAGCCGCGCTCGATCAAGCCCTCCGGCGGGAGCGGCTTCGCGATTAGATATCCCTGTGCCTCATCGCACCCCCATCTCTTCAGGAATTCGAGCTGCTTTTTAGTCTCCACGCCCTCCGCGATTACCCTGATATCAAGATTATGGGCAAGGGTGATGATGGTTTTTATAATCGCCTCGTCCTCGGGGCTTGTGGAGATGGCCCTCACGAAAGACCTGTCGAGCTTGAGCTTTTTGAGCGGCAGGCGCTTCAAATAGCTCAGGGATGAGTAGCCGGTCCCGAAATCATCGAGCGAGAGATGGATCCCCATGGCCTCGAATTTCGCCAGGTTTCTGATGGCCCTCTCAGAGTCCTGAAGCACTATATTTTCCGTAAGTTCGAGTTCAAGGGAGGAGGGGTCAAGCCCGGTCTCGTCCAGCACCCCCCTGACATTCTCCACAAGGCCCTTCTGCCGGAACTGGCGCATGGAGACGTTTACAGCTATCCTCAGCGGGGGGTGCCCCGCGTCCTGCCATCTCTTTCCCTCAGTACAGGCCGTCTTCAGGACCCAGTCGCTTATGGGCAGTATAAGGCCCGTCTCTTCGGCTATGGGTATGAATTCCGAAGGGGGTATAAGGCCCTGTTCGGGGCTCCTCCAGCGTATCAGGGCCTCCAAGCCCATGAGCCTCCCCGTCGCGATCTCCACCTGGGGCTGGTAGTGGAGGAGGAATTCGCCTCTTTCGATGGCCTTTCTCAGGCAGTTTTCTTTCGTCAGCCGCTCGAACGCCGCCGAGTTCATCCGCGAGGTATAGAACTGGTACCCGTTCTTGTCCTGCTCCTTGACGTGGTACATCGCGGAATGGGCATTTTTTACCAGCGTATCGGGGTCCCCGCCGTCAGCCGGATAGATGCTTATGCCCATGCTTGCCGTGAGGTACATTTCCTGCCCGTTCAGGACAAAGACGAGCGAGATCGCCTCCCCTATCTTGCGGGCCATGCGGGCCCCATCCTGGATATTCGAAGCACTGGAAAGTATGATGATGAATTCGTCGCCTCCCTGGCGGGTTACGGTATCCTCCTCGCGCACGCACAGGCGCAGGCGCCCGGCGACCTCTTTCAAGAGGTAGTCCCCGGTCTCATGCCCGAAGGTGTCGTTGATGTTCTTGAACCGGTCAAGGTCTATGAAGAGCACGGCAAAGCCCTCTCCTTGCCTGCGCGCCTCGGCGATCTTCTGCGAAAGCCTGTCGTTCAGGAGGAGACGGTTGGGTAAGCCCGTAAGGCTGTCGTAATAGGAAAGATGCCAGAGCTTCTCTTCGGCCTTCTTGCGCTCGAAGGCATCGGCAAGCACGTTTGCGACCGACTGGAGGAATTTTATGTCGTCATCGTTGAATTTTCTCAGCGTTACAGTATTGGCCGAAAGGACCCCGAAGGGCTTGCCCCTCCTGCCGTGGATTGTCACGTTTACGCTGCTTACGACCCCCAGTTTTTCGAAGAACCCGTTCCCGTTTCCCGCAGGGAAACGGACCCCCTCCGACCTCATGTCTTCCACAAGGACGGGCTCTCTAGTGAGCAGGGCAAGCCCGGCCGGGAGTTCCGGGGAGACAGGCACCGGGTGCGGGTGCACCTTCCGGTGTTCCCAGCCCACGCCGGCCTTCACCATGAGGGCCTCGGAATCGGAGAGATATTCAAGCACGAGGGAATATTTAACGTCAAGGGTAAGATAGACGAGTATGGCGGACTCCGCGATGAGTTCATCAAGGCTTGTGCCGGCCAGCGCCCTCTGGCCAAGCTCCGCGACGGCGGCTTGCTGGCGGGCGCGGGCCCTCAATTTTGCCTCGGCCTCGATCCGTTTCCCGATGTCCTTGAAAGCCAGAACGGCCCCGGTCAATTTCCCGTGTTCGATTATGGGCGTAATAATATATTCGACGGGGAGCCGGCTGCCGTCCTTCTTCCAGAATATATCGCTGGCTATACTTTGCACCTTTTCCTTTCCCGAGAGTATCCTCGATATCGGGCATTCGTCCGGCTTGTAAGGCGTTATCCCATCCGGTCTTGTGTGGTGGAGCAGGGAATGGCCGTTTTTCCCTATGAGCTCCACTTCCGAATAGCCGAGGAGCTTGGCCCCCGCCGGGTTTATAAAAGTGATCCCGCCTTTGATGTCCAGCCCGAAGATGCCCTCTCCGGCCGAGTTCAGGATAAGGTCGTTATGCGTGGTGAGCCATTCGATCTTCCTGTGGGCCCTCTTCTGATGCTCAAAGAGGAGATCGGCGAGAAACCCGAAAAGGGTAAAGAAGAAGAGGATCGAGATCCTCATGCCCAGCACGGACGCGTTCTCGTATCCGAGGAACCATTCGAAAAATGAACTCTGTCCGAATTCGGGCTTGTGGGCGAGGGCCTCGAAGAGCCAGAAGAAACACCCGAGGAGTAGGCCCATCCAGCACAACTTGCGGGAATTATTTTTGCAATATGTCTTCACATCGGGACCACTCTAAAATGGAATTCCCCGCGAACTACATCGGATAGACCCGAAACACCAAAGCTTTAAACCTCTTTTGAATACCTGGTCTTATAGTAAACAAAACAAGATAGTTTATTCAAATATATATTTCATGGAGAGAAGGAAGAAATTGTATAATCTGATACTTGAATCCAGAACTTAGGAGGAGCCCGGATGAAGGTGCTTGTGACGGGGGGCGCCGGTTATATCGGAAGCCATGTTGTAAAGGCCCTGGGGGAACGGGGCATGGACGTGCTTGTCTACGACAACCTATCGAGCGGCAATAGGTGGGCGGTGCTCGCGGGGGACCTGGTGGAGGCCGATCTCGCGGATTCCGAAACCCTGAGGAGGACGCTCGAAAGCTTCAGGCCCGACGCCGTGATGCACTTTGCGGCCTTCATCATCGTGCATGAAAGCGTTTCCAACCCATTGAAATATTATAGGAATAATACCGCCAACACGATAAAGCTCCTTTCCGAAATGCGCCGTGCCGGCGTGGACAGGTTCATTTTTTCGTCCACGGCCGCGGTTTACGGGGTGGCGGAAAAAGTGCCTGTCGACGAAGAGGCCCCTTTAAGGCCCATAAACCCTTACGGCACCTCAAAGATGATGACCGAGCTTGTTTTGAGGGACATGTCCCTGGCATATCCCGAGTTCAAATACTGCTCCCTCAGGTACTTCAACGTGGCCGGGGCCGATAAGGACCTGAGGATAGGGCAGGCTTACAAGGAGTCCACTCATCTCATAACCAGGGCACTTAAGGCCGCAACGGGGGAACTCGAGAAGCTGGAGATTTTCGGCGCTGATTATCCCACCCCGGACGGCACTTGCATCAGGGACTATATCCACGTGGACGACCTCGCCCGGGCCCATATCGACGCGCTCCAGTACCTCTTAAAAGGGGGGCGGAGCGAGGCCATGAATTGCGGATACGGGCACGGCTATTCGGTAAAAGAGGTTATCGAGGCGGCCAAGAGGGTAACAGGGTCCGATTTCAGGGCCGGAGCCGCCCCCCGGAGGGAGGGGGACCCCCCCGTGCTTGTAGCGGACAACCGGAAACTGAAAAAGCTCCTCGGCTGGACCCCTCTCTATGACGACCTTGAATATATAATCCGGACCGCCTGGCTCTGGGAGAGTGAAAAGAAACGTCAGTATATGAAATAGCCCGCTTGACTTTTCCCCTGAATCGGCTAAAAAGAATATATAAGACCGGGCCGTCTTAGTCCGGTGGATTTGGTCCGGGACCTGCCTTTTCGATATATATGGAACAAAATTATAGCTTCATTATTGATTCAAAACTGAGGATCAGGTCATGGGACGAGGCCATCTTCGAACTCATCGGGAGCCCCCCCGGGCCTCTTTTCGATAAAAAGTATTACGAGGTCTTCCCGAAAGTCTATATTGAGGACCGGGACGCCCTTTTTTCCTGCCTGAGAAAGAGCAAGCCTTTTCTCATCAAGGATTACTGCCTGAAATTCGCGGGGAGCCAGATGATAGCGGATATAAAAATAAAACCGATCGTGAAGGACTCCGAGAACCCCGTGAGAGGGGCAAAAGTGGTCATTATCCCCAAGTCCCGGTGCCCCCTGGCAATAGAGCTTTACAATTCCCAGAGGCTTATCGATATCGGCAAAATAGCGTCTCTTCTGGCCCACGGCGTGAGAAATCCCCTTAATGCCATTAAGGGGGCCGTCGTCTACCTGGGCGAAAAATATGCCGGGGAGTCCACCCTTCTCGAGTTCACCAGAATCATAGAGGAAGAAATTTCCCGGCTCGATAATTTTATTTCGAGGTTTCTCTCTACCTCGATAACGGACGTCGGGAACGAATGCGACCTGAATGCCGTTATGAGGAAAATAGAGATGTTCACCAACCTTCAGGCGCGCGCGCGCAAGGTAAGAACGAATTATTCTTATGGAGAGGTGCCCCCGGTAGTGATGAATTCATTCCAGCTCGAACAGGCCATCCTGAATGTGATCAACAATGCCTTGGAAGCCATGGAAGGGGGAGGCTCTCTTCAGGTGAGCACGGCATGTGAGAGCCGTGCGGACGGGGATTTCGCGGTGATAGAGGCAACCGATACAGGCCCGGGGATGACCGAGACCGGAGTGGACGAGCTCGCGAGGCCAGCGGGGAAAAAAGGCAAAGGCTTCGGCCTCTTCATAACGAGGGAAGTCCTCAAATACCATGGGGGCCATCTGGAGATAAAGAGCGCAAAGGGCGCAGGCACAACCGTAAAACTCTACCTGCCCGCCAGGAGCGCTTCCTGAAAGATTGTTTCCGTACAGGACAGGCATGGCATCCCCAAAACCTGTATCCGCCGGATACAGGCTGTTTCCATAAGGCACAGGAGAAGAGCCTTAATCCAGCTTCGATTGAGGCCGGGTCCTCTCGCAAATCCTTATAAATCCCGCAATTTCGGGCCTTCCCAATCCATTTTTCCTTATCTTAAAAAAGCTTTTGCCTATGCGGCGCACCGGCGGATCTTTTTGGCATATTAATTGCTCCTTTCATGAATGAAAGACATGCTCAATTGGTATGCGATATACGTAAGGTCCAGGCACGAGTTCGTGGCGGACTCCGAGCTCCGGAGAAAGGGAATAAAAACCTATCTTCCAAGCGTAAAGAGGCTCAGCCAGTGGAGAGACAGGAAGAAGCTGATTGAATTTCCCCTCTTCCCCGGGTATCTCTTCGTGCAGATGGGAAATTCCGATTACCTGGCCGTGCTGAGAGCAAAAGGAGTTGTGAGCCTCATCTGTTCGCGGGCCGGCATACCTATTCCCGTTCCGGATGAAGAGATAGACTCCCTTAAGCTCCTCATCGAGAGCGGAACCGAGATAGACCTCTACCCGCAATTCGATGAGGGGACGCGCGTACTGATCAGGAGAGGTGCCCTCAGGGGCGCCTCCGGGGTGGTCGTGAGCCGGGAGGGGCAGTTCATATTCGCCGTGAATATACATATTCTGGGCAGAAGCGTAGGCGTGAAGATCTACGCCGATGACCTCGAAGCGGCCTGATTTTTTTTCAGGCAAAAAAATTTTGGTCCCCATGTAGTCCGTTTCAATTCCCATTGTGAGCGAAAGGGCGGAGCATTGGCTGAGCTTGAAGCTTTCCTGAAAAAAATCAAAAGCAAAGAACTCAAGGTAGGCATTATAGGGCTTGGTTACGTCGGGCTCCCTGTTGCCATTGAATTCTCGAGGGCGGGGTTCAGGGCCACGGGCTTTGACGTGGACCCCGGAAAAATATGCATCCTTAAAGAGGGCAAAAGCTATATCAAGCATATAGACGCCTCGCAAATAGCCCGGGCGGGGGAACTTTTTACACCGACAACCGATTTCTCTCTCCTTTCGGAAATGGACTGCATAATAATATGCGTTCCGACCCCCCTCGGGGAGCACCGGGAGCCGGACCTCTCCTTTGTCCTCGACACGACGCGCGCAATAAGCAGCCGGTTGAGGAGAGGCCAGCTCATAGTGCTCGAATCCACGACTTATCCGGGCACGACTGACGAGGAGATGAGGAGGATACTTGAGGGATCGGGCCTCAAAGCAGGCAGGGATTTCCATCTGGCCTTTTCTCCCGAGCGCGAGGACCCCAATAACGGGCGGTTCAGCATGAAGAAGATACCCAAGATAGTGGGCGGATACACCCCGAGATGCCTTAGAAGGGCCACTGCCCTTTACTCCCAGATAGTTGAAGAGGTAGTCCCGGTCTCCTCCACGAGGGTGGCCGAAGCCGCCAAACTCCTCGAAAACATTTACCGGGCCGTAAACATCGCCCTTGTCAATGAAATGAAGCTCCTTTTCGAGAGGATGGGGATAAACATCTGGGAAGTCATAGAGGCGGCAAGGACAAAGCCCTTCGGGTTTCAGGCCTTCTATCCGGGTCCCGGCCTGGGAGGGCACTGCATCCCCATAGACCCGTTCTATCTTACCTGGAAGGCGAAAAAATACGATTTCCCGACGAAATTCATAGAACTCGCGGGCGAGATAAATACCTCCATGCCTTATCATGTCGTCCAGAAGACGATGGAGGCCCTGAACGAGGAGGGGAAAAGCATAAAAGGGGCCAGGATACTTGTGCTCGGGCTTGCCTATAAAAAGGACGTGGACGATATGCGGGAGTCCCCTTCCTTGAAGCTTATCCAGCTCCTCATCGAAAAAGGGTCCGGGGTGGATTACAACGACCCATTCATCCCCGCGATGCCCAGGCTTAGAAAATACAAACTGGACTTGCGCTCAGTCCCCCTCACGAAGAGAAATCTCGAGAAATACGATTGCGTGATCATCGCAACTGACCATTCCGCTTATGACCCCGGGTTTATCCTGAAGAATTCCCGGCTAATCGTGGATACCAGAAACCTGATAAAAACCACCAATCACGGGAGGGATCCCAGGCTGGTAAGGGCATAGCCCTCCCAAAGGGATTTTCGGCAAAAAAATGAAAAAACCTGTCTCGCGCAGGTCCTCGTGCCAGGGCCGAGGGATCTAAGGCGGCTTCGACGCAAATTAAAAAAGAGCAGGGCATTCCACTATTTAATACTACTTGCGATTGGTATTTTGGCGGGCCTACTGGTATTCAAAGTTGCAGAGGGATCGAATCTCTTTTAGCCGGGACGTCATGAGAATACCTTTCCATAAGCCATATATAACCGAAGAGGAGATCATCGGGGTTGTGGACTCGCTCAGGTCCGGATGGCTCACCATGGGGCCCAAGACCGTAGAGTTCGAAAAGAGGTTCGGCCGGTACTTAGGTTCGGCACACAACGTGTCCATGAACTCCTGCACCGCATGCCTCCACCTTGCCCTGAAGGCGATTGGGATCGAAGAAGGGGATGAGGTCATAATTCCGGCATTTACGTTCACGGCGACATCGGAGGTCATTGCCTATTTCAAGGCGGTGCCCGTGATCGCGGACGTGGATATGAGGACCCACAACTTGAACGCGGAGAATATAGAGCGGCTCATAACAAAAAGAACGAGGGCCGTTATTCCGGTCCATTACGCGGGTCAGCCCTGCGACATGGACGAGATAATGGAGATCGCGAAGAGATACGGCCTTTACGTGATAGAGGACGCGGCCCACGCCCTCCCCGCCCTTTATAAGGAAAGGATAATCGGCACTATCGGCCATATAACATGCTTCAGCTTCTATGCCACAAAGACACTCTCCACGGGAGAGGGGGGCATGGCGGTCACCGAAAACGGGGACTGGGCCGAGAAGATGGGCATGTTGAGGCTCCATGGGATCTCGCGGGATGCCTGGCAGAGATACTCGAAAGAAGGCACATGGTATTACGAGGTCCTCGATGCCGGATGCAAATACAACATGACGGATATCCAGGCCGCCCTCGGTCTCGCCCAGCTCCGGAAACTCGACTGGATGTGGCAGATGCGGAAGGAAATCGCGGCCAAATACAACGAGGCATTCGGGAATACCGAGCAGTTGATAACGCCCTTTCTCAAATACGACCGGGAAAGCGCCTGGCACCTGTATGCCCTCAAGCTGAACCTGGAATCCTTGAGCATAGACAGGGAGAGGTTCATAAACGAGCTCTCGGCCAGGGGTATCGGGGCGTCCGTCCATTTCATACCTCTGTACAGACATCCTTTCTATGCGAGGTGTTACGGCTACAGGGGCGAAGACTACCCGGAATCCGAATGGATATATGAGCGCGTTATCTCGCTTCCCATATACCCGGGGATGATGGAAGAGGACGTGGCGGGTGTTGCCGATGTCGTCCTCTATCTCGCAAGCAAGTTCAAGCGGTGAAGCGCGGGTTCGACCTTATATGTGCGCTTTTTGGCCTGCTCGCCCTTTCGCCTGTCCTGGTCCTTTCGGCGCTTGCGATAAAGCTCGATACGAGGGGCCCCGTCTTCTTCCGGCAGGAGAGAGTGGGAAGAAATTTCAAGATGTTCAGGATATTTAAATTCAGGACCATGCATGCGGGGCGGGAAGAGGGCCCGCCGGTGACCGCTTCAGGCGACGACAGAATTACCGGAACGGGCCGGTTCCTCAGAAAATACAAACTGGACGAGCTTCCCCAGCTCATTAACGTCCTTAAGGGGGAGATGAGCCTTGTGGGCCCCAGGCCCGAGGTGCCCAGGTACGTGGAAATGTTCAGGCCGGCTTATGAGAAACTGCTCAGTGTCAGGCCGGGCATAACCGACCCCGCCTCCCTGGGCTTTTCGAACGAGGAAGAGCTTCTTATGCCAAACGGAGGGGCGGAACAGGATTATATCAGGAAGATGCTTCCGGAGAAGATAAGGCTTTCCTCCGAATACATCGACCGCATGGGTCTACTTGCCGATTTCAAAATAATCCTGCGCACGCTTGGGAATATCTGGCTCTCGTACCCGGTCCGCCGGGGAGGGCAGGAAAACCGATGAGCCCCCGCGCAGGGATGGTATATTTTTTCGTGAGAGGGTCCATCATACGCCAGAGGCGGTTCCTGATCACATTTGCTCTCCTGGTCCAGTCGGGTCTCGCCAATTACCTGGCATTTCTTATCAGGCTGGACGGAGTCCTGGAAATGGGGCAGGCCAATGTTTTCGCCTCATATCTGCCGCTCCTGCTCCTTATACGCCTGTTTTTTTTCGTGCGCGCCGGTCTTTATAAATCCTTATGGCGGTACGCGAGCATAAGCGACCTTGTGAAGATCATAAAAACGGGGGCACTGGGAAGCATATCCTTCCTTGTCCTCGTAAGGCTTGTGATCGGAAACCGGGCATACCCGCGCTCCGTATTCCTGCTGGACCTGATCCTCTTCATAATCATTATGGGCGGGAGCAGGATGTTCATCCGCATCCTCAAGGAATACATGCACGCCGAGACTACTACGAAGAAGGTTCTCATAGCCGGTGCCGGAGACGCGGGGGAACTCATCGCGCGCCAGATGAGGAACAACCCGGAGTACAAGTATGAGCCCGTCGGCTTCCTCGACGACGACCCTTATAAGAAAGGGCTGACCATACACGGGATCCCGATTATCGGCCCTGCTTCCGCGCTCCCCCATGCCGTTAAAAAATTCAAGCCCGACGAGATATTGATAGCGATGCCTTCGGCAAGCCCCGGCGCGATAAAAACGATTTATGAGCAGTCCAAGCCCTTCAACCTGCCTATTAAAAAACTTCCCAGGGTATCCGACATCCTGGCGGGAAATATCTCTGTATCCTCCAGGCTGGGGCAGCTTCTAATTGAATCCAACCTCGTCACGGAGGCACAGGTGACCGAGGCACTTGCCCTTCAGGGAAAAGAGGGCGGAAGGCTGGGGGCCAAACTTATCAAATTGGGGTACATAACCGAGGAAAACCTTGTCTCATTCCTCAATAAGCAGTTCCGCGTATCGCACATAAAGCCCATCTCGCTTGAAGACCTGCTCCAGAGGGAACCGGTGAGGACGGATATAAAATCGGTGAGGGACTATATCCAGGGGAAGTCCGTCCTTGTAACGGGGGCCGGGGGTTCAATCGGCTCAGAGCTTTCCAGGCAGATACTCAGATATCGCCCCTCCAACCTGATCCTCCTCGACAGGTACGAGAATAGCCTTTTTTACCTCGATAAGGAACTGAGAGAGGAGGAGCCGGCCCGGAAAGGGACCCTCACGACCATTATCGGCGATATTCAGGATGTCCTTTACATGGACTTCATCTTCGCAAGACATAAGCCGCAGATAATATTCCATGCCGCGGCTTACAAGCACGTGCCTCTTATGGAGCACAATACGATCGAGGCGGTAAAAAACAATATCTTCGGGACGAAGAATCTCCTCGATACCGCGGACAGATACAAGGCGGAAAGCTTCGTCGTGATCTCGACCGATAAGGCCGTCAACCCGACAAGCGTAATGGGGGCCACGAAAAGGGTAGCGGAATATCTCACCATCAGTATGAACAGCGCGTCCCTGACCAGGTTCACGACGGTCAGGTTCGGAAATGTCCTCGGCACGAACGGAAGCGTCGTGCCGATCTTCAGGGAGCAGCTTAAAAAAGGCGGGCCTTTGAAGGTGACCCATCCCGAGGTGCGCAGGTTTTTCATGCTGATCCCCGAGGCCATGCAGCTTGTCCTCATAGCCGGGGCGATCGGAAAGGGAGGCGAGATATTCGTGCTCGATATGGGCGAACAGATAAGAATACTCGATCTGGCCGAGAACATAATACGGCTCTCCGGGTTCACTCCGTACAAGGAGATCGGGATCCACTTTAGCGGGCTCAGGCCGGGCGAAAAACTCTATGAGGAGCTTTTTGATTCCACCGAGAAAGTGCTGCCCACATCCCATGAGAAACTGAATATAGCGGTTTCGGATGTGCCCCCCATAACCGAAAGGAGCCTGGAGGAACTTGGCCGCATGGTGCAGGAGCTTTCAGTGGCCGACATCATCAACTGGATGCAGAAGAGGGTCCCGAATTTCAAGGGCCGGGGGACTCCCGACGAGGGCCTCTTCGGAACCGGGCCTCTAACCGATCCGGGAATAAGCAATCGAATTTAAAAATGGCCCAAAGGGGAAAAATTCTCATAGTGGACGATGAGCCGAACTCTCTGAAGGTCCTTTCCGCCATCCTCCAGGAAGAGGGCTATCAGGTGCTCGAGGCCGATAACTGCGATCTCGCAATGCAATCCCTGGATAGAGACGATATGGACACCGTCATTACCGATTTGAGGATGCCGGGAAAGGACGGGATGGACCTCTTCGAGTACATCCTCGCGAACCGTCCCGGGCTTCCGGTCATATTCCTCACCGCCTTCGGGACGGTCGAGTCCGCGGTTGACGCAATGACCAGGGGCGCTTTCCATTATTTCATCAAGCCTCCGGACTATGCCCATTTAAAGGGAATGCTGGCTAAAGCCGTGGATCGGAAGAAATCCCTTCGGGAATTGAATCTGCCGGGGGAGAGCCGGAACGGGCAGAATATTCGAATCATCGGTAATGCCCCGCAGATCCGTAAGGTCCTCGAAACTGTAGAGGCTGTAAAGGAATCTTCGAGCAGCGTCCTCGTATGCGGGGAAACCGGGACGGGAAAGGAAGTCATCGCGCGGGCGCTCCATTTCGGCAGTTTGCGCCGGGACCTCCCTTTTCTGGCGGTAAACTGTGCGGCGATACCGAGGGAGCTTATAGAGGCGGAACTCTTCGGGTACGAGAAGGGGGCTTTTACAGGGGCACACGCAAGACGGATCGGCAGGTTTGAGGAGACGGCCGGGGGGACTCTTTTCCTGGACGAAATAAGCGAGCTTGAACTGGGGCTCCAATCGAAACTCCTCCGCGTGCTGCAGGAGAGGGAGATTGAGAGGCTTGGCAACAACAAGAAAATAAAGGTGAATTTCAGGCTTGTCTCCTCCACGAACAAGGACCTGGCCAAGCTTGTGCGCGTCGGGCATTTCAGGGAAGACCTTTACTACAGGATAAATGTCGTGGAAATAAGGATCCCCCCTTTGCGGGAGAGGAAGAGCGATCTTCCCCTGCTCATACGGGAATTCCTGAATGAGTTCTGCCTGATGGAGAAAAAGGCCCTTTCCGTTTCAGATGAAGTCATGGACATCTTCCAGCGGTATAATTGGCCCGGCAATGTGAGGCAGCTTAAAAACAGCATAGAGAGGGCGGTTATACTCGCCAGGGAAGATAAGGTAGTTCCAGGAGACCTTCCCGAGGAGTTCGCTCCGGTCAGGAAAAAAATAGGCCTCCACTTAAGCAAGACTTTGAGGGAAATAGAGGTCCAGGCCATTAAGCATGCCCTCTCCGAGTGCAGGGGAAACAAATCCAAGGCGGCAAGGCTTCTGGGCATATCAAGGAAGGCATTTTACAAAAGGCTGAGGGGAAACGGATAAAAGCCCTAAATACTTGAAAATAAACGGAATCCTGATACTTGGCCTTCTTGTTTCCTTTGTACCCATCGGAAACAGGCCAAGGCGGCCCTCTGTATCTTTTCGAAACAGTTTTGAGCAGGATTAAAAAGACTTCGTTATATAGATTCTTTCCGAATAATAGAAAAATGCAGAAAGGAAGAATACTGATCATAGATGAAGCCGGGTTTTCCCGCGTATGCTCGGCGATCCTCGAGGTGGAAGGGTACAGCTCCGAGGTGCTCTCGGAGGCTGATTTGCTCGCCCAGGCACTTGAAAAGGATTTCAGGCTTGTAATAGCCAGTTATCCTTTCGGAAAAATGGCTTTCGAGCATCTGAAGAAGATGAAAATACCCACAATAATCCTTTCCGACCAGATAAACAAAGAGCTCATGAAGACTTTAGAGGGGTTCAATAACTCTTATTGCATGATAAAGCCCCTCGATTACGAGAAGTTCAGGTCTCTTATAAAAGACGTCCTGGGGAACAACCTTGAGGGCCAGAATGGGTTCAAGATCATCTGAGCGGAAATGGAAGCATGCCGGGCACGGGACTTGCACATTTCGTGGTGAAAAGTATTTTGTCCTTCCGGATTATGCCTTCCAGTCACCGATGTGACCGAGAGGGCGGAGCATTGCAAATTCAGAGCGGAGGGAAAGCGGGGATGAAGGCCGTAATACTTGCCGGCGGGTTCGGGACAAGGCTTTCAGAAGAGACCGTATACCGCCCGAAACCGATGGTGGAAGTGGGCGGAAAGCCGATACTCTGGCACATCATGAACATCTATTCGAGATACGGCGTGAACGAATTCATGATCGCCGTGGGCTATAAGGCCGAGATAATAAAAGAATATTTCCTGAATTTTTACGCCATAAATAACGATATAACAATAGACCTGGCCAGGGGAAGCACGATAATCCATGACGGCAAACAGCCGAACTGGAAGGTGCATGTCATCGACACGGGGCTCTCCACACAGACCGGGGGCAGGCTCAAGAGGCTTCAGAACCGGTTGCGGGACGACAGCCTGTTCATGTTCACTTACGGTGACGGGGTGGCTGATATTGATGTCCACAAACTCCTTGAGTTCCACAGGTCGCACGGGAGACTCGCCACTGTCACCACGGTCCGCTCGCCTTCCCGGTTCGGTCGGATCGCGTTCAATGGGGACAGGATAAACGCCTTTTATGAAAAGCCCGAGGCCGCGGAGGGCTGGATAAACGGGGGATATTTCGTGCTGAGCCCGGGGGTATTCGATTATATCGGGGGCGACGAGACTATATGGGAACGGGAGCCGATCGAGAGGCTCGCCAGGGACGGAGAGCTAATGGGGTACAGGCATTACGGGTTCTGGTCCTGCATGGATACCCTCAAGGAAAAGAATTTCCTGGATGAACTCTGGGTGGGCGGAAAGGCGCCCTGGAAAACATGGTAAAAGCACATACGGCGGACTTCCTCGTGATCGGCGGCGGCATTATCGGAATAAATATGGCCAGGGAGCTTAAAAAAACCTATCCCGGCTCGAAGGTCACGTTGATAGAGAAGGAAAAAGACTGCGGAATGCACGCAAGCGGCCGTAACAGCGGGGTCCTCCACGCCGGGTTTTATTATTCTCCGGAGAGCCTTAAGGCGAAATTCACAAAATCCGGCAACAGGGCGCTTACGAAATACTGTGAGGACCGGGGGCTCCCGATAAACAAATGCGGAAAGCTCGTTGTGGCAAAGGATGAGGGGGACCTGAAATCCCTTGACGAACTCCTCCAGATGGGGAGGGCGAACGGGATAGAACTCGAAGAGGTCAGCGAAAGGGAGGCCAGGAAAATAGAGCCCCGTGTAAAGACGTTCGCGAGGGCCATTTATTCCCCTACCACTTCCACGGTGAGCCCTTCCCATGTGATGGACTCCCTCAAGCTGGACACGGTCCGCGAAGGGGTAAAGATACATTGCGGAGTCGGCTATGTCAAGAAGCTGAAAAACGGGATACAGACTACAAAAGACGTTTACCAGGCCGGCTATTACGTGAACGCCGCCGGAGTTTATGCGGACAAGGTGGCCAAGGACTTTGGCTTCTCGAGGGACTATTGCCTCCTCCCGTTTAAAGGGCTCTATCTCTATTCGGATGAGCCCGCCCATTCCTTAAAGACGAACATCTATCCGGTACCGGACTTGAGGAACCCTTTTCTCGGGGTGCATTTTACAAAGACCGTTGACGGCAGGACGAAAATAGGCCCCACGGCGATACCGGCCTTCTGGAGAGAGCACTACAGGCGTTTTGAAAATTTCAGGCTTTCGGAGCTTGTGGAAGTAATAACGCGTGAGGTTATGCTCCTCTTTCTCGCCCGCTTCGATTTCAGGAGGCTTGCCCTTGAAGAGATCAGAAAATATTCAAAAGAAAAACTCGTGAGCCTCGCCGCAAGCCTTGCCGGGGGAGTGCGGAAGGAAAATTACATGAAGTGGGGCAGCCCGGGGATACGGGCACAGCTCCTGAACTTGAAAAAGAAGACCCTCGAAATGGACTTTGTAATAGAAGGGGACGGTAGCTCCATGCACATACTTAATGCCGTCTCGCCGGCCTTCACCTGCTCGATCCCCTTCGCAAAGCATGTTGCCGCAGAGATAAAAACCCGTCTCGGGTAGTCCTTAATCCACCTCCTTGGAAAGGCACGCAATGAAAAGAATTCTACTTACCGGGAATATGGGCTATATCGGCCCAGTGGTCGTGAGAAGGCTCAGGGATTCGCACCAGGGGGTCGAGATTACCGGCTTGGATATGGGCTATTTCGCCAACTGCCTTACAAATTCACATATTTTTCCCGAATGCGGGGTAAACGTCCAGTATTTCGCGGATATGAGGAATTTTCCGGAAGCGGCCCTTGACGGGGTCGATGCCGTCCTGCACCTTGCGGCCATATCAAACGACCCTATCGGGAACACCTTCGAGAAAGTCACCTATGAAATTAATCATATGGCGAGCTTGAAATTTGCAAAGGCGGCGAAAGACAAAGGCGCAAAGGCCTTCATATACGCCTCGAGCTGCAGTATGTATGGTTTTGCCGAGGACGGGGCCAGAACGGAAAGCTCTCCCCTGAACCCGCTTACGGCTTACGCCAAATCAAAGGTATATACCGAAAAAGAGCTTGAGGGACTCGCCTCCGAGAGGTTCAGGATAACGAGCCTGAGGTTTGCCACGGCCTGCGGAATGAGCGAGAGATTGAGGCTTGACCTCGTTCTCAATGATTTCGTCGCGGGGGCGGTCGCCTCCGGGAAGATAACAATATTGAGCGACGGCACCCCTTGGCGTCCGCTAATAAATGTAAAAGATATGGCGCGCGCCATGGATTGGGCAATAACAAGGGATGCGGGGCCCGATTTTTTAGCGCTCAATGTGGGCTCAAACGGGTGGAATTACCAGGTACGGGACCTTGCCGAAGCCGTCGCGCGCGAGATACCCGGCACGAAGGTGGAGATCAATAAGGACGCACAGCCCGATCGGCGCTCCTATAAGGTGAGTTTTGATCTTTTTGAGGGCCTGGCGCCGGAAGAATACAGGCCCAAAATGGACCTGGCCGGGACGATAAGAGAGCTGAAGGAAGGGCTCCTCGCCATGAAGTTCAGCGACCTCGATTTCAGGAACTCCCGTTTCATGCGCCTTATGGTCCTGAAGGAACTCAGGGCGAAGGGGCTTCTCAATGAAAGGCTCGAATGGACTTCGGACGGAAAGGAAGAGCCGAGATGATATTCATCGAGACCCTTTTGAAGGGGGCCTATATCATCGAACTTGACAGGAGAGAGGACGAAAGGGGCTTTTTCGCCAGGGCATGGTGCAGGAACGAATTCGAAGCGCATGGCCTTGTGCCCCGTATCCTCCAGAGCAACCTCTCTTTCAGCCGGAAGGCGGGCACGCTTAGAGGGATGCATTATCAGGCCCCCCCGTTTGAAGAGTCGAAGGTGGTCCAGTGCATAAAGGGCACGCTCTACGATGTCATTATCGACCTTAGGCCGGACTCCCCCACCTTCAAAAAATGGATAGCTGTGGAACTTGCCGAGGACAACAATCTAATGCTGTACGCCCCGAGAGGGTTCGCGCACGGCTTCATGACCCTGCGGGACAATACAAAGGCTTTCTACCATGTCTCGGAGTTTTATTCTCCCGGAAGCGAGCGCGGCATCCGCTGGGATGACCCGCAATTCGCGATAGAATGGCCCCGGAGGGAGAATCTCGTTATTTCGGAAAAGGACAGGAACTGGCCCGACTGGGGCGCCCCCGCGGAGGCGGGCGGCATAAGGAGTTCCCTGTGATTATCGTGGACAGGGCCCTCGAGAAGCTTCATGCCGAAGGAAAACCCATAAGGGTGGGGATGGTCGGGGCCGGGTTCATGGGCAGGGGCATCGCCCTTCAGATCATATCGAGCGTTAAGGGGATGCGGCTTGCGGCGATTTCCAACAGAAGGGTGGAAGGGGCGGAAAGGGCCTATAAAGAGGCAGGTGTTGACGAAATTCTATATCCCGGCTCCCTTGCCTCAATGGAAAAGGCGATATTCGAAGGCAAATACTCGGTCACTCATGATCCCTCGCTCATCACAAGGGCCGGCAATATTGACGCGGTCATCGAGGTCACTGGAGACGTGGAATTCGGTGCGAATGTGGCTCTTTCGGCCCTTGAGAATGGAAAACATCTGGTGATAATGAATGCCGAGCTGGACAGTACCATCGGCCCCGTTCTGAAGCTTTATGCCGACAAGGCCGGTGTCGTGATTACGAATGCCGACGGCGACCAGCCGGGTGTGATACTGAACCTTTACAGGTTCGTAAAAGGCATAGGCTTAAGGCCCGTTCTCTGCGGGAACATAAAAGGGCTCCATGACCCTTACAGGAACCCCACCACACAGAAGGGGTTTGCCGAAAAATGGAAACAGAAACCCCATATGGTCACTTCTTTTGCGGACGGGAGCAAGATCTCTTTCGAGCAAAGCATAGTAGCCAACGCAACCGGGATGAGAGTGGCAAAAAGAGGCATGTTCGGCACGGGCGTGCCCCCGGGCACTTTTATCCGGGAGGCCGTGAATGAATACCCGGTAGAGGCCCTTATGGACGGGGCCGGCATAGTGGACTATGTCGTGGGGGCCGAGCCCAGCCCGGGTGTGTTTGTCCTCGGGACGATGGATAACCCGGTTCAAAAACATTATCTCAACCTGTACAAATTGGGGACAGGCCCGATATACACCTTCTACACGCCTTACCACCTTTGCCATTTCGAGGTGCCAAATACGGTAGCGAGGGCCGTCCTGTTCGGGGACGCCGCAATCTCCCCTATCGGCCCTCCGATGGTGGATGTGGTTGCTACCGCAAAAATAGAACTAACAGCCCGCCAGGTACTTGACGGGATAGGCCATTACATGACCTATGGGCAATGTGAGAACGCCGAAATCGTAAATGGAGAAGGGCTTCTTCCGATGGGACTTGCCGAAGGGTGCCGCCTTAAACGGGACATAGCCCGGGACAAGGTCCTCACATATGAAGATGTGGATTTGCCCCCCGGTAGGCTTTCCGACAGGCTCCGGGCGGAACAGAATAGGCATTTTGGAAACTAAACGCGAGAGGGAAAAAACTTCATGGCAGACGGTATAACGGAAAATATTCCGGGCAGGGAGTTCCCCATCATCCGGATTGCGCCCTCCAAGGGCTGGGTATCCCTAAGGCTCAGAGAGCTTTACGAATACAGGGAACTCCTCTACTTCCTGATATGGCGCGATATAAAGGTCCGGTACAAGCAAACGGTCCTTGGCGCTGCCTGGGCCATTATACAGCCTTTTTTTACGATGCTCGTTTTCAGCCTCTTCTTTGGCAGGCTCGCCAAGGTGCCCTCGGACGGGATACCGTATCCCATATTCAGCTATGCCGCGCTTGTTCCCTGGATGTTTTTCTCCCACGGGATCCTCCTCGCCTCGAATAGTCTCGTGGGACACGCGAATCTTATTAAAAAGGTCTATTTTCCGCGCCTTTCAATGCCCATGGCAGCGGTGCTCTCGGGAGTTGTTGATTTCGTGCTCGCGTTCTTTCTGCTCCTCGGGATGATGTTCTTCTTCGGCACTTATCCGACAATAAATGTGATCTGGCTTCCCTTTTTTCTGCTCCTTGCGTTCATTACGTGCCTCGGAGTCTCGCTCTGGCTTTCGGCGATGAACGTCCAATTCAGGGATATAAGGTACACGATACCCTTTATTACGCAGTTCTGGATGTTCGCGACCCCGATAGCATATCCCAGCAGTCTTCTTTCCGAGCCGTGGAAGACGCTTTACGGGTTGAACCCCATGGCCGGTGTCGTCGAGGGGTTCAGGTGGGCGCTTCTCGGGACGAAGACAGCCCCCGGCCCGATAATCATCGTCTCCTCGATGGCCGCGGTCCTTCTCCTCCTTGGAGGCGCCATGTACTTCAGGCGTATGGAAAAGACCTTTGCCGATATCGTCTGAGGGGCCAATGAGCGACATTGCGATCCACATAAACGGGATTTCCAAGCAGTACCACATCGGGAAGATGGAAAAATATAAAACCCTTCGGGATACCCTCGTGGATGTGGTCGCGTCCCCCGTAAGGAGAATAGGGAGCGTCCTGGGAGGCCGGGCCGCATCCAAAAAAGGGGAAAGCATCTGGGCCCTCAGAGACATCAGTTTCGATGTAAAAAAAGGGGAGGTCATCGGAATCATAGGCAGGAACGGAGCGGGAAAGAGCACCCTCTTGAAAATCCTCTCAAGGATAACGGAGCCCACGGAAGGCTTCGCCGAGATAAGAGGAAGAGTGGGCTCGCTCCTTGAAGTCGGGACAGGCTTTCACCCGGAACTGACCGGGAGGGAGAACATTTATCTTAACGGCGCCATTTTAGGCATGAACAGGGTCGAAATAGAAAGAAAGTTCGATGAGATTGTCTCTTTCGCCGAGGTGGAGACCTTCATAGACACCCCGGTAAAGCACTATTCGAGCGGCATGTACCTGAGGCTCGCCTTCGCGGTTGCCGCCCACCTTGAGCCCGAGATACTTATTGTGGACGAAGTGCTCGCGGTCGGAGACGCCCGGTTCCAGAAAAAATGCATCTCGAAGATGAAGGACGTGGGGCAAAAAGGCAGGACGGTCCTCTTCGTCTCTCATAATATGCCGGCAATACTCAGGCTCTGCCAGCGCGTTATCCTGCTTGAGGAAGGTGTGATAACGGCAGACGAACATCCCCAGCAGGTTGTCAGGAAATATCTTTCAGCGGGGACGAACACCCCGGCCCTCAGGGAATGGCCCGATCCGAAAAAAGCGCCGGGCAAGGATATCGCGCGATTGCGGGCCGTGCGGGTGTGCACGGAAGGCGGCCGTGTAACCGACCAGATAGACATACGGGAGCCCTTCAGTGTGGAAATGGAGTATGAGGTCCTGAAGGGCGGCTTTGTCCTCATGCCCCATTACTTTTTCTGGAACGAGGACGAGATATGCATATTCGGGAGCCTCGATATCGATCCTGCATGGCAGGGAACGCCCCGGCCCGCCGGAAGATATGTCAGCGCGGTCCAGATACCCGGGAACCTGCTCGCAGAAGGGACCATTTACGTGAATGCCGCACTGAATACCATGAACCCGTTCAAGGCCCAGTTCTGGGAGAAAAGCGCCGTGGCCTTCCAGGTGATTGAAAACAGCGGGGGAGATACGGCCCGCGGGGAGTATACGGGAAAGGTCGGGGGCGCTATAAGGCCGCTATTAAACTGGTCCACAAAATATTCCCCCTCTGAAAATAAAGAAAGGATATCCGCCCTCTGATGACAATATTCGAAATGGCCCTGTATAGCAGATTCAAGCCTTTGCGGGGATTCGCATATAGGCGGGTGAGGCCGGGGGATATCTTTGCCCCGTCCCCCCACGCGACAAGGGTCCTCCTCGGCGGGGATATGAGTTTCGACCCTGAATTACGGTACCCCCCGGGGGTGTACAGGGAAAAAAGATCCGACGGCCGGTCAAAATCGGCCCTGAGAAAACTGAAAAAAAAGGCGACGGGGTTATTATTCTCTCCCGCTCTGTTTTCCGGCAAACTGGACTTCGATTTCGGCGCGCTCAGGCTTAAAAGCCTCGAAAAGGGGAATGAGTGGACAAGCAAGGTGTACAGAAACTGCCTGAAGCACGATTTTGAGATGAACGGGAACTACTCATATCCATTTGAAAAAATAGGGCCGTTCATACGCACAAAGGACATTGTATTCGCGAACCTCGAAAACCCTTTGACTTCTACGAGGAGGGCCCATGGCTTCTTCCTTGCCGACCCCGGATATGCAGGGGCTATGAAGGAAGCGGGTATAAACATCGTGAGCGTGGCTAACAACCACATATTTGACGGCGGAGAGGTCGGTTTTCTGCACACGATGGAAAATTTGAACATCAATAACATAGAGTTTACAGGCGGAGGGAAAGACCTCTCTTCGGCAAGGCGGGGGAGAATTGTCCGGGCAAACGGCACGAGCATCCTCTTTCTTGCCTATACGCGCTTTTGCAATTCCAATTTCGCGTCCGCAGCGGGCGAATATCCGGGTATTCTTCCTCTGGACATTGATCTCATAATGGAGGATTTAAAATCCGCCCGCGGCAAAAGCGACCTGGTCTTTATCAGCCTCCATTGGGGATATGAGAACCAGCCCGGCGTTCACCCGATGCAGGTGGAGATCGCGCACAAGCTGATAGAAGCGGGCGCGGACTGCATAATCGGGCACCATTCCCATGTGCCGCACGGGATCGAGGTGTATAAAGGACGGCCGGTCATCTATTCCCTCGGAAATTTCATATTCGGCTACTACATGGAGGGCTGGCAGGATAATATCCTGGCCGAACTCGTAATCGAGGACAAGAGGATAGGGGGGCTCATTATTCATCCCATTTCGGGCCGGAGAAACGAGCTTATTCAGCCGGAACTCCTCATGGGCCCGAGAGCGGATTCCCTCCTGGATGAAATCAGGATTAAAAGCGCCGTTTTCGGCACGAAAATAGGCATGAAGGACGGAGCGGGTTATGTCCGGATTGGATGAAGATGATAATCGACGAGCTTAAGAAAGAAAAAAAGAATGGACGTGCAAGGATTTCCGCCATGATTAAATGGGAGGACTGCGGGAGGCCCGACCACTATATCTATTTCGAGACCGGGGAAGAGTTCGAAAAAGACCTGACCCTGAGCGCCCATCCCTTTCTCGTGGGTTCGCTCATGCCAGCAATCCATTTTGGCGAGAGACGGATATATACAGGAGCGAAACTCTGCCCCGAATTGCGGCACGGTCTCAATATAGCCATGAGCTGGATGCGGCACTGGTTCGGCCATGAGGTGATCGCCCTTGAGACGAAAATCAAAAAATCTATGGACGTGAGGCCCCCCAGGGCTGCAACTTTCTTTTCGGGTGGCGTGGACTCTTATGCCGTGCTCAGGCTGAACCATCTGGGCTTTCCCGGAGAGCACCCCTGGCGCATAAGGGACGGGATTGTCATATTCGGGCTGGAGCAGGACGACCCCGTTGTATTTGAGAGGGTCCGGAACTCTCTTAAAAGAGCCGCGGACGAGATCGGGATTGCCCTCATACCCGTCTACACGAATGTATATCTGAATTATCGAAACGAAGACAAGGGGTTTGCGTTCTGGTTTTACAAGTTCCAGAGTTCGGCCCTTTCCTCCGTGGCGCATGCCCTTTCGAACCGGATCACAGTTGCCTCCATCGCCTCCGACTACGGGGTCGCGGACCAGTGGCCCCACGGGAGCGACCCAAGGCTCGACCCCAATTTCAGCAGCGCGGAACTGAGGATAAGGCATGATGGAGTGAGCCTTACAAGATACGAGAGGATAAAGCTGATTTCCGAATGGGACACCGCAATCCGGCACCTCAGGGTATGCAATCAGTTCAAGAAATACGGCAGGGAAGTATTCAATTGCGGCAGGTGCGAAAAATGCGTCCGCACCATGCTGGCCCTCGTCTCTCTGGGCGTACTGGACCGGACGGATGCCTTCCCGATGAAAGATGTGAGCCCGGACATGCTGGTCCCCATAAACCGGAGGACATATGCGCACTACGTGGACCTCCTGGCTCCCCTTCAGAAACGGGGCAGGGACGACCTCGTAAACGCAATCAATGAAAGATTGGCTGAATGCGACAGGAAAGAGAAGCAGGACAGGCTCAAGAAAAAAGTGAAAGAGTTCGACAGCAGGTTTCTCAAGGGCCGCATCAAAAAGATAAACAATCACATACATAAAAAGGACGCCAAAAGTCCTGGGAAAGCCAGATGAGGATAGAAGACCTGAAGAAAGAGAGCACCGGGCCAAGGGCAAGGATATCGGCGAAAGTGATCTGGGAAGATTGCGGGCGCCCTCCTTTTGACCTCTATATAGAAACGGAACCGGAGTTCGAAAGCGCACTCTCGCTGAACCCTCACGCCTTCCTTGTGGCCTGTATAATGCCTGCCCTCCATTACGGAGAGAAAAGAGTATTGCTGGACGCAGATATATGTCCCGAGCTCAAAATCGGGCTTGAGACGGCCATGGGCTGGATCAGGCACTGGTTTTATACACCGGCAAAAGAACTGGTAAAAATAGATGCTAAAACACGCTCGTCAATGCCCCTGCCCCGGACGCCCGGGAGGGCCGGGTTCTTTTTCTCCGGCGGCATAGACTCCTTTGCCACATTAAAGGCGAACAGGTTGAATTATCCCTTTAAGCACCCGCTCTCCATCCGGGACGGGATCCTTGTTTACGGTCTTGAGATGGATGAGCCCGAGGCCTTCGTCCACGTCCGGGAATCCCTGTCGGGCATGGCCTCGGAGATGGGAATAGAACTGATGCCGGTCTATACGAATCTTTATCTCAACTACAGGGACGAGGATGCCAGGAACGGCTTCAATTTCTGGACCAACAAGTTTATGGGGTCCGCCCTGGCCGCCGTGGCCCATGCTTTTTCAGGACGGCTCACGGCGGTATCGATAGCCTCCAGTTTCGATATACCCAACTTGGGCCCTCACGGGCTGAATCCGATCCTGAACCAGAACTATTCGAGCGCGGATTTGAGAATAATAAATGACGGCCTGAACCTCACAAGGCTGCAAAAGGTAATGCTTCTCTCTCGTGATAATGCCGTGCTCCGGAATTTAAGGGTATGCAACCACTTTAAAAGATACAGGGCAGGGAATCTGAATTGCGGTAGATGCGAAAAATGCTTGAGGACAATGCTCGCTCTCGTTTCCGCCGGTGCGCTCCGGCATACGGATGTTTTTCCTTGCAAGGATGTGACCCGCGAAATGGTGCGCGAATTCGTTTTTATAAAGGATTCATTCGCATTCTGGTACACCGAGCTTTCGGGGGCGCTAAAAAAGGCCGGGCGACCCGACCTGGCAGCGGCGGTAGACGAGAAGATCGAGGAATATCAGCACGGCAAAAGCATAAAAAAAATAAAGAGAATGATAAAGCATTTCGATGATAAGTTCCTGAGCGGGCATGTAGTGAAAATCAACCGGATCATAATCGACCGGGCAAAGGTCCTCAAATAAGAATGCTTATCGACGCGCGCACTCTGACCGGTGAAAAAACCTTGAGGGCGGATATCTGCATCGCGGGGGCCGGAATTGCCGGGATAGCGCTCGCGAGGGAGCTCATAGGGGGCCCGTTCAGCGTTTGCCTGCTCGAATCCGGAGGGCTTGAGCCCGACAGGCTCACACAATCCCTCTACTGGGGCGAAAACGCGGGACATCCTTATTTCGAACTCGACACGGCCCGTGCGAGCGGTTTCGGGGGCTCAAGCAACAGGTGGAGCGTTCCGCTCGGAGGGAGCCGGCTCGGGGTCAGGCTCCGCCCGCTGGACGGCATCGACTTCGAAAAAAGGAGCTGGGTCCCCTATAGCGGCTGGCCCTTCGGCAGATCGGAACTGGACCCCTATTACGCCCGGGCTAATGAAGTCTGTAAAGCAGGCCCCTTCGATTACGAGACCGAGTCATGGGAAGAGCCTGAAACAGGAACGCGCCTTCCCTTTCTTAACGGAAAGGTGAAAACCTCCATCTTCCAGTTCGGACCCAGGGAACATTTTTACCGCGAATACCGGGACGAGATCGCGGCAGCAGGCAATTTCATGACCTATCTCAACGCAAATGTGATGGAAATAGAAAAAGACCCTGTTTCAGATAAAGTGTCCTCTATCCATGCCGCAACCCTGAACGGGAAAAAAATGCGAATTGCGGCAAAGATTTTCGTCCTCGCCATGGGCGGGATAGAGATACCGAGGCTGATGCTCATCTCGAACAGGCGCCGGAAGGAGGGATTGGGGAACCAGAACGGTCTTGTGGGAAGGTTCTTTATGGAGCACCCGCACCTCTGGTCGGGGTATTACATGCCTAATACCCAGGTCCTGCCGAGGACCGCTCTGTATTCCATTCGGAAAGTGAAAGACACCCCCGTAATGGGAAAGCTCGCCTTGCACGAAGATGTGCTCCGGGCCGAAGGGCTCCTGAATTACTGCGTCTCCATCCACAAGAGGATATTACCAATGTGGTCAAGCCCTGAATTGGGGCCCGGTAGAGAGTCCCTTAAGGCAATCGGCTCCGGGTTAAAAACCGGGTCCCCGAAGAATTTGGGCGCCCATTTAAGCAATCTGCTTAAAGACAGCCGGGGTATTACGAGGGCCGTATACCGCAAGACCCGCGATTACCTTGGGATTCCGCCGGACAGGTGGTCGAGGAAAATAGTTGTTTTCCATCTGAACCATATGATGGAACAGGCCCCTAACCCGATGAGCAGGGTGATGCTATCGGAGGAAAAAGACCTGCTCGGCCGCAGGCGCCCTAAACTTAACTGGCAGCTTACCCCCCTTGAGGCGAGGACAATAACCCGCGCCCAGGAAATACTTGACGGGGAGATGAGAAAAGCCGGTCTTGGCAGGCTCCATATCGAATTTAAGGGGGAAAAAGTTCCAGAGGACCTGCATGGAGGCTGGCACCATATGGGGACAACCCGCATGCATACCGATGCCAAACGCGGCGTTGTGGACGCCCATTGCAGGGTACACGGAACATCCAATCTATATATTGCCGGGCCCTCGGTCTTCCCGACGTGCGGCTACGCGAACCCGGTACTTACGGCAATTGCGCTGGCCCTGAGGCTCGGGGACCATTTAAAAAAAGAAATCCTATGGACGGCAAGGACGTGAGAAGGAGCCCTGTCATAATGCACGTTCAGAAATTCAATCCGGCGAGGCCAAATTCAGGGCAGCGCTGGGGGATGCTGATTGACCTCCGCAAGTGCATAGGGTGCGGGGCATGTGCACTCGCCTGCAAACAAACAAAGGGCACGAAGCCCCCCGTCCGCCGGGTCATTGATTGCGGCCTGAGCGGACCTCCGGAACGGATAAGGAATTTTCTCCCTTTAAGCTGCATGAATTGCGCCAACCCCCCATGCCTTGAGGCATGCCCCACGGGCGCCACTCATAAAAGGCCGGACGGAATAGTGGAGATCAAGGCCGATCTATGCATGGGGTGCGGGTATTGTGTACTCGCGTGCCCCTACCGGGCACGGACCATCTCGGATGGTTCCAGAAGAGACGCCCTCGATTTAAATGTGCGGAAGAAAACAGGCACTTGTACCAAATGCAATTTCTGCCTCGAAAGGGTGGAATCGGGGCTTGGGAAAGCCCTGATTCCCGGCAGGGACCCCGAAGCGACCCCTGTCTGCGTGCTGGCCTGCAGTGCGGGAGCGCTCAGTTTCGGCAATCTTAACGACCCTGGAAGCAAAATATCCAAGCTCCTCAAGGAGAATAAGGCCCTCCGCCTCCAGGAGGAACTCGGCACTTTGCCGTCGGTCTTCTATATACCTTCCGCCCCGGAGGCAAAAAAAATGAGAGCGCCTTTAATAGCTCCCACGAGGCAAAAAGAATGGAAATTTCTTGCCGCACTGAATTTTTATCTGGGCGGGGCAGGCGCCGGTTTTTATATTCTTTGCTGGATAGACCTGAACCGGGCATCCGTCGGAGCAATCCCCGCCTCATTCAAACTCATAGGGGCGGCTCTCGTTATCCTGGGATTCTCAGGCCTGCTCATTAAGGCCGCAAGGCCGGCGAGGGGACTTTTTATCCTGAAAAGGATCTCCTCCTCCTGGATCTCAAGGGAGGTCTTTTTCGGCTCTCTTTTCGTGACGGCCGCCTGTTACGAGTTCATTCATCCGGACGTATTCATAAGGAGTGTGGGTGCCGCGTCTGCTTTCCTTTTTGCCTTAAGCCAGGCCCTTATCCTTTACAAGGCCAGGGGGGTATCAGGCTGGAACATGCCCGTTCTCCCGCCGCTTTTAGCAACCGGCGCTGTTGCTAAGGGGGCTGGGGTCATGTTGCTCCTGTATCCCCTTCATCTAATCAGGCCCGGGGACTTTGTCCTCTGGATCATATTTTTCGGGTTTGCTTCCAATTTGCTCTTCCGGGCACTCTATCTTTCATACCAGGAGCATGAGTTCCGGGAATCCGTAAAGAGTTTGCGCGGGCTCCGTTCGGTATTGCTTGTGGTCGGGACCGGCCATATACTGCCGATCTTTTTGCTTTCTGTCCTTCTAATTAACAAGGGGGATTTCGGGTCTCTGGCCATGACGGCCGGTCTTTCCGCTCTTATCGGAGCGTTTGCGGCCGATACGGGAATTCTCCTTAAGGCCGGAACGTACAGGGCCATAAGGGCAGGAGAGCCGCGCTCGCTCTATTCCGAGGTGGGCGGTTCCGAAGAGACCAAGTGCCGGATTATCCCTATTGAATCCGCAAAGAAAAAAAGAATAAGCAAATAGAAATGAAGAAATACGACAGAAGCGGCGGGGCCCTTTTCAAGTTCATGTCGAGGTATTGGAGCAGGTTCTGGATGCAATTTGCGGGGCTCAGTCCGGCCGGAAGACTTGCAACCCGCCTTGCCGCTCTGTTTGCGCTTCCCCACAAGGCGCGCGTCTATCTTGCCGATGCGAGCCCGAGGGGATATATAGCTCCGAGCGCCACTATCTACCATTCGGACCTCCTCCTCGGCTCAAACATCTTTATTGACGACAGGGTGATCATTTTTCAAAGGACAAAAGGGGGACCCGTCACGCTGGATGACCGGGTCTATATTTACAGGGACTGCATCCTCGAGACCGGCTACGGGGGCTCTCTTTCCGTGGGCAACAGGTCGAGCATTCATCCTCGCTGCCAGATAAACGCCTATATTTCGGAGATCGAGATCGGGTCCGGGGTCATGATCGCCCCCGGATGCGCCATGTACTCCTATAACCATAATGTGCATCCAGGGAAACCGATAAGAAAGCAGCCAATATACTCCAAGGGCGGAATAAAAATAGGCGATGAGGCATGGCTCGGGTTTGGGGTAATAGTCCTGGGCGGGGTGAGGATTGGAGAGGGCGCCGTTATCGGGGCCGGGTCAATCGTCACTCAGGATATACCGGACGGCGCAATCGCAATCGGCGCTCCCGCCCGGGTCGTGAAAATGCGTTCCGAGCTGGCCTGATTTTAAATTTAAAAATTTTTAAAAAATGAACTCACCTCTTTCCCCTCTTCCGTGGAGAGATCAGATTTCCTTATAGCGAAGGCGTTTCTTAAAGGCATTTTCCTTTCGGGAAGGCCGCCCTGAAAGGAAATGGAGTTTCGGGTTCACCCATAGTAAAAACCAATCAAGGAGGAAAAAAATGAAAAGGATGCGAGCCTTATTCGTACTGCTTATCTTTAGCGTCTTCTTTTTCGCTTTATCGGGATTATCGGAGGGCGCTGAATGTCCTCTCGATGGACAGCAGCATTACTGGAAACTGGAAGAACAGGTGGCGCCTTATGTCGATGCGGCCGGGGGCGGCAATCTCACATGCACAAACTGCCCCGATTCGCTGGCCGGGAAAGTGGGTAATGCTCAGAAGTTCAATGGGACAGACGACGCGGCCAGTGTAGCAGGCGAAAGGGTAAACTGGGCTAATGGGGACAGTTTCTCGATCGAGATCTGGGTCAAGCTTGATGGGGCATGCTCGGGCACCCAGGTCTTTATCGGCAGGGATGAACCCGGAACGGGAACTCCTCTCCAGTGGTGGGTTGGCTGTTCGGCCGGTTTTGCAAAATTCAAAGTTAAGGATTCGGCCGGCGACGACCCGGGCAGCCTGACAAGCACAAAAAGCATTGCCGATGGGAACTGGCACCACATTGTCGCTGAAAGGGATGCCGCCGTGAAAAGGCTCAGGCTCTATGTTGACGGCGTGCAGGACGGGTACATAAGCAACACCATCTTCCTCGGGAATTTTTCCGGGACGGCCCCTCTCGTGGCCGGCAACCTTGCCGAGGGAGCCGGTTATGCTCTCAGCGGTTCCCTCGATGAGGTTTCCGTTTACAATAAGGTGCTTACGGCCGAGGAAGTTGCCGCGCATTATAACGGGGGCGCCGGTTTGAGCTATTGCGGCGAGTCCGAACCGCCTCCGGTAGAGAACAATCCGCCCCATGTCCCGCAGCTCGTCTCGGCCGTGGTGAACGCCGACAAGACCGTGACCTTCACCTGGAAGAAATGCGACGACCCGGACCCCGGCGACGGCATAAGCAATTACGAGATCTACTTCTCCCAGAATGAGGACTACTCGGATTGCGAGCCCATCAAGGTGGACGCGAGCGGTCAGATCCTCGCGTACGCCGGAGTAGGCGGGTTCGGGGCCGGCTTCCTGCTCTTTGGGCTGGCCCTTGCCGGGAGAATCCGGAGCAGGAGACGCATTTACATCTTGATAGGTGTCCTGCTCATCGCGAGCGCCATGTTGGTTTCTTGCGGCGGTGGCGGCGGGAGCGACAGCAATACCCCACCCCCTGGCACCGATATCTCGGTCCAGACCAGCGCGCCTCTTGCCAGCGGCACTTATTACTGGAAAGTAGAGGCTTACGACACCAAGGGCGCGAGCTCCGAAACTGAAGGCATTCCCTTCGAAGTGCTCCCATAGTCCTTCCTGATCGGCCCTGAGCGCCGGTCTAATCCGGGGCGCCCGCAAGGAACCCCTCCGTGGGCGCCCCGCAATAAAAAAGAGCTGTATATGGAAAAAAGAAAAAGAGCAATACAAATCCTGGTCCCGTTCCTTTTAATGTTCATTCTTTCAATCAATTCGAATGCGGCAGAGCCTGCCTGTTTACGCAGGATCATGCCTCTCGGGGACTCCATAACCGCAGGGGACGGCGAGATCACGGACCAATCATATATGTCGGGCTACAGGAGGCCCCTCTATTTATCTCTTAGAGACAATGGGTTCCAAATAAATTTTGTGGGAAGCCTTCAGAACGGGAATCTTGCCACGCCCGCTTTCGATTATGACCATGAGGGGTGGGGGGGGTACCGGGACGACCAGACAGCTCAACTCGTTTACGGTTTTTTAAAAGACAATCCTGCCGATTTCATCCTCCTCCATATCGGGACAAACGGCATTAATCCCGACCCTTCGGATGTAGAGAATATCCTGAATGAAATTGACAGGTATGAGAGTGACTATAACAGGCCCATAACAGTCCTCCTTGCGAGGATCATAAACAGGAAGGAATATAGCCCGGAGACTACCCGGTTCAATAATAACGTGGAAGCCATGGCGGCTGCCCGAATAGCGGCCGGGGACCGGATTTTGATGGTCGATATGGAAAGCGCCTTAAATTATTCCATACACATGTGGGACAATCTCCACCCGAACGAATTGGGATACGCCCGGATGGCCGAGGTATGGTTCCCGGCACTGGAAGAGGTACTCCCCCCTTGTGTTCCGGACCTCTCCATATCGCCTGCCTCGCATAATTTCGGCAATGTGCAGGTAAATGGGACCTCTACAAAAATGTTCAACATCACGAATGCCGGGGGCGCTGACCTAATGATAGGGAACTTATCTGTAAACATGGCCGAATTCGCGCTGCGCAACGACCTCTGTTCCGGGAAGACGATCCCCTATTCCGGCACATGCACGTTCGATATTGTCTTCTCCCCCTCCCGTGAAGGAATCGTAAACGGCACTCTATTGGTCCCCTCAAATGACCCCGACAGTCCATTGAATGTCTCCCTATCGGGAGCCGGGTATCTTCTGGCTGGAAATAATCTCCCGTCCAAGCCGCAGTTAAAATCACCTGTCGAAGGGGAGGTCCTGCAAGGCACAGATGTCACCCTGAAATGGCAGAATTCGAGCGACCCGGACGGGGACACCGTAGGGTATCACGTATATTGCTGCAAGGATGAAAATTTCATCGGGTGCACGCCTATGGCGGCAGTAAATCCGTCCGGCGGGAGGCCCTTATATGCCGGGATAGGGACGGCCGGAATCCTCCTTGCCCTCTTCGGGAGCATAACGGGAAGGAGAAGGAAAAAGCTCATCCTTGTTATAGGGGTACTTTTAGCCCTCGGCTCTCTTCTGGTCTCATGCGGCGGGGGCGGCGGCGGTGATGAGGGCACTGGCGAGTCCACTTACAATGTGCTTAATCTTCAAAGCGGTACAACATATTACTGGAAGGTTGGGGCGGATGACGGCAATGGGGGTGTAAATGTAAGCGACAAGAGGAGTTTTGAGACCAGATGAACGTTCATACGATACTCAGGCTCAATTCCGAACCCTGCATACAGTTCAGCGAGGCCCAGGTACACCAATTGATAATGGAACGGCCGCGTGAATTTTGCGAGCTCCTGGAGCGGCTCTATAAGGCATGGAACAGGAACAATGATATGGTTACGCTCCCATATAAGCAAGTTTTTTCTACCCACGGCACAAAGGGGGATTTCAGGGTAATGCCATGTGTTCTGAATTTCGAGGGGAAATTCATAAAGGCGGTCAAGGTCATAGGGACGAACGAGGAGGAGCGCATAGTCCCGGACAAAATTTGTGTGGGCAGGGCCATGCTCCTCCACCCCACGGATAATTTTGTTCAGGCTCTTTTCGAGGTCTGCTCCCTCTCCTGTTTCAGAACGGCAGCAATTTCAGTGCTGGCCTTCAAGCATTCATCCCCGGGCCTCTTGCGGCCTGGGATAATAGGCGCGGGGCGTATCGGGTTCTATACGGCCCTGTTCCTTAAAGAATGGCTCGGCATACGGGAGATAGCCTATTTTGACCTCAATCCGCGCCGGGGCGAAGACTTCAAGTTCGGAGTGTCTCTCATAGGCAGGGTCCAGGCCCTCGCCTTCGGCTCGGTCGAGGAGATATCGGCCGCTTCAGACGCCCTTTTCCTTTGCACAAATTCGCCAATTCCGGTGATCTCAAAAAAAATGGCGGGGCACATCCCTTTTGTATCGAGTGTGGGAGCGGACGCGGATAATCTCTCGGAACTCGCCGAAGATATGGCCGAAGGAAGACGGATTTTAGTCGATTCGATCCAGAGCCTGTCCATGGGCGACCTCAAACGCTGGGAGGAAAAAGGCCTGATAAGGAGAGACTCCGTAATGGAGATGCGCTCGATCATGGGCCCGGAATACAGGCCCGATACGAAAACACTTTTTATCTCGACGGGGGTGGCCGTGCAGGATGCCCTCGCATGCCAATTCCTTTTTGACCAAAGCTCATTGAAAGCCGTCTTGCCACCGGGAAAAAAATTGAGTGCGAGGGGGGACGGGGTCTATGGATAAACTCCTCTTTCGGAACCAATTCATCCTGGGGCCGCATTATATCCACTCTTTTGAGGCCTGGAGGAAAACCGATGTGGATGGCCGCATTTTCATAACGTCCCATCCGGACCTGAATGCTTGCCGGGTCACGGAAGGCCCGAGGTCGCTTATCCTTCTGGGCTATTTGATTGACCCCCGGAATCCCGAGGAGGAGGACCGGGCCATTCTCGAAGGCCTCCTCCGGAATTACGGGGACCGGAAAGGGTTGATCAAGGCGACATATGCCCTGGGCGGCCGATGGGTCCTGATCCTGAAGGATAATAAAGATATTTTCCTCTTCAATGATGCAACAGGTCTCAGGCAGGTTTTTTATACCGGCCTGCCTTACGGGGAGGAGGTATGGTGCGCATCCCAACCCTCCCTGCTCGCCTCTATGCTGAATTTGAAAAAGGACGAAACCGCGCTGGGTTTCCTGGGCAGTTACTCAAGGAAAAACCGGGAGTTCTGGATTCCGGGGGACTCGTCCCTGTTCAGGGAAGTTAAGCACCTTCTTCCGAACCATTACCTGGATTTCGCCAAAGGTGCGGTGGTAAGGTTCTGGCCGGATGAGAGAGCAAGAGAGGTTCCGTTTGACAGGGCCATCGAGAGGACGTCCCTGCTGCTCAAAGGCCTTGTCCGGGGCGCCTCAAAAAGGTTCGGTCTCGTACTTTCCCTCACATCCGGACTGGACAGCAGACTTGTGCTTTCCGCTTCGAAGGGAATAGAGGGCGGAATTGAAGCCATGAGCATACAGAAGGGCGCGCCCGATTTCCCGGATGTGAAAATTCCATCCTTGCTGGCAGGCAGATTGGGAATCGGGCACGAAGTCATAAAACCCGCAAAAAAGATCAGGGATGAATTCAGGATAATTTATGAAAGGAACGCCTTATTTCCCCATGAGACCTGGATTGGGGAGGCCCAGGCGCTCGCGGACCGTTACGGGAGAGAGAAAGCGGTCATGACCGGCAGCGCGGCGGAGATCGCCCGCTGCTGGTATTGGAAATACAGGAGTCTTAAAGCAACCCCGCAGAGGCTTTCGAGGATAAAGGGGATGATGAGCAGGTTTGCCGTGCGCGAGTTCGGCAAATGGATAGCGGGCCTCAAAGGGGGTTTTAATTATCACCCCCTGGACCTCTTCTGCTGGGAACAGGGGGCGGGGAACTGGCTCGCAATGTGCCAGCTTGAATTTGATCTCTCATGGAAGGAAATTTTCACTCCTTTCAATTGCAGGGAGCTGCTGCTGACCATGCTCTCGGTTGATGAGAGGTATAGAAGGCCGCACGATCATGCATTCCAAAGACACCTGATCCGCAGTATCTGGCCCGAAGTGCTCGCTCAGGAGATCAACCCTCATAAAAGGAAATCGTTTCCCGGTGTAATAAAGGCCGGCATTAAATTCAAGCTTCACGAACTGAAATACTCCATCCGGGAATACGCCCTCTAATGCCCGCTCATCCGCTTGTAACCATAGGGATACCGACCCATAACAGGGCTTGCGGGTTCCTGCCTGTTTCTCTAAAGAGCGCCCTCAGCCAGACTTATCCCGAAATAGAGATCATAGTATCGGACAATTGCTCCACGGACAATACGAGAGAGCTCGTCAGGGAATTCCGGGATGCCCGGATCAGATACTTCAGGCACGATTTCAATATCGGGGCAAATAATAATTTTAATTTCTGCCTGAGGCAAGCCCGAGGGCGATATTTCCTTCTCCTTCAGGACGACGACCTGATCGACCCCGATTTTACGGAAAAGTGCATGCGCGTAAAAGGGGAGGCCGGGATAATCCGGACCGGAACGCGGGTGGTTGACGGTGAAGGGAAAGTGCTTAAGAACTGCCCGAACCTTGCAGGGGGGTTGCCCCTTGAGGATTTTTTCCTCGGATGGTTTTCCGGAAAGACCGCGCTCTACCTGTGCAGCACGCTCTTCAATACGGAAAAATTGAGGGAAATAGGGGGGTTCAATTCCCCGAAAAACCTTTTCCAGGACGTGGTTGCGGAAGCTCGGCTCGCGGCAAAGTGCGGCAGGTTCGATATACCTGATATTAAAGCAAGCTTCAGGAAGCATTCCGGGGAGATGACCTTTTCCGCCAAGGTGAAAGACTGGTGCGAGGACTCGCTCTTCCTCCTCGACCTCCTCTGCGTCCTTTCCACTCTAAAAAAAGAGGAGGTCAGGATGAGGGGGATGAAATTTTTTTCGCATGCCAACTACAGCCGAGCAAGCGCAGTACGGGGATTTATCGGGAAGGCAAAAGCGTATTGGACCGTCTGGAGGAAGTTCGACCACAAGCTCCCCGGGCTCGGCCATCTGCTGAAACCCGTTTGCATCTGCCTGGACGGGACTCCGTTATATAATGGAATGCGCTCCCTGAAGAGAATGCTTAAAGGGGCCCTCACGGATTAAATGAGAATAGCCGTAGTCGTAAGCGAGTTCCCTTCCATATCGGAAAGTTTCATACTCACCCAGATCACGGGCCTTATTGAGCGCGGGCATAATGTCGAAATATTTGCAAACAGGCCCAAATACGTTTCCAAGGTCCACCCGGAGATTGAAAAATATTGTCTTCCGGGGAGGACGAATTACTTCAAGGCCCTGCCCGAGAGCTCAAGGGTGATGGACGTAATCAGGACTTTTATATCAATTCTTTTCAGGAAACCCGGCCTTTTCTTTGAGGCCCTCAGGGCAGCCGGGAAAACGAGAGGGGCGGTTTCACCCCTCATCCTTTATAAAATATCCCCCTTTTTTAATAAAGGGCTTTTCGATGTGATCCTCTGCCATTTCGGCCCGAACGGAAACACGGGAATCCTGCTGTGCCGTATGGGCCTCAAGGGAAAAGTGGTCACCTTCTTCCATGGCTACGACATGAGCAATTATCTTTCAAAATGGGGCGAAGATGCTTACGAATATCTATTTCACAGGGGGGACCTCTTCCTACCTGTAAGCGAGATCTGGAAGCGGGAATTAAAGGAGCTGGGCTGCCCGGAAAAAAAAACCGTCGTGCATAGAATGGGCATCGATGTAAAGAAATTCGGATTTCGCGCGCCCGGGGCCCGGAAGGGAATAAGGCTCCTTACCGTTGCCCGCCTTGTGGAGAAAAAAGGCGTAAGGTACGGCATCGAGGCGGTCGCAAACCTGCTTCACATCTATCCGGAGCTCGAATACTCCGTGGTGGGCGACGGCCCCCTCAAGCAGGACTTGCAGGCCCTTATAGGCCGATTGAACTGCGGCGGGCGGATAAGGCTTCTGGGTTGGAAGGACCAGAGCGAAATACTTCAGATAATGAAGGATGCGGATATACTGCTTGCCCCCAGCATTACGGACAGGAACGGGGCTAAGGAGGGGATACCGGTCGTCCTCATGGAGGCCTTGGCCCTCGGGGTACCGGTTGTGAGCACTTTTCACAGCGGCATACCTGAACTCGTCATAGACGGAAAATGCGGTTTTCTTGTGCCTGAAGCGGACCCCGAAGCCCTGAGGGAGAAGCTGGAAGTCCTTATTCATGATCCCGAGCTTATGGCCGAGATGGGCAGGAACGGAAGGGAGATAATTGAACAAAATTATGACATAGAGAAGCTTAACCTGAAACTTGAGCAGGTCCTGCTCCGTTTTGCGCATTGAGTCCGGCCCCTTTTTTCAGCGTAATTATCCCGACCAGGAACCGGGCAAATCTGCTCAGAGAGTCCGTCCTGAGCGTGCTGGCCCAGTCTTTCCCCGATTTCGAGTTGATAATCGTTGATGATCACTCGGAAGACAATACCACTGAGACCCTCTCCGGCCTGAGCGACCCCCGGGTCAAGTCTGTTTTAAACGACCGCTCAAAGGGAGGGGCCGGTTCGAGGAATGCGGGCATTTTCAGGGCAAGGGGAGAGTGGATATGCTTCCTTGATGACGATGATATCTGGCTAAAGGGAAAGCTCGAAGCGCAATACAGAAAAATCCGGAGCGTCGATCAGGAAACAGGTCTCGTATATTCCGGCGCGTACGGGTATGATCCCGCAAACCGCAAAATTCTGTGTGTGTATAAGCCGAAAATCCAGGGGTGGGTGCAAAGAGACCTGCTCTACAGGAACTACATCGGCACTTACAGCACGGTGGTTATCCGGAAAGACCTCCTTCTCGAGCTGAACGGATTGGACGAAAGGTTTCCCGCCCTCCAGGATATCGAATTGTATGTCCGGATAGCCGGGAGGGCAAAAATCGCCTTTGTGGTCGAAAACCTGGCATTGATAAGGAGAGTCGGCGGGGACAGGATTTCGGCGGACCCGGGGAGAAAACTGGAGGGGAGCCTCCTCCTCAGGGCGAAATTTACGGGGCTTCTCGAAAAAGAGCCGAGGCTGAAGCACGCGATTGCGGCAAGGATATTCACTTATGGCATCAGGACGGGAAGCTGGGGACATGTTTTAGGCTCTCTCCCGTGGACCTGTGTCGGACTGGCGCTGGCTCCTTCCAATTTCCTCTCGGTGCTCAAATCAATTGCCGTTCTCATTTTACGAGATGGCCAACAAAGGAACGGCCGTGAACGCGCCCGATAAAACATTCCGGAGGCACCCGGAAATTCGGATGCGGTCCTTAACCCTATGGGAATGCATATGACACCGCCATACGGGAAAAAAAAGAGATCCCGGCTTGATTTCTGGGGGATAGTCCTCTATGTGTTCATAACGTCTTCGTTTCTCCTCATGGGGCAGGGACAGCTCAGGTTTCTCGGCTTTGTCATCGCCGGAAGTTTTATCCTTTTTTTCCTGAAGGAGAGGCGGGAGCTTCCGGCCGAGATCATAATCTATTTTATCTGGATCGGGTGGTCCCTTTCCGGGTTCGCGACGAGCACGGAAAAAGACGCATTTGCCAGGGCCGTCTTCGGCATCTTCCAGATAGGAATAATGAATTTTGTCGTGAGCGGCATAACCGCGAGACGCGGCTCGATGGGCCTTAACCTCTTCGCACTCCTCACGGGAGGGGTCATGATTTTTATTTTTAGTCTTGTTACAGGGCAGATTCGGGAGGGCCTGAATCCCGAGATGGAGGTGCGGGCCAAAGGGTTCGTCCATAATCCGAACCATTATAGCGATATCATGATATTCGGGATAATGTCGCTGGCGTATTTCTGGGGCCAGAGAAGTTCTAAGCGGTCCAGGGCTGTCATCGGGGTCATTATCGCCATCTTCGCGCTCGGCATTATAGTATCCGGCTCCCGCAGGGCCTTTCTCGGGCTCATGGTCTTCTTTATTCTGTGGCTCCTTGTTTGTTATCGCAAACTCGTGATGCGGAAAGTCTCTTTCTTTTTCGCCCTCCTGCTCATTTTTACCGGGCTTTTCTTCTTCACCGATTTCATGCTGACAAAAACCTACATGGGCCAGAGATTCAGGGAGGATTTCATAGAGGACCCGATTACAAAGCGCCACGAAGGATATAAGAGGATAGATTTTTACAAGGAAGGGTGGGCGATGTTCAAGAGCAGTCCCATATTCGGCGTGGGCCTCGGGAATTTTGAGGTCCTTTCCAAACACCGGACATATTCCCATTCCGATTATGTAGAGGTCGCGGCCTGCACCGGCTCCATCGGGTTCGCCCTCTATTTTCTTGTATTCTTTTTTCTCTGGCGCAGGTTGAACTGGGTAGGCAGGCGGCTCAGGAACCCCTCCGTCACATATAATCTGGGCCTCATGAAAGTTTCGCTCATCACTATCCTTCTTATGGCTTCGGGCAGGCCCACGGTTTACTACCAGCTCCCGTGGATATTTATTTCCAGCCTGATCGGGTATGCATATTTCCTGGAAAAGACCATAAGGGAATTCCGGGAATTCGTGAGGTACAACCCGCAAGCTGAACAGGAATTAATGCTCCGGAGGGGCTCTTTTTCCCATCTTGCGCAGCGGAAAACAGATACATAAGTGCGTACATTCCCATTAATGGCCCTTATATTTCTTCTACTGACCGGACCGGCGGCTATGGCGGACTCCCCGACCGGAAAGAGTTTCCTGACTGAAAAGCCGTCCGGCTCTCCCGCTATTCCATCCATGCCGGCCTTTTTCGTGAATGAAACCGCAGTAAGACTAGATCGGGAGCGGCGGATCGCCCGCTACCGCTCGGTCTTCGACGAGGTCTATAAGAAAAACCGCAGTCACTTTGACGCGCTCGCTTCGAAAGGCGATGGGCATTCAGGCTATTACATGCAATACGTGCTTGACGGGACCCTCTGCATGTATGAGGCGACCTCGGATGAGGATTACCTGAAACAGGCACTCTCCTGGGCGGAGGCCATGGTCTCGAAAGCGGAGGTCATCGATGCTCTGGGAACCCGGAACTGGAGGGGAAAGGAGGTATCAAGCCATGCCGAGAGCCCCCATTCGAGCATGCTTGAGGACCTGCAGGGCTCGACGGAACTGGCCCGGGCTGCGAGGATTGTCCTCAAGGAGCCCGGGCTTAAAAAAAAATACGGCAAACGAGCGGAAGCCCTGAAGAGGTTTGTCAAAGAAGACATACTCCGCAAGCACCTTGACGGGAGAAAAAGCCTCAAATGGTTCATCTCGGATGCGGATGAGTACGGGGAGGCCCTGAACGATAAAACGGCCCTGCTGCTCAGTATCCTTTCGGATATTCATCTTATAGACGGAGAGGGGGAGGAGCTTCTCGAAAAGCTTGCCAAAAGCTTTCACAGGCGGCTCCAGCCATATCGCGGAGGCTTGATATGGGACAAGGGCCTGGGTTGGGAGGGGCATAGCTCGGCAGATACATCGCACGCGAACCGTTTTCCGAGTGCGGCTATAGACCTCCACCGGGCAGGGGTGGTCTTCACGCAGGACGACCTGAAGGGGCTTTCGGCCCTGCTCGTCAATGTAATCTGGAACGGCTCTTCTCAAGATCCCAGGTTCACAAATTTCATAGACGGCACAAACGGCCCTTTCAGGAAGAGGGGACCCTGGGCAAATGGCAGGATCGATTCAGGCTGGGTCGCCCTGGGAGAGTTCGACCCCAAAGTACAGGCACTGGGTGAAGCCGTGCTGGATTCGATCCTCATGAAAAAGAGGAACCCTTCTCTTGATTATATGAATACCCCCTACGGCATCCTCGGGCTCTCGGGCCATCTCGCGAAAAATGCAAGGTCCATGAAAGCGGCTCCTTCTCTAAATCCCTGAAAATGAGGCACATCTGTTTTATCACCTCGAATTATCCCTCAAAGAGAAAGCCGTCAAGCGGGATGTTCGTCCAAAACCTGGTCAGGGCCCTTGCAGGAATAGACGTCAAATGCACGGTTATAAACCCGCTCAGCATTTTTCGCCATTCGGCCAGTGAAGAGCAATTGATTTCATTTGATCATTCCGTAGAGGCCAATCCGATCAGGATCATCAGGCCCAGATATTTTTCCTTTTCCAATAAAAAGATCTTCTCGCATAATACCGAGTCCCTGACCTTGAGGAGTTACACGCGGACCGCAGCTAAATGCCTGGCCGGGCTGGATTCCGTGCCCGACGCGCTCTACGGCCATTTCCTCTATGAGGCGGGAGCAGCCTGCGCAAAAATAGCCTCAGCATTTAAGATACCATCTTTCATAGCTGTCGGAGAGAGCGGCTTCGGGAGCATTGAGGCAAGGGGCCGGAAAAGGGCCGGAAGCGATTTCAGGAAGGTCCGAGGCTTCATTGCCGTGTCCTCCCATATCATGCGCGCTCTCAAGGAAATATTAAATATACCGGAAGAGAAAATAGGGGTTTTCCCGAACGGTGTGGACCTGGGCTTGTTTCATCCCAGGGACAAGGCCCGGATGAGGGCGAAGCTGGGCTTGCCACAGGATAAATTCATAGTGGCTTTTACCGGACTCTTCAATGAGAGAAAAGGCCCGCACAGGGTCCTTTCGGCCGTTTCGGGGATGAAAGGGGTCGGGGTTGTCTTCATCGGCTCCGGAAAAATACCTCTGAACGGTAAAGAGATATTGTTCAAAGGCGCCCTTGAGCAGTCGGAAGTGCCCGAGATGCTCTCGGCGGCCGATATCTTCCTGCTTCCGACGCTGGCCGAAGGTTCATGCAATGCCGTCCTGGAGGCCCTCGCGACCGGGCTTCCGGTCATAACCTCCGATCGGGAATTTAACGATGACATTGTCGACGGCAGGGTTGCGATAAGGGTAAATCCCCTCGATATCGGCCAGATACGGGGCGCGGTCTTGAAGCTGCGCCGAAGTCCGGACCTTCTGAGGTCAATGTCGGCAATGGCCTTGAAAAGGGCGCAGGATTTCGATATAAACCGCCGTGCCAGTCTCATATATAACTGGATGGGAAAGCAGGAACAAGCTCGGTGAGGAAAAGGGTATGCCATATGACCACGGCGCACTCGGTCTGTGATGAGCGGATATTTCATAAGGAATGCAAGGCGCTCCTCAAAGCCGGTTACGAGGTCAGCATAATTGCCAGGCATGAAAAGGATGATCTCATACAGGGGATAAGGGTCATTGCGCTTCCGGAGCCAACGGGACGCATCCACAGGATGTTCGGGACCACTCTCAGGGCCTTAAGTGCTGCGCTTGGGGAAAAGGCGGATATCTACCATTTCCATGACCCCGAGATCATCCCTGCGGCCCTCGTCCTCAGGCTTTTAGGCAAAAAGGTCATATACGATATCCATGAGGACTATGGAAAACAGATCCTCTCGAAACAATATATTCGCAAAAAAGTGAGGAGGCCGGTTGCCCGATCCTTCAGCCTCTTTGAGCAGGCTGCATCCCGTTTTTTCGACTCTTTAATAACGGCAACGGACGATATACTTAAAAATTTTCCCCGGCACAAATACGCCTTCAGCATAAAGAATTATCCTGTCCTCTCGGATTTCCATGCGATTAAAAGCAAAGAAGCCGCGAGAAATAGTTTCAGGCTCATCTATGCCGGGGGACTGAGCGAACTGAGGGGTATAACAAGCATCGTGAGGTCCCTTGAGCTTCTTGGAGATGAAACAGATGTGACCCTGACCCTTTGCGGAGAGTTTTATCCGCCCGGGTATCGGGAGGCTCTGGAAAAGGAGCCCGGCTACAGGAATGTGAAGTACCTGGGGTTCAGGAGCCCCCGGGATATCCCCGTCCTGCTTTCGGAAGCCGATGCAGGGATGGTCTGCCTTCTGCCTGCGCCGAACCATATGAAAGGCATGCCGGTCAAATTGTTTGAATACATGGCGGCGGGACTGCCCGTAATCGCATCCGGTTTCGAGCTCTGGAGGGAGATAGTGGAAGGCAACAAATGCGGGATATGCGTCAATCCGGAGAGCCCGGAGGAGATCGCGGCGGCAATAAGGAAACTGGTCCGGAATCCCGGCCTCAGGGAGGAAATGGGGAAAAACGGCAGGAAGGCGGTCAGGGAAAAATATAACTGGGAGAGCGAAAAGGAGAAACTTCTTTTTATATATAAAGGTTTGATATCAGCACCGGCTCTGAAGCCGTGTGAATCTAAAACATAAAAAAGGGAGTCTCAAGCCTGCAATGAATAGAAACAGAAAAATCCTGCTGCTTTTAGTTGTTTCTTTCATTATTTCCGTCTCCGGGATTTTTGCTCTCGTTGCTTATGAGTCTCTTCCCGTACCGAAAGAGAGAGGGCTGAATCTGCAGGAACTCCGTTCAGGCCCCATGCTTGGCCCTTATTATGTGAAGCTGGAAAGGAAATATTTGCAGTCGGGAAATGTTTTCGACAAAAACGGCGTGCTTGTTTCGGAAATTCAGGGCGCATATCATTACCAGCCGGTTGCCATAAGCCAGTTCGCGCTGGGAGCCTACGAACACTATCTCGAGAGAGGTGACATGGAGGCGAGGACCGCCTTCCTCAGATGCGCCGATTGGCTCAGGGGAAATCTGAAAAAAAAGGGCGTCTTCCATTACTGGGAATACACGTTTGAGAACAGCTTCGCCCCAAACGGCCTCTACCGGGTGCCGTGGTTTTCCGGAATGGCACAGGGCCAGGGGGCATCCGTTCTGCTCAGGGCGTTTTCCGAAACAGAGGACCCCGGATACCTTCGAGCCGCGGAAAAGGCAATAGCCCCGCTCTTTCATGACTTCTCCGAAGGCGGCGCGAGCGTAGTCAGAGGGGACGATTACGTTTTTCCGCAAGAATATCCCTCGGATCCCGCCTCAAACATCCTGAACGGCGCGATAAGCGCATATTTTGGAGTTTATGACTATTACAGGGTCACCGGGGACCCCGTGGTCCGGAGGTTCTGCCGGGTAATGGAAGGCACTTTCCTGAAGAGCCTGAAAATATATGATTCGGGCTTCTGGTCTTTTTATGCGAGCGATCCCCTCTGCCTTGCCACTCCGCATTATCACGCGGTCCATATCGCACAGCTGAAAGTGCTCTGGCGGATTACGGAAGAGGAGGAGTTACTCCAATACGCCCGGAGATTCGAAAGATACAAAAAGTCATGGCCCAACAGAATTCAATATGTTCTGTTAAACCACTTGAGACAGTTGAAGGAATTCCGCCCCTCCGATATAAGGAAAATACCGGCCCATTTAAAAGAGATCCTTTATGGATAGACAAATAAAGAGAATCCTCGTCCTTGCCCCCCACACGGATGACGGGGAATTCGGATGCGGGGGCACCGTGGCAAGGTTCGTGCGGGAGGACAAGGAAATATTTTACATCGCGTTCTCCACGGCGGAGGAATCGGTCCCGCCCGGCTTCCCGAAAAATATCCTGGAGACCGAGGTCAGGAACGCGACAAGGATCCTCGGCATACAGCCGGGGAATCTAATCGTATATAAGTTCCAGGTCCGAAAACTCAATTATGTAAGGCAGGAGATCCTCGATGAACTGGTGAAGATAAAAGACGATATAAGGCCGGACCTTGTCTTCATTCCCTCCGTGCACGACCTTCACCAGGACCATTACACGATAGCCATGGAGGGCATGCGCGCCTTTAAAAAAACGGGGATATTCGCGTACGAGATCCCCTGGAACAATATGACCTTCCACACCCAGGCCTTTATAAAGCTCCATAAGGGCCACGTGCAGAAAAAAGTGGACGCACTGAAGGCCTATGAATCGCAGAGCAAGAGGTCCTATGCCACCGAGGAATTCATCTGGAGCCTCGCCAAGACAAGGGGTGTCCAGATAAGCGCCGATTACGCGGAGACGTTCGAGGTGATCAGGTGGGTGCTGTGATTACTCTGCTTGTGACCGGAGCCGGGGCGCCCGGGATAGCCGGGACGATCTATTCCTTGAGAAACAACCCTCGCGGGAGGCCCTTCAGGATCGTCTCTGTGGATATTAAAGACGGGGCCGTGGGCCGTTTCCTCTCGGATGCCTTTTACCAGGTCCCGCCGCCTGAAGATGCGGTTTATATCCCTGTCCTGAAGGAGATAGCCTTAAGGGAGAAAGTCATCGTAATAATCCCCCAGACCACAAGGGAGATAATCGCTCTTTCCGAAAAAAAGGACTTTTTCGGCGGGCACGGGATAAGAGTATTGGTTTCCTCCCCCGAAAAAATAGCGCTCGCCAATAACAAATGCGCAATCCTCGGAGCGGCCCAGGCCTGCGGGGTCCCTCACCCACGCCACTATAAAATCCGCACGGAGGCCGAATTCCTTCCAGCCCTGCACCGGCTCGGCTATCCGGAGAAAAAGGCCGTCATAAAGCCCCCTGTCTCGAACGGTATGAGGGGGTTCCGGATAATCGCCGATTCGGCTCCGGATTTGAATAAATTCCTCTCTGAAAAACCCGACGCCTCCCAAATGGACCCGGAGGGCCTCCTTAAAACCCTGAGGGCCGGGAACTGGCCGGAGCTCCTCATGACGGAATATCTTCCCGGCCCGGAATATTCGGTCGATGTTTTCAGGTCGGGAGACAGAATACTGGCAGTCCCCCGCCTGAGGGCCGGCATAAGGGACGGGATCACATTTCATGCGAGGGTGGAAATGAGAGCGGACCTCCTTAAATATTCGACGGACCTGGCCCGTGAGATAGGCCTCGAGTATTGTTTCGGCTTTCAATTCAAGCTCTCGGAGGACGGGACGCCCAAGCTCCTCGAATGCAATCCGAGGGTCCAGGGGACCATGGTCGTAAGCACTTTCGCCGGTTGCAATATGATATACCATTCCGTAATGGAGGCGCTGGGAGAGAAAACAGACCTTGAGGGCGTAAATATAATAGACGGCCTCGAATTCAAGCGCTTCTGGGGCGGCCTGGCGGTTCAGGATGAAACTTTCATCGGAAGCATTTAAAGAGCTCATATCCCGGAAGAAATACATATTCCATGTCCATACCGACTATTCGGACGGGCATAGCAGTGTTGAGGATTATTTCAGGTTCGCGTCCCGGAACGGGTTCGAGCTGCTGATATTTACGGAGCACGTAAGAAAGCGCCCGGATTATGACCTGGAGATGTTTTGCCGGGAGATAGAGAGGACGGCCCGGCTTTTTCCATCAGTGAGCGCCTTGAAGGGAGTGGAAGCGAAAATATTGCCGGGCGGCGATCTCGATATCCCCGAAGAGGCCCTCGGCCTTCTCGACATTGTCTGTTTCGGTTTCCATTCGTTTCCGGCCGAACGCAAGCTTTATGATGCCTCTTTCAGGTCGGTTGTCTCCGATGAGCGGTGGAAGAAACTGGTCAGGGTCTGGGTCCATCCATGCAGTTTCCTGAAAAGACAGGGCCGGCTCGAAGAGGACGGGCTCCTTTCAGGTCTCGCGGAGACAGCCCTCCGGGAAGGCGTCTTTATAGAGGTTAACAAAAAGCACCGGCTCCCACCCCAATGGCTGGTCCCTCAAATACCGGAGGAATTTCTGGTGGAGGGCTATGACGCCCATTCGGTGGACGAGTTAACTACCTTAAAATGAAAGAGGAAGGGCCGCTCTGTAGTGTCGTTATCCCTTGCAGAAACGAGGCCGGCTCCATTACAAGATGCCTGGACAGCATCTGTGCAAATAAAAATTCGGCTCGAGTGGAAGTAATAGTAGCGGACGGCATGAGCGATGATGGGACCGTTGACGTTATCCGTTCCTATCTGGCCGCGAACCCGGGGATCGCGATAAGGCTCATCCGGAACGGAAAAAGGATAACCCCTTCAGGGATGAATCTCGGTATAGAGGCCGCCAGGGGGAAATATATTGCGATCATAGGGGCCCATAATTTCATCTCCGAAACTTATCTCCCGACCGCCCTTAGTCTTCTGGAAGAAGGGAAGGCGGACTGTGTCGGGGGTAGGGCGGTATGCCTTCCTTCGGATGGAAAACCCGTTTCCAGGGCCATTGCCTGCGTCATGAATTCCAGGTTCGGAGTGGGCCTTTCATTCAGGACGGGGGGCAATATGAGGTATGCCGATACGGCCCCCTCGCCCGTTTACAAAAGGGAGGTATTCGAGCGGATAGGCCTTTTTGACGAAGAGATGATAAGAAACCAGGACGATGAATTCAATTTTCGACTTGCAAAGGCGGGAGGAAGGATACTGCTTGTCCCCGACATAAAGACCTACTATCACGCCCGAAACTCGTACCTGAAGCTCTGGAGGATGTTTTATCAGTACGGATACTTTAAACCGCTGGTCGCGAGAAAGCACGGGCGAATTACGGTCCGCCAGCTTATGCCTCTTCTTTTTATAGGGTTGGTCCTTCTTTCCGCCACTCTTTCGTCCATGGATAAGACGTCCCACTGGGCAAGCCTTTTACCCCTCTTTTCTTACCTGTTCTTTAATTTTTTCTTTTCCCTCCATATTGCCTTGCGAAAGGGCATCGGCCTTTTTCCCTTTCTGCCCGCGGCCTTTATCGCGGTCCATTTCGGCTACGGCAGCGGATACTTGAAAGGAGTCCTGGACTTCCTTGTCCTCAAACGGCGGTCGAGAAAGAAGGACATCCCGCTTACCAGATAGTTTCTCGATCCTGGGGAAGCGCTGCGGGTCCTCAAGTGCGGGGGGCCGTTTTGTGGTATGATTTTCACATGAATAATCCCCGGAACCCGGATGCAAGGGGCATCGGAAGAAAAGAGGTCCGCATGCTTTTCCGGAATTGCCCTATAAGCCTTGGAAGGATAACACTTGCGCCCCCGGTTTCCAGGCTCCTTGTGCCCCGGTCCCTTATCATGGCCCTTTTACTTGAGAAATTAAAGTTGTTCAATGCCCATTATATTGGGGTAATCCGGAAAATCCAGGGGGAGAGCTTCTGATATGGCTGCCGGGAGAAGAATTCGAATGGAGGGCCTGAAGGGCATCCGGCTTTTTGACTCTTTAGCGGATGAAGATCTGGAGAGAATCGCCGAGAAGGTCACGATAGGCACTTTCAAGCGCAACGAGGTCATCTTTCACGAGGAAGACACGAATGAATACATGTATATAATCCTTTCGGGAAAGGTAAAGGTCATTCAGACGAGCGAGGAGGGAAAGGAGATAATACTCGCCCTGCATAAGTCCAAGGATTTCTTCGGGGAGATGACCCTTATTGACGGCAAGACGGCTCCGGCCACGGTTATTGCGATAGAGAACTCCATAATTGCAATCATATCAAAAAAGGATTTTTACTCGCTTATCGAGTCATACGGCAAGATCCTTCTCAATATCCTGCAGATATTCTGCGAGAGGATCCGGAATTCCTACAGCCGCATCCAGATATTGAGCTTCAATAACGCCTCGCAGAGGATAAAGACCCTCCTTGTGATGCTTTCGAACATGTACGGGAGGAAGACGGAGGAGGGCACGACGATAGACATGAAATTGACCCATCAGAACATAGCCGACATGACCGGCATCACCCGCGAGACCGTTACGCGCATACTGAATAAATGGCAGAAGGAGGGTGAGATATCCGTCCTCAAAAACAAGTACATCCAGCTCAAGCCCGAATTCCTGAAGCCGGAATTCTCTTTCAGGGAGTAAACTCCCCCCCGCTTTTCCATTCGCCCCCCCAAGCTCTTCCTGATTTTTTAAGCGCCTTTTAAAAACCCGTTCCGTAACCCGGAGCGGGTTTTTTCTTTTTAATCCCCTTGTGTGACGGTTAGCACATCAATTTAGAAAGTATTCGCTTATATTAAACCCATTCGGAAGTTCTTTAACAGTAACAGTAATTTTGAAATAACAGAATAGGTTTTCCGAAAAGGTAAACTCCGGGCAACCGGAGGGCACAAAGCCGCGGGTCCCGCCTGAAGAGGGCGGGACGGCCGGGCTGCCGAAGAAGCCGGCATCAGGACTTTTTCCCTTCGGGGAAGTAGCTCTAAGGGCCTGTTTCCAAACCATCGGAAACAGGCCCTTTTTTTGTCTCAAAAGGAGGTACCCAGATGAAAAAGAAAGCAAAAAGGCTCTTAATCTTTCCCGTTGCGCTCGTTTTTTTGAGCATTTTCTTTACGGCGGGAGAAGCGCTTGCGGCGACTTATTACGTCTCTCCTTCGGGGAGCGATTCCTGGAACGGTTCTTCATCCACCCCGTTCAGGTCGATACAGCGCGCGGCCGATATTGTGAACCCCGGTGATACGGTAATAGTCAAACCGGGCGCCTATACGGGTGGGAGCAGTTATATTTTCAAGCTGTCCAGAAGCGGCGCTGCTTCACAGCCTATCGTTTTCAAGTCCGAAACCAAATGGGGTGCCGTGCTGGATGGCCGGAAGTCTTCAATCCAGGGTATCGACATTGACGCCGCTTACGTAACCATTGACGGCTTTGATGTAGCCAATACGGCTGAAGAGGCGATCCTGATCCGCAAGAGCTATGTAAAAATTATCAGAAATAAAGTGCATAATACGGGCCAATCCGGGATTTACACTTTCGATTATGCCAACAATATAACCATTGACAGCAATATCATACACACCATAGCACCGCCCGGCCCCGACAACCACCATCATGGGGTGTATGTTTCCGGTTCGGATGATGTTGTAATCACAAACAACGTCTTTTACAATCACCCGTCCGGTTGGCCAATCCATATTTACAAATCCGGCAGCACCGCCTATAGGACCATGATCGTCAACAACACGTTTGCCGACGCCAACACCATCAGGACCGGACATATCATGCTGACCTGGTCAAGCGATTGCCTAATCCAGAACAATATTTTCTACAAGGCCGGGACAGGCGGTATCCGTATCTCCTCAAGCTATGCAGATACGGTTTCCAATCTCAAAACGTATAACAACTTGTCCACAAACGCCATTTTCAGCGAACTCACAGAGGGAGCGGTGTCGGGCAATATTTCCAATACCGATCCCCGTTTTGTCAATGCAAGCGGCAGAGACTACCATCTCCAATCGGCCTCTCCGGCCATAAACGCCGGGACTTACTCGGGCCGGACCTATGACGCGGACGGAAACGCCATTTCGGGAGCCCCGGATATGGGGGCCTACGAATACGTCGGTACGGCCGGCATTCCGGCCCCCGAGCCCACTCCTGAGCCGACTCCGGATCCCACTCCAGTACCGGTTCCTGAACCGATAAGCGAACCCGAGCCGGACCCGGTGGTCTCCGACCCCGCGCCGCCCACGGCGCCCGAGCTCGTATCCCCGGGCAACGGAGAGACTGTCTCAACCGATGTCGTCTTTAAATGGAAGAAATCTTATGATGCAAACGGGCACCGGATCAAATATATACTGAAAGTCTGCAAGGACAGCGGCCTTACGGATTGCTCCATCTCGATTGTGGCCTCCGGAGAGCCTCTTTATTACGCGGGAATTGGCGGCTCCGCTTCGGGGCTTCTTCTCCTGGGGCTCTTCCTTGCGGGCGGTATCCGAAGAAGAAAGAAGATGCTTCTCCTCGCCCTTTCCATTCTCGTCCTTTCAGCCCTTCTTATCTCCTGTGGCGGGGGAGGCGGAGGCACGGGGTCTGCCCCCTCGGGTTCCGATGAGATAAGCTATCCCGTTTCGGGACTCAGCACGAATACCGCTTACTTCTGGCAGGTTACAGCCGACGATGAAACTGACGGCACGACCGGGAGCGAGGTCCGGAACTTCGTGACCCAGTAAAAAGCCATCTGTCATCTCAAGGGGCCAGGGGCCCGTAATTCTTACGGGCCCCTCTCTTTTTTAATCGTACTCGTAATGAAGGATCCTGAAGCCTTCATCCAGCCGCTCCAATTTGAGTTTCAATTTTCCTTCCTGCAGGAGGTTTTTTCCTTCTTCTTTTTCGGTCCTTTGGAGCACGTAGTCCGCCGAGATCTCGGCCCGGTCCCTGTTGCCTATTCTTATTTTTATCTTGCTCATGACGAGCTTCTGATCGAACCGTCCGAACCTGTCCGTGTATTCCGGCATGAGCGAGGAGACCTCTTTCCCGTTCTCGAGCGCATTGTCGGCAAAGAGTGATAAATACCCTTCAAGCTCTTCTTTTTCCGTATAGTACTCGAACGCCTTTATAAGGGCATTTATCTCATCCACGATATTGTCCTTCTTAAAATCGATTTCGGGCCTGTAAGGGGGCGGAGGGGGGAGGTCCGGGGAGAGCCGGGAATGAAACTCCCGGGTCAAATTCTCCGGCTCCCAAAGAGGCCCCTCTCCACCCGTCCCGGCGGGCTCTCCGGGACCTTCATCCGGCAGACTCTTTTCCATAACGGGAATGTTTCTTTCCTGGCGAGAGGGGTTTCCGGCTTTAACCGGAGCATTTTTCCTGAGCGGACCCCGCTTCTTGCCCCGGGCCTTTTCTTTTCTCTTGGCCGGGGGAGCCGGGGTTTTTTTCTCCTCTTTCCGGACCTCGTCCGGCGGATTTATTTCAGGGAGGATGAGCGCCGGGGGGGCCGAGGGGGGGCTTTTTGCCATTTCCGGCGCACCTCTCATAATCGGAGGAGGCGGAAGAGGCCCGCGGACCTCGATCTTCTTCAGTATGAAAACGGCGCCCGTAAGGAAGGCCGCGCTCAAGGCCAGTATGATTATGGCTTTTGGAGCGTATCTTAAGTGCCGGTCTGCTTTTTTATGAGAAGGCCTGCGCTGGAGCTTTGCTGTTCCGTTTCCGGGTCTTTTTTCCGGCGCGGGCTTGAATGCCTCTCTCGCCGCGGGGGACCTGGCCCTCGTATATGCCTCGTTTATCAGCTTGGCTTTTTCCTCGTCGTCCGATCCCGGGTTCCTGTCGGGATGAAAAAGGGAGATGAGCTTTTTCCACCGGGTCGTGACCTCCTCTTCCGAACTTATTGCATTGAGGCCGAGCGCGAGAAAAGGATTTTTATCATTGTTGGAAAGGAGGAGGGATATAACGCGGTCCGCTGAATCCCTGACGTATTCGGTGGGCAGGGCACCGCACTCCGAGACGGCCCTCGCCGCGGCGGGGGACTCGAGAATATCAAGCAGCAGGTCATAATTCCTGAGGGCCCTTTCATAAAGGTCCTCCTCGGGGAAATCCCCCTGAAGCTTTTCAAACAGCTTGAGGACTGAAAGGTGCCTTCGGTTTACCGTCTCGGCGTCCCAGGCCATCTAAACCCGCACCCGGATACCGTCCCGGCCCATTTAGTTTTCCTGCTCCTTGAAATATGAAGAATAATAATTGGAATAGTAATTGTATTTGAGGTCGGTCTCTTTTATGCCGTTAAGTATCACGCCCAATATCTTCGCGTTTATGCTCCGGAAAATTTTCTTTGTCTCCCTCAGTGCCCCTTTCGTGGTATGTCCGGCCCTGATCACGAGGACCGTCCCGTCCACAATGCTGCTCAAAAAGAGGCTGTCCGGCATTCCCATGACGGGCGTGGAGTCGATTACTATGAAATCGTAATTGCCCTGTAAATAATCCAGGAGTTCCTTCATCTTCTTCGAAACGATAAGCTCAGAGGGGTTCGGGCATATCGGCCCGGAGGTCAGAAGGCTCAGGCCGTTATGGGTGGTCGCCTTTATGAGCCCGTCACCCAGTCCGATATTGCCGGAAAGATAGCTTGAAAGGCCCACCGAATTGTCCGCTTCGAAGGAGTGGTGCAGTTTCGGCTTTCTCAGGTCCGCGTCTATGATTATCCCGTTCCCGACGGATTCGGCGAATGCCATTGCGGTATTTATGCTTATGGTGGTCTTCCCCTCCTTTTCTCCGGGGCTCGTTACCAGTATCGTCTTGGGAGGCTTGGTCGAGGAGGAGAGCATTATGAAAGTGCCTATGGAGCGGAAGGCCTCGGCCACGGCGCCCCTGCTCTTTGAGTGGATCAGCAGGGGCCTTTTAATGGATTCGCTTAGCTTCTGGTGCGGTATGAGGCCCAGGGTGGGGAGGCGGAGCCTGTTTTCGATCTCGGAGGTGTCCTTCACCGTATTGTCGAAATACTCGATGAAGAAGGCGAGGCCCACCCCTCCGAAGAGGCCGAATATGACGGCTAACATTATATTCTGCCCCTTTTTGGGCTTGTGCGGCCCCCTGGGGAGCTCGGCGGGGTCCAGGACCTGGATATTCGTGCTGGTCTTTGTGGAGGCCACGCTCACTTCCTTCAATCTCTGGAGCAGGCTGTCATATAGCTCCTTGTTGGCGTCCACGTCCCTTCTTAGTATCTGGTACTGGACGTTCCTCTTCTGGAAATCGAGCACCCTCTGCTTGCTCCTGTTGAACTCGTTCGTAAGATAGGCCTCTCTTTTCCTTGCGGCCCTGTAGTCGTTCTCCGTGGAGCGGACGAGGTTCCTTTTCTCCTGCTCTATCCTCCCTTTCAAGGCCTCCATCTGGCCCTTGAGCCTCTTCATTTTGGGGAAATCCTCCTTGTACACCTTTAAAAGGTTCTGGTAATCGGATTCAAGGGTGGAGTACTCCTTTTTCAGGCTCTGAATGAGCGAATTGTTAAGGATTTGCGTATTAAGCCCCCCGGATTCCTTGACCTCCCTGTAGATGGCCTCGGCCTGGATCCTGTCCGAGGTGGACTCGGAGAGGGAGCTTGAAATTTCCGAGAGCTTTCTGCTTAATATGTTTTCCTTCGCCTGGGACTCGTCTATGAAAAGGATCTCGTTTTTTGTGGCGTAATCATTCAGTTTTTCCTCCGATGCCTCCACCTTCTGCTTCATTATCTCGATCTGCTTCTCAAGGAACAGCCGGGCCTGCCGGGAGGCGTCCACCTTGCTGTCCACGTTGAAATCTATGTAGGTCTCCGTGACGGCATTGGCAACCTTCTGTGCGAGTTCCGGGCTCCCCGAAAGGAAGCTTATCCTGACAAGCTGGGACTTGGGGACGGGCTCCACGTCGAGCAGGTTGGCGAACCGGTTTATATGAGGCGTCCACTCCCTCTCCTCGTCGGAGACCTCCTTTTTATGTTCCTTTTTGCCGTTTGAGGACATTCCGAAAATGGACCCCGTTATCATGTCGAAGAGGGAGTATCCGGGCTCCTTCGCGTCGGGGTTGAAATCCGGGTATTTATAAAGGGAGAGCTTCTGTATCGTCCTTTTGGCAAGGTTTCTGCTCTCCAGGATCATGTACTGGGTCTCGTAATAGTTCTCATCCGGGTCCACCACCTGCACGTCCTTGAAGGTGAGTATATTGGGGTTCTCCTTGTCGATCTTGATGACCGCCGTGGATTTGTAAACCGGCTTCGTGAGATAGGAGGAGAGGGTGACGGTGACCACGACGGACAAAAAGAAAAGGATCACTATCCACTTTCTCCTGAGCACTACGTTCAGGTAATCCCTGAGATGGGGCCCCTCCTCGGGCGGCACGAAATCGTCCAGCCTGAAATGCGTGGAGGGGAGCCGGTCGGCAGGCTCATAAGGTTTTATTTCGTAATTCAGAGGGCCTCTCTCTTCTCCGTTTGGCAACTGGCTCTCCTTCGCGCCTCAAAAACCTTTCCCGAAACGGAATACCCCGAAGCTCAAGCCCGTGGAAACCCCTTTGAGAATGTTTCTGAACTCGCTTTTCGGGACTATTATTATGTCCTTGTCCTCGACGGGGATGTCGGGTGTTTTCCCATCGAGGATCGAGCCGTAATCGACCGCTATCATCTCACGCTCGGATTTCCCGATATCCCTGAAAATGCGTATATCGCTTTTTTTGGCCTCAAAAGCGATCCCCTTGGCCATTGAGAGGGCCTGTGTGAGAGTCATCTGCCCTTTTATCTGGAACGAGCCGGGGTTGTTCACCGCCCCGTCGACAAAGAATATCCCGCTCTCCGGGACATGTATGACATCTCCGGAAACCAGCGGCAGGTTCAGCTCCATCTTCCCCCTCACGAGGAGGTCGTCAAGGTCCACGACAAGCCGTTCGGCTTTCTCGGGGTCCTCTGCATTGGCCCTCTGGACTATGCAGACGTTTCCTGCCTCGGGGGCGAGGCCGCCTGCCATGGAGAGCATGTCAAGAAGGTATCTCTGCCCCTGGATGTAGTACACCATCGGCTCCTTCACGGCCCCGAGGACCGCTATCTGCTGGCTCCTGTATTCTTTGACAAAAACGCTCACCATCGGCTCTTCAAGGAACTTGTCATAACTCTTGCCTATCTTTTTTTCGAGCTGGGCCACCGTGATGCCTTCCGCCTTGATCGGCTCTATAAGGGGGAGCTTTATCATCCCCTGGGCGCTCACACGCACTTCGTGTTTAAGCTCTTCGACCTGGAAGATGTTTATATCGAGCAGGTCTTCGGGCCCGATCAAATAATCGCTTGCGGATATGTTCTTCCTCTGGGCCGTGCCGGTCCGGGTGAGGGCGCTGTTAAACTTGTCCGTTTTGCTCCGGGAGAGGTTTTCCTGCTCAATGTTTTCCTGCTCTGCGACCCTCTGGGCCAGTAGCTCCTCGGTCTTTGGCCCGCTCGAAACGCAAGAGGCCAGGAGCAGGACCAGAAAGAGAATGAGCAGAAAAGAAGACTCGAAGAGCTCGTTTCTTTGCTCTTTTTTTGCGAATTCCCATATCCGTGGGATAATCTTTATGGACTGCATAACTTTCTCCTCTGTTCCGATGGGCCAAGTTGCAGGTATCTCTAAGGCAATTTCGAGCAAAACGCATGCCCGGAACGTAACCCCCCCTGTAAAGCGGAATGAAGGAAATCCCGGCTATGGCAAAAAGCCTTTAAAATTCGAATGAATGGGCCGATAACGGGTCGCGTCCTGCATGGCGTTTCTCTCTTAAAGACTTGAGGCTTTTACCTTTAAAAGGGTTTCCCTTGTATCTTTTGGACACAGGTATCTCTTTTGCCCGGCGCACCTGTGTCCCGGAGATACATCCGGAAAAACCGCTTTTGATCCGGCAGTTGCCATCCTCGAGGAGTATCTGTGATAATAATTTTATGTCCCTGAAACCGCTTAAAAAATATTACCTGCGCACCTTTGGGTGCCAGATGAACTTCCATGATTCGGAAAAAATAGCCGGGCTCCTCTCCGAAAAGGGCTATGTCGAGGCCCCGGACCACGGGGAGGCCGATCTCGTTATTTTCAATACGTGCAGCATAAGGGAGAAGGCCGAGCAGAAATTCCTCAGCGAACTGGGCAGGCTTAAATTTCTAAAAAGAAAACGGCCTCATTTAAAAATAATGGTTTCGGGCTGCATCGCCCAGCAGATGGGGGAAGAGCTTCTTAAAAGGGCCCCTTTTGTGGATTATCTCCTTGGCCCCCAGAACCTGGGCGAAGTGCGGAATATACTCGAGGGGGAAAAGGGCGGGGGAGAAAAGGGGAGGGGCCTGTTCCTTGAGAATAACCCCGCCCTTGCCGAAACCGACCTTCCGGCCCTTAGAAAGGAGAAGCCCAAGGCCTGGGTCTCCATAATGTTCGGATGCGATAATTTTTGCAGCTACTGTATCGTCCCGTACACGAGGGGACGGGAGGTTAGCCGTCCCTCGGCAAATATAATAGAGGAGATAAAAGGCCTTGCCCGCGAGGGCTTCAAGGAAGTGACACTCCTCGGGCAAAACGTGAACTCTTACAGGAGCGACACGGATTTCCCGGGCCTGTTAAGGAGAATCCACGAGATTCAAGCCCTGGAGCGTGTCCGTTTTGTGACCTCCCATCCGCGCGACCTCTCGGATGAGCTTATAGAGGTAATGGCCGAATATGCGAAGGATAAAATCTGCGAACATATCCATTTGCCCATCCAGTCCGGCTCAGGCAGCATTTTGGAGGCCATGAAACGCGGGTATGTTTTTTCCTCGTATAAGGAAAAAATTAATAAGATCCGGGAAAAAATACCCCAAATCTCGATAACGACGGACATTATAGCCGGTTTTCCCGGGGAAAGGGATGAAGACCACAGGGCCACTTTAGGAGCCCTTCAAGAAGTACAGTATGACGGCATTTTTGCCTTCATGTACTCGCCGAGGCCGGGGACGCCGGCGTCAGAATTGGAAGAGCAGGTCCCGCTGGAAATCAAGCGGGCCCGCCTAAGCGAGGTCCTTGCCCTTCAGGATATGATTACCTCGGCTAAAAACAAGGCCCTCAAAGGCACGATTCAGGAAGTGCTGGTAGAGGGAGTCAGCCAACGCTCACCGGACCAGCTTACCGGAAGGACGAGGACAAATAAGGTCGTGAATTTCAGGGGCCCGCTCTCCCTCATTGGCGAGCTTGTAAACATAAGAATAGTCGATCCCGGAAGACATTCCCTCGGAGGGGAGCTTCTTTAATCCAGTAAGATGAAAGTCGCCCTTCTTTCACTCGGCTGCAAGGTCAACCAATCGGAATTTATGGAGATAGAGTCCCTCCTGCGTGATAGGGGGGCCGAGATCGTCTCTCTGGACGAGAGGCCCGATTTCTGCCTCATTAATACCTGCTCCGTTACGGCAAAAAGCGACTACCAGTCCCGCCAGCTCATAAGGAGGGCCGCCCAAGCCGGGGCAAAGGTAATAGTGACCGGCTGCTACTCGGAGCTCAATCCGGAACCCGTCCGCAAGATGAAAGGCGTATTTCAGTTAATAGAAAACAGCAAAAAAGAATCCATAATCAATATGTTAGGTGATAATACTTCAAGTCTTTTAGTAAATCCTTGGGGGAACTCTTTTAAAAGAAGCAGGTTTCTGGTTAAAATCCAGGACGGGTGCAATTATTCCTGCTCGTATTGCCTGATCCCGGCCGCCAGAGGCCGCGCAAGGAGCATTGCCCCCCAGGAGGTCATAAGCCGGGTGAAGGAGGCCGTCTCAAGGGGCTATATGGAGGCCGTCCTCACAGGCATTCACATAGGGCTCTACGGCGTGGACCTCGTGCCAAAGATGTCCATAACCGACCTTATAGCCGAAATACTTGAAAAAACAGCTATTTACAGGTTGAGGATAAGCTCTCTCGAGGTAAATGAGCTGGATGAAAGGCTCCTGGACCTGATGAAGGCCGGGCGGCTTTGCCCCCATCTTCATATACCCCTCCAGAGCGGGGACGACCGGATCCTGGCGCTCATGAAAAGACCATATAAGGTGAAAGAATTCAAGGAGAAGGTCCTTTTCTTCAGCGATCAGGTTCCATGCCTGGGGTTGGGAACGGACGTGATCCCCGGCTTTCCGGGGGAGGGAGAGGAGGAATTCGAAAATACTGCGGCCCTTTTAAGCGAGTTGCCTTTAACTTATATGCATATCTTTCCCTATTCGGAAAGGCCCGGGACCAGGGCAAGTCTTATGCCGGATAAGGTGCCCCCCCAGGTAAGGAAGGCTCGCGCGGCATATTTAAGAAAGCTATCGGAAGAAAAAAAGAGTGCTTTTCTCATGGGCCTCCAGGGCCGGGAAGAAGACCTCCTCATAGAGGAAATAAGGCCCGAAGGGGCTCTCGGCACCACGGGCAATTTCGTGAAAGCACTGGCGCGGGTTCCAGAGATTGTATCCAAAGGAAACATTATCAGGATAAGGTTTGAGGGGCATGAGAGCGGGATAACCCTCGCAAAGCCTCTAAATTGATTCAAAGTTCGTGATTTAAAATACAAAACCCGCTGCACAATTCCTGACCATACCTGTAGAAATATAGCTCTGGCAAGGGGAAGGTAATCAGCCCTATATGCTTAATAACAAATTACCAACAGCGCTTGTTAATACGGAATGTCTGATAAGTATTATTATGTTAAATTTTTAATGATGTGGCGGATTTTAATAGATATGGCATACGCGGCAGGTCTTCTTTTCGTTCTCCCGGCTCCAGCGCACCTTCTCGTTCTTATAGGGGTCGTGGCATGACAGGCAGGTGATCTTGCCGTCCTTAAGGACTACTTCCCTGTCCTCTTCTTTTATCTGCTTATATTTCTGGTTCTTGGGGATATATACAATATCGACCGGATGCATATCGGGGCCGCTCGCCTGTTTTGCTTTTATGCCGTCATGGCACATCTTGCAGTCATTCACATGGACCTCGATGTCCTTTTTATTTCCCAAATGGGCCACTTTGACAAGGCATGCCATCCCCTGAGAGCAATCATGGCACGACCTGCAGATATGCTCCGAGCTCTGCCTCAAAATACAGTTCCCGCTCCGGCAGTCGTGGCATGTAAGGCATATGAGCTTCCCCTGCCCGTCCAGAGGCCAGCCGGGCGGGGATTCGAGAGGCCCCCTGTACCCTTTCCCCTCAATGTGCTTGGGCCTGACCACATCGTGCCTGTGCGACGGGAAAGCCATCTTATGGCAGGACAGGCAGTCGTCTTTACCTTTATAAACCGAATGGTCCACGGCAAAGACGGGAACAGCAATTAAAAATAGGAAAATGAACAGCGCCCGCATGAAGTAGCCTCCCTGATAAAATTTTTTCACCGAGCCTATGCTCTGTCAAGAAGGAGGAGACTATATTATTTATTTAAAAGGCCGATATGTACTCGGAATGATTAAGCAGTTCTTTTAAAAACTGAGGAAATCTTTTGATTTTCTTGGATTTTTAAGCAAAATCGGGCTATTGTTCCCTCCTGGCCTTATGATATACTATTGCATTGGATTTTAAATCGTTCCCTATTTTTTTCCTGAAGAGGGAAATCTTGTTCAAAGGCACGACGATTTTATGTGTAAGGAAAGGAGACCAGGTGGCCATCGGGTGCGACGGCCAGGTCACAATGGGCAATACCGTCCTCAAGCACAATGCCAAGAAGATAAGGAAATTATATGAGGGGCGGATCCTTGCCGGTTTTGCGGGGGCCACGGCGGACGCCTTCACCCTCTTTGAGCGGTTCGAGGAGAAGGTGCAGGCCCACAGGGGAAATATCACCCGGGCCGCTGTCGAGCTTGCCAAGGACTGGCGGACGGATAGAGTCCTCCGGCGCCTGGAGGCCCTACTCCTCGTCTCGGATACCATGCACACGCTCATTCTTTCCGGGACGGGCGATGTGATAGAGCCCGAGACCGGGATCGCGGCAATAGGCTCCGGGGGCCCGTATGCGAAGGCCGCCGCGGAGGCACTCTTTGAAAACACCGGGCTTTCGGCACACGAGATTGTTGAAAAGAGCATGAAGATAGCCTCTTCCATCTGCATATATACAAATGACCATCTGATCATTGAAGAACTGCCCTGAGGAGCAAAATGGATAACCTCACGCCAAGAAAAGTCGTCGAAGAACTCGGCAAATATATAGTCGGCCAGGAAAAGGCCAAACGCGCCGTGGCCATCGCCCTCCGGAACAGGTGGAGGAGACAGCGCCTATCTCCCGACTTAAAGGACGAGGTCCTCCCCAAAAATATAATCATGATAGGCCCCACAGGGGTGGGAAAGACCGAGATAGCCCGTAGGCTCGCCCGGCTCGTGAGCGCCCCGTTCATAAAGGTTGAGGCCTCCAAGTTTACCGAGGTGGGCTATGTGGGGCGCGATGTGGAATCCATGGTGAGGGACCTGGTCGAAAATTCCCTGAATATGGTCAAGTCCGAGCACCTGGAAAAAGTCCGGGCGCGCGCGGCCCAGCTTGCCGAGGAGCGCCTCCTCGACCTCCTTCTGCCCTCCCGTCCCCGCGGGATCACTGTGAGCGAAGAGGAACGCGAAAAACAGAAGGACACCAAAGAGAAGCTCAGGGCGCATCTGCGCGAAGGGAAACTGGACGAGCGCTATGTGGAAATAGAGGTGAAAGAAAGGGTGATGCCCTTCGGGGTCATCTCCAATATCGGCATGGAGGAGATAGAGACCAATTTGAAAGACATGCTCGGTTCCTTCCTCCCCGAGAAGATGAAGAGGAGAAAGGTCAAGGTCTCCGAGGCGGTTCAGGTCTTGAAGGAGGAGGAAGCCAATAAGCTCGTGGACATGGACAAAATCGCCCGCGAGGCCGTGGAGCGCACCGAGCAGTCCGGCATAATCTTCATAGACGAGATAGACAAGATCGCCTCCAAAGGCGCGGGTTACGGCCCCGACGTCTCCCGCGAGGGCGTACAGAGGGATTTATTGCCGGTCGTGGAGGGCTCTACCGTAAACACGAAGCACGGCACGGTCCGGACCGACCATATCCTTTTCATCGCGGCAGGCGCCTTCCATATGGCAAAACCCTCTGACCTGATACCGGAACTTCAGGGCAGGTTCCCTATCAGGGTGGAGCTTGACCACCTAGAAAAGAAAGACTTCATACGCATCTTGAAAGAGCCCGATAACGCCCTTCTCAAGCAATATACGGCCCTCCTCGCCACGGAAAGCGTGAATATTGACTTCACCGAGGACGGGATAGACGAAATAGCCGATATCGCGGCCCACGTGAACGAGAAGACCGAAAATATCGGGGCAAGGAGGCTCCACACGGTCCTCGAAAAACTCTTGGAAGACATATCCTTCGATGCCCCCGAGCGCCGGAACGGCTCCCACCGCATAGACCGCGAATACGTGCGGGAAAAACTCGGCAGCATCGTCAAAGACGAGGACCTGAGCAGGTATATTTTATAATCCCGCCCTCCCCGATATCGATCCCAAGCGCCTTTCGCGGCTCCCCTATGCTTATGTACAGGACGTCAGCCTCTTCGTCATAATCCCAATTCAGGTTTTCTTTTTTATCCAGAATTTTTATTTCTTCAAATTTTGCCAAAAATTAATGGCATAACCTTTCCAATATTTACTTATTCGGTCATATGGCTCTGTTTTTCCATTTATTGCCAGATTAATCTTATTCAAGAGTGGTAAGGTTCTCTCAAGTAACTCTGTTGCATGCTCGTAATTAGCAATCTGGTTTCTGTTAAAATTAATTGCGGTATGGGCAAACATCTTATTTCTCGCCGTCTTAAGCCCCCCTATAAGATGAGAACTTTTTAATTTTTTAAATTCATCTGAGGCCGCTTTGATTTCTCCTTTTGTCTCTCTGTTCGTATCTTTTTCGAAATTCATAATAAAATTATCTGATAAATATTCAAATAATTTTTCGAAGCAAATTGTATCAGGTTTGTCGTTGTCGTACATTCTCATAAGTGACATTACAAGCTCAAAATAAAGGGCTCCTAAACACACCCCATAACACCTGACCTTATTAGTTCCTTTTATTGATTTTCGGATTGAGGGATCATATGCAGGAAATGTAAATGTTTCTTTAAGTTCAATAGCATGTCGAGCATTTGCATCCAGCCAAACAAGACATTGCTTAATATCTGTGAGAGTTTTCTGATATTTTTGTGAAATCTGCCGATTCATTCCCATTTCGCACTCGTAAACCCTTTTAGAGAAACAGCAAGAATATAGATCAATAAAGGAAGGGCCAGGGCTAAGGGGAAACTGAGAACCCATTGTATGACTCTCGCAACTCCTACCCAATCGCTTGGATTGTAAACAGAATAAAGGTTCAGACCTAAATATTCGAGTGCTATGGCGAATGGAAGCTTGGGCCAATAACCGTTACGTAACCAAGTGTAAGTTTGCCATCCGAAAATAATAAATCCTACTAAAGGGCCTAAAATGAGAAAAAATACAAAAAGAAGCTTGCCAGCAATTTTATCCCAAATGTCTTCGACCATAGATTCCTCTTTTCGGTAAAACTCACCCAACGGAAATTGCCGTTGTAATTTACCCTTTAAAAGAATACTTTTCAAGTGGGCGTCAATACCGTGGGCGTCAATACCGCTTCCCGAAATCCTGTCTCGTCAGGAACCTGAGGACCGTGACGGTGTTGCTCTTCCATTCAAATACTGCCCTGTAATCCCCTATCCGCAGGCGATAAAGCTGTTTGTAACCCTTTAGCTTTTTAATATGTTTG
>Ga0214473_10000134_pt1 | contig 108017 bp, 82 predicted proteins | sample RVTome_7_FD_203509 | JGI IMG/M metagenome (GOLD analysis project Ga0214473, IMG submission 203509) | Soil microbial communities from uranium-contaminated site in the Upper Colorado River Basin, Wyoming, United States - RVT98D197 | ecosystem: Environmental > Terrestrial > Soil > Contaminated >... | reverse complement strand
CTGAGGCTTGAGCTGACCAACCATTTAAATCCCCTTGTTGTGGTTTAACTTTATGTACCACAACAAGTTAATAAACTTTATCGAATTTTGCGAGAAAAATTATACAGCGATTAAATCAAAGGTTTCAGAGTGTTATCTTTATCGTAGGGGCGGACCCATGTGTCTTTACCAAACACCCATGTGTCCGCCCACCGCTGGCAGATCCGGGCGCACACGCGGGTGCGCCCCTACATGAGATACTTTTTTAGCAATGCTCGAATTACGAGTACAATATTGAGATCCTGCAAGTATTTTACGGCAACTCGCCCGCTGGAATCAGAAAAAACGTCACCGTAATTGAGAATTAAAGCGCTTAGGATTATTCCAGCTTCAGCCCGAACACTTTGACCGGGTTTTCCCGCAGGATCTTTTTCGCGTACTCCACCGCTTCCTCCTCGCTCCAGTAGCCGGCTATCACCTTGTCCGCCAGCACCTGGCTCACCGTCCGGCGGCAGAGCCTGGAGTGGCCGTAGCTGCCCTCGACTATCACGTAGTCGCCGCCGAAGGCGAGAACCTTGTCTGAGGGCAGGGTCTCGATCGCCTGGTCCAGGAAGTCAGAGGCGAACCTGGGCGAGATGATGTAGATCCAGCACATGTCCACGGTCACGTTGGGCAGGTTCTTGGCCATGGCGATCAATTCCCCGCCGTAGGGATACCCGCAGTGCATCAGCACAAAGCGGGTGTCCTTGTGCCGGATGATGAAAGGCGCCAGGAGGGCCGGGTCGGCCTGGGCGATAGGCCGCCAGGTGTCATAGAAGAAGCCGGTGTGAATCTGGAACGGCAGGTCGTGGCTGGCGCAGAGATCGGCGATCCGGCCGAACATGTAGTCCTGCAGCGGTTTTTTCTGTTCCCAGGGCAGATCGTTTACAGTCTGGGGATTTTCGCGCAGGCGGTCGAAAACTTTTTCGGCTTCCTCCCGGCTCACCTCGGAGAATTCGAGCGCTCTATCGTAGGCCACTCCGCTCTTGATCCCCACGAAGCCCATCTCCACCAGCTTATCGAACGCCACTTCCAGGGCCCGCTCCCAGTCGGCGAAAGACCCGATCTTCACGCCCCAGTTTTTCTCCACGACGGCGAAGCTGTCCCAGAAGAGGAGGAAATCATCCAGGCGCAGCACGGCGCGGAAGATTTCGGGGTCAAGTTCCCGGCCGCGCAGGCCCACGTCGCAGACCGCCATGTCGATCCCGGCTTTCTCTTTGAGCACGGTCCGGTACCAGCCGGGCTGGTTGGCTTCCTGGATCCGCCGCGACAGCTCCTCATAGGTGTCCTCATCGACGTCCCGGACCCCGTAGAGGTCGCGGAAAGCCTCCACCAGCACCCGGTGGTAGGTGGTGTTGCGCGTATTTTCCCAGAAGGGGGCCATCAGCTGCCACTTCCGGGCCGGGGCGGCGCTCGTGTCCTCGAAGAGGCTCTCCGACAACTGCCGGTCCAGACCGTCGGCCCACATGTCACTGACCGCATAGTGCAGGGAGGTGAACAGGCTCAGCACTTGCTCCGTGCGAAGCTTCTCCGGGGACAGGTGCTCGTGCGTATCCACGATCCTGATCTCATCGACTGCCGCGGAGATCCTCCGGCGGATGGCATCCTCGGAGTTGCCGCAGGATAAAAACAGGAGAAAGAGAAACAGGGCGGGAGAGACAGGAATTCGCAGGCTCATGGCGCACCTCCGCAAACGGCGGCAGAATTAAGAGATAGTATAGTTCGGGAAGGCCGGGAGCTGGAGACACGCCGGGCGTGTCCGTGCGTCCCGAAATTAGGCGACGATTCGACTAAGTAATGGAAAAGGGCCGTCTTTGGCGGGCCGGCCCCGGTCACTTCAGAGGTCCAGGTGGGACGGCTCGCTGTGGTACTTGCGGGTCAATTTACCCGCCGCCGGCCGGTCGATTATCACGGTCACGTCCGGGTGAAGCTGGAGGGCGGTGGCCGGCACGCTCACTCCGATCGGCCCCTCGAGGGTCCAGGCAACGGCCTCGGCCTTGTTTTCGCCGTTGGCCGCCAGGACGATCTTGCGGGCTTCGAGAATGGTGCCGATACCCATGGTCACGCAGTATTTCGGCACTTGGTCTAATTGCTCAAAGAAGCGGGCATTGTCCCGGCGGGTCTGTTCGGTCAGGGTTTTGATCCGGGTACGGCTGCCCAGGGAGCTGCCCGGCTCGTTGAAAGCGATGTGGCCATTGGTGCCGATCCCCAATATCTGCAGGTCGACCCCGCCGTGGTCGTCGATCTCCATCTCGTACTCATCGCAGGCGTCCTTGAGGTCCTTGGCGTTGCCGTCCGGGATGTGCACGTTGGCCGGCACGATGTTGATGTGCTTGAAGAGGTTCTCCCACATGAAGTAGTGGTAGCTCTGGTCGTTGTCTTCCGGCAGGCCGACGTATTCGTCGAGATTGAAAGTGACTATCTGCGAGAAATCCAGGTTTCCCTGCCGGTGCATCCTGATCAGTTCCCGGTAACAGCCCAGGGGGGTGCTGCCGGTGGCGAGACCCAGGACTGCGCGCGGTTTGTGCCGAACCAAATCGGCAACCAGCTCCGCGGCCAGCCTGCTGACTTGTTCATAGGTCTCCTTGATCACTACTTCCATCAGGCCCTCCCCACTTATGGTAGCGCTTGCTCGGATTATTCGACAGCAGCTGGAAATTTCCAATATAATCAGAGGACGGACTGTGGGGAAGGAAAACGTCCGCGCACCGGTTAGTGGGACAGCTTGCGGTATAGGGTGGAGGGGTCGATGCCGAGGATCCGGGCGGCTTCTTTCTTGCTCCCGCCCACCTTTTCCATCACCCAGTTGATGTAGGCGGTTTCCACGGTTTCGAGGGTGGGAGTGGCCTTGGGCCGGTCGCTGACGAACGGCTCGACCACCGGGTTGCGGATCTTGGCCGGCAGCTCCTCCTCGCCGATCTTGCTCTCCGGCCCGATCACACACAGGTGCTCGATCACGTTTTCCAGCTCCCGCACGTTGCCGGGCCAGGCATAGGCCTCAAGCTTCTCCAGAGCCCCCGGGGTGAATTTCCGGCGGTGGTCGGCTTCCAGGCCGTTGGAGCCGAGGAAATAGTCGATCAGCACCGGGATGTCCTCCCGCCGCTCGCGCAAGGGGGGGACCACGATCGGAATCACGTTGAGCCGGTAAAAGAGGTCGCGCCTGAAACGGCCCGCCTCGGTTTCTTCTTCCAGGTTGCGGTTAGAGGCGGCGATGACCCGCACGTCCACGCCGACCGGCTCGGTGGACCCCACGGGAGTGATTTCATGCTCCTGCAGCACCCGGAGCAGCTTGACCTGGAAGGAGAGCGAAGTGTCGCCGATCTCATCCAGGAAGATCGTCCCGCCCGAGGCCACCTTGAAAAGGCCGTCCTTGTTGGAAATCGCCCCGGTGAAAGAGCCCTTGACGTGGCCGAACATCTCGCTTTCGAGCAGGGTCTCGGTCAGGGCCCCGCAGTTGACCGGGACGAACGGCCGGTCACAGCGGGCGCTGAAGTGGTAGATGCGGCGAGCGACCAGCTCCTTGCCCGTGCCGCTTTCGCCCTGAATGAGGATGGTGCTGTCGGTGCGGGCGGCCTTTTCGGCCAGCTCGAGCGCCTTGAGGAACCGTTCCGACTTGCCGATTAGCTCGTCTGGCTGACCGGCCGAGCTGATTTCGCGCCGTCTGGCGGAATAGCTCCGGCCGGCGCGGCCGACTTCGAGCGCCTCGCGGCAGATTTCCATCAGTTTCCGGTTCTGGAAGGGCTTTTCGAGAAAGTAGTAAGCCCCCTCGTTGCAGGCGGTGATCGCGCTTCGCTTGTCCGCCTGGGCGGTGATCAGCACCACGGGTAGGTAAGGGTCGATCTTCTTGACCGAACGCAACACTTCGATGCCGTCCATGTCCGGCATCCGGATATCGGTGATCACCAGGTCCGGCAGGTTATCCGCCTCCAGCAGCGTGATTCCCTCCCTGCCTCCTCCGGCGGTCAGCACCGTAAAGCCCTCGGAGGAAAAGAGCATCTCCAGGGTGGTCAGCAGGGATTGTTCGTCGTCTATGATCAGGACTCTGCTCATCAGCTTGCGGCTCCGGTTTTCTGCTTGTCCTTGCCGGTGGTTTCCCGTGGCGGAGAATCGCTGCCGCTACGCTCCTCTTGCGGCCGGCCGGCGGCGGCCCCGGGCAGGGAAAGGATGAATACCGCCCCTTCGCCGCCGAACGGATCATCGGCGTAAATCATGCCGCCCATGGAGGAGACGAGCCGGTGGACCACGGCCAGGCCCAGGCCGAATCCACCTTTGCGCGTCGAAAAGAACGGCTCGAAGATTTTCTCCCGTATCTGCCGGTCGATTCCCGGCCCGTCATCGACGACCTGCAGCCAGTAGAAGGCCTGGCGGTCTTCACCGTCGTGCCTGTTTCCACGCCTGTCGGCGCTGCCCACGCTGATCCGGGAAACCCGCCGGCCGTCCGGCCCATCGACCTGCGCGGCGTTAATCATCAGGTTGAAGAAGACCTGGCTCAGCGATCCGCGAGGGGCCAGAACCTTTTTCCGGGCGGTATCGGGGTCGATCTTCACCTCGATTTCCTCCCGCCATTCCGGGTGGTATCGCACCGCTTCCGTGACCTCTTCCAGCAGCGCGCCCAGCTCGATACTCTGCGCCGGGTCGGCATTGTCCGAGGAGAACAGGAGGAACTGGCGCAACAGTTCGGCAAGCCGGTCGCTTTCCTTGAGCACGCAGCCCATGAGCTTTTGCGCGCCGGCATCGCGGCCGGCGGCCACCTTGTCCCCCAGCTGTTCGACCGCGCTGCGGATCGAGGCTAGGGGGTTTTTTATCTCGTGGGCCAGCGAAGCGCTCAATTCGGCCACCGCGGCCAGTTTCGAGCTTCTCAGCTCCAGCTCCCTGGCCCTGGCCTCCAGAGTCACGTCCTCGAAGATCACGTTCACCCCCCGCAGGCTGCCGTCATGGCCGAGCATCACTGAGGAGCTGACCGCCAGAGGCACAATTTCCCCCTTGCACGACATTTTCACAGTCCGGTGGTTGACCACCACCTGGGAGCTGACCGCCATCTCGATTATCCGGGCTATGTCCGGACAGCAATCGCGGAACAGCGAGTCCGCTTTCCGTTCGAGGACGTGGCGGGATTTCATGCCGAGGATTTTTTCGGCGGCGGCATTGATCAGGACCACTTCGCCGCCGGGATTACAGATCACCAGGCCGCTGGTGATGGTCTGCAGGATTTCGTTGGTGTCCAGCCGGTGCTGGCGCAACAGCCGCTGCGCGTCTTCCAGCTGGGAACCGGTGGCGCGCAGCTTGAGGCTGAGGTAGCTGGTGATCGAGGCGATACAGTAGAAGAGGAATACCTGGAGCAGCACGTTGACCCAGATCCAGCGGTCAGTCAGATAGACGATGTTGAACTGGAAGATGTCGGTGACAGTGAATCCCAGCCTCATCACCCTCAGACCCACCGGCAGGTAACAGATCGAGGCGATGGTGGCGGAAAAGAAGGCTCCCGGCCGGAAGCTGAGGATGCTGGCCACCGCGATACTCAGCACGTAGAGCGGGATGAAGTTGACGTTGATCGGCAGGGTGATCAGGTTGACCAGGCTGATCAGGCTGATGTCGAAAAAGTACTGGAAGAAGTAATGGAACTCAAACTGCCCGCTCCGCTTGACCGTCCGGTAAAAGAGGTAGGAAACCAGAACGGTTACCGCCGTGACTGAAACCGGCAGGACGGATTCGGCCGAAGTGAGTTCTCCCCGCAGGCTGAAATACCAGACCACCGCCATCGTGGTCGAAACCACGATCACCCGCAGGATCATCCACCATTTGATCAACAGCCGCGAGGTGAGCCCGGGCAGGTTCCAGCCGACCTTTCTCAGGTCCGGGAAACGGAGCATAATGCAAACCTCGGCACCTCCACCCTCCGAAATACCGGGCCGCGGGGCCGGCCGAGGGCGGATCAGTGCATTTTGGTAATCAGATCAAAAATCGGCAGGTACATCGAAACCACCATGCCGCCGACGATGATGCCGAGGAAGACGATCATAACCGGTTCGAGGGCGGCAGTGAGCGATTCGACGGCGGTGTCCACCTCTTCCTCGTAGAAATCGGCGATCTTGATCAGCATCGCGTCCAGCCCGCCGGTCTGCTCGCCCACGTTGATCATCTGGATCACCATCGGCGGGAAGACTTCGGCCTCCTTGAGCGGCTTGGTGATGGTTTCGCCCCCGGCAATCGAGGCCCGGCTGCCCATTATGGCATCGTGCACCACGCGGTTGCCGCTGGTGCGGGCGGTAACTTCCAGGCCTTGGAGAATGGAGACGCCGCTGGAAATCAGCGTGCCGAGCGTACGGGTGAAACGGGCCACCGCGCTCTTGCGGATCAGGTCTCCCAGCACCGGCACTTTGAGCAGGAAGGCATCGATGTTGTATTCGCCTTTGTCGGTCTTGCCGTAACGCTTGAGCGCGAATATCCCGCCCACGATCGCTGCGGCTATCAGCCACCAGTAGCCGATCAGAAAACCGCTCAGGTTCACCACGATCTTCGTGGGCAGGGGCAGCTCCATTTTCATATCCGCGAACATCTTGGCGAAAATCGGGATGACGAAAATGAGCAGGACGGTCACGCAGCCGATCGCGGCGGTGAAGACCACCGCCGGGTAAATCATAGCGCCCTTGATCTTGCGCACGATAGCGTCGTTCTTTTCCAGGTACTCGCTCAGCCGCAGCATGATCTGGTCGAGGATACCGCCGGCCTCGCCCGCATCCACCATCGAGACGAACAGGTTGGTGAACAGCTTGGGAAATTTCCTCAGGCTTTCCGCCAGCGTGTTGCCCCCCTCCACGTCCACCCGCACCGAGTTGATGACGTCCTTGAACTTCGGGTTTTCGGTCTGCTGGCCGAGGATGGAGAGGCACTGGACGAGCGGCAGGCCGCTGTTGATCATGGTGGCAAACTGGCGGGTGAACAGCACGATGTCGCGGACCTTGATCCGGCCGCCCAGGCCGAGCTTGAGCTCCTTGGGCTTCTCGTCCACGCTCACCACTATCAGCCGCTTGCGGCGCAAGTAGCCGATCACTTCCTGGGGAGTAGCCGCGGTCAGCTCGCCGTCGTGCATTTCACCCTTGACCGTCCTGGCTTTCCAGTTGAACACAGCCATGACACATCCTCCCGGTTCAGATACTCAGTTTGACGCCCGAGTCCAGTCCGGCCTGCCCCTCGCCGTCTTTGCCCTCAGCGAGGTTTTCCATCTTGATTTTCAGGCGCAGGTCATTGGCGCTGTCGGCGTTGATCAGGGCCTCCTCCAGACTGACCCGGCCCTGTTTGTAGAGGATGAGGAGGGCCTGGTCGAAGGTCTGCATTTTTTCCTGGGTACCTTTCTCCATGGATTCCTTGATCAGCCCGATCTCGCCCTTGAGAATCAGGTCCTTGATGCGGGGGGTGTCGAGCATGACTTCCACGGCCGCGACCCGGTGGCCTTCGGCCGTCTTGATCAGGCGCTGGCTGACGATGGACCGCAGGTTCAGCGATAGCTGCATGTAAATCTGCGGATGGCGCTCCTCCGGGAAAAAATTCATCACGCGCTCGATCGCCTGGTTGGCGTTGTTGGCGTGCAAGGTGCCCAGGCAGAGGTGGCCGGTTTCAGCGAACTCGATGGCGTGCTCCATGGTTTCGGTGTCCCGGATTTCGCCGACCAGGATCACGTCCGGGGCTTGGCGCAGAGTGTTCTTGAGGGCGGCCTTGAAGCTGTGGGTGTCCATCCCCACCTCGCGCTGCGTGACCACGCTTTTTTTGTGCGGGTGGACGAACTCCACCGGGTCCTCGATGGTGATGATGTGGCCCGGGGAGTTGGAGTTGCGGTAGTCGATCATCGCCGCCAGGGAGGTGCTCTTGCCGCTGCCGGTGGCGCCCACCACCAGCACCAGCCCGCGCTTGGTCATGACAATGTCCTTGAGCACTTCGGGAAGCTTGAGCTGTTCGAGGGTGAGGATTTTGACCTTGATCTGGCGGATCACCATGCCCACCTGGCCGCGCTGCTTGAAAATGTTGACGCGGAAGCGGCCCAGCTCGTCATAGGCCAGGGCCAGGTTCATTTCGAAGGTTTCGAGGAATTCCTTGCGCTGTTTCTCGTTCATGATGGCGGCGGCCATTTTGGCGGTTTCTTCCCCGCTGAGCTTCGCCTCGCCCCAGGGCAGGGTCACGCCCTCGATGCGGAACATCGGCGGGCAGCCCTCGGTGATGTAGATGTCCGAGGCGTCTTTTTCGCACATGTAACGGAGATTATCCATTAACTCCATGAGAACTTCTCCCGGCTGGGCGGTGGTAAACAATAAAGGGGCAGCCCGTCGAATGCCGGAGTTGCCCCCTGTGGTCGGCTGCTCAGAGTCCCCGGGTGAACAGCTCCGGATCGCTGGCGAAAAGCTCCGCGTCCTCCTTTTTCACTAATCCCTTCATCACCAGGTCTTTGAGGTGCTGGTCAAGAGTCTGCATGCCCCACTTCTGTCCGGTCTGGAGGGCCGAGGGGAGCTGGGCGACCTTGCCTTCGCGGATCAGGTTGCGTACCGCCGGCGTACCGATCATGATTTCCAGGGCGGCCACCCGGCCCTTGCCCTCTTTCTTCTTCAACAGCACCTGGCTCACCACCGCCCGGCAGCTTTCGGCGAACATGGCCCGGATCTGCCCCTGCTCCTCGGCCGGGAACACGTCCACGATACGGTCGATGGTCTTGGGGGCGCTGGAGGTGTGCAGGGTGCCGAACACCAGGTGTCCGGTTTCGGCCGCGGTCAGGGCCAGCGAGATCGTCTCCAGGTCGCGCATTTCGCCCACCAGGATCACATCCGGGTCCTCACGCAGGGCGCCGCGCAGGGCATTGGCGAACGAATGCGTGTGCGGTCCCACCTCGCGCTGGCTCACCAGGCAGTTCTTGCTCTTGTGCACGAACTCGATCGGGTCCTCGATGGTGAGGATGTGCCCGTGGCGCTCCACGTTGATCAGGTCGATGATCGCAGCCAGGGTGGTACTCTTGCCGCTGCCCGTGGGTCCGGTCACCAGCACGATTCCCTTTTCCAGCTTGGCGAAGTTACGCATCTGCGGCGGCAGGCCGAGCTTGTCGAAGGAGATCACCTCCGAGGGAATGGTGCGGAAGACGGCTCCCTCGCCGCGGTGCTGGACGAAGACGTTGACCCGGAAACGGGCCACATCGCCCAACTCCATGGAGAAGTCGATGTCGTGCGTCTCTTCGAAGATCTTGCGCTGCCGGTCGTTAAGGATGTCGTAGATCATCGCGTGGACTTCTTTCTTGTCCAGCGCGGGAACCTTGACCGGCATCATTTCCCCGTGCACCCTGATCCGCGGAGGTTCCCCTGCGCTCAGATGCAGATCGGAAGCTCCCTGTTTGTGGGAGAAAAGCAGAAGTTCGGCAATGTCCATTAAGCGCTCCGCCGGTGTGGAATTAATGCGTTCTGGCCGCTTCCGAGGCCCTTAAGGCCAAGATGGCCGCGCAGGATTCGCACGGCCAGCATCTCGCTGCCAGCAGGCCTCGCAGAAGGTTCAGCGGATACACTCCGGGCGGCTGGCAAAATCAATTTGATTGTATTACGGGACGTAGGCTTTGTCAAGAGAACAGACTGCGGGGAAATCCCCCGGCACGAACCTCGAATCCGGCGCCCCGGCCTCCGGCCGGTTCCCGCCGGCCGGGAGAAAAATTGGACAATCCGGTCAAAACTGTTTGATTTGAAACCACAACTGTTTATATTAATCAAGTTATGGATGAATTCGGCAAATACTTATCCAACCGCTGCAGCATGCACCCGGACAGACCGGCGGAAGCCGCCTGCGCCGGCTGCGGCGAGTATTTCTGTTCGACCTGCCTGGACCCCAGCGGCAACTGCCCGGCCTGCAGCAACGCGGCGGAACGTTTCCTCGAGGGTTTCAGGACCGCACTGTCACGCTGGGAGGCCACGCTCAAAGACCCCTCCCTGGGAATCGTCCAGGAGGCGAAGAAAAAGAAGCGCTGGAGCCTGCCGCGGGTCCTCATGCTGGTGCTGATACTGTTGGCGGCGGGCTATACGGTCTTTTTCTGGTCGCACTACCACGTCATGCTGGGGGAGATGTTCATCGAACAGGGGAATCTGCCCAAGGCCGAGTTCCATCTGGAGAAGGCGCTGGCCGCCAACCCGGACGACCCGGACCTCCACTACGAGCTGGGCAACGTCTATTACCAGCAGGGCAAGCTCGACCAGTCGATCGAGGTTTTCAACCGTTGTATCCAGCTGGACAGCACTAATGCGCCGGCCATGAACAACCTGGCCTGGGTTTACGCCCAGCTTTCCATCCGGCTGGAGGAAGCGCTGACGCTGAGCCGGAAATCCCTGGAACTGGAGCCCGACAACCCGAACTATCTGGACACGGCCGCCGAAATTTATTACCAGAAGAAGGAATATTTCCGGGCGCTGACTTTCATGCGCCGGGCGGTGGAGCAGCAGCCGCCCAACCTCGAATACTACCAGAACCGTCTGGAAAAAATCAAAAAACTGGCATACAGTCAGAGCCGGCACATCGAGGTCTGACGCGACCCCGGGCCGGCCGGAAAAATCCGGAGGAGTGACTGATGAAAGAGAAGGTGGAGAAAGTAATCGAGACGATCCGCGGGTACCTTCAGGCTGATGGCGGAGACATCGAGCTGGTGAACATCACCGAGGACAACGTGGTCCAGGTGCACCTCAAGGGCGCCTGCAGCGGATGCCCCGGTGCGGCCATGACCCTCAAAATGGGCGTCGAGAGAGTACTCAAGCAGGCGGTGCCGGAAATCCGGGCGGTCGAGCAGGTCTGAGCGGCAAAATCCGGGACGGCGCACGGTCCGAGGTTTTTCACAACTTTCACTATCACCTGCCGGGCGGAGTAAGGCACGCGATGACAGTCAAATTCCACGAAGAAATGAATATGGCGGAAGTCGCCAGGTCCAGTCCCAGGGCGCGCAAGGTTATCGAAAAATATTTCGGCAAGGACTGTTTCTCCTGCCCGGGATTTCCAGTCGAGCCGCTGTTCATGGGTGCGCGCATGCACGCGGTGGACCTGGACCAGCTCCTCAGGGAGCTGAACGAGACTTCCTGAACCAACATTGGAGCAGGCTCCGGCTGGAGCGGACTGGACGGATGGAGCACACCGACGACAACCACGGCCCGACACAGGCCGCCTCCGGGGAGGATACGGCTCAGTCGAAAAAAGACCGCCGGCTGGGCGACGAATGGGCGGACTGGGACGGCACGCGGGGTGAGGGCGAAGGAGTTCTGGACGAAGACCGGCGGGTCTTCATCGGCTTCGCCTGCCTCAGCCTGCTGGGCCTGATCACGATCGGCGCCCTGTTTTTCTACATGATCTACCCCAGGCTCGAAGGCTGGCACCACTACCTGGCTCGGGGCGTCCTGGGATTGCTGGCCGCCGCCTGCGGCCTGGTACTGTTCTGGTTTATCACCATCTCCCTTCCCCTGGTCACCGGGATACGCCTGCCCTGGCGGATGGAGCCGGTCCAGAAGACCCTCAACCTGATCGTCCCGCTCACGATCAAACTGGGCGCCAAGTTCGGGATCAGCCGCGACCGGATGAGCAATTCCTTTATCAAGGTCAGCAACGCCCTGGTGCGCAGCGCCCGTCTGAACAAGGACAGCGGTCCGCTGATGATCCTGCTGCCGAGGTGCCTGACCGCCGAGACGCGCAGGAAGGTCCAGGCCCTGGCCGAACGTTACGGTTCGCTGGTCTACACCGTGCCCGGCGGGGAGCTCGCCCGCAAGCTGATCCGCGACCACCGGCCCAGCCGGATAATCGCCGTGGCCTGCGAGCGGGATCTGGTGAGTGGAATCCAGGACGTGGCGCCCGTGATCCCCACCTACGCCGTGCCGAACTGTCGTCCCGAGGGCCCCTGCAAGAACACGCTCGTCGACCTCGGCCGCATCGAGGAGGCCCTGATCCTCTTCTCCCCCTCCACGCGGGGCTGAACCGGAAGCCCGGCCGGCCCGTGCTGAGCCTCGCCCGTTCACTTTCTGCCATAAACCTGGAACCGACCGATTGGACTCGATCAGGATAAAAGGCGCGCGTCAGCATAACCTGAAGAACATCGACCTGGAGCTGCCCCGCCGCAGCCTGGTGGTGGTGAGCGGGGTGTCAGGCAGCGGCAAGAGCTCCCTGGTTTTCGACACCCTCTACCAGGAAAGCCGGCGCCGCTTCCTGGAGACTCTGCCCACCTACGTGCTCCAGCTCATGGAACGCATCCCCCGGCCGGAAGTGGACGAGATCCAGGGACTCAGCCCGGCGGTGGCGGTCGAACAGCATAATCCGGTCACTTCCGCGCGCAGCACGGTCGGCACCCTTACCGAAATCTACGACTACCTGCGGCTGCTTTTCGCGCGCGCCGGCACTACAATCTGCCCGGCGTGCAAAAAGGAGGTCAGGCCGGATACAACGGAGAGCGTGGTCGGCGAGCTGGTGGAGGGTTTCGCGGACCGGCAGGCGACGGTCAGTTTCGGGCTGCCTCATTCGCGAACCATCACCCCGCAGGCCCTGCGGGAAAACCTGCTGGCGCTGGGTTTCATCCGGGTCCTGGGTCCTGACGGCGGGATCGTGCGCCTGGACGACGAGGCTGACGTAGCCTGCCTCGATCCGGCCTCCGGAATCCGGGTGGTGGTGGACCGGCTGAAGACCGGTCGGGCGGAGCGGAGCCGTCTGGCCGAAAGCGTGGCCACGGCCTTTCACTACGGGGAAGGAGCGCTGGAGGTCATTCTCGACACGGGCGAAACCCTCGCCTACTCCCAGCGCTACCACTGCGCCCCCTGCGATCGCTACTTTCCCGAACCCGCTCCCAATTTCTTCTCTTTCAACAATCCGTATGGGGCTTGTCCGGTCTGCCGCGGTTTCGGTGACCTGCTCGACTACGACCTGGCCCTGGTGGTGCCGGACGAGCGCCGGTCTGTGGCCCAAGGCGCGCTCGACCCCTGGACCAAGCCGCGCTACGAGGGCAGGCGGGAAAGCCTGCGGGAATTCTGCCGGGGGCGGGGAATAGACACCGCCGAAGCCTGGCACAGCCTGCCGGAAGAACAGAAAAGGCTTCTGCTTTACGGCGACGGCTGGTTCGAGGGGGTGTTCCCATTCCTGCGGCGGCTGGAGTCAAAAAAGTACAAGCAGTATATCCGTTTTTTCCTGCGCGGCTATCAGAGCGAGCGGACCTGCCCGGGATGCGGCGGCAGCCGGCTGCGTCCCGAAACAGGCAACGTGCGGATCGGGGGCCGGACCATCCACGAGCTGGCCGAGGCGAGCGTCCAGTGGCTGGCCGGCTTCTTATCGACGCTGGCCGCCGAGGGCCGGGCGGTTCGGGCCGCAGTCGCCGGGGAGATAATCGAGGGGATCGCCTCCCGGCTGGATTTCATGCTGCAGGTGGGCCTGGGCTACCTCACGCTCAGCCGCCTCACCCGCACCCTTTCCGGCGGCGAATACCAGCGGATCATGCTCACCAGACTGCTGGGCAGCGGCCTTACCGACACGCTTTTCGTGCTGGATGAACCCACGGTTGGCCTGCATCAGCGGGACACGGCCCGTCTGGTCCGGGTGCTGGAGGGGCTGGTGCGCTCGGGCAACAGCCTGGTGGTGGTGGAGCACGACGCCGAGGTGATCCGGGCGGCGGACCATGTGGTGGAGCTGGGCCCGGGAAGCGGAGAAAACGGCGGTCAGGTGCTGTTCAGCGGCCCGGCCGAACGCTTCCTCAGCCAGGATACCGCCACCGCCCGCTCGCTCAGAGACGACCGGGACGGCGGCCCGGACGGCCGCAAGCGGCGCTCTCCGCGCCGGTTCCTCCAGGTCTCCGGGGCTCGCCTGCACAATCTGAAAGGCGAGACGGTCCGATTCGGGCTGGGGGCGTTCAACTGCCTGACCGGAGTGTCGGGCAGCGGCAAAAGCTCGCTGGCGGCCGGAGTGCTCGAACCCGCACTGAACGCCTTTTTCAAGTCCGGGGCCGGGTCGCCCGCTGAACTGGATGGAGTCGAGATCCAGGGCGCGGAGCTGCTGGAGGCGGTCGTGATGGTCGACCAGTCGCCGATCGGCCGGACGCCGCGCTCCAACCCGGTGACCTACATCAAGGCCTTCGACCACATCCGCAAGCTCTTTGCCGCCAGCAGCGGGGCCAAAAGGCTGGGCCTGGCGGCCGGGGACTTTTCGTTCAACACCGTTGGCGGCCGCTGCGAAAGGTGCAAGGGCGCCGGCTTCGAGCTGGTGGACATGCAGTTCATGGCCGATGTCCTGGTGCCCTGCGAAGAATGCGGGGGCAAGCGCTTCGCCAGGCGCACCCTGACCGTCGCCTGCCGCGGGATGACTATCGACCGGGTGCTTGAAATGACGGTCAACGAGGCGATCGCGTTCTTCGCCGACCAGGCGGCCCTGGGCAAGCAGCTTTGGGTGCTGCAGTCGGTGGGGCTGGGCTACCTGAGGCTGGGCCAGAGCGCCACGACACTCTCCGGCGGCGAAAGCCAGCGGCTCAAGATCGCCCGCCAGCTGATCGGAGGCGGCGCCGCACGCAGCCGCAAGGGCCGGCTGTTCATCTTGGATGAACCCACCACCGGCCTGCATGCGGTCGAGGTGGCCAGGCTCCTCCGGGTCCTGGACAAGCTGGTGGAATCCGGCCATACCGTGCTGGTGGTGGAACACCACCCGGCGGTGATCTGCCACGCCGACTGGATCGTCGACCTGGGACCGGAAGGGGGAGACGACGGCGGACGGATAGTGGTGCAGGGACCGCCGGAGGAAGTAGCCCGCTGCCGCCGGAGCCACACGGGCCGCCTGCTGGCCGGCCGGTTGAAAGTCTGAGGAGCCGCCGCCGAGGACATCACCTGTCATTTTCAGGGCGTGGCCGGCCGATAATAATCGGTTCTCTCGCCTGTTGCCCTTCAAAAAGCAGCTCCTTTTTCGATATTCGCACCAGATTTTGACAAATATTGCTTACTCGAGTCCAAAATTCTTGACATTGAAACTCTTAGAATTAATTATCACCCGGAATGAATATATACGCCCGGAGGTCGTCTGATATTGAAAGAAAGAGCGAGCGATTGCGCCTCCACTCAAAGCGAGTCAAGGAGCCGATGATGAAATCCGCCAACCTGTTGATACCGTTAATGATTATATCTTTGGCCGTTCCGCTGTGGGCCCAGAACGAGGACGTACCAAATGATTACGACGGCCTCCTGGTGCGCAACGACATCACCGCGACGATGCGCGGCGGCGACATCGAAATCACGGTGACGGCGATGGACGAGAGCATCATTTGCTACGCCACCAAGGAGATACGTGATCACCTGCGCCAGCTCAAGGATCAGTACCTCGCCGACAATTTCAATTACCAGCCGGGAGCCAAGAAAAATCCGATTCCATTTCTGGTGAATTTCCGCGCCCTGGCCCAGGAGGTACGCTACGAACCGCATGAAATGGTGATCTATAATTTCGGGCAGGAATTCAAGCCGATTGATATCGTACCGATCTCTCCCAATTTCAACGACCGGGTGGCATTCATCCGCAAGCCTCCGGTTTCAGCGATTTACCTGTTCGATAAGTCGGTCGACCTCAAGTCCCGGGAACTCTCCTTCGTTTATTTCAACTCCCTGACGTTCAGCAACTGGATCAAGGTGATCGAAAAGGTCAACGAAGCCAAGACTCAGTACGAAGTTTACCGGGCCAGGAACGCCGAAAAGAACTGAGCCGGGCGACGTGGTGAATGAATTGTCAGGCAACTTTTCCGCCCATCCGGAACCGCTGCTGAGAATGGATAAAGTGACCGTCAGGGCCGAATGGGACCTGCTGCTGGTTGCGGTCGAAAACACTGCATCTTTCGCCGCCGCCGTTGCCTGTTCTATTTCGACAGCCGGTACGATTGCCTTTTACGGCGGACTCGGCAGCGGCAAAACCACCTTCATCCAGGCCCTGGGCGCCGGTCTCGGCTGCCGGGGCCTGGTCACCAGCCCCACCTATTCGATCATCAACCGCTACGAGGGTGGCCGGCTCCCCCTGGTCCACGTCGACTGCTACCGCGTGAAAGGCGAAGAAGAGCTGTACGGAATCGGTCTGGAGGAGGTGTTGGCCGAACCGGCGGTAGTGTGCGTGGAATGGTCGGAAAAGGCGGAGAACCTGCTCCCGGTCGAAAGGCTGGAGGTCCGGCTGGCCAGCCGCGGCAGACAGGGCCGGCAGGCGCAGGTCAGGATTTACGGCGCTCTCTGGCCGCAACTGGAGAGCGAGGTTAACCTGTGGCGGGAAAGGAACGTTTAATCCGGTGATCAAGGGTCCGCTGCTCTGTATCGACACTTCCATCCCTCTCGGCTCGGTGGCGATAGTCGACCGGACCGGCCAGTTAGCCGGGCTTACGCGACCGGACCCGGCCGGTCAGGCGGAAAAGCTGTTTCCGACCATCCGCGACCTGCTCGACCAGGCCGGTCTTTCCTTTGCCGCTCTCGGGGGTGTGGCGGTGGCGAGCGGGCCCGGTTCGTTTACCGGGCTCAGAATAGCGGCCAGCACGGCTAAGACTCTGGCCTGGGCTGCGGGGAAACCTCTTTTCGCGGTCGGCTCTCTGCTGGCGCTGGCCTTCGGTGCCCGGCAGCTGGGCCTGCCTGTCTGCGCCGGTTTCGATGCCGGCCGAGAGGAACTGTACGCCGCCTGCTATCGCTGGCCGGAGGATTCGGCCGCGGAGGAGGAACTGCTGGCGCCGTGCGCGGTGGCAGCCGATGAACTGGCGGGCCGGCTCGAACGGATTGCCGCCGGCGGCCGGATAGTCTGCCTGGGCCAGGGCTGCCGCAAGTACGCCGGGCAATTCGAAAGAGCGCTCGGCCGGCTGCTCGAACCGGCCGCCCCGGACCTGGACAGTCCGGACGCCCAGCGCCTCGGCCGGCTCGTGTTCGATTCCCCGCGGCGTTTCAGGGTAGGAGACGTGACCGCTTTCGAGCCGGATTACATCCGGGTGGGACAGGCCGCCCTGCGACTGAAAAAATGAGCGAGAACGGCGTAAAACCCCTCAGCAAGCTCGACGTAAAACTCGTCCCGCTCAAAGCCGCCCACCTCGAAGAGGTGATGGCTATCGAGCGGGAGGTTTTTAGTGTCCCCTGGCGGATCGAGGACTTCGAAAAGCTTCTGGTTAACCGGGACGCGATTTGTTATGCCGCAGTGCACGATGGCCGGGTGATCGGCTACAGCTGCTGCTGGATGGTGATCGAAACCGCCGAGCTGGGCAACCTTGCCGTGACGGGCCGGTACCAGGGCCGCTCCGTGGGCCGGACCATGCTGGACGCCACCCTGGCCGTCTGCCGCAAGCGGGGGGTCGAGGCGCTCTTCCTGGAAGTGCGCTGCTCGAACGTCCGCGCCGTAGACCTCTACGAACGCTACGGCTTCACCCGGATCGGGCTTCGGCGCGGCTATTACTCGCAGCCGGTCGAAGATGCCCTGATCATGAAGCTCGACCTGAGGAAAGCCCGCTGACCACCGCCTGCCTGCCTGCTCTATTGACTTGAGCTTCCCGCCGGACTTAAATTTGTCATCCGTCAAACCGTTCCCCTGTCCGTGCGCGCTGCCCGGCCGCCGAGGCCGGGTACCCCCGGACAATCCAGGGAGGAGGAAATTTGTCCTGGTTCCGCAAAGAAAAGCGCGGGCCCAAAATCCAGCCGAAAAAAGTGATCCCCGACGACATCTGGATCAAGTGCGAGGGCTGCGGGGAGATCCTGTACAAGAAGGAGTTGGAGAAAAACCTGAGCGTGTGCCCGCGCTGTAGCTTCCACTACGGCATGACGCCCGACCAGTACATCGAGCTCCTGCTCGACCGGGGAAGCTTTATCGAGCACGACCGGCAGATCGCAAGTGTCGACCCGCTGAACTTCTTCGACCGGATGAAATACACCGAAAGGCTTAACAAAGCGGTCAAGACCAGCGGCCGCAACGAGGCCGTGATTACCGGCGAGGGCAGGATCGATAAGCTCGGCATCCAGTTCGGCGCTATGGATTTTTCCTTCATCGGCGGCAGCATGGGCAGCGTGGTGGGTGAAAAAATCGCGCGCGCCAGCCGGCGGGCGCTGGACCACCACCAGCCCCTGATGATAGTCTCCCGCAGCGGCGGGGCGCGGATGATGGAGGGGATCTTTTCGCTGATGCAGATGGCCAAGACCAGCTCTTACCTGGGCCGGATGCACGAAGAGGGCCTGCCCTACATCTCGATCCTGGCCAACCCCACCACGGGCGGAGTGACCGCCAGCTTTTCCATGCTGGGGGACGTGAACATCGCCGAGCCGGGAGCGCTGATCGGTTTCGCCGGTCCGCGGGTAATCAAGCAGACGATCCGCCAGGAGTTGCCCGATGGCTTCCAGCGGGCCGAATTCCTCCTCGAACACGGCATGCTCGACATGGTGGTCCAGCGCAGCGAGCTGCGCGACAGCGTAGCCCGTCTGCTCCATCACATGCTCGATTGAACTGCCCTGCCGGACATAACGCGCAGGGCCGACTCTATCACGCGAGCGCGGTCCCCGGCACCAGCAGCGGGCCGCGCTTTTTCGTAATATTCCTGGTTTAAGCCAGCCCCGGCAGTAATCGCCTGCGGGCGGGACGGACTGTGTCATGCTGATCGGGCTTACCGCAAAAAACGCCGCCGGCAAGGACCAGGTGGCCGGTCACCTGGTCGAGCGCCACGGGTTCCGCTGTTTCAGCCTGTCGGACATCCTGCGCCAGGAGCTGAGGAAGATGGGCCGGGAGATAACGCGCGAAAATCTCACTGAAACCGGCAACCGGCTCAGACGCGAACAGGGCCCCGGCGTACTGGCCCGGCTGGCCCTCGAGGCGCTCGCCGAAGTTGACCGGGCGGTGGTGGTCAGTATCCGTAATCCCGGGGAGGTTCAGGCCCTGCGCAGCCGGAAGGACTTCCTGCTGGTGGGAGTGGATGCACCGGTCCAGGTGCGATTCGAACGGGCCAGGCGGCGGGCCAGGACGGACGATGCCGCCACGCTCGAGGATTTCATCCGCCAGGAGGAGGCCGAGCTGGATGGCAGCGAAACCGAACAGCAGCTGGAGGCGGTCTTTCGCCTGAGCGACCGGATAATCGTCAACGACGGCAGCCTGGAAGAGCTTTACCGGAAGGTGGAGGCCCTGCTGTGAAACGGCCGGCCTGGGACGAGTATTTCCTCAAGATGGCGATGCTGATCGCCGAACGCTCGACCTGCCTGCGCCACCACGTGGGCGCGGTCCTGGTCCGCGACCGCCGGGTCCTGTCCACCGGCTACAACGGCGCCGCCAGCGGCCTGGCCGACTGCCTGGAACAGGGCTGCCTGCGCGACGAGCAGGGGATCGAGTCCGGGACCCGGCACGAAATCTGCCGGGCCGTCCACGCCGAACAGAACGCGATCATCCAGGCCAGCCTGCACGGGGTTTCGGTCGCCGAGGCGACCATGTACTGCACCCATTCGCCCTGCCTGATCTGCGCCAAGATGATAGTGAACGCCGGCATCAGACGGGTGGTATCGTTCACGCCCTATGCGGACCGGAACGCGCCCGAGCTGTTCCGCGAGGCCGGCACGCAAAGCGACCTCCTGCCCAGGCCGGAGCCGGAGATCAGGTTCAAGCCGTGAACAGCAGCCAGGCCGGATTCGTGCCCGATCCGCAAATAAAATGCGGATTGGGTATTTTTGTATGACGAGGGATTGAAGAAATGTCAGATGGTTTTCAGGAAGTAGTCGCAGTCGCGCCCGGAGCTCTGCCGGACAGTGGAGAGTCCGCACTCAGAAGGATGATCCGGATCGCCGTGCCGCTGATTTTCAACCAGGGTTCGGTGATCATGATGCTGTTCGTCGACCGGATGTTTCTCTCCTGGTACGGCACCGATGAAATCTCGGCGGTCTGGCCGGCCACATTCCTGCACATCGCTTGCAACACGGTATTCCTCGGCACCCTGGCCTTCATCAATGTTTTCGTGGCGCAGTATCACGGCGCGGGCAACCGCCGGATGTGCGCCTCCGCGGTCTGGCAGGGAGTTTATTTCAGCCTGGGCGCCTACCTGATCCTGCTGGCGGTGATCCCGTTCGGCAGGCAGGTGTTCGACCTGTTCGGCCACCGGCCGGAAATCGCGCGGCTGGAGAGGACCTACTACACGGTGCTGATGGCCGGGGTGTCGATCACGTTCATGTTCAACAACGTGTTCGCCGCCTTTTTCACCGGCCGCGGCCAGAGCCACATCACCATGAGCGCCAACGTGGCGGGCAACCTGCTGAACGTTTTCCTGGCCTGGGTGCTGATCTTCGGCCGGCTGGGCGCGCCGCGGCTGGGGATGCTGGGGGCGGCCCTGGCCACCGCCATCTCCTCGGCCCTGCCCCCGGCCATCATGTGCGCGTTCTTCCTGGGCCGGTCCTACCAGCCGGAATACGGCACGCGCACGGCCTGGAAGCCCCGGCCCAGGTTCATCCGGAGGCTCGTGCGCATGGGCTTCACTTCCGGCGCCCACGACCTGACCTATTTCATCGCCGTCACCCTGTTCTTCATGTTCATGGGCCGCGCCCTACCCGAATCGCTGGCAGCCAACAACATCGCCTGGTCGATCAATGACCTCCTGACCCTCTACATCCACGGGATCGCCCTGGCCGGCACCACGGTGCTGGCCCAGTTTATCGGCGCGGGGAAGCCGGAGGAGGGCGAGCGGTTGGCCTACCTGGTGGTCCGCTTCCTGATCGGCATGTCGCTGGTGATCGGCGTTTTCTACCTGGTGGCCCCCGAGGTGATCTTCAAGCTGTTCCGGCCGAGGATCGAGCGGCCGGACAACGTGCCGTTCGACCTGATTCTTGGCAAAGGGCGGGTGATCCTGCTGTTGATGATCGGCTACAACGTGCTCAATCCGCTGGTCTACACTTTCCGCCAGGCGCTGCGTGGGGCGGGCGACACCTCCTGGTTCGTCAAGGGCGCCGTGCCGATCGACGTGCTGCTTTTCATTCCGGGGATCCTGTTGGCGGCCAGGTATTTCGGCTCGAACTACATCGTGCTCTGGTGCTGTTTCCTGATCTATCTGGCGGTGCTGGGGACCGCGCATTTCCTGCGTTTCAGGAGCGGAGTGTGGAAGAGAATAGACCGCGATCATCTTTACGAGGAGATGTAAAAAAAGCCCGGCCGATTCCGACCGGGCTTTTCGATTGTGCTGTAAAAAACGACTCAGAAATACCCCTCCGCCTTGAGGAATTCGGCGTTGAGGATGGAGGCGCCGGCTGCACCCCGCACCGTGTTGTGCGACAGGAGCAGGAACTTGTAGTGGAAGATGTTGCAGGGCCTGATCCGGCCCACGGTCACGCTCATGCCCTTGCCGTGGTCGCGGTCGAACCGGGGCTGCGGCCGGTCGTCCTCGGTGCGCACGATTATCGGCTTTTCGGGGGCGGAGGGCAGCTTGAGCTCCTGGGGACGGCCCCGGAAATTTGCCAGCGCCGAGACGAACTGTTCCTGGGAGGGTTTCTTTTTCAGGGTGACGCTCGTGCATTCGAGGTGGCCGTCCAGCACGAACACGCGGTTGCACTGGGCGCTGATCTTGAATGAAGCGTCCACGAAAGCGGTCCCCGCCTCGACCCGGCCCAGCATCTTGAGCGGTTCGCGCTCCATCTTGGGCTCCTCGCCGCCGATGTAGGGAATCACGTTGTCGATGATGTCCAGGGCGCTCACGCCGGGATAGCCCGCGCCGCTGATCGCCTGCATGGTCACCACGTTCACCGCCTCCAGCCCGAAATTGTCGAGCAGGGGCTTGAGCGGGATCACCAGGCCCATGGTGGAACAATTGGAGTTGGTGACGATGAAGCCTTTCCAGCCGCGCTTCTTCTGCTGGTGCTCGAGAATGGCGATGTGTTCGGCGTTGATCTCGGGCAACAGGATCGGCACGTCGTCATCGTAGCGATGGTTGCGGGAGTTGCTGAACACGTAATAGCCGGCAGCCGCGAATTCTTCCTCGGCCGGTCCGGCCACGCTGGCGTCCATGGCGCTAAAAACGATCCGGCAGTCGAGGCCCGGCTTGACGTCGCTGACTTTCATCTTTCTGACCCCGGCCGGAATGTCCGCACTCACCTTCCAGCGGCCCGCCACGGCTTCCTCGTACGTTTTCCCGGCGGAACGCTCGCTGGCGGCAACCTCGACCAGCTCGAAATAAGGGTGACCTTCCAGAAGGGTAATGAACCGCTGTCCAACGGTGCCGGTGGCACCGAGCACTCCAACCTTGATCTTCTCCATCTCCCACCTCGAACTGCCTGGCAGTCCTGACAATAATTAGATTAGTTTCAAAAGAGGTCGATAAGCAATACGAAAAAAAATTAATCTGAAATATAATATTTTCAGTCTTTGTTTTCAATAAGGACGTAAAATTCAGGAGGAAAAACGTGAATCAGCGGGCCAGCCGGGCGAGGATGTCGGCAAGCAGCTTTTCGATGCGCGCCAGGTAGGTTTGCAGCTCGGTCGAGGGGACCTGGCCGGAAGCTTCCTCCAGGTAGTCCACCCCCTCGGTGGTGATCGAGATGAGGTCCTCGATCTTGTGCATGCGGATCAGACCGCGCTCCAGCAGGTATTCCAGATTGCGCTCCAACACCACACCCTCGGCCTGGAGCTGTTCGGCGAGCTTCTTCTTGCTCACCACTCCCCGGTAGAGCCCCTCTTCGAGGTAAGCTTGGTAGAGCCTGTCGAGAATCGCCCGGCGCAGGACCGGGTCGTTGCAGCCTGTTTTCGGCAAGCTTCAGTTCCGTTTTCTGAAGGTGACTGTTTTCCGGGGCCTGATCTGCGCCCCGGCGTGGACCTGGTCGTGGCAGCCGGGGCAGAGCACCAGCAGGTTGCGGCTTTCGGGCCGGCCGCCGGTGGCCGCCGGCCGGATGAAATGGTACTCCAGGTCACCCTCCCGGCCGCAGGCATCGCAATGGGAGAGGTTCCGGCCGGCTGTGTAGAGCCTTCGCTGAAGAGCGCTCCGGCCGGAGGCTGCGGCCACCCCCAGCGAGGCGCGGCAAGCGGAACAGACCGGCCAGCAATCACCGATATTTTCGGCCAGCCGGAAGCTGTCGGCTCTTAATTCCATTCCACAAGCCACGCAGTTCATCACTTTTCTTTCTCGAGGGGTGTGCCATCCGCCGGGCAGGTGAACTCCACGCCCGCCGCTATTTTATATTTCCTGCCGCAGAGCGGGCAGACCACCGTCAGCTCCCCCTCCCGGGGTTGACCGGCCTGCTCCGCGGCATTTTCTTCCGTCGAATCCGCCGAGGGCGCTTTCCGCTCACCGGAGCTCAGCAGCGAAACCGTATTTTCGAATTCTTCCCGGTCCGGCAGGACTCCCTCTTTTTCCCCCCAATGTCTCAGGAGCCAGCCGCGAAAACTGACCGGGTTCAACGGGTGCCGCAGGGCCGGGATGGCGCTGGAATCGACGAGGGCCGAGAGAGTTTCGCCGGCATGGCAGCGGGCGCAGCTTTCCGGCCAGGAGAACGGCACGGCGGCAGTCTGGAGAGGCGAAAGCAGGGCATGGCAGATTCCGCAGGAGCGCAGGGCCAGGCGGCCGGGGCGAAAAGGGCGACCCAGCCGGTCGGGACCGTGGGCTGCCAGCAGGGACAGGTCCCCGGCCGATCCGAAGTGGCAGACCGTGCAGCCGAATTCGGCCGGGGGGTGCTGAAGCATCACCACCGGGTACTGGTCTGGTTTTTCTTGCGGCAGGAGCATGACCCGCGAGCCATCGGCTTCGAGCAGGTGGCAACTGGTGCAGGCCTCGTGGACCGGCACCCGGCTGGGCGAGAGCCAGCGCAGGAGGGCCGGCCCTTTCGGCGAATTGGGCCCGGCATCCGAGGCCGAGGCGATGCCGGTCAGCAGGGTGTCGAGATCGGCCCCGATTATCTCGGCATCCCGCTCCAATTGCCTCAGCGTCGACACACTGGAAAAATACTTGCCCGTCAGCTCCGGCTTTCCGGCCGGCAGCCCGACTCTGATCCGGTCCCGGGCCTCGGCCAGCAGGTCGCGGTAGCCGTCCAGTTCCTGGTAGATGCTCTGCAGGGAATCCTGCAGGACTGCGATACGGTCGGCGAGGCCGCCGTCGCGCAGAAGCGCGGAAAAGGAATCGAGCCTGAGCTCCAGGCCGGCGCTGTCCTGGGCCGCCGTGGCCAGTCCGCCATGCAGGTTGCGCACCGCGCCCACCTGCCGGTAGTTCCGCTCGTTGGCGCGCCAGTCGTTTCCGCCGGGGTACAGGAAAAACAGCAGTCCCAGCAGGACGGCGAATATCACGAAAGTCAGGATTTCCCTCAAGCTTGTCAGTCCTTCTAAAAGACACGCGGGAATCTCACGTCCTCATTCTAACATCCACCTGATAAACGGGCAAGAAAGCAAAAGGACACGCTCTCCAGGAAAGTGAAACCGCCGGCGGCTGACAAATAATTTTGAGAGACGAGCCAAGATGTGTTAAATTGAAAAAAACATCTCAGGCGGTCTGCCATGCAATGGAGTAACCGATCCACGCTGCGAAGTCTCCTTTCAAAGCTGGCGCTGATACCGGCCGTTTTCGTGGTTTTTACACTGAGCTCGCCGGCGGCCGGCGCCGTGGACGAAAATAAGAACCTCAAGGGCTTCGAACAGGATATCGTGCGCCGGGAAAAGGCGCTGACAGCCCTGCGCCGCGGCAAGGCCTATCTGGAAGACAAGTCGTACAGGCAGGCGCGGCGGGAATTCACCGAGGCTCTCAAGCTGAACGTCGACCTGACCGAAGCCCGCTTCTGCCTGGGTCTGGTGGAAAACGGCTCCGGCAACCACAAGCTGGCCCTGCAGCATTTCCTGGCAGTCTACAACCGGGATCCGAAAATGGAGCACATCTGCCTGGAAATCGCCCGCACCGAACTGGCTCTGGGCGAATGTTCCGAAGCGCGCTCCTGGCTCGAAAGACAAATCGAACGTGAGGGGAAGTCGAAAGAGACGGCTAAACTGGACAAAGAGATCGCCGGATGTCTGAGACGTCAGGAGAAGTGAATTGAGTAAAACCGGAGGCTGGAATCTCGAAAGAATCGGCTGGGTCTGTTTCTACCTCGGTGTGATTACCATTCCCTTTTTCCCGCCCTATTCGCTCGGCCTGCTGGTGTTCGGCGGCCTGGTGGCGACCATTTACCATTCCCGCCACCGTTAGTCAGCTACTCCGGCGGCCGGCTCCGGCTTCCCGCTTGCCGGGCTGAAGTCCACCGGGGTCCCGGCTGCCGTCGCTTTTTTCCGCTGGACTTTTTTTATCCTCTGCGCTCCTGCCGGCCTGGTAGTCCTTGATGAAAAAAGTGATTTCCCGCAGGTGATTGTCGATACGGTCCAGGTAGAAGGCCATGCGGGTAAGCTTCCGGCTGAAGCTCTGCAACAGAAAGAAAGTAAAAATCACCACGACCGTCAGGATCACGGGCAGAAACTGCGACAGGTAATCCAGCCAATAAACCAACTGCAGTATATGGCTTTCGATCCAGTCCATAAGCGGAAAAGCTCCGGCCTGTCAGGCGGTTATGGGTTTTTCTGCTGATTGCCGGCGGTGGAATCAGGCGGCGCTTGTTGACCCGCGTGCCCGCCTTGACCGCTGTCGGCCGGCGCAGACTGCGTGCTGTCTCCGGGTGCATTCTCACCGCCGCCCTGGCGGTTGGCCCAGGGCGGCGGCCCCGGCCCCGCCCAGCGCCGCTGTCCGGTTCCGCTTGCGGGTCCCATGCCGCTGCCCGGGCCCGTGCCATTACTGGGTCCGACTCCGGCGGCTGCCGTCCCCTGGCTGCCGCCTGCTGCCGCGGCGGCCTGGGCTGCTTGAGCGGCAGCGGCTGAATCGGCGGGAGTGGAGGCCGGCTGGGCTCCCTTGGCGGCGGCTTTGGCGACAGAGGATGAATCGGGAGCCCGCTGGGCCGCCAGGATCGAGTCCTGGCGCGCCTGTACGGCCTTGACCGAGTCTTCCCTGGCCTTGGCGATGGAATCCAGCCGGGCCTGGCGTGCGATTTCCCGGTTATTGAGCACCTGGGCGAACAGCGGCACATCCACCGGGTTGGCCTGGCTTTGCAGCTCCCACGCGACCGCCCGGCTGTACTTTTTCTGCACCATGACATCGAGGATATAGGCGGTGGTGTGCAGCGTCGTATCGATCGTCATCTCGGCTATCGGCGCTCCCCGGCGGGAACGGGCCGCGTTCTCCTGGATTTTCCAGCGTCGCAAGGCATCGTTTTTCCTCTTCTCGAACAGCTCGCCCAGGCTTTTCTGGAGCGTGTCCGGAACCGGTATCTCCACCCAGAATCCATCGGACACCCCGTAATCGATGAAGTCGCCGGCGTTGAGCGTGAAGAGGATGTCCGAGTCGGCCGTTTCATCCAGATAGACGTAGGCGTTATTGGTGGTCACGTAAAGCGAATCGAGCTGGGAATAGGTCTTGGTTTCGTCCCGCTTTTGCCTCTGCCGGTAAGCGTCGACCAGGGTGTTACGCTGCTCGTTACGCTGGATTTGGCGCTGTTGCTGATCTTTTTCGGCGTACCAGTTGTCCAGGCTGTCGGCAGCCATTCTCTGCCAGTAATCCACGTCCTGGAACTTGAGCTTGAAAGAGGAGATCGAATCGGGAAGGAGAGAATACGTGCCGGAGTGTTCGAAATAGGCGTCCAACGGCTTCATGTCTTTGACCTGAACAGTTTCCACCACCTTCATCTTGATTTCTTTACGGCCTATTCGCAGCTCGAGACGGTGAAAGCGCCTTTCGATGGGATAGTAGTTGATGCTTCGCAGGCCGCGGAAAACGTTCACCACTCGGAAGTTTTCGGTGGGTAAGATCCTCACGTGCACCACCAGCCCCTTTTCCGCGGTGACTTCCTGGCCCGCCAGCCGCATCTGGACTATCGGCTTACCGTTGTCGTTGAAGCCGACAAAAATGTCGCCGCGGTCGAAATCGGCCTGTCTGGGCTGGAAATCGGACGGCGGGCCGCTTTTGCCGCCGAGGAACGGGATGGTGAAGCATCCGGTCATCAGCAGCCCCGCCAGAGCCGTCAGAAACAATATCGCACGGCCCGGAGTCTTCCAATTGTGATTAGTCTGGTTCAAATCGCCGCCTGCCAGTCAGGTGACAATCCTGGGTCAATCCGGCCGATGGAGTCTCTAACCTCAAGCTAAATACTTCCGGGGCAAAAGACAAGAACCGGTCTTGCGCCGGGAGTAGAAACGATCTCCGTCTACAGTTATAGCCGATTTGCGCCGCAGTGTTCCGGCAATTTCGCTCCCCAGGCAAACAGTCCCGCGGTGCCGGGGCCGTTCAGGAGCGGGGGCCGGCTCCCGAGCCGACTATGTCTTCGTCCAGCTCATCCTCCACGGCCCGCGCCCCGGCCGTCTCCTTCCGCCCGGCTTTCCCGGTCAGGATGCCGGGGAAGCCGCTGCCCGGCTTGATCCAGGGATAACACTCCTCGTGCGGCACCACACATTCCACCAGCGCCGGACCGTCGTGTGCGAAGGCCCGTTCGAGCGCCCCGTGCAGCTCCTTTTTGAGAGTGATCCTCTCCGCGCGCACTCCGTAAGACTGGGTGTTTTTCACGTAGTCCATGGCCGGGTGGTCGCCGATCTGTTCGATGACACCCACGTTGTTGCCGCCGAACATGTTCTGTGTCCACTGGTGGACGATGCACTGGCCACCGTTGTTGACCAGCAGGACTTTGACCGGAATCCCGTAGCGCACGGCGGTCCTGAGCTCCATGTTGCAGAAAAAAGAGCTCTCATCGCCCTGGATGTCCACAACCAGCCGGCCGGGATTGGCCAGCTGCACGCCTATGCTCTGGGAGATTCCCGAACCCATGGTTCCCAGTCCGGCGGAAGTGAAATAGGAATTTGGGCCGGTGATCGCCAGGCGCTGGGAGGCCCACATCTGGTGGTTGCCCACGTCGGTCACGACGAGCCGCTGCTGGTCGCCGGCGGTAGTCAGATTTACTTTTTCGAGCAGGTAGAGGATGTCGAGCTTTTCGCTGCGAGCGTACTCGCTCTCCGGCGGCGGATTTTCCGACCTGATCTTTTCGAGCCGGGCCAGCCAGCGGTCGATCCTGAGCCTGGAGGGGTCGATATTTTCCAGCAGATAGCGGACCACCGCTCCCGCATCGCCCATCACGCAGAGCTTGTGCGGCAGCAGCTCCTTGGCCTTGCTGAACTGCCTGGCCTCGACGTCCACGTGCACCAGGGCGTTCCGCCGGCGGGCGGCCGGGGCGAAGACGTTCGGGTCTCCCACCGCACGGTCGTCGTAGCGGGCGCCCAGGCCGAACACGAAATCGGAATGGTAGATCGCCGCGCTGCCCGAGTACAGTCCGTGCATGCCCAGCATACCCATGTTGTAGCGGTAAGAGGAACTGACCGAGGCTTTGCCCGGCAGGGTGTGAACCACCGGCAGGCTGGTGCGCTTCAGGAGCTCGTGGAACTGGTCCCAGACGTTTCCCAGCACCAGGCCGTAGCCGGCCAGGATCACCGGGGCCTCGGACTTGTAGAGCAGCTCGATCGCCCGGTCCAGCGTATCGGTATCCAGCTCGGGCTCATCCAGGTAACGGCTGTAGTGCTCGAGCCCCTCGGCTACCAGCTCCAGGTGCTCCACCGGCGTGAACTGGACGTCCTTGGGCAGGTCCCAGAGCACGCTGCCGGGCTTACGGCTGGCGGCCAGGCCCAGGTCGCGCGGAACGCTGTCGATCAATTCGGCCAGGTTGTTGATAAAGCGCGCGCTCTTGGTGATCGGCCGGACCACCTCCACGATGTCGATACCTTGGAAAGCATCGGCACCCATCGCCGCGATAGGCACCTGGCCGGCGATGATCCCGATCGGGGCGCAGTCGCGGGTGGCGTCGGCCAGGGGCGTAATCGTGTTCAGGCCGCCGGGGCCGGAGGTGACGATCCCGACAGCCGGTCGGCGCGAGCTCTTGGCCATGCCCAGCAGGGCGAAACCCAGTCCGGCTTCGCTCTTGAAAAACACTTGTTTCAAGCCCGAGCGCCCCACCCGGTCGTGGGTAGGCATGATCTGGCCGCCCTGCAGCGAGGGAACCACTTCCTGGCCCTGGGCCGCCACCAGCAGCGGCACGAGCGAGGCGCCTATAATAGGAACATCTTCTTGCCGGGCCAGCAGCCTGGCCGCTATTTCCCGGACTCTCCGCTTGTCGAACGAAGACATTTTGCCTGACTCCTTGAAACCGCTTCGGCGAAAGTTATCTTTCAGTCAGTGAAAAGTTTGGCCTGAGGCCACCCCTTTGACAAAGCTTTTCAGACAGCCGTAATTATTTGCTTATCACTCTATTATACCTGCCATACAATTTAATGGACGGCTTATTATAATAAACCCGGCAGGCATAAGCAATCGCAGCCAGTTGGCCGGGGCCGGGTTCCACGCCGGGGGTTTTCAGCGGATACGTCCGCGCGGGAGCGCTGGAGCTGTCGACCCGCCGACAGACCCGGGGGCCGCGCCACAATTCGGCTGCCGGCATTCTCAAAGACGCAACTCGGTTTGCGAATTTGAGAATGAAGAGTCTTTCCGCAGCTTCCTAAGTGCCTACAGTTCAATGCGCACCAGCCGTCAAGCAGCCTGGCATCCTTTTTTCTTACTGAGAATAGATTTTCTCTTTCGATCCCCTCAAACATTCCAGCGGTTTTCGCGGAGAGCACCATGCAATTCCAGAAATTTTTTACCCTGGCGATCTCAGCGTTTCTTCTGGCCTGCGGCGGTAACCCCGAGCCGGCCTCTACCGGAAACGTCCTGGTACTCGACGACTTCGAAAACGCCGATTCGCTGGCGCGCTGGGAAGGCTCGCTCTCGCTGAGCACGGAAAAGGTCTGCCACGGGACCGCCTCCGCCCGGATAGACCTGTCCGACCGGCGGGCGCGCTTCGTGGTCACCGAAAAGCTCCCCGGCGATTGGAGCGGATACGACCGGCTCAAGTTCGACATCTTCAACCCCTCCGGCACGGTCGAAGTCGCCGGAATCCAGATCTGGGACACAGCGGGATCGGACGAGGAGGCCGAGCTGCGGGGCCAGACCTACCGGGGCGGCAAGCTCTACATGAACCCGGGCTGGAACCATTTCGAGTTCTATCTGAAGGAGGCGATGGTCGAGGAAGGCGACCGGCCGCTGGCGGTCGACCGGATTCGCCGCTTCCGTCTCGATTTCGGCCGCATGAACGGCGAAATGTTCCTGGACAACCTGCGGCTGGTGGCGGGCGAAGAGGGCCCGGCCACAGCCAGTGCCGCCGATCCCCGCGACTGCCGGGTGGAAATCCGGAACCGCTTTACTTTCCCCTCGCTCTACGGCCCCGCCGACAAGATCAAAGTCAGTGCGGAGATGAAAAAGCTGAGGGTGCGGGCCCGGCAGGCGATGGCAGAGCTCGAGGAGGATGTCAAGGTGGTCGAATTACAGGGCTACCAGCCCTACTACTGGAAAATTCCGCTGATTACCGCGCAGATCGGCCTGGGAGTGCGCAGCAAGCTGGCGTGGTACCAGACCGAGGAGAAGGAGAAGGAAACCCTCGAATACGTGATCCAGTCCTGCGAAGAAGGCAGGGAGAAAATCCGGAAACTCCTGGCGGCCGCCGACCCGGACCGGGTGGAACTGCCGGAGGACGAGGTCAATCCGCACATAATGTACGCGCCGCCTTACCCGGTGCTCAGGGGACTGAAGCAGAAGGACGGCTACTTCCGCGACGAGCTGGGCCGGCCGGTGATCGTCTTTTCGGTGCTGAACGTGAACGAGGGTCCGCTGATGGACTACTTCGCGCCGTTCAACCACCGGCTGGAAAGCTACACTGTGGGCGGCGGCTCGCGCTACGACGTCGAAAGCTCCCCGGTCTACGAGGCATTCCATAAGTATCCGGATACGCACCGCGTGGGCTGGGACGGCTGGTGCGGCCATCTGGTCAAGGACCGCTGGAGCATGGGCGGACGCAAGGAGAGCGTGGTGATCTGCCTGGAGAGTCCGCACATCCGGGAGGCGGTGTGGGAGTACACCAAATACCGCTACGACCTTTGGAAGCGCAATCCCAACCTGCTGTACAACATCATGGCCTACGAGCTGATGTACATCTGTTACTGCGAAACCAGCCAGCAGATGTTCCGGGACTGGCTGCGCGACAAGTACGGGTCGGTGGCCGAGCTCAATGCCGTCTGGAACACGTCCTACGGCAACTTCGCGGAGATCGCGGCGCCGGCGACCAGCAACGCCGCGCCCCTGCCGGACGTGAACCGGGCCGCCTGGTACGACTGGGCCACCTTCAACACCCGCCGCTTCACCGACTACCTCAAGTACTGCAAGTCTCAGATCCGCCGGCTCGATCCCGACATGCCGATCACGGCCGGCGGCACCAGCTCCATGCTCAGCGCGGCCAACGGCACTTCCGGGATCGACGAGGAGCTGATGATCAACGAGGTGGACGACGTGATCCTCAACGAAAGCGGGAGCTCGCACATTTTCAGTGACCTGTTCCTCAGCCTGGCCGACCGGAAGATGCCGATGGTGGAGCCGGAAATGGGCGGACATCCGCGCGGAACCCTGCTGCATTTCCTCAAGGGCAAGTCCTCGGTTTCCAAGTGGTGGTGGGCGCGCACTCCCAGCCTGGAGTACCACGGCATGAACGAAAGCTCGCTGCCCCACGGCTGGGACATTTCGCTGGGAGAGGTGGCCGAGGTGCTGCGGATCGGGCTGGACGTTCGCCGGCTGGCCGAGGAGATCGCGGCCTTTACCGAACCGCAGCCCGAGATCGCGATACTCTATTCGCAGTCGAGTATCGTGCAGGTGCCGCCGCAAGTGCACCGCGCCGGCCGGACCCCTTACCTGGAGGCCTTGCAAGCCGCGTGGGAGGGCAGCCGCTATCTGGGTTGCCGGATCGGCTTCGTCACCGAACGCCAGATCGCCCGCGGCAAGCTGAGCGCTTTCAAGCTGCTGATCGTCCCGGCGGCCAAGTACATCCAGCCTGAAACGGTGAACCGGATCCTGGCCTGGGTGGAGCTCGGCGGCGCGGCGCTGGTGGTGCCCGAATCCTTCCTCTTCGACCAATACGCCCGGGCCAGCGACCGCACCGGCGAACTGGGACTGAAGGTGACGGACGTCATCCTGCCCAAGGTGCTGGGCCAGGGGGAGCTGGTGCAGAACTACGACCAGAGCTTCACCCAGACCCTGGTTTACGGGGAAGTGAACCAGGAGATCACGCCCGGCCGGGAGGACATCTTCGCCGGCCGCAAGCCGGCGGTGCTGCACTCCTCGGGCCTGGTGCAGAAAATCGACCCGGGAAAGAACGAAGTGCTGGCCAAGTTTGCCGACGGCGGGCCGGCGCTGGTGCTGGTGCGGAAAGGGTCGGGGAGTGTCTACTATCTGGCTTCTCCGCTGGCGGCGAAGGACTACCAGGGACTGCTCGAACCCCTGGCCGAACGGCTCGGCGTCCAGCGGCCCCTGGTGGGAATCACCTCCGACGGCGGCCTGGTCACCGGCGCGGAAGTGAGGGCGGTGGAGCGGCCGAGCCATTTCCTGATGTACGCCTCGAACCTCTCCGCCGACAAGCTCGAGTTCGACATCCGGGGTAAGGCCTACGAGGGTGACGTGACCGACCTGCGCAGCCTCGAAAAGGTGCCGGCCGGCCACGTGGTGCTCGGCCCCTGGCAGGAGACGATCTTCCGGATCGAAAAGAATAAATTGCGCTGATAGCGACTGTTATTTTCAAACCCTTTCGTTTGCGGGAGAAATTCCATGCAATTGCGACATCACGTCCTGCTGTTTGCCGCCCTGTTCGCCCTCGTTACCGGCTGCAACGTCAGCCGGTCGGCCGACGTCCTGGTTCTGGACGACTTCGAAACGGACAAGTCGCTCGGGAACTGGAGCGGTCCGGTTTCTCTTTCCGCCGAGTACACGGCTCACGGCCGAAGCTGTCTGGCGGTAGACCTGGGCGACAGAAGCAATCGTAAGCTCGCCACCACTTCATTTCCCCACGATTGGAGCCGGTTCGAATTACTGAAGTTCAGCCTGTACAACCCGGGCAGCCGGATCATGGCCGCCGGGGTGCAGATCAATGACGAGCTGGCCGATGACGAGGCGGCTTACTGGCAGGGGCAGTCCTACCGGGGCGGGAAAATTTTCATGATCCCCGGCTGGAACCATTACGAGTTCCGGATCAAGACCGCGATGGTGGAGGAAGGAAACCGGCCGCTGGCGGCAGACCGGATCCGCAGCTTTGAAATCGACTTCGGCCGCACCGGCGGAGACAGGCTCTTCCTGGACAACTTCCGGCTGGTCTCCGGCGACGAAGACCAGTCGACCGCCTCCAGCGCCGAACCCGGGCATTGCCTGGTGGTGATCGATAACCGCGATGTTTACCCTCAGCTTTACGGTCCGGCCGACAAGATCGTGACCAGCCCGGAAATCGCCGAACTGCGGGGCCGCGCGCAAGCCGAGACGGCCAGGCTGAAAAGCCTGATCGAACAGGCCGGGCGCGCCGGGCGCCAGACTCTCTACGAGAGAATCCCTCTGGAAACCGCCAGGATCGGCCTGGAGGTGCGAAGCGGTCTGGTCTGGTTCCAGAACGAAAAGGCGGAAAAGGAAATCCTCGACTACGTCATCGAATCCAGCCGCTCGGAGGCCGACCGGCTCGAAAAAGCGCTGGCCGGCCGGATCCCGGAGACGGTCCGCGTCCAGCCGCTGCCCACGCTCAAGGGCCTCAAGCCGCGCGACGGCTTTTTCCGCTACGAGGACGGCCGGCCGGTGATGTTCCTGGCGATGCACGGAGTGAGCCGCGGCCCCCTGCTCGACTATTTCGCTTCCTATGACCACGTGCACGAAAGCTATACCGTGGGCGGCGGCTCACGTGGGGACATCGAAAGCTCTCCGGTCTACGAGGCGTTCCACAAGTATCCGGACACTCACCGGGTGGGCTGGGACGGCTGGTGCGGTCATCTGATCAAGGACCGCTGGAGCATGGGCGGACGCAAGGAGACTGTGGTGATCTGCCTGGAGAGCCCGCACATCCGGCAGGCTGTGCTCGAATACATGAAAACGAGCTGCGAGCGCTGGAAGAGAATGCCGAACCTGATGTACAACATCATGGCCTACGAGCTGATGTACATCTGCTACTGCGAAACCAGCCAGCAGATGTTCCGCGACTGGCTGCGGGAGAAGTACGGTTCGATTGAAAAAGTCAACGCCATCTGGGGGACCGGCTACGCGGATTTTTCCGAACTGACCGCGCCGCCGACTAAGAACGCCGCGCCCGTGCCGGACGTGAACCGAGCTGCCTGGTACGACTGGGCCTGCTTCAACACGCGCCGCTTCACCGACTACCTGAAATGGGTCAAGAGCGAAATCCGCAAGATCGACCCGAACATCCCGATCACGGCCGGCGGCACCAGCTCAATGCTCAGCGCCGCCAACAGCACTACCGGGATCGACGAGGAGATGATAATCAACGAGGTGGACGACGTGGTGCTGAACGAATCGGGCGGCTCGCAGATTTTTTCAGATCTATTTCTGAGCCTGAGGGACGAGAACAAGGTGATGGTGGAGCCTGAAATGGGCAGCGGAGCACAGGGGCTGCTGATGCATTACCTGCACGGTAAGTCGACGATCGCCAAGTGGCTCTGGCGCGAGCAGAACAGCTCGGAGTTCCCCACTTTCGCCGCCAGCTCGATCCCGATAAGCTGGGACATCCCGCTCTCCGGCGTGGCCGAAGTGCTGAAAGTGGCGCTGGACGTGCGCCGGCTTGCGCCGGAAATCGCCGAATTCACCCGGCCGGAGCCGGAGGTCGCCATTTTCTACTCCAAGACCAACATCGTCCAGGTGCCGCCGCAGCTTCACCGGGCGGGCCGCACACCATATCTGGACGCCCTGCAGTCGGTCTGGGAGGGCAGCCGCCGCCTGGGCTGCCGGGTGGGCTTTATCAGCGAAAGACAGATTCTGGCCGGCAAGGCGGACAAGTTAAAGCTCCTGATCCTGCCGGCAGTCAAGTACATGCGGCCAGAGGTGACCGACCGGATTTTCGACTACGTCAACCGAGGCGGCACGGCAGTCGTGATCGCCGAATCCTTCCTGTTCGACGAGTACGCCCGTCAGCACGACGAATCCGGCAGGCTCGGGATCAAGATCGAGGACGTCATCCTCCCGGAAGTGCTGGGAGAGGGCGAGGAGCTGCAGAATTACGACCAGAGTATCACCCAGACCATCGTTTACGGCGAGGTGAGCCGGAAGATCGCCGCCGGCGGCGGGGATATTTTCTCCGGAAGGCAGGTTTCGCTGCGCTCCAAGGGCCTGGCCCAGAAGATCGAGGCCGGCAAGGGCAGAGTAGTCGCCGCCTTCGAGGACGGCACGCCAGCTATCGTACTGATCCAATTCGGCAAGGGAAGTATTTATTATCTGGCGGCGCCCCTGGAGGCCGAGGATTACCATCAGGTGCTGGCGCCCTTGACGGATAAATTGCACCTGCGGCGTCCGTTGGTGGGAGTATCCGCCGATGGCTCTCTGGTGACGGGCGCGGAGGTGCGTTCGGTCGAAAGAGAGGCCGACTACCTGGTGTACGCCAGCAATCTCGGCCGGGAGCCGGTCGAGTTTGCGCTCAAAGGAGAAGAGCCGTTCGGCCGGGTGACCGACCTGAGAAGCCGGGAAGAGCTGGCTGGTGGACAGATCAGGCTGGCGCCCTGGCAGGAAACGATCTTCCGGGTGGAGAAGAAGTAAGGACACGGATCGCAGTGACCAGATCCTGATATGGCGGGAGGAGAACGAGATAGAACTGAGCAAGCAGCCAACGGTAGGGCGGGCCGGCACGGGGTTTGCGAACCGATGAGCGCCGGGGATGCCCGGGCGGCGTGCCTGTGGCAAACCCCGTGCCGGCCCGCCCCCCGCCAGACGCATTCGCCCGGGTCTGGTCTCCGGCTACTGGCCCAGCCTTTCGGCTACCCGCTCGACCTCCTTCCAGAGCCGCAGCAGATTTTTACCCCAGATTTTTTCGATGTCGCGCTCCAGGTATCCCCGGCGCAACAGCTCGGCGGTCACGTTGACCGCCTCCGCCGCGTTGTTGAATCCCTTCACTCCGCCGCCGCCGCCGAAATCGCTGCCGATACCGACATGGTCGATTCCCATCACCTGGACCGCATGGTCGATATGGTCGCAGAAAGCGGACACATCTGGAAGCGGATATTTTTTATCGATTTCTTCGGCAAGCTCGTTGAAGCGGGCGGAGATCGTTTCGAACGCCGGCCGGTCCGATTCGTACATAGCGAGCATCCCGTCGTAGCCTTTTTCAGCGGCTCCCGACTCGCTCAGGGCCGCCTCCAGGGCGGCCTGCCTTTCCGGCTGCCGGCTGACAAACGAACTGACCGCGGTGATCTGCACTACGCCGCCGAAAGACGCTATCGACCGCAATTGCTCGTCGGTGAGGTTCCGCCGGTTGTCGCAGAGGGCGCGGCAGGACGAATGGGAGGCGATCACCGGGGCCCGTGACGAAGCCAGAACGTCACTCACCGTGGCCGGGGCCACGTGCGACAGGTCGATCATCATCCCCAACCGGTTCATCTCCGCCACCACTTCCCGGCCGAACCCGCTCAGGCCGCCGTGCTCCGGCTCCGGGGCCGGCTCTTTCAGTGCCTCCATTTCGTACAGCTCATCCATCACCCGCATTTCCGGGCCGATCAGGTCCTTTCCGCCGGGAGTCGGCCGGTTCGGCGGATTGGCCGAATCGCAGATGTCGTTGTGGCCGTTGTGCGACAGGGTGATGTAACGTACGCCTTCCTGGAAATAATGCCGCAGAAGTGAAATATCCGTCCCGATCGGATAGCCGTTCTCCATGCCGATCGCCACTGCTTTGCGGCCTTCCCTGGCGATCCGCACGACATCCTCCGGGCTGGTCGCCAGCTCGAACTTGCCCGGGTACAGCCGGCAGAGCCGGTGGATCGCTTCCAGGCGGACATCGGTAATCCCGCTGCGCGCCTTGCGCAGGTTTTCCTCGGTGCGCGGCCCCTGAGGCGTGTAGACCACCAGGAACACACAGTTTACTCCGCCGGCTGCCATCTTGTAAAGGTCGACCTGCAGGCTGTCGTCCACGGAGGTCGGGTCCGCGCCCCCCTCGGCGACGTAATCCAGCGGTATGTCGACGTGGGTATCCACCAGCACAAGCCGGCGGTTGAGGTCGCGCGCCCGCTCCAGGAAATCGTCCTGCGCCGCGAGCCGGCAGGCAGCCAGGCAGAGCGCCGCCCCGGCTAGAACGGTGATCAGTCTTATTTTCAAGGTTATGGCCCTCCATTTTTTTCTGAATAACACCCTGAATTTACTTCCCACCGTGCATTTCCTGCCACTCGGTTTCCTCGTCCACGCCGGCCGGTCGCGGGCCGAAATGCGGCAGCGGCTCGCCCAGTTCGATAGCACCCAGGTCCGGGGCCTTGCCGCTGAACCCATCGTTCACTCCAGGCAGCACAACTCCGGCGTCAACCGCGGCAGACTCGGCCCGCAGACGAAGGTCCGCCGGCTCGCGCTCGAGGACTGCCGGGTCGGGAAACGCCACCTTCGCGGCGAACACGTCCATGTCCACCAGGACGGCGTGCTTCTCCGAACTGCCCTGGCGGAAACCCTCGAAGGTCGAAAAGTCCCTGTCTCCGACTTTGGCCTGAAACGGCATCCGGTGCGAGCCTACGCCGTCGTAATCCATGTCGCAGGTGCGATTGGCGCGGGGGAACCAGACCGCATTGCCGGTGCCGCTGCCGTAGCTGCCGAAATTGCCGCCGCCGGGCCCGCCAATCATCAGGTTGTTGCGGAACCAGACCAGGGAGGGATTGTGCACCACCCGGAAGCCGTCGCCCACCTTGACCACGGTGTTGTGCAGGATGACATCGCCGCTGGTGGAGCGCGACAGCTTGTAGGGGCAGTCGATGATGTTGTACATCAGGTTGCGGATGAAGTAGGTCGGCCCGCCCAGGCCCGGCTGAGAGCTCAGTCCCATGAAACAGTTGGTCAGCCGGTTGCGCATGATCCGGCAGTTGCCCTGGGCGAAATCCGCCTCGATCCCGTCATCCGCGCCCAGCAGGATGTCGTTGTTGTAAACGTCGATACAGGTCTGCTGATAAGTGCCCAGGTCCTCCATGAACGAGATACAGTCGCGGAAGCCTTTCAGCCGGTTGTAGCAGATCACGTTGCCGGGCCCGGTGATCTGGATCCCCTCGCCCACGTTGCCCGCTCCCCCGCTGACCAGGCTGGCGCCCATGCCCATCGGGGTCCAGGGCATCACATAGGTGATCACGTTGTCGGCGATATAGCAGTTACTGGCTCCCGGCGGCCTGGCGGCCGTGATCCCGTACTTGGCGTTGACCTGGCAGCGAATCACCGCCACGTCGTCGCAGCGCAACAGGTCCACGTTGCCGTTGACCGTGACGCCCTCGAGAATCACGTGGCTTTGCCCCCCGAAACTGAAGCTGTCGAAAGTGCTGTTGATCACCGGGTGGGCGCCATCGGCGCGGATCACGATCGGACGGCCCGGCCCGCCGCTTTGCCGCAGGGTGAAGTCGCCGTAGTAGCCGGGGGCGAGCAGGAGGATGTCGCCGGGCCGGGCCGCCAGCGCCGAATCCTCATAAGTCGCCGCATTGACTTTCTTCACCACCGCATCCGCCGCCGGCCGGGGGACCGGCCGGGTGCGGGCGGTCACCACTTTTTCCGCCCGGCCGCCGTCGGGGTCATTCAGGGTGAGCCTGATCTCGTAACCGGTGTCCGGCTTCAGGTCGAAAAGGCTGCCGGAATGCCGGTTTTCCCAGAAAAAGGTCGGCCGGGTGCCGCGGGACTTGCCCGCGGGTATGCGCCGCAGCGGCAGGCCCTCCTGCCACTGGTTCTCGCCGGCCATCCGGTACTGGACGGTCACCACGCCGTCCAGGTCGTCATCGCCCGTGATGAACCAATCCACCGCCAGATTGGTGATGGTGGGATAGGGTGTTTCGACCTGGCCCGGCACGGTTTCGTCCAGGGCGGCCGCGGGAGCCGCCCATAGCAGAATCGCCGTTGTTAGGAGAAGCGAATAAAAGCCGTTTCCGTTCATCGAGCCGCCTTTGCGCTGGAATTCGACGGTAAACCGGATAATTCAATGTATCAACATTTAGTGTTCAGGCAATGAATAACATTTAGCGATTCTTTTCTGCCTTTCTTCCCAGAGCGTCTCTTCATCGACTCCCGGCGGCCGCGGACCATAATGTTCGGGCGGGCGGCCGTATTCATGCGCGCCGATATCCGGCCCGGCGCCGGTGAAATCGTCGTTGACATCGCTCAGCCGCTTCGCCGCATCCACCACCGCGGAGCCTTGCGCCGGACGAAGGTCCGCCGGCTCGCGCTCCGGGAATGCCGGGTCCGGGAAATCGACCCGGCCGGCGAACACTTCGATCCCCACCTGACGGTTATGGCCGCCGGTCAGCCGGTCCAGCTCGGCCAGCGAGCCGAAACGCTGCCTGCCGATTATCCCGGCAAAGGGCGTCCCGACCGTGCCCACCGCGTTGTACTCGAAACTGCAGGTTTCGTTGAACCCGGGAAGCACCACCGCCAGACCAGCGGGGCCCTCGCTGCTGGCGTAGCGGCCGAAACGGCCGGCGCCGGTCCCGCCGAGAGTGAGGTTGTTGATGAAATGGGTGCGGAAGTATTCGTTCTGGTAGTGGTGTTCGTAGAAACCATCGCCCACCTTGACCACGGTGTTGTGCAGGAAATAGTTGCCCACGCTGTGCCGTTCGAGCTTGAACGGGCAGATCACCACGTTATAGATCACGTTGCGGATGAAGTAGACCGGCCCGCCCAGGGTGGGCTGGCCCGACAGGCCCATGCCGCAGTTGGTGAGACGGTTGCGCATGATCCGGCAATTGGCCGACAGGAAGTCCGCCTCGATACCGTCGTCCGCGCCGACCGAGATGTCGTTGTTGTAGATATCGAAACAGCGCTGGTCGTAGGGCCAGAGGCTTTCCATGCTCGAGATGCAGTCGCGGTAGCCCAGCACGCGGTTGAAGCAGACCACGTTGCCGGGCCCGGTGATTTCGATCCCCTCGCCCTCGTTGGCCCCGCCCCCCCAGACCAGGCTCGACCCGATCCCCTCCGCCACCCAGGGCATGGGGCCGGTGACCGCGTTGTCGGCGATGTAGCAGTTGGCGCAGCCCGGCTGCGGCTTGGCGATGATCCCGTAGAGCGCATTGACCGTGCAGCCGCGCACGGCGCAGCTTTCGGCGAAGCGCAGGCTCACCGGGCCGTTGACCGTCACCCCCTCCAGGATCACGTGCCGGCGGCCTTCGAGGCTCACGCTGTCGAAAGTGGAATTGATCAGCGGGTGCGACCGGTCGGAGCGGATCACGATCGGCCGGCCCGGCTCGCCGTCCCGGCGCATGGTGAATTCGCCGTAGTAGCCCGGCGCCAGGAGCAGCACGTCTCCCGGCCGGGCGGTGAGCGCGGAATCGGCGAAAGTGACGGGATTGACCTTTTTGACCGTCGAATCGGCCGCGGCCCGGGGGACCGGCCGGGTCCGCGCGCGTACGGTCTGGACCGTATCGCCGCCGTCCGGGTCGTGCAGGCTGAGCCGGATTTCGTATTCGGTGGCAGGTCTCAGGTCAAACAGACTGCCGGCGAACATGTTCGGCCAGCGGTAGACCACCGGGCTTTTCTCAGGCGGCACGCAGTCGGCCGGCACCCGCACGAGCGGCAGGGCCTTCCGCCAATTGTCCTGCCCGGCCTGGCGGAAGGCGACTTCCACCGTGGCATCCAGGTCATCGTCGCCCGAGATCAGCCATTCCACGGCCAGGTTGGTAAGCGTGGGAAAGGGGGTGGAGACCCGGCCCGCAACTGTGCGGTTCCCGGCCCAGGCGACGGAAAGACTCGCGCTCAAGAGCGGGATTACGACCGAAAGCATCTTAGGTTTCAAGCGATCCGGCCCTCCTCCGGCTTAGGGCTCGCGCGTTATCCGGAGATCGTCGATCATGATCCATTGGTCGTCTTTGGCTCCCGGCCCGATGTAGGGCAGCATCAGGAACTGGTCGATCTTCATCTGCGGGTGGACGCCGGTGCGGAAAAGAACGTCGTGGCGGTCGATCAGGAGCTTGCCGTCCTGCCAGTACTGGATTTCGCCGTCGTTGACACCCTTGCCGCCGGTGATGGAATTGAGCTTGAAGCGGGCCTTGACCAGGTGCCAGTCTCCCTTGTAATAAGGGCCCGGTTCATCGGAGAAAGCGATAATTTCCGACTTGAAGGTCTTGCCGTTGCGGTAATCTTCGCCGGCTTTGTAGTGGTCGCCTTTGTAGCCGTCCGAATCGCCGTTGCCGCCGGCCACCGCGCGGTTTTCGGTGATGGCGGTCAGGTCCTGGCCGATCCGGCTGACGTCGATATTCCGGCTGTCCTGGAGGCCCATCATCGCCCGGCCATCGACCGCTTCCACGTAGAGGGTGAGATGGGTGGAGGCGGGCCCCCAGGTTTTGGGGTCCAGGTCGGTCATGAAAAGGAATTCGTGGGGATGATAGCCCCGGCCGGTCCACTGCCAGTTAGGGCTGTGCTTCACCCAGTAGCTCAATATCACGCTCTCCCCCGGCTCGATCTCCACGCGGCCGCCCTTACCTCCCGGCAGCACCTGGCCTTTTTGCCAGCTCCAGATACAGCAGTGCTTCCCGCTTTTCGCGTCCCGGTCCGTTATCTCGATCCGGGGACTGTCGTACCAGCCCCGGCCGGCGAACTGGTCGTCCTCGAAATCCTCCGAGTATAAAAGCTTTTCTTGTTCCGCCGCTGCGGCTATTCCCGGCAGTACCGGTGCCATCAGCAGGCAGGCTATGGCAGCGGCTGTCATTTTTCCGTACATATTCACCTTTCCTCTCCGGTTCAGCGTTTCGCCTGTTCGATTTTTTCCGCGGTTTTGAAACTGAACACGTCTCCCCATTTGCCCACCGCGCCCCGGCTGTCGCGGGCCCGTACTTTCCAGTAGTAGGTAGTGGCCGGCAGGAGGAAGCTTTCCGGGACCTGCCAGCGGCAGTCCGCGGAGCCGACGTTGCGGTAAGTGGCCGGCGACAGGGGCCAGCGGCAGTCCGGCCTAAGGCTCAGCATGACCTGGTAGTCTGCGAGCCCGTCCCCCTTGTCCGGGTCCCTGGCGGGCTGCCATTCGAGGATCGGGGTGAGGGTACCGAAGCGGTCGGGCGAGACCGCGCGGTCGACCACTCCCGGCGGAGTATTGTCGCTGCGCTCGCGCCAGGTGTAAGTGATCCGCACCTTGCGCTCCCCCGGCAAGCTGTCGCGCCAGCGGATCACGTTGCGGCCCAGGGAAAGAGCCGGCAGGCCGTAGGGCGAGACCTGCAGGTCGGTAACCAGGCGGAAGCTTTCGAGGCCGCTGCGCTCCTGGCGGCCCGAATTCTTGCCGCTGGCGACCAGAAAGACCAGCCGGTAAGTGTAGACCGGGGCGTTTTTGTAAACGAACGGGTCCAGCAGCAGATCGATATTTTCCGTGCCGCCGCCCCACTGGAAGTTGTAGACTTCGTCTCCGCCTCCCCAACCCGGCCCGGCGAAATTCACGGTCAGCCGGTCGCGGCCCTGGTCGCTTTTGAACACCCGGGCCTGGAAGCGCGAGCCGACCACCGGGTAGGAGCTGGCTGTGGGGATGTCGAATCGGGAGGGCCGTGAGTAGCTTTCGTCTTGGAATTCAGCCACGTGCACGGCCGGGTCGAAACCATCCCGCTGACGGCTGGAGATGTTGTCCCATCTTTCGAAATGGCAGTAGTCCAGCAGGTCGATCTTTTTCAGATCGGGTTCCCAGACGAGCTGTCCATTGGCGTAGCGCACCGGCGCCAGCGGGTCTTTGTCCGGCGACTCGAACTTAGCCAGCCGCGGCTCCCACCAGCGGGTGAGAGTTTCACCCGGGCGCAGAGTCATAGACATCGAATAGTTTTTGCGGTTCTCGCTGTCGTAGCCGTCGGAAATCCAGTTGTCGCGTTCGGTGGTCAGGTAGTGGACGAACTCGCGGTTGCGCCAGGAAACGTCATTGCCGCGCACCCAGGGGTCGCGGGGGTGTATCGAGCGTTCGATGAGCCAGCCGTCCTTCATCAGCTCGGCCATGCCCGCCACCGTGCGGTTGTCGCGGGCCAGGTAGAAGACTTTCACGTTGCCGTCCAGCATGTGCCAGCCGCCGTTATAGAACACCTCGCTCACCGTGTGCCCGGCGATTTCCCAGACCCGAGCTTCCAGGCCGGCGGCGCGGCAGAGTGCCTTGATCCAGCTCGCGGTGTGCCCGCAGATTCCGTAGCCGTAGCCGTTCATGGCCCGTACCGGGTGCAGCGCGCTTTCATCGTTGGGCGAGCGCTGAAACCTCCGCCAATGCACCCACTCCCAGATCGCCAGGGCTTTTTCCTCATCGGTGGTGCAGCCGCGGGTGATTTCAGCGGCCAGCGAGGCGATGTCGAACCAGTCGTAGAGGCCGTTGACCGTGAGGCGGGGATCGATCACCGGAGTGTCGCCAAGGTTCTCGATCCTGATTTCGACGTTTTCCGGATCGATTGTGCCGGCCACCTCGATCGCGTATTCGATATCGCCGGCAGTAACGATCTGGGTGTGGGTCCTGAGCTCGCCTGTCGCGGCCCGGGCAAGCGAAACCGCGCAGGCCAGCGCCAAGATACATGTCAATATAAACCAGCGTCGCAATTCCATTGAGGCCTCCTTTTGGATGAAAATTCGAATAATGGTGTCAGATAGCTTCAGTCTATCCTGATCCGGCTGACCGCGTACCAGCCGTCGTCCCGCCGGCCCTCGATCGCGAGCCGAACCGCCGGGGTCCGGTTCTGCGGGTCCAGGAGAGCCAGCAGAAGGCCGTATTTTCCCGGCGGCAGATCAGCCGGCAGGGTCACCTCCGGCCAGAGCTTGTGCACGCCCGGCAGCCAGCGGGTAACGTCCAGATCGGTTTCCAGAATCCGCATTTCCCCGGCGGGCTCTTTCTGCAGCCCGATCGCGAGCACATATTTCCTGTAGCAGGGCGCCACTCCCCGGTTGATCCAGTCCAGGTCGAGGCGCAGGCTGAGGCCGGCGGACGCCCGGTCCGGATGACTGAGCCGGGCGAGCACGAATCGGTAGCCCATCCTTTTTTGCAATTGGTCAACCTTCGGCCGCCAATTCTCCGGGACCGGGAACGACTTGTTGTTCAGCACGGAGATGTGCCACTGAAGGGCTTTGTCGAAAATCCAGTCCACGTCCCAGCCCTCTTCTTCCCAGTGGAGCATGTTCCAGCAGGTTTCGAACACGACCGGCGCCCGTTTCCAGGCGTCGCCCAGGTTGTAGTCGCGGATCGAATTGGGGTAGGCCACGCTCATGTGGTCCCAGTTGCGGCCCGGGCTGGTGGCCCGCATGTCGCCCAGGCAGTCGGCCCGCCAGCCGGTGCCGTTGGCCACGGCGTATTCAAGCACTCCGGTGCCATCGATATTCATCACCAGAGGAGTATGGCGGAAGCTTTCGAGGTAGGTATCGACAATCAGCTTCATGTGTTCGACCGTGGGCAGGGGTCCGACAGTGCTGTGCCATTCGCCCCAGTGGCCCACAGAGCCGATATCCACGTGGTCGACTTCCGGCCGGCCGTCGTAGCGGCTGCCCAGGGCGCGGATCAGCCGAAGATGCCGCTCCAGGAATACCGGGTCATCGTAGTCCGGCTGCCAATGGCGGCCATCCGGGTAGAGAAACCCCTTGACCCCCAGCCGGCGCAACCAGCCCGGCACTTCCGTGTAATCGTTTTCCCGCTTGTCGGCGGTCTCGTGGCCGTTCTGGCACATCACCCGGAAGGCGATCTTCTGGCCACGTTCGCCGGCGACCGCGATCAGGCTGTCGATCATCGCGAAATCGATTTCGCCGTCTTCGGGTTCGAGGTCATCCCAGTACCAGCGGAAGTAGGCGATCGAGCACTGCGGGCAGCCGGCGTTGATCGAATCGCCGTTGAAGCTGTAGAAGGTGGTGAAACCCATGCCGGGATTGACCAGCACCTGATCGGTTTCCCGCGGCTCCATCACCACGGTTTCTGGACGCGAACAGCCGGTATCCAGGAAAATGAAGCCTGAAAGCGCGATGTAGGCGATAGACCGGCTCAGGTTCGAGTGCATGGGACAGAACTCCGCACCAGGCAAGCTGGATGGCGCACCATTGACCGGCAGGGTCAGGGCAGTGAGGCTGGATGGAAACAGCCGGTATGCGTTAATAAATATGGTATAGCCCTTTGCCGGGTAAGTCAATCCAGAAATGGCTGCCGGCGGTGAAAGAACACTTTTACGAAGCGGCGAATGTAGTTATTATACGAGCAGGGAGGGAGAGCGGGAGCTTTTTCTGACTGCTGGTAACGGAAAACAGGCTGAAACGGTTTTCGGCCCGAACGACCGGCCGGGCTGCTATCAGGCCCGGCCGGACTTGATGCTTACTTTTTAACCAGGGAGTTCTCCATGCGATCGACTATTTCGGTTCTGCTGAGGTCAGTCTTTTTCTGCCTCCTCTGCGGCTACTGCAGCTCTCCCGCCGCAGCATCGCCCGTCGGAGCGATCCGGCTGGGCGCCTACGAGGGCACGCGCACCGATGCGACCCATCTGATCCGGATCTACTCGCCCTGGTACCCGGGGCAATACCTGTCGATCAACTTCCCCGAGCACTGCTGGGGCAAGGGCCTGCCGAATGTCACCCACATGAGCCAGACGCCCATCACCACGCCCTGGCGCTACAACGCCGACAGCACAGAGGCGGTTTTCGAGCTCCAGGCGCGGCCCGGGGTCATCTACCGCTCGCGGGCCCGGGTCGATTCGATGGCGGTGAGGCTGTCGCTGGAAATAGAAAACAAGTCCGATTCGGCGATCACCGATGTCAGGACTCTGATCTGCCTGCGGCCGGACCAGATGGCATCGTTCAAAGAACACAGCTACGACATGACCTGGGTGTTCGTGGGCGGCCGGCCGGCGCACATGGACACGGACACTCACTACGATGGCCCGTTGCCGGAAGGCCACGCGCCCTCCTGGGCGCTCAGGGTGGCCGGCGTCCCGGACAGTCTCGATTTTTCCGGCCTGTCCTGGTTCACTCCCGGCGGCGGACCGGGCCGGATCGTCCAGGAGCGGGCCCAGCCGCCTCTGATCGCGCTTCACGAGCGGGGCAACGAGAAGCGCTGGCTGGCCACGATCTGGCAGCCGGCCAAGCTGGTGTTCTCGAACCCCAGTATCCCCTGCATACACAGCGATCCCCTGCCTCCAGACTGTCCGCCGGGGCAGACCGTGCGGGTCAAGGGAATGGTCTTGTTTCACGATGGAGATATTGAATCGCTGCTGGTGCGGGCGCGGAAAGAAATGGGTCTCTGAGGCTCGTCAAGGAAGCCACTTACATCGGTTTCGGTTCTTAATCCACCGTTGAGGTGCAAATCGGTTTCATTTAAATCTTCTTAAGTTTCGTAGGATCTCCTGCCACCTTTATTCAGACGACAGGTACCTGTCGTCCCAGAGGAGGACACTTACCATGCGCCACTTCACCGCTTTTCTTATCCTGGTCTGTCTCTGTCTGGTAAAGAACCTTCCGGCCCAGGAAGAGCGCCTGGGGATTTTTGACACTCTGAAGCTGAAAAATTTCCACCCGGAAAGCCGGCTCGAAGTGCCGGCCCACACCGTGCTGAGGGCGCGCTTCCCGGTGATCGACTCTCACAGCCATTCCTACCTGCAAGGCGATGACATCCACCGCTGGGTGCAGATGATGAGGGCCTGCAACGTGCGCAAAGTGGTGGTCCTCTCCGGCGGCTACGGCGAAAAGCTGGACAGCGTGCTGGCCGACTACCTGGGCAAATACCCGGACCACTTCCAGGTGTGGGCGCGGATCGACGAGCGGGATATTGAGGCGAAAGATTACCCGATGAGGGCGGCCAAGTCCGTGGAAGAGGCCTTTCGCAAGGGCGCCCGCGGGCTGGGCGAGTACAAGGACATGGGCCGGGGGTTCGGCGGAGACCGGGGAAAAGGCACTAAAGGAGTGAACATCGACGACCCGCGCTGGGACCTGGCCCTGGAAACCGCGGGACGGCTGGGCATGCCGGTCTCCATCCATACCAGCGACATGGAAGACTGCTACCACCCGCTCACCGCCGCCAGCGAGCTCGGCATCTCGGGTGCCCACTGGAACGTTTTCGGCAAGGAAGGAATCTGGCCCAAGGCGAAAATCATGGCCACGCGTAACCGGGCCGTGGCCAAGCATCCCAACACGATTTTCATCGGCTGCCACGTGGGGAACCTTTCCCACGACCTGGGCGAAGTGGGCCGGCTGCTGGACCTCTTCCCCAACTATTACATCGACATTTCGGCCAGGGGCTGGGACCTCGGCCGCCAGCCTTATTCCGCGCGCAAGTTCTTCATCCGCTACCAGGACCGCATCCTTTTCGGCACTGACCTGGGTCCCAGCGAGGAAATGTACCGCGGCTGGTTCCGCCTGCTGGAGACCGAGGACGAGTTTTTCCGGGTGCCGGATGCCGCCTGGTGGATGAACTACGGGCTGAACCTGCCGGACGAGGTGCTGCAGAAGGTCTACTACCTCAACGCCACCCGCCTTTTCAAGGACATGGATTCGGGAGCGTGGTGAGGTTTAGCAGTTAAGTGTGCATACACCTAATTTACGGATTCGGGGGGAAGAAATGAACGGCAAGCGCAGAATCACCCGCCGGGAGTTCCTCGAAAAGTCGTCGCTTCTGGCGACCGCCGCGGCTGCGGCCGGCGCCACACAAAAGCTCGGCGCCCAGATCAACGATACCACCGGCCCCCTGCCCGCCGGCCTGCGGGTCGGTTTTATCGGCGTGGGTATACGCGGCACCGAACTCCTGGAAGCCAGCCGGAAGGTCAGGGGGATCGAAACCGTGGTCGCCTGCGACCTCTACACCGGGCACCTCACCCGCGCCAGGGAACTCACCGACAACGGTATCGAAACCTGCGGCGAATACGAGCGGGTGCTGGAGAGAAAGGACATCGACTGCGTGGTGGCCGCGGTGCCGGACCATCAGCACAAGAAAGTCCTGCTGGATGCCCTGTCCGCCGGCAAGCACGTTTACATCGAAAAGCCCCTGACCCATAAGCTCGAAGACGGGGCCGAAATGATCCAGGCCGTGGAGAAAAGCGGCCGGACCGTGCAGGTGGGCAGCCAGTACCTGTCGATGAAATGCACCCAAAAAGCGCGGGAATTCATCACCGGCGGCAGGCTGGGCAAGGTGGTGATGGTGGACGCCAAAATCTACCGGCAGAATTCCCAGTCGGCCTGTTACTACCCGATCCCGCCGGATGCCTCGCCGCAGACCGTCGCCTGGAAGCGGTTCCTGGGCGATGGGCCCTCGCGGGAGTGGGACCCCAGGCGTTTCTTCCAGTGGAGGCTGTTCTGGGACTATTCGGGCGGGCTGGCTACCGACCTGTTCGTCCACCTGGTGAGCGCCACGCACTACCTGATGGGGGTGGAGGCGCCCGAAACGGTATGCGGATTCGGCGCGATCTACCTCTGGAAGGACTACCGCGAAGTCCCCGATCAGATTGCCGCACTGGCGACCTACCCGCAGGGGTTCATGCTCAAGCTGACCACCACGGTCAACAACGGCCACCGCGGCCCGGAGCTGACCTTTTACGGCACGGAGGGAACCCTGGAGTTCAGGGGCGATTCGTTCACGTTCTACCACGAACCGGCCCGTGAAAATTTTTCCTATTCGACCCACAGCTACGCCAGCGATACCGTGGAGAAGATGAAAGAGATCATGGACCTGGACGACAGCCTGAGCCCGCGCGCCGGGGTGCCGAAAGCCTCAGCGCCGGTGGAGTTTACCGCGGAAGGCGGCGAGGACAGCACGACAGCCCATCTGCGTAACTTCTACGATGCTGTCAGGGAAGGCAAAAAGCCGGTGGAGGGCATCCGTTTCGGGGTGAACGCGGTGAACGTGGCCCACCTGGTGAACCTGTCCTGCAAGACCGGCAAGTTCGTAAGATGGAACGCGAAGAAGGGGATGGTGGAGGCGTAAGGGAATAATTATCGGCTCTCCGGATTTACAAACCATTTGTACAGGGCAGGCAGAACCAGAAGAGTCAGCGCTGTCGATGTAACCAGGCCACCGACGACTACCGTAGCGAGCGGCCTCTGTACTTCACTGCCGGTTCCTTGTGAGAACAGTAAAGGAAAAAGGCCCAGGGCGGTAGTAAGTGCGGTCATCAGCACTGGCCTTATCCGGCGTCGGGTACCGGCTATCGAGGCTTCATCGAGCGGTATGCCCTCTTTGATGAGCTGATTCAGATAGGTGACCAGCACCATTCCGTTTCCCACGGCTATGCCGAGCAGTGCAATGAAACCCACCGAGGCTGGGACGGACATGTTCTGGCCGCTGAGCCAGAGCGCCACAATCCCGCCCACCAGGGCGAGGGGAATATTTAACAGGATGAGCAGAGAACTTTTTAGAGAACCGAAATTTGCGTAAAGCAGAAAAAAGATCAGAATTAGTGTAACGGGTACAATCAAGGCCAGCCGCCGGTTTGCCTCCTGTTGAAGCCGGAAAGTGCCTCCCCAGTTGAGCAGGTAACCGGCGGGCAGGACCACTTCGCGCCTGATCCGTCCGGATGCCTCCTGGACGAACGAGCCGATGTCCCGGTCGATAACGTTACATTGTACGCTGATGAAACGCTGGTTGTTCTCTCGAGTTATCTGTCTTGGCCCGACTGTTTCTTCCAGAGTTGCAATCTGTCCTAACGGTATCCGCAGCCCGGAGGGAAGCATTATCAGTATTCTGGCGATATCCTCCCGGGTCGCGCGATATTGTTCGGGGAAACGTACCAGGACGTCGAAGCGTCTCACACCCTCCAGAATTTGCGAAGCAGTCACTCCACCCACGGCAGCGCGGATCACTTCCTGCACCTCGGATATATTTACTCCGTAGCGGGCAATCGCCTGTCTGTCAATTCGGATCAGAAGCTGAGGAGTACCTGATATCTGGTCGGGTTGTACATCTTCAGCTCCAGGAACTGAGCTTACGATTCGCGCAATTTCATCGGCGTAGTTCTTCAGCGTGTCAAGGTCAGCTCCGAAAAGTTTTATCGCCAGTTCGGCCCTCACCCCTTCCAGCAATTCGTCGATGTTCATCGCAATCGGTTGTGTAAAATTCAGCAGGACTCCCGGGATTTCTCCCAGGTGCTCGCGAATAATCTTTTCGAGGTCTTCCTGGCTGCCAGCGGTTTGCCATTGCGCATGCGGCTTGAAATTGATGAAGGTTTCGGCGTTGTTTACCGGATCGGTGTGCGCTCCAAGTTCACCTCTGCCGATTCTGGAGACGACTTCCTTAACTTCCGGAATCTCCATCAGTTTGCGCTCGATCAACAGCGTCACTTCCATGCTTTTCTCAAGCGAAATGGAAGGCGACATGGTCGTTCGCAGGATCAACGTTCCTTCCTGAAGCTCCGGAGTAAATTCGGAGCCAAGGCGGGACAGCCCCACCGCGCCGATTGCCAGCAGACCTGCAATCAGCCATATTGCGTACCTGTGGTGCCCGACAAAGTAAGCGATCGCCCGGCCTAAAATTTTTTCTATCCGGTTTTCCAGACCCATCATCCGGCCTTTCAGACGACCGGCAGCGCCCCCTTTCATTAACAAGGAGGCTAAAACCGGCACGAAAACAATCGTAAACACAATTGAACCCAACATCGCCATCGTCACCGTGTAAGCCAGAGGCCGAAAGGTTTTACCTTCGATCCCCTGCAAGGTGAACAGCGGTAAAAAAGCGACGACGATAATTAAGATGGCAAAAACTATCGGCCTTATTACTTCACCGGATGCTCGGGCGACAGCCTCTCTCCTTTCAATTGAAGGCATGTTTTCCATGGTGCGGTCCGTGTTTTCAACCAACACCACCGCGCCATCCACTATCATCCCGATGGCGATAGCCAATCCGCCAAACGACATGAGATTGGCGGATATGCCGAAGTAGCGCATCAGGATAAAAGAGAAAAAAACCGAAAAAGGGATGGCAGCGGAAACCACCAGGCTTGGCCGAACCGAACCCAAAAAAACAAATAGGACCGCGATCACCAGCACAATGCCCTGCAATAGAGCATTGACCACAGTGGCCACGCATTCTTCGACAAGGGTTTTCTGGTCGTAATAGGGAACAATCCGGACACCTTCCGGCAGGATGCGGTTGATCTCTTTCAGCTTTTCCTCAACCCTGGCTATCACGACCGATGAGTTGGAGCCGAATAGTTTTATCACCTGTCCCGATACGACTTCAGTTATGCCGTTGCGGGTTTGCACACCTCGCCTGACAGCCCCTCCCGTTTTTATTTCGGCCATATCGCCCAGATAGACCGGTACCCCATCCACGGACTTCATCACAATCATCTTCAAGTCAGCTACGCCGGTGACCAACCCCACCGAGCGGATTACAAACTCTTCATCGTTTTTCACGATGAACTGGGCGCCGGTATTGAGGTTGTTCTGCTTTATCCTCTCGATCAATTCCGACAGAGTAACGCCATAGCGCAGAAGTCCGTCCGGATCGACTATCACCTGGAATTGCCGCTCGTAACCGCCTATACCGAGCACTTCGGTGACCCCTGGTACTGTCTGTAAGTGGTATTTGATCAGCCAGTCCTGGATAATCCTCAGTTCCTCCAGAGAGCGCTTGCCGGTAGTATCTTCCAGATAGTAAAAAAGTATCAAGCCCATACCTGTGGAAATCGGCCCCATCTGCGGATTGCCGAATCCTTCTGGAATCTGCTCCCTGGCCTCCTGCAGTCTTTCGTTCACCAGTTGACGGGCGAAGTAAATGTCTATCTCGTCTTCGAAATAGACGTTCACCACAGAAAGGCCGAAATTTGACACGGAGCGGATTTCCTTCAAGCCGGGCAAGCCGTTCATGGCGACTTCCACCGGGTAGGTGACGTAAGTTTCCACTTCCTCGGGTGCAAGCCCCTCGGTTTCTGTAAACACCTGAACCAGGTTGGGAGAGACGTCCGGGAAAGCGTCTACCGGCAGTTTGCTGTAGCTGTAATAACCATAACCGACTAAGGCCACGGCAATCACCGCCAGAAGAAGGCGGTTGTTCAAGGAAAAATTTATGAGTCTGTCGAACACGATTCACCTCATTGATTTCGAATTATTCATGACCGTGAACTTCTCCGGCGAAATCAGCCTTACTCAGCTCGGACTTAAGCGTAAATGTGCCTTCTGCGACAATCATTTCTCCGGCTTCGACACCGGAAATCACCTCGACAAGCTTGCCGTTGCGCTGGCCAGTAACCACCGGACGAGGTTCGAATCCACCGTCAGTCTGCACGAAAATGCAATCCTTGCCTTCGAATTCAAACAGGGACGATACCGGTACAACCACTTCCGCCTCCCGCGCTGAAACCAGAACCCTGGCATTGACGAACATACCCGGCTTCCAGTTGCCTGAGCGGTTGTCCAGCACGACACGTGCATGACCGGTCCGGGTTTCTTCCCCGATAATCGGGCCTACATAGTCAATCAGGGCTTCAGCGGTAAGACTGCTATCAGCAGTCGAAATTTCCACTCTTTGGCCTCGGCGCACTAAATGGAGCTCATTCTGGAAGACGCTCAGATTGACCCAGACCGAGGTCAAGTCGGCAATGAGGAAGGCGACCGATTCGGTGGAAAGGGATTCACCAATGGATATATGTTTGTCGATTACGGTTCCATCGAAAGGCGCGGTCATCCGGTATTCGGTTAGCGGGCTTTGTTGTTCGAACGACATGGAGGCCAGCTCACTGCGGTCGAAACCCAGTGATGCCAGTTTTTGCTCGGCGGAATGAAGCTCGATCGCCGCTTCCTCCCGCGCTCTTTTCGCCACCAGGTACTCCCTTTCAGAAGAAATTTTCTCTTTCCAGAGCGTTTCTTCGCGACTGAATGTTTTATCATCCAGAACCAGCCTGTCCTTTGCAACCAGGTAAGCCGACTTGAGGTCTGAAAGCTCCCGGCTTTCCAATATAGCCAGGACTTCGCCACGGCTTACGGGTTCGCCCAGCTTTTTCATGGCTTTCACGGCAACGCCGGGCACTCTGGGCAGGATGTGAGACAGGCGATCCGGATCCACAACTACTTCTCCGGGCAAATCTGCATACTCGCTGATATTTCCCGGTCCGACCGTGGCAAGCCGGATTTTGAATTGATCAAGCTGAGCTTTATCCAGCATGATTAGATTACTTTCCACATGAGCCTGCGATTCTGCCGGATCAGCGCTATGGCCGTGCCCGGTTTCCCGGCTTCCTCGAATTTCAAATAACAGCCAGCCGGCAGCGATTCCTGCCAGAAAGACAATCAGAGCTTTGAAGATACTTCGGGTAGACATCTTTATATTCCTTTCGATCAATTGTTCTCAAACAAAGGATAGCCCGAGGCCAGTTCCAGCCTGGTCATGGCGGCTCGGTAGTCGTACAGTTTCTGCGAATATTCGATTCTGGAATCCGTTAGAGTTTTTCGGGCTTCCAGCAGTTCGAGATAACTGGCCTTGCCTTCCTCATAGCTCTTGGCGGCAAATCCATAAGCCTGTTCCGCCTCGTGCACGATTCTATCTCGGTAAAGCTCGACTTGCTTGAAAGCGGAGTTCAGGGCGTGGACTGATCGCTCGATCTCCAGAAAAACGGCCCTCTCAGCTTCTTCCAAAGCCGCTTCATCACGCCTCAATTCTGAGGATTTTTCCATGATCCTGCCGCGCAGGCTGAATGGAGCCCAGAAAGGCAACTCGAAAGAAATTTTTGCTCGCCAGTAGTCGTTGGAAAAAGCACCGGCCCTGATTCTCTGTCTGAAAATGCCGATATTTACGTCAGTCAGGAAAGACGTGGATGCCAGGATTTTGTCGTTCCTTGCCGCAACCAGGCCTGCTCTGGCGCCTTTGAGTTCCGGCCGGTACATTAGCGCTGAATCCTTAAGTGTCTCCGGGTCGATCTCGATGTATTGATATTCCAGTTCTTCTGTCATTTCTACCGGTTCGTGAATGTCTCTGGCCAGAAGCGTATTCAATTCGGCGGTGGTGACGTCCAGCTCATTTTCAGAATCCGTCATTGTTGCTTCAGCTCTTGCCAGTTCGACTTCCGCCCGAAGTACTTCGAGCTGAGCCACATCTCCGGCCTGGAACCTGAGACTCGCTTTCCGGAAAATTTCTTCGGCCAGTTCGAGATTGCCTTTCTCATGTTCAAGAATCATTTTTCTGAGCAGCAACCTGTCGTAAGCCAATTTGACCGCTGCGGTTATTTCGTTGTTCTTGGCTCGAAAGACGCTCCACTCCACCGCAGTCGCCCGCTCTCCGGCGGATTTTTTTTGCAGATACCATTTATGAGGAAGCTCCAGTCTCTGGTTAACTCCGACATTGCGCTGACCGTAAGCACCGGGGATTATGCCGGATGGCAGTTCTTCATATTCCACTTCGAGTTCAGGTTCGGGCAGGGTTAAGCGCTGAACTGCCAGAGCTTTCATTATCTGCCATTGCTGACGAGATATTTCCAATGATGGATTGGCTGCCAGCGCGATCCGGACAGCCTCGCTGCGCGTCAAAAGTTCGGCCCGCAGAGTCCGGCAGGGCCCGGTTGCGCCGGATAATATCAGGGCAATAGTAAAGAACATGAGACAACTGTGGCTCAATACTCGACCACGCATGGGATATTCCTCTTATTTGGATTCTATAAGTCATTTGCCCGGACAGAAAACCGGCCGGTGTTGAGGAAAGTCTCAATTCCTGGAAATCAGGAGAGAATTCAGATTAAAAGGCGGGTAGTTTTGATAATTGAAAGATTCTGTGGAGTAAAATTGAAATCTCTATTATAAAATTCAGTAACGGCTTGCACCGGAAATTCAGCAGCAATAACTGCATTCAGCGGCGGCACGGGTAAGACAACGCCATTTAGCGGCCTGAATCGATTATATTTATTGTGATGCTGAGAAGCTTGAAAAAGTAAAATATCCAGGCATTCTCCACATGCACCTGTACTTTCGTCTGCCGCTGTATAGGAGTAGGAATCTATTCCATTCAAACTCCCCGCCAAAAGGCTTGCGCAGCAAGTACCGGGCAGGCTGGATTCTTCAAGTCTGACTTTCCCGTCAATCTCGATGCAGACAACGGGTCTCATCGAGCCGATGGAACCCAGTAGGCTATGGATAAGCACTGTAATCAAAGATAAATATTTTTTGTATCCCGCCATAACTGTAATCCGCTCCTGTTAAATAATGGTATTCAATATATCGAAAACACTTAGAATTGCAAGTTGGTAACTTGCCTTAGATCCTGACAGAAGGAAAAGAATAGAATAAAATTCTTCATCATTGGAGATTTTTATTTATCGCCCCTGAATAACAAAGGCCGGGCGAGGCACCGGCTCGGCTTTGCTGCTAAGCATTCGCTCATTCTTCTCTCACCCGGGTTGCCTCCCCGGCGCACTTCGGGCAGACCAGGTCATCAATCAAATCATCTTCCCATTTCACCGTGCCCAGGTAGAACTGCGTGCCGAATTCTTTCTCCAGCCCCTTCCTGAACCTCCAGACCTCTTCCCAGTCCTCCCGGACCTCCGGGTCGGGATTCATCGCTTCCTGGGCGCTGCCGCGCCAGCCGCAACCGGAACACTCGAAGACAATTTTCTCCATTCAGGCCCTCCCTCGGCTCATTCAGTTTACCGGCTATAGCCCGGTACGATTATGTCCGGCCGCAGCTCGCGCAGCAGGTACTGCCGCCGCCTGGCGAAACCGGCCTCCCGGCTGCCCCGGTTCAGGTCGATTTCGGCAATCGCCACTGCCGGCCGGGAGTCGGCCCGGGCGATAACCTCGCCCCGCGGGTCGACTATGTCGGTGGGGGTGTCGTAGCCCGAGCTGGCGATGTACACCTGGTTTTCGATCGCCCGGGCGTTCACCGGGAAATCGCTGCCCCAGTTGGGGCAGAAAATGATTTCCGCGCCCTGGACAGTAAGCGCCCGGGCCGGATCGACGAATTGAATGTCGTAACAGATAACGATCCCGATACGGCCGAAGTCGGTGTCGAACACCGGGTAGTGATCGCCGGGGGTGACTCCGATTTCGAGGTCTTCCAGGGGCAGGTGCACCTTGCGGTATTTCCCGGCCACCCGTCCCTGCCGGTCGATCAGGGCGGCGGTGTTATAGAGAGTGCCGTGCTCGTTTTCCAGCAGCCCCACGATAATGTACATCCCGAACTGGCGGGCGAGTTCCCCGAAGCGGTCGGTGATCGGGCCGGGCACCGGTTCGGCTTTTTCCAGGGCCGGGACGTTTCCGCGGGCCGGCAGGGTGATAGTTTCGCCCAACAGCAGGATGTCGCAGCCCATCCGGCCGGCCTGCTCGATCACCGGGACGAACTGTTCGGCCATGCCCATATTGGTGGGGCTGCCTGTCGGCCGGCAGTTGGCGGCGCCCACTTTCACCAGACGCACCGCTGGTTCCGGCACCTCGCTCAGGGTGATGTCGTCCCACCAGACCGTGCCCTGGGGGCAATGGCTCAGGAAGAGCTCGATACGCACGGACACTGCATCTTTGGGCGGCCGATAAGTGGCGGCCACCCTCTGCCAGTCGCCGGACTGGCCGGCTTCCGGCACGTATTCGGGCATGGCCAGCCGCTGGCCCTGGCTATCCAGCCAGTAGAGGCGGGCCATGGCCTGTCTTTCGGGCCAGGGGACGCCGCGGGCGTAGAAACAAGCCTCGAACCGGTAGCAGTGTGCCGGATCGATGCCTTTGACCTCGGTCCGCCAGGAGCCGCTGGCCGCCTGGCCGGCCGCCCCGGAAATCGAGAGCGATCCCGGTCCGCCCAGATTCGGGCCGGCCGCTACGCTGAAATCCGGCGGGAAAGCGGCCAGCCGGCCCGCAGTAGTCCAGCCGGCGGGGCATTCCGTTCCGGGCGCCGCCTCGAAAGAATCGGCGTGGAAAAGGATTTTTTCGGCGGCCGCGGCCTGGGCTGCGGCGGTAGAAAAAATAATGAACGCCAGCAAGAGGATGCCGGCTCTGTCAAGCCGGGAGTGTCCCGGTTTATTTTCAGGTGCCCTGAAATCGCTTGTCTGCATATTATCGCTCCTTATCCATTATCCATTGAAAGTTTCATCCCACCGGAATGTCTGTAATTCTAAGTTCGGAAGGCCGATCTTGTCAAACCGGGCAGCCGCCGTATGGAATTCCGAGAATCAGGATTCGTCAATCCCGGCAAAGTGACGAAAACTCGAAATACCGGTATCTCTCCCCTTGATCGTCTGGATAAACGGCAGTAACATTCATTCCGGAGTGTGATAAAACCATCCTCTCATCCGGAGCCGGCGATAACCTATCAGGATTACCAATAGTTTTTACGATCCGCTTCATTTTGCCGGAGGAATACCATGATCAGGCTGTGCGCGATAATTTTTTGTCTGGTGGCCGTGTCGGGCGGCTGTGGCAGGCAGGACAGCCGGCCGCAGGTCCTGGAGGCCTGGCCCGTGCCGGTCGAGGTGCGTATCTCGCAGGGGAATTTCAGCAGAGAGACACAAGGCAAGCAGATAAAGCTCACCGGGCTGGCCGGCGAAGTGCTCAGCGCCCAGGTGGCGGTCAGGAGCAGCCAGGCGATCCGGGGGCTTGCCGGTTCGGTCGGCGCGCTGGCCGGTCCCGGCGGCGCCGTGATTCCGGCCGACCGGGCGCAGGTGCGCTTCGGCTTTTACCTGAAGGTGGATGAGACTCAGACGTTCACTGCCGATCCCCTGGTCGAGGGGCCGGTGGAAGTGGCGGCCAACCTGGTCCAGCCGGTCTGGCTGACACTGAAATTGCCGCGCGGTCTGGCTCCCGGCGATTATGCCGGCCGGTTCGAGATCACCGCCGCCTCGGGCGCAACGGCCGGGTTCGACCTGCAGGTGGAAGTCCTGCCCGCCGAGCTGAGCGAACCCTGGGACTGGAGCTTTTACCTGAACGTCTGGCAGGACCCCAGCGGCGTGGCGCGGGCGCACAAGGTGAAGGTCTGGAGCGAGGAGCACTGGAAAATATTGGAAAAATATGCGGTGAATTTCGCCGAACACGGCATGAAGTCGATCATGACCAGTATCGTTTACGATCCCTGGAAAAGCCAGAGCGGCTATCCTTTTGACACGATGGTCGAATGGAAATATCCCGGCGAATTCAAAGCGGGCGGAACGAACCGGTTCGAATGGGACTTTACGGTGTTCGACCGCTATGTGGGGCTGATGATTGAAGCCGGGGTCAGGGAAAAGATCGACTGCTACGCCCTGGTGATGGGGCCCGGCGGCACGCGCGATGCCCACATCCGCTATCTCGACACTGCCAGCGGAGAGTACCGCACCGCGGAAATGAGTGTGGGCGATCCCCTCTGGCGGGAAGCCTGGGCCGCTTTCCTGCCGGTTTTCCGGCGGCACCTCGAGGAAAAAGGCTGGTTCGACAAGGCCCTGCTCGGCTTCGATGAAAAGCCCGAGGAGGTGATGAAGATAATCTTCGACTTCGTCATCCGCACCGCTCCGGAATTCAAGCTGGCCGCCTCGGGCGGCTACCCCGGCGATGAACGCAAATGGGGCGATGAGCTGGTGTTCCATTACGATGACTTGGCCGACCCCGACCGCTGGGCTCAGATCGAGCCGGTAGTGAGGCGGATGCACGAGGACAAGAGCCGGTATGTGAGCTGGTACACGGCCTGCATGCCCTATTCTCCGAACACTTACTTATATTCCCCTCTGCGCGAGTGCCGGCTGCTGGCCTGGCTTTCCTGGAAATACGGCTTCGATGGTTACACCCGCTGGGCGGTGAACGCATACCCCGAGGATGTCTGGGACCAGCCGCGCTATAAGTGGCACTCCGGGGATAATTATTTCGTCTACCCGGGAGAGAATGGGCCTCTGGATGGCATGCGCTGGGAGCTGATCCGGCAGGGTATCCAGGATTACGAGGCGCTGGGGATCGCATTCAGGCTGTGCGAAAAGGCCGGCCGCGCCGACCTGAGAGAAAAGTTGCGCAAGGCTGTCGTCATGGGCAGTATCGTGGACTCCTGCAGTTGGATACCGCTGATCGAACAGGCCCGGGCGCTGGTCAACGAGGTGATCCGTGAGCTTGGCGCGCAAGGCTAAGTGGTTAAATCTGCGATAGTTGCCAGGAACCTGCGGGATTTCGAGTCAGCGAGTTTACCGGGGGCGGGCTGCCGCCGAAGGTTCGATTGCCCCGGCCCGGGATCGACCAGGTGAATATTTACCGACAGAAAAAAAAGAGTTGAAATATTCCGGAAAAAGGCCGAAATTCACTTCAATTGCATTTCTTAGTTGTTTTTTTGGATAAATAGTGGTAAAATTCTCGTAGGAAGTTCAGCAGTACCGTCGTTTTACATTCACATCATCTGATTTTGGATGGGAGAAGCTATGAATATTTATGTTGGAAAACTCTCCCCGGGTACTACCGAGGAAGAACTGCAGAAGGCGTTCGAAGCTTACGGGCAAGTATCGGCTGTGAACATAATTAAAGACAAATTCTCGGGCGTGTCCCGTGAGTTTGGCTTTATCGAGATGCCCACCAAGGCGGAAGCCGATGCCGCGATCGCGGGACTGAACGGCACCGAACTGAGCGGCCGGACGATTCTCGTCAACGAGGCCCGGCCTCGCACCGAGGGTCGTCGCGGCGGCGGAGGGGGCCGTGAGGGGGGGAATCGGGGCGAGGGTGGCGGTGGGGGCCGCCGTCAGTGGTAAGAGTCCGACTCCTGAATGGAAGTTCGGACGGATACTATCGATAAACCAGTCGCCTGACGTTCTTTTGTTTTAGACGAGGGTCCGCTGAATGAGGCGGGCCTTTGTCATTTCAGGCCGGCCCGGTGACACTCGACAACTCTGCTCAAAACCCGGAGAACCATCATGCGTCCGAGATTTAAACGCTCGCTGACAGTTGCGGCATTCTTACTCTCGTTTTCCCTGGCCGCGGCCTGCCGGCTGGATGCGCAAGTAATCCTGAAAGAGGGCTTCGAATCCGGCTCTCTCGGCCCGGGCTGGGAAAAGAACACTCAGGACACCACCCGGCTCGCCTTCGATTACCGCCCTCAGTACGTGCATTCCGGCAAGGCCTCGTTCCGGGTCACCACCTTTAACCGGGACGGCAAGGAAATGGGCAGCAACCTCAAGTACTTTTTCCTGCCGGGAGTGGACAAGGCCTATTTCCGCTGGTACGGGATGTTCGCCCCGGATTTCGACCAGGGGACCGCCATGCACTACGTCTTCATCTGCGGCAGCCGCACCGATGACAAGTATTCTCCGCTCGGCAAGGCCGGCCTGCAGGCGAATGGGACAAACTTTTTCGTCACCAACCTGGAACCGTCCAACCATCGCGGCCAGTACCCATCGCCGGGCGTGATGGGCTTTTATACCTACTGGCCGGACATGAAGCCGGACCCCAACTCCGGCAAGTACTGGGGAAACCGCTTCGAGCCGGAACAGCCGGTGCCGATCGAGTGCGGCCGCTGGTACTGCTTCGAAGCCATGATCAAGCTCAATGAACCAGGGAAAAGCGACGGCGAGCAGGCTTTCTGGATAGATGGAGTCGAAAAGTTCCGTCAGAAGGGCTTGCGCTGGCGGGACTCGGACGTCCTGCGGCTCAACCTGCTCAACCTCGAAATTTACATCCACAGCTCCAGGCAGGACAACACGGTCTGGTTCGATGACGTGGTGATCGGCTCCGAATACGTCGGGCCGTGAGGAAAAGTCCATTTCTAGGCATTAAACGAGAATAATTCTCCGAAGCTCTGGTGCGGGTCAAACCGGCCCGGGCCAGTCGTAGGGGCGACCGGCGGTCGCCCGCGGGAGCTTTCGACAACTCTGTCTCATTTCATTCTGATATACTATTCGAACTGCCCTTATCCCAGTGCCTCCTTTATTTTCCTGTGGGCCCCATCGGCTCCACCCAGACCGGATAGAGCGTGGATGTAGCTGTCATTTCGTAGAGTTCGGCGATGTCCGAGCCGGACAGCTCAACATCCGCAACTCCCCACCCGCCTCTCGTTACCTGATTCACGTGGTGCTTGACCGGTTTCCCGCAGCCTGCTAAGATTTCCAAAAGACTCTCAATCTTTCCAGGAGTCGATATGCCGGCTGGCAGGTCAAAAAATTCCCCTTCCGCGCTGGCTCCGGGCGCCGGCCTCTACAGGTACCCCCGGCCGCTGGGCCGGGGCGTGTGGTGGCTGGTGATCCTGCGCTGGATCGCCTGCGGCGCGCTTTTCTTCGTCATCTGGCTCTCCTCCGGTCCCCTGGCCGTGGTTTCGGATCCGCAGCCGCTGTACATCTGCGGGCTGGTGCTCGCCCTCTACAATGCCCTCCTGCAGGCGGTGGCCCGGCGGATCAACCGGCTGGCCGAGGAGTGGATCGAATGGATCGTGTTCCTGCAGATTTCCCTCGACCTGGCCCTTCTCACCCTGCTCTTGTACTTTTCCGGGATCACCCACAACCCGTTCATTTTCTATTATGTCTTTCACATAATTATCGCCGGGATCATCCTGCCGGACCGTTACGCCTATTTCCTGGCCGCCCAGGCCTCGGTCATGGTCGGCAGCGTGTTCAGCCTTCAGTACCGGGGAATAATCCCGGAGCACCCGCTCAGCTACCCGGCGGCCGGCGGGCAGGAAGGCTCTTTCCTGGTGGGAAAGTTCATCGCCCTGGCCAGCACCCTGTTTTTCGCCGCCTACTTTACGGTTTCGGTGTTGAAACAAGTTCGTCTGGCCGAACGGGAAATCCGACAGAAAGAGAAAATAATCAGCCTGGGCCAGCTCGTGAGCGGAATCGTCCACCAGATCAAAAATCCGCTGGACGGTCTCAAGAACTGTCTGCACCTGCTGGGGGGCTGGAGCTCGCCGGCAAATGAGCGGGAGAGGCTGGTGGGGCTCATGGCCGAGGAGCTGGAGCGGATCGAGGCGCTGACCGTGCGGCTGCAGGACTACGCCCGTCCGCACATTGTCGAGCGGCAGCCGGTGGATGTCAACCGCCAGGCGGCCGGCGCCCTCAGGCTCCTGGAGCTGAAAGCCACCGACCACATCACCATCGCCACCGAACTGGCACAGGTACCCCCGGCCTGGGCCGATCCTTTCGCCCTGCAGGAGATAATCATCAACTTCTGCAGCAACGCCATCGCCGCCATGCCCGGCGGCGGCAAGCTCACCGTGCGCACCCGCAGCGCGCCGGTCCACCACGGCCGGAATTCAGCGGGGGTGAGGATCGAGGTGAGCGACACCGGCCACGGTATCCTGCGCGAGCACCGGGAGCTGGTGTTCGAGGCGTTTTATTCGACCCGGCCGCCGGGCGAGGGCAGCGGCCTGGGACTCTGGATCTGCCGGACTCTGGCCGCCGAAATGGGGGGGTACATCGAGGTGGAGAGCGAACCCGGGGTGGGCTCGACTTTCAGCCTCGTGCTCGAAGCAGTCTGAACCAACCGTGCAGGGTATAGTAATATGAAAATACTCGTAGTCGAAGATGACGATCTGAAGCGGCTTACCCTGTCTGCCGATCTTACCGAGGCGGACCATGCGGTGAGCGTGGCCGGCAGCGGCGAAGAAGCCCTCGGCCTGCTCGAGTGCGAAAGCTACGACGTGGTGATAACCGACCTCAAGATGCCGGGTATCGACGGGCTCGAGCTGTTGCGCACGGTCAAGGGGGAGATCGCGCCTGCCACCGAGGTGATCATGATGACCGCCTACGGCACCATCCCGCTGGCGGTGGAGGCGATCCGGCAGGGCGCTCTGGACTTCATCACCAAACCGTTCGACAACCGCCAGCTTTTGCCGCTGTTGGCCCGGATCGAGCGCCGGATGGCGCGCAAGGACCCCGCCGCAGAAAAGACCGCCAGCCGCGCCTACGCCCTGATCGAAAAGGAAGTGATGGGCGCCAGTCCTGCCGTGCGCCATCTCAAGTACCTGATCCGCGTCTGCGCCGAAAGCGACTCCAACGTCCTGCTGGTGGGCGAAACCGGCACCGGCAAGGACCTGGTCGCCTCGGTGATCCACCGGACCAGCCCCCGGCAGGCGCATCCGTTCGTCAAGGTGAGCTGTGCGATGTTCCCGGAGAACCTGGTGGAGAGCGAGCTGTTCGGCCACGAGCGGGGCGCTTTCACCGGCGCGGACCAGCGCCGGGCCGGCCGGCTGGAGCTGGCCCAGCGGGGCACGGTCTACCTGGACGACGTGGACGACATCCCGCTCAAGGAACAAGTCAAGCTGCTGCGGGTGATCGAGGAGAAGGTGTTCGAGAGGGTGGGCAGCACAGCCTCGATCAATTGCGACGTGAGATTTATCGCCTCCACCAAGACCGACCTGGCCGAAAAAATTACCCAGGGCGCTTTCCGCGAAGACCTCTACTACCGGCTGAAAGTGATCGAGGTGCACCTGCCGCCGTTGCGCGAGCGGGCCGAGGACGTGCCCGAGCTGGCCCGGCATCTGCTGCGGCGGATCGCGGGCGGCGAGGATCCGGGGCTGGCGGAGGGAGTGCTCGGCCGGCTGTCCACCTACGACTGGCCGGGCAACGTGCGCGAGCTGGCCAATACGCTCGAACAGGCCTGGATAGTCGGCCGGGGCCGGCTGGCAGCCTCATCCTTCGACAACCTCGCCGGCCAGCCCGGTTCCGGCCCGGCGCCTGCCGGTGGATTCCGGTCAGCAGTGGAGCGCACCGAACGCGAGCTGCTGAGCCGAGCGCTAACCAGCTATCCGGAAAACAAGACCCGGGCCGCCCGCAGTATCGGCATGAAACCCTCCACCTTCCGCGACAAGCTGCGTAAATACGGGCTCGAATGAGCCACGGAAAACCGTGGAGTCAACGGAAACCCGTCGACCGCCGCTGCCAATCCGCCGAACGAAGCCAATTCCTCTGATTCTGTAACTCGAAGTGTTTCAACCTGTTATCAGATTAAGTGCAAATGTTTTATCATCCGGCACGCTTGATGCCTTTATTCTGCCTGCGAACTTTCTTTCCAAGCGGCCCATCTTCACCTCTTCGGCGGAGGAGCAATGGAAGCAGTCGCCGGCGACCGGCTGAAGACGATATTCCTCAAAGACATCTACTCAATCCCGGACGGTGAGCGGATAAAACAGTGCCTGCAGTGCGGCACCTGTTCGGCGAGTTGCCCGACGGCGAGCTGGATGGAGTACACGCCGCGGGAGATCATCGCGGCGCTGCGCGCTGGCATTCTCGAACGCGTGCTGAAATCGAACACTGTCTGGCTGTGTTCGTCCTGCTACAGTTGCACGGTGCGCTGTCCGGCGGGGATCAAGTTCACCGATGTGATGTACGAGCTGAAGCGGCTGGGGGGCAAGTACGGCTACGTGGACCGCAAGTCCACCACGGCTCAGATGGCCCGGGCCTTCTGCCGGACCGTGGACCGCTGGGGCAAGAACGCCGAATGCGAGCTGCTGGCCCGCTACTACCTGGCCACCAACCCCTTCAAGGCCCTGGGCCAGATGATACTGGGTATCAAAATGATCCTCAAGGGCCGCTTCCCGCTTTACCCCCACCGGATCAGGGGACGCAAGTCGCTGCGTAAAATGATCGATGCGGTCCAGGAAGGAGCGCAGAAAACATGATTGCTCCGCTGAAGAAGGCATTCAGTTACTACCCCGGCTGTTCGCTGACCTCCACAAACCGAGCCTACGACATTTCCACGCGCAACGTGGCGCGGGTGCTGGGCCTGGAGATGATGGAACTGGAGGACTGGAACTGCTGCGGAGCTACGGCTTACATGGCGATCCGCGAAAAACGCAGCTTCGTGCTCAGCGCCCGCAACCTGGCCCTGGCCGAAAAAGAGGGCCGCGACCTGGTGACGGCCTGCGCCGGCTGCTACCTGGCCCTGCACAAGACGAACAAGTACTTCGCCGAGGACCGGAAGATGCGCGCTGAAATCGAAAAAGCGCTCGAGGCCGGCGGAGAGAGCTATCGGGGCGGCATCCAGGTCCGACACATTCTCGACGTGGTGGTGCGCGACATCGGGGAAGAGGAAGTGCGCCAGCACGTGGTGACTCCCTTCCGGGGGTTGAAAGTGGCGCCATATTACGGCTGCCAGATAACCCGTCCTTTCGGCGAGATCGACGACCCGGATTTCCCCCGGGCCATGCACCGGCTGATGGAGTGGATCGGCGCCGAGCCATTGGAGTACGGCCTGGCCACCAAGTGCTGCGGGGGCATGCTGATGACCACGATCACCGATTCTGCGCTCGAGCTGGTGGGCCGGATCCTCAGTGAAGCCAGACGCATCGGCGCCGACTGCATCGCCACCGCCTGCCCGCTCTGCCAGATCAACCTGGAAGGCTACCAGGCCAAGGCTTCCCGCAAGCTCGGCTGCGACTGCAGTATCCCGGTACTGTACTTCACTCAACTTCTTGGACTGGCCCTCGGCCTCGAGGCAGAGCAGGTGGCCCTGGACGACAACCTCACCTCTTCAGAGCCGGTCATTGCGGCAAGGGGCCGGTGACCATGAGCGAGAGAATCGGTGTCTACATCTGCCACTGCGGCACCAACATCGCCAGGACCGTGGACGTGATCGCCCTGGCCGAATACATCCGCACCCTGCCCGAGGTGGCCGTGGTGCGGGAGTACAAGTACATGTGCAGCGACCCCGGCCAGGAGATGATCAAGAAGGACATCGCCAGTGACAGGCTGACCCGCGTGGTCGTATCCTCCTGCAGCCCGCTGATGCACGAAAATACTTTCCGGGGCGCAGTGGAAGACGCCGGCCTGAACCGTTTCCTTTTCCAGATGGCCAACATCCGCGAACAGTGCTCCTGGGTGCACACCGACCGCGAGCGGGCCACCGAGAAGGCCAAGCGGATGGTGGCCGGGGCGGTGCGCCGGGTGAAGTGGCACCGGGAACTCAGCGGCCGGCGGGTTCCGGTCGAACAGTCGGCGCTGGTGGTGGGGGCCGGGATCGCCGGGATCGAGGCGGCCCTGAAGATGGCCGAGGCCGGGAAAAAAGTCTACCTGGTCGAAAAAGAACCCTCGATCGGCGGCCACATGGCGATGTTCGACAAGACCTTCCCCACCCTGGACTGCGCCGCCTGCATCCTCACTCCCAAGATGGTGTCCGTGGGCCAGAACCCGAACCTCGAGCTTCTCACCTGGAGCGAGGTGGAAGAGGTGAGCGGCTTTGTCGGCAACTTTGCAGTCAAGGTGCGGCGCAAGGCCCGCTACGTGGACGAGGAGAAATGCACCGGCTGCGGAAGCTGCCTGGAGCGCTGCCCGGTGAAGTTCCGGCCGTTGGAGAACGGACACCCAAAGCCGGTGGAGATGACTCCCGAGATGAAGCGGCGGGTGGACCGGATTATCGATCAGCACCGGCACGAGCGGGGACCGCTGGTTCTGGTGCTGCAGGACATCAACCACGAGCTGGGCTACCTGCCCAGGCCCTCCCTCAAGTACGTCAGCCAGCAGCTTGGCATGTCCCTTTCCAGGGTTTACCACGTGGCCACCTTCTACAAGGCGTTCAGCCTCACTCCGCGCGGCGAGCACGTGGTCAAGGTCTGCCTGGGCACGGCCTGCCACGTGAGGGGCGCGGCGCGTGTACTGGAGGCGCTGGAGAGCCGACTCGAAATTAAAGCGGGCCAGACCAGCCCCGACCTGAAATTCACGCTCGAAACGGTCAACTGTCTGGGCGCCTGCGCCATGGGTCCGGTGGTGGTGATGGACGACCGCTACTACACGGTGACCCCTTCCAAGGTCGACCGGCTGATCAAGTCCGTGGCGGGCGAAAAGACCAAAGTCGCGGTAAACGCATGAATCCTCTCAGACCGAAGAGGGAACCGGAATGAAAAAGCTTACTAATGTCCAGGAACTCGTCCTCCGGGATGCGTCGCCTCAGCCCGACTGCGAAAAGGTGCTGCTGGTGTCCAACGCCACCTGCGGCCGGGCTCACGGGTCGAGCGCGCTGGTGGAGGCGTTCAGGGAGTCCTGGGAAAAACACAACCTCTACGCCGACGCCCGGCTTAGAGTGACCGGCTGCCTGGGCTACTGCGACAAGGAGCCAATCGTGATCGTCCGGCCCCAGGGATTTTTCTATCCCCAGCCGTCGCCCGCGGACGTGGAGGACATTATCAATGAATCCGTGATCGGCGGGCGGCCGCTGGAGCGGCTGCTGATGGACGACCCGAACAACGGCCACAAGATCGTCACCGAAAACGAGCTGCCGTTCTACCGTCGCCAGACCCGCTGGATTTTCGCAGACAACTTCGAACTCGATCCCACCAGCCTGGAAGACTACCTCCGGCTCGGCGGCTACCGGGCGATGCGCCGGGTGCTGACCGAAATGAAGCCCGAGGAAGTCATCGAGCTGATTCACCGCAGCGGCCTGCGCGGCCGCGGAGGCGCCGGCTTCCCCACCGGGATCAAGTGGAAAAGCTGCCGGGAAGCCGAAGGGGAGATCAAATACGTGGTCTGTAACGCCGATGAGGGCGACCCCGGCGCCTATGCCAACCGCGGCCTGATGGAGGGCAATCCCCACGCGGTAGTTGAGGGGATGATAATCGGCGCGTACGCGATCGGGGCGCACGAGGGGTTCATCTACGTGCGCAGCGAGTATCCGCTGGCGGTGGAACTCCTGGGCAAGGCGGTGCAGGACTGCCGGGCTGCCGGGCTTCTGGGCCGGGACATCCTCGGCGCCGGCTTCGACTTCGACATCAAGATCAACCGGGGCGGCGGTGCTTTCGTCTGTGGAGAATCCACGGCGCTGATGGCCTCGATTGAGGGCCGGCCGGGCGAGCCGCGGGCCAAACACATCCATACCGTGGAGCGCGGACTCTGGGACAATCCCACCACTCTGAACAACGTCGAAACCTGGGCCACCGTGCCCAAGATCATCCAAAACGGCGCGGACTGGTTCACTTCGGTGGGGACCGGTGACGTGCGCGAAAACCCCTGGAACGGCAGCAAGGGCACCAAGATTTTCAGCCTGGTGGGCCAGATCAACAACACCGGGCTGGTGGAAGTGCCGATGGGGATCACCCTGCGCGAAGTGATCTGGGAGATAGGCGGGGGGATACGCAACGGCCGGCAGTTCAAGGGCGTGCAGACCGGCGGCCCCTCCGGCGGCGTACTTGGCGAGCGGCACCTGGACATCCCAATCGACTACGACCGCCTGATCGAGGTGGGGTCGATGATGGGCTCGGGCGGGATGATCGTCATGGACGAGACCACCTGCATGGTGGACTTCGCCCGCTTCTTCGTCAACTTCCTCAAGGACGAGTCCTGCGGCAAGTGCACTCCCTGCCGGGAGGGCCTGATCCACACCTCGATGCTGCTGGAGGACATCTGCGAGGGCCGGGCCCAGCCCGGAGACCTGGAGCTGCTGAAGGAGCTGGCCGAAGTGATCCGCGACGCCTCCCTCTGCCAGCTCGGCACCACCGCGCCCAACCCGGTGCTGACCACTCTCGAATATTTCGCGGACGAGTACCGCGAGCACATTGAGGAAAAGCGCTGCCGGGCCGGAGCCTGCAAGGCCCTCGTCACTTACAGTATCGATGCCGATAAATGCAACGGCTGCACGCTCTGCGCCAAAAACTGCCCGTCGAATGCGATCAGCGGAGAAAGTAAGCGGCCGCACGTGATCGACGAGGAAGAGTGCACCAAGTGCGGCATCTGTTTCGACGTCTGCAACCAGGAAGCCATAATCCGTCATTAAAAGGGTCAGATCATGCCAAGCCTAATTATCGACGGCAGGAAAATCGAGGTGGAGAGCGGCGTCACGGTGCTGGAAGCAGCCCGCGCCGGCGGCCTCCACATTCCCACCCTCTGCGATCACGAGTCGCTGTCCCCCTACGGAGCCTGCCGCTTCTGTACCGTCGAGGTGATCCGGCGCGGCAGAACCAGGCTTTACACAAGCTGCACGCTGCCGGCCGCCGACGGGATGGAAGTCCGGACCAACAGCGAGCCGGTGCAGAAAATCCGCCGGATCCTGGCCGAACTGATGCTGGCCCGCTGTCCCCACTCCGAGCCGGTGGTGAAACTGGCCGCCGAGCTGGGGGTCACCAAAAGCCGCTTCCGTTCGCCCAGGGCCAAGGAAAGCTGCCTGGTGGGCGAGCACGGCGAATGCATCCTCTGCGGCATGTGCGTCCGGCTCTGCGAGGACGTGATGAAAGTGGGCGCGCTGGCCTTCGAGGGCCGGGGGGGCTACCGCACGGTGACCACGCCTTTCCGCGAGCCCAGTGAAGTGTGCCGGCTCTGCGGCGCCTGCGAATCGATCTGCCCCACCGGCTCGATCAAGCAGGCCAAGATCACCGACCGCCGGCCGCGGCCGATCCCCTTCGAGTTCGAACAGGGGCTGGCCAGCCGCAAGCCGATCTACCTGCAATTTCCGCAGGCGGTTCCGCGGGTTCCGGTGATCGACCGCGACAGTTGCATGAACTTCCGCACCGGCGGCTGCAAGACCTGCGAGGACAACTGCACGGCCGGCGCTATCGACCACAGCGCGGAGGATGAAATCCGCGAGATCAAGGTGGGGGCGGTGGTAGTCGCCACCGGCTTCGACGTGTTCGACGCCAGGGTGATCGCCCGCTACGGCTACGGCCGGCTCCCCGGCGTGATCACCGCCTTGGAGTTCGAGCGGATCTGCCACGCCAGCGGACCCACCAGCGGCAAGATCGTCACTGCCGACGGCCGCGTTCCCCGCGCGGTGGCAATCGTCCACTGCGTGGGCAGCCGCGACGTGAACCACCAGGAGTACTGCTCGCGGGTCTGCTGCATGTACTCGCTCAAGTTCGCCCACCTGGTCAAGGAGAAGACCGGGGCACAGGTGACCAACTTCTACATCGATATGCGGGCTTTCGGCAAGGGGTACGAGGAGTTCTACAAGAGGCTCCTGGCCGAGGACGTAACTTTCGTGCGGGGCAAGGTGGGTGAGATCACCAACGTGGCCCTGGGTCCGGAGGAAGAAGGCAAGCTGATCGTGGTGGCCGAGGACACCCTGCTGGGAATGGTGCGCCGCGTGCCGGTGGACATGGTGGTCCTCTCGACAGGGCTTAAACCCGGCGCCGACGCCGAAAAGCTGAACCAGGTGCTGTCCATCACCCGCAGCAAGGACGGCTTCTTCGCCGAAAAGCACCCCAAGCTCGCGCCGGTGGACACTCCCTCGGACGGCATCTTCCTGGCCGGGGCTTGCCAGGGTCCCAAGGACATCCCGGATTCAGTGGCTCAGGGCGCAGCCGCGGCCGCGGGCGCGCTGAGCCTGATGGACCGGGGCAGCATCGTGCTGGAGCCGATCCGCGCCCGGATCAACGAAGATGTCTGCGGCGGCTGCCAGATCTGCGTGGCCAACTGCCCGTACAGCGCAGTCGAATACGACCGCGAAAAGGGCGTGTCGATGGTGCACGAGGAGCTGTGCAAGGGCTGCGGCACCTGTGTGGCCGGCTGCCCCAGCGGCGCGGCCCAGCAGGAGAACTTCGAGGACAGGCAGATAATTGCGGAAGTCGAAGGCGTTCTTTTTTGAGAACCCTCTGCGCTGAACAAACATAAACATTGGAGCCGGGTCAAGATGACAGAGCAGAATTTCGAACCGGTAATAGTCGGCTTTCTCTGCCAGTGGTGCTCCTACACGGGCGCAGACCTGGCCGGCACCAGCCGCCTGGAGTACCCGCCCACCCTGCGCACGGTGCGGGTGATGTGCTCGGGCCGGGTGGACCCGACTTTCGTGGTCACCGCCCTGGCCGATGGCGCCGACGGCGTGCTGATCGCCGGCTGCCACCCGGGGGACTGCCATTACAGCGAGGGAAACTACCGGGCGATGAGGCGCTATCCCCTGCTGATGAAGCTGCTCGACCAGTTCGGCATCGAAAAGGAGCGGGTGCGCCTGGAATGGATTTCGGCTTCCGAGGGAGATAAGTTCGCCCGGGTCGTCCGGGAAATGACCGAACAGCTCAAGGCTCTCGGCCCCCTGAACTGGCAAAAACGCAGCGCCGCGCTAAGCGGAGCCGCCTGAGATACGGAGGTGAACCGATGGCAAAACCGAAAGTAGCGTTTTACTGGTGCGCCTCCTGCGGCGGCTGCGAAGAAGCGGTGGTCGACCTCAACGAGGCGATCCTGGGGGTAGTCGAGGCGGTTGACATCGCCCTCTGGCCGGTGGCGCTCGACTTCAAGAAAAAACACGTCGAAAGCTGGGAGCCGGGAGAGGTGGCCGTAGTCTTCATCAACGGCGCGGTCCGCACCAGCGAGCAGGAAGAATGGGTGAAGCTCCTGCGCGAGAAGTGCCCGGTGGTGATCGCTTTCGGCAGCTGCGCGCACCTGGGCGGCATCCCGGGGCTTTCCAACTCGACCACCCGCGAAGAAAGTTTCAAACGCAAGTATTTCGATAGCCCGTCCGTGGACAATGCCGAACGGGTCCTGCCGCAGCGGAAAACCCGGGTGAACGGCTACGAGTTGGAGTTGCCCGAGTTTTCGGCAACCGTTCGTAAGCTGGACGACGTGATCGAGGTGGACTATTACCTGCCCGGCTGCCCGCCCGTGCCGAAGCTGATAGTGGAAGCGGTGACCGCGATCCTGGAAGGCAAGCTGCCGGCCAAAGGGGCGGTGCTGGCGCCGGAGAAGTGCCTGTGCGATGAATGCCCGCGCAAAGAAAGTAAGCCCGAAAAAGTCACTATCGAGCGCTTCCGGCGAGTGGCCACCGAAAAGCCCGATCCGGAAAAATGCTTTCTGGTCGAGGGTTTCGTCTGCCTGGGACCGGCTACCCGCTCGGGCTGCGGCGAGCTCTGTATCCGGGGCAACATGCCCTGCCGCGGCTGTTTCGGCCCGACCGCCGAGACCCGCGACCAGGGCGCCAAGTTCCTTTCGGCGGTGGGGTCGCTCCTGGCTGCCGACCAGGAGGAGAAGTGCGCCGAACTGGCCGCCACTTTGGCTGATCCGCTGGGAACCTTTTACCGTTTCAGCCTGCCCTCCTCAATCCTAAAGCAGAGGTTGAGCTGACATGGGACAGAAAATCACGATAGATCCGATCACCCGGCTCGAGGGGCACGGCAAGATCGAAATCTTTCTCGACGACCAGGGCGAAGTGGAGCGGGCGTTCTTCCAGGTGCCGGAGCTGCGCGGTTTCGAGGCGTTCTGCGTGGGCCGGCCGGCCGAGGAGCTGGCCCGGATCACGCCCCGCATCTGCGGGGTCTGCCCCACCGCGCACCACATGGCCAGCACCAAGTGCCTGGATGACCTCTACCAGGTGAAGCCCACCTCCACGGCCCGGAAACTCCGCGAGCTGGCCTACAGTGCGTTTTTCGTCGAGGACCACTTCCTGCATTTCTTCTACCTGGGCGGGCCGGATTTCGTGGTGGGCCCGGACGCTCCGGCCGGCGAGCGCAACATCCTGGGCGTGATCGCCAAGGTGGGGCTGGAGATCGCCGGCAAGGTGATCCGCGTGCGCCGCGAGCTGCGCGCCATGATGCAAACCATGATGGGCAAGGTGATCCATCCGGTGTTCGGCCTGCCCGGCGGCGTGTCCAAGGGCATCACCAAAGAAAACCGGGACGAGTTCAAGAAGAGCGCCGAATTCGCCCTGGAGTTCGCCAAAGAAGCCCTGGCAATCTTCGACAAGGTGGTGCTGCAGAACGAACGCTACGTGGACCTGGTGCTGAGCGAGGCGTTCACGCACCACACCTATTCCATGGGCACCGTGGACGAAAACAACTGCCCCAATTTCTACGACGGATGCTTGCGGGTGGTGGACCCGGACGGCGCTGAAGTAGCGAAATTCGGGCCGCACGAATACACCGACTACATCGCCGAACACGTCGAGCCGTGGAGCTTCATCACCTTCCCCTACCTGAAAAAGGTGGGCTGGCAGGGTTTCGTCGACGGGCCGGAAAGCGGAGTCTACCGCGTAGCGCCACTCTCCCGGCTCAACGTGGCCGACCGCATGGCTACGCCCCTGGCCCAGGAAGCCTTCGAGAAGATGTTCCAGGTGCTGGGCGGCAAGCCGGCCCATCAGACCCTGGCTTTCCACTGGGCCCGGCTGATCGAAGCGCTCTATGCGGCCGAGCGGATGATCGAGCTGCTGGACGACGAGGAAATCACCGGCGACGACATCCGCAACCTGCCCACCAAGACCCCCAGCGAGGGGGTGGGGATAGTCGAGGCGCCGCGGGGCACGCTCATCCACCACTACAAAACCGATAAGAACGGGATTATCACCGGCCTGAACCTGATCGTGGCCACCAACCACAATGCCGCGCCGATCGCGATGAGCGTGGAGAAGGCGGCCCGGGGCATGGTCCACGGCCCGGAAGTCACCGAGGGGATGCTCAACCTGGTGGAGATGGCCTTCCGGCCCTACGACCCCTGTCTGGCCTGCGCCACCCACGCCCTGGGCAAGGCCCCCCTGGTGGCGCACATACACGACCACGCCGGCAACCTGATCCGGACGGTGAAAAGGGACTGACATCCCTCATCAATTGACCGTAGAAAAAGGCGCAGCCCGCCGAGCGGGCTGCGCCTTTTCATTTTGGAGCGGCCGGCAGATCTTCCGGCGGGATTATTCATTTCCAACACGCCGAATCTGCGTTATAATAGACCGTGCAGCTTGCGCTGCTTTACGGCCAGTCCGGCCAGCACATGCCGGGCAGATGGGCTGCCGGGCAGAGAATAACTCCGCGAAAATCACGAATTTTTTTATTGTCCAGGCCCGTCAATTCCTCCCCTACGCGAGGTGAAAGATGAACGAGAACAAGCTGAACCGGCGAGCCTTTTTCGGCGTGTCGACTGCGCTGGCGGCAATCGGCTGCGCGCCTTCCGGCCAGGTAAAGGAACAGGCGGCAGCCCCTGCCGGCCCGCCCGCTTTCGAATTCGAGGAAGCCACTATCGCCGGCCTGGGCGAGGGCCTGCGCGCGAAGAAATTCACTTGCCGCCATCTCACGGAAAAGTACATCGAGCGGATCGGGCTGCTGGACGGCGGGGAGAACGGCCTGAATGCGGTTATCGTAGTCAATCCCGAGGCGCTGGAGATAGCGGACGGCCTGGACCACGAGCTGGCCTCCGGCAAGGACCGCGGCCCGCTGCACGGCATTCCGGTAATGGTCAAGGACAATATCGACACCGGCGACCGGATGCCCACCACCTGCGGCAGCCTGGCCCTGGAAGGCTCGATCGCGCTGAAAGATTCGCACCTTGTCGCAAATCTGCGTGAAGCCGGCGCGGTGATCCTGGCCAAGACCAACCTGAGCGAATGGGCCAACTACCGCTCGAACAAATCCTCCAGCGGCTGGAGTGCAATCCGCGGCCAGACCCGCAACCCCTACGCCCTCGACCGCGACCCCTCCGGCTCCAGCTCGGGCTCTGCTGTGGCCGCCTCGGCCAACCTCTGCGCCGGCGCGGTCGGCACGGAAACCAACGGCTCGATTATCGGCCCCAGCTCGCTCAACGGCGTCGTGGGGATCAAGCCCACGGTGGGCTTGATCGGCCGCAGCGGGATCGTTCCCATCTCGCACAGCCAGGACACGGCCGGCCCCATTTGCCGCACTGTCGGCGATGCCGCTCTGCTTCTGGGAGCACTGGCCGGGGTGGACCCCGAGGACCCGGCCACGGCACCGGCCGCCGAGCGGGCGCAAAAAGACTACACCCGCTTCCTCAATCCCGATGGCCTGCGGGGCAAGCGGATCGGGATCGCCCGGAATGAATTCGGCTATTCTGAGCTGGTGGACCCTCTGCTGGAACATTGCGTGACTGTGCTCAAGGAGGCCGGGGCGGAGCTGGTCGATCCCCTTGAATTCAAGTATGAAAGGCTCTGGCCGCAGGGCGGCACGCTGATGGATTACGAGTTCAAGAACGATCTGGACCGTTATCTCGCCGGCCGGGGCCCGGATGCGAAAGTGCATTCCCTGGCCGAACTGATTCAGTTCAACGACCAGAACGCCGACCGGGAAATGCCGTACTTCGGCCAGAACATCTTCCTCAAGGCGGTGCAGAAAGGCCCCCTCACCGACCCGGAGTACCTCGAGGCGGTCAAGGAGTGCCGCCGCCGCGCGGGCAAGGACGGGATCGATGCCTCGATGGACAAGTTCAAGCTGGATGCGGTCTTTGCGCCCAGCGGCGGTCCGGCCTGCCCGCTGGACCTGGTCAACGGCGACCGTTTCGTGGGCGGCAGCGGCGGCTTGCCGGCGGTGGCCGGCTACCCCAACATCAACGTACCGGCCGGCTTCGTTTTCGGCCTGCCGTTCGGAGTGAGCTTCTGGGGCCGCGCCTGGAGCGAACCGGTGCTCCTGGAAATCGCCTTCGCTTTCGAACAAGCAACAAAAGTACGCCGGCCGCCCAGGTTTTTATCTTCCGCAGACCTCAGCCTGCAAAACAAGTTCTATCCGGACGTGGCGCCAAGGAGCTGACCGAGTGCGAGCTTTCAGGAGAGAGGTGTTCGCGGCCCTGGCTTTCTGGCTTCTGGCCGGTTTCTTCTACCCCGCCGCCCGGGCGGCCTCGGTGTATCCCGGCCACCCGCGGCTTTTTTTCCGCGCGGAAAGCTGGGACGGCGGCCGGGGCCTGACCCTGGCCGAGGTGAAGAGGAGGGCCGCCGGCAGTGACGCCTCGGTCGCGTTCGAACAGCTCGATGGCTCGATCCCCAACGATGCCCTGCGGAGCCTGCTGCTGGAGGACTCGGATTCATCCGCCTTCTACGCCAGGCGGGCAATCGAGGCCATGCTGTCGGCGCGCGACACCAGCGGTGTGACCACCCAGGGAGTCAATCTGGCCAACGTCGCTATCGGCTTCGACTGGCTCTACGGCCGGCTGGATTTCACTGAAGAAGAAAAGGCGCGGGTGGTCGAACACCTGGCCCGGGAGGCGGACGAGCTGGTCCGGGCGCTCGGCGGCGGCTCGCACATCTTCCACACCCGGATGTACGGCTGGGCCACGGGCGTGGCCCTGGCCGGGCTGGCCCTCTACGGCCACCATCCCCAGGCGCAGCGCTTTGTCGACTTTGCCCGCAGCTACTACCTCGAACGCCTCTTCCCGGCCCGCCGGCTGCAGGACGGCACAGTGCACAACGGTTTCGGCTACGGCCGCAAGTACACACTCTGGATGATCGGCCATTTCATCTCCTGCTGGCAGTCGGCCACGGGCGAGAACCTGTGGGACGTTATCGAGCGGGAGCAGGGCGGCTGGCTGCGCCGGGAAATCCTTTTCAACATCTACGGTCGCTACCCGGACGGCACCTACCTGCGTTTGGGCGACAGCTACAGCCTCACCTCCGACTTCTACACATTCCGGGCGGTGAGCGAGCGCGTCCAGGGGCATGGCGACCCGGTGGGACAGAGTTTCCTTAACCAATTGGTGGCCGATAACTCCGGCCGGGTGGTGGAAAAGCCGACCGCCTACGTCTATTTCCTGTTCTACGATCCCGGACGGGACTCCACGCCGGTCAGCTCCCTGCCGCACCGGATCCTTTTTAGCCGCGAGGGGACCGGCATGGCGGTCTGGAAAAGCGACTGGGAGGAGAACGGAGTCACGGTCTTTTTCAAGTGCGGCAACTATTTCGACGATCACGGCCATTTCGACCAGGGCCATCTGGACGTCTTCCACCGCGCGCCGCTTCTGATCGACAGCGGGGCCTACCTGACCTTCGAGGGTCCTTTCCGCACCGAATACTGGCACCGCAGCGTGGCCCATAACACGATCCTGATAGTCGATCCCGCGCTCCCGGGCGATGAGGGCGGCCAGCGGGTGTTCTCCAGCCAGAGCGACGGTACGCTCGAAAAGTACCTGGCAAACAAGCGCTCCGAAACCGGCGACATTAAGGACTACCTGGACGAAGCTGAGCTGGCCTACGTGGCCGGCGACCTGACCGCCGCCTATCCGGCGGACCGCGCCGAACGGGTGACGCGCGAAGTGGCTTTCCTCTCCGACCGCTTCCTGGTGGTGCTCGACCGGGTGACTGTCAAGAGGGCCGGTCTGGAGCCAAAGGTGCTCTGGCATTGCCCGGTCTATCCGCAGGCCTCCGCGGACGGCCGGCGGTTCGTGATCGACCGCTCCGGCGGCCGGGCGATAGTGACCACGCTCCTGCCAGAACCGGCCTCGGTCGCCTGGGTCGAGGGCTTCATGGTGGGAAGCCGGAAAATCGAGCCGACAGGGGTATTTCAGGCTCCGGAGGGAATGGGCGTGGGCCGCTTCGAAGTGAGCGACCCGCAAAAAACGATGAGCCACCTGTTCCTGCACGTGATCGAAATCGCCGACACCCCGGCCAACTCCAACGCCTACGAGGCTCCACCGGCCCGGGTCGCAGTCGCCTTGCGCGGCGATGTGATCGAAGTGCAGATGGGAAACCAGACTATAAGCTTCCGCGCCGAAAAACCGGGGCTGGTCCGTTAGCCCGGCGGTTTCTCTGGCCGTGGAGCGCGTCACTCAGTAGATTTTAATCCGGTATATTTAAAAATTAGCGCAAATCCTTGTAGGGGCGGACCCCTGTGTCCGCCCGTTGTTGGGTAATTTCTCGGGGGAAATACCAATAATTTTTCAGGGCAAGAAATTCACGAATCCACACAGGGTGCAACCTGTTCACCCTGAATACCTGAGCGGATATCTCTGAAGAAATCCAAAACATTACAGCCCGATCAAGCGAGGTGAAGCATGTCGAAAGGATACGACCGCAGGGAATTCATCAAGCAGGGCGCCCGGATGGGCGCAGCCATCGCCCTGAGCGGCGCGGCAGTCAACAGCGCCCTGGCCCAGCTCTCATCCGCCCCTACTACGATCAAGGCCGCCCCGATCGGCACGGTCCGGGTGGGCTACGTGGGGGTCGGTGGGCAGGGGATGAGCCACGTGCGGAACCTGCTCAACGTCGAGGGCTGCCGGATCGCGGCGGTCTGCGACATCGTGCCGGAAAAGGTGGAAGCGGCCCAGAAGGCGGTGACCGATGCCGGCCAGCCCAAGCCGGCCGGGTATGCGCAGGGGCCGAACGATTTCCTGCGCCTGTGCGAGAAAGAAAACCTGGACCTGGTCTACACCGCCACGCCCTGGGAATATCACGTGCCGGTCTGCGTGGCGGCCATGAAGAACGGCAAACATGCGGCCACCGAGGTGCCGGCGGCGGTGACGGTCGAGGAATGCTGGGAGCTGGTGGAAACCAGCGAAAAAACCGGGCGCCACTGTGTCATGATGGAGAACTGCTGCTACGGCCAGCCAGAAATGGCCGTGCTGAACATGGTGCGCAAGGGCCTGTTGGGCGAGCTGCTCCACGGCGAGGCGGGCTATCTGCACGACTTGCGCGAGCTCAAGTTCAGCGGCAGGGGGGAAGGCCTCTGGCGCACTGCCCATGCGATCAAGCGTAACGGCAACCTCTACCCGACCCACGGCCTGGGCCCCCTGGCCGAATACACGAACGTCAACCGCGGTGACGCTTTCGACTACCTGGTGTCGATGAGCAGCAAGAGCCGGGGCCTGAACGTATACGCGGAAGAGCACTTCGGGGCCGATGACCCGCGCGCGAAGCAGAAATACGCCCTGGGGGACGTCAATACGAGTCTTATCCACACCAAGAACGGGGTCACGATCATCCTGATCCACGACTGCGACACGCCCCGGCCTTACAGCCGGGTCAACCTGATCCAGGGTACGGCCGGAATCTTCGAGGGCTACCCGGACCGGGTCTACATCGAGGGGCGCAGCGAGCCGCACACCTGGGATACGCTCGATAAATGGCTGGCTGAATACAACCATCCGCTCTGGAAGACCGTGGGTGAACAGGCGCGCGGCGCCGGCCACGGCGGTATGGATTACCTCGAAGACTACCGCCTGATCCAGGCCTTGCGCACCGGCCGCTACCCGGACTACGACGTTTACGATGCGGTGGCCTGGAGCGCGGTGAGCGAGCTGAGCGAGAAGTCGGTGGCGGGCCGCAGTTCGGCGCAGGATTTCCCGGATTTCACCCGGGGCGCCTGGAAGACCAACAAGCCGATCTTCGTCACCGACCTTTGATCGAAATTATGGGCTGTTCCTAAGTCGGATTATTCATGAAAACGGGATTTATCCGGTTCTGTGTAGGGGGCGCACCCCTGTGTGCGCCTGGATCCACCAACAATGGGCGGACACATGGGTCCGCCCCTACATGCCTTGCGGTAATTTGTGAATAATTCGAGCTTAGTTCGATTGCAGGGGCACGCCTGCGTTCACCCTGTATTATGGGGACGTGTCCCTGCTCCTTCTTCTCGCCTCTGAAATTGGCCCTTTTAATCCAATAGTGGAGGAACGTACCATGACCCGTCTTTTTCTGCTCCTTTCGTCAGTGCTTCTCTGGGCCGCCGCGGATCTCGCCGCTCAGCAACTGTATACACCCCTGGGCGTGAGGATTCTGCAGAACAAAAGCTACGATGACAGCGACCGGGCCCGCGCAGATATCCTCACGCTGTACCGGGACCTGCGGGTCACGGATGTCTGCGACGGCATGGACCTGGTGGGCTTGCAGGACGTGGGCCTGATGAACAACACCATCCGCTCGCTCTGGCGCGACGTGGATAAATTCAGCCATCGTTTCGTGGGCTTCGCGATCACCGTGCGCCACGTGCCCAGCGACGTGCGCGCGGGCCAGAACTCGTTCGAGGACCTGGCGGGATTCCTCGGCTTCAAGGACGAGCAGTATTCGCGGGCCCCGGATGCCTGGACCGCGGTGGCGCGGCCCGGCGACTGCGCCGTGATCGACGCCGGCGGAGTGTTCGAGGTGGGCTTTATCGGCTCGAACAACAGCCTGGGGTACGCTCAGAAGGGAGTGGCGGGGGTGGTAACCAATGGTTACGCCCGCGACACGGATGAAATCGTGAAGACCAGGGCGATCCCGGTCTACTGCCAGGATGCACTCAGCGGCCGGGGCGTGCGTCCCGGGCGCCTGATCGCCGAAAGCTACAACTTCCCGGTCAACTGCGGAGGCGTGCTGGTCTACCCCGGCGATGTGGTGGTGGCGGACGGCGATGGGGTGATCGTGGTGCCCCGCGAGCTGACGCTGACTGTGGGCCGGCTCGCCCGGGGAATCAACGTGGAGGACGAGGCCAGCCGGGGCGAGCGCTACAAGAGCCTGAAAATCCCGCTGGACGAAACCGTGAAAGAGAAGAAGTGAGGTTCGGGCAGGGTGTTTAAACGGGGCGGACACGGGGGTCCGCCCCTACAATCGGTCCACCAAAAACAAGGGGCGGTTCGCGAACCACCCCAATAATAATTATGCAAAAAAGGGCGCAGCCCCGATAAAATCGAGGCACCCCTACGTTCGTATTCCCTATTTCTTTTCCAGCCTGCCGCCGAAAGCCTTCCGCGTCCCGCCGATCTCGATCCCGCCGTCCACCCGGTCGCGCCGGAAATCGAGACTGACTTCACCCAGCGTAACCTTCACTATGTCTCCCTCCACCCGGCAAACCGCCTGCGGAACCGAACTTACCGAACTGTCGGCGGCGGTGAGGACGTGCAGGAAAACGTCTTCCAGGGCGGGCTTTGCCGGCGAAATTTCGATCCGGCACTCCGGCAGCGGCCCGTTTATCCGGCCCGGCGGGTAGTTTCCGCCGCCGTAGCGGTAGAGGTCATCACCGGAATTGAGTTTCACCAGGGTTCGTTCAGGCAGCACGGCCTGGACGAAAAGCCGGCCCCGGCCGTTGGTGACAGTCAGGTTCGGCGCCTGGCCGGTGGGCGGCTTGGCTGCCTGCAGGCACCAGGTCTTGCGGAACTCCGGATTGGTGCTTTTTACCCGGTCGAAAATTACGAAAGTGCCGGGCCGCAGGTATACGATCTGGCGGGTGAAGTATTCGAGCTTGTTTTTCCGGTAGGAGCGCGAGCAGTCGCCGGCGGCGTAGAGATAACGGCCGCGGTCCTCAAAGGCCAGCATGTCGGCGATGTCGTAAAGCTGCCGGTCTTTTTCCCAGGCCGCGGCGTCCTCCACCGCGCCGTTGTGGTGCGGCCAGTCGTGGTGCTGGCCGCCGTCGTTACCGGTCACCGTGCCCAGGCGGATCGCGGGCCACTTCTCCGCTGGGTCGAGAACCAGTACTGTGTTGTGGGCGATCGAGCGCACGTAGTAGTTGACCACGTGGGGAGTTTCCCAGCCGTAGTACTCGCCGCCGTCTCCGGCCAGATCCTCGTACCTGTAAATCTGGAAATGGCCGTTGTCCAGGTGCTGATGGGCGGTGAAGCGGTCGCCGCACTTGAAGAAGAAATAGGTGGCATCCTCCTCCCAGCTGGAGCGGGCGTAAACGAAACCCGGGCCGGGGCTGAAATGGGACAGCCGGAAGTTTTTCAGGTCGCCCTGGGGAACGGTGACGTCCCGCCAGAGGAAGTCCTTGTAGGCGTTGACCACCATGCAGGACTTGGGCGTGGTTTCGTTGAAGGCGTGCACCACCTGGTGTTCCGGGTCGTCGCGGAAGCGGTTGACCAGGATGCGCCGGGCCGAAAGAGTCTTGTCGCGGTCGTTGCCGGGGATTTTGCCGTCGCCGTCGCCCATCGGGACCTGCCGCCGCGAACGGAATTCGCCGATTCCCGGGTAAGCTTCGAACATCCCGGCCACGGCCCTTTGGCCCATGAACTCCGGGCTCATCGCGAAGTAATCCACCCCCTCGACCCGCAGGGCCACGTCGCAGAAAAACATCCATTCGTAGGTCCAGTAGTTCACATAAAAGCCCTCGGCCCAGCCTCCGCCGTCTCCGGCCAGGCGGAAAGCCGGCACCACCCGCTCGCGGTAGTCCTTTTCCAGGTCGGCCAGGATTTCCCGGGCCCGCGGGTATTCGTAATAGCAGGCGTAGGCCGCCAGGCCGTATCCCCAGTGCTTGTAGCTGTACCAGGCGTTGTGGAAGGGTGAGGTTTCGGAAGTCACGTTGGCGTCCACGGTGGCGCCGAACCAGGCGTGGAACTTTTCTCGCTCTTCCTGTGTCCAGAGGGGCCAGCAGAGGTCGTAGACGATCGCACAGTTGGCCAGGTCGTCGCCGAAACGGATGTGTCCCTGCTTGACCGGGCCGTTGACGTAGCGCATGGCGACTTCGACCGCCTGCCTGCCGTAGTCCTCATCCCCGTCGATCACGTACATCAGCGACATGCCGATCATCCGCTCGTGGTCGCCCCCTTCGCGCTGGGTCACCACTTCCACCACCCGCACCCAGTCGCTCTGCCGCCGGCGGGCCAGCTCCTTGAGCTCTTCGGCGGTGCCCAGGAGCCGCGGGTGCTCCAGGCTCACCGGATGCCGGGCCGCCAGTGGCAGCGGCCGGAATGAAACCAAAATGGAGCTTAGCATGAAGGCGAACGTAAATTGTCTGCCGTATTTCATCGTTCTACCACCCTATATTGAATCGAGAGTCGATTTCTTGAACTTCGTTTTTCATCTGAGCGCCGGCAGGCAGGCTCATTTACCGGCGATTGCCTGCATACACACCCCGGCGGCTACCGCGGGCGCCACCTATCTCGAAAGGAACATTTATCGAAACTCTCTATCGCATTTCGGCCCGGCAGCCAGATTTTGCCTAAAACAGGATCGAAAAGCAAAGTCGGCGGCCAAGGGCTTTAATTTAATTATTTAGAACACTTTCTCGAAAAATTTCCGGTTCTTCTTACGGTTGAGCAGGTTGCCTATGGTTTGGATGTAACATTCCAGCCGTCTACAACCAGAACTGGCTGGGCACCATTTAATCCACTCGTTTTATATTTGGCGGTGATATCCCTCTTTTCCCCCGGCAGTAGAGAAAAATAGTTGTCCTGCCACAAAATTGGCAGCACTTCGTCCCCATCAATACTTTTTAAAAACCGTAAATGTACGGCAAATGCCAGGTGCTGGGTCGGATTTTCAACGGTTACTGTGGCGATACTCTCATTGGCGAGACGCTCAATTTGGTTCCGGACCTTCAACTCAACCGGGGGTAGGTTTTTGAGGCCCGTGAAATCCGCGAAGGACTTAGCAGGTGTATAATACCAGGTCGATTTTTCCCAGTCTAAAATTTCCGGCCTGGTCGAAAGCCAGTAGAAGTTGGAACTCAATAGTTTTCCACCAATGTCTTCCAGTGAAAGTTTAAGAAAGTATAGAGTTGACAGATCCTGAATCTGCGGGATTGTGAATACGCGGTGCGTTCCGTCCGGCGCAATATCCAAAATTTCCTCTTCGGAAAACTTCTCTGTCAAATCATGATTGTAGACTTTCGCCTTAGCTTTCAACTGTTTGAACGGTTTATAGAATGAGTTCACGATCACAATCGACCGATCATCATAGGAGTATTGAATATGCAAAGGCTCGCAGCCTTTTTTTGCGCCAAAATAAGCTCCGCCAGGCTGTAAATAATAATCAAATAGATTCCAGATTAGGGAGGGCCACGCGCTGATGAGCATCTCATGTATTACCCCGGTAGAGATATATTTATTTCTGCCATATGCCTCATACATGGCCCGCTGTGCCTCATAGGACATCAACTGAGCTTTCCAGACAAAGTCTTCCAGGCTGGCGGCTTCCCCGTAGCGGGCATTCAGTGCCTCTGCGAAGACCTTGAGATTCTTGAAAACACCGCCTCCGGCATGAAAATCCCAGTATTCGTCAATTGGCCAAAGATGGTCCTCCGGCAGGAATTTCCGAAGACTTTCGACGAGCGGTATCGTGGCACAAGGGCTGGTCTCGGTCAGGTAACCGAAAGCGCCGCCTCGAGCCTTATCAAGGTACCAATAGGCTGGAGGAATAAATTTATAGGGACCTGACATCTTCACTCCAGTATCGCCTGTGACCTCGGAAATCTTTCCGGTGGCAGACGAAAGGACAGGGTTCGGCCAGTTGAGTTCCTGGAGAACCTCGACGTAACTTCTCTCCACCTTTGGTATTGGCGGTATGTCGTCCGCATTCAACCAGACAAAGACGGAAGGATGTGTTCTCAGCCGCCTGATCTGGTCTCTCAGCGACTGAGCGGCAATTGAGTAATCTTCCCTGTCCCAGGACTCCCACCTTTCCCAATGGTCACAGCAGAGCCAGCCTGGCATAAGCAGGATACCATATTGGTCGCACAAGCTGAGGAAATAGTCATCCTCGAATTTGCCATCCAGGCGCAAAGTATTCAAATTCATATCGCGAGCATACCTGATCTGTGCTTCCAGCTTCTCCGGTTGAGTCTGTAACATCATATCTGACCACCACATCGCACCACGAATAAGAATCCGTCTGCCATTAATCTTAAAGAGCCGATGACCCTCCTCTGTCAGCTCTGATGTAACGTCGCGAATACCGAATTCAAGCGTCTGACTGTCGGAAATCTGGCCCTGGGATTCAAACTCCGTTTTTAGCTCGTACAAATTCTGCTCGCCAAGTTGCCAAGGCCACCAGATGCGAGGCCTGGAAATATTGAGTTGTGGAAACTCTTCTGGGGTGACTTTTACCAATTTCGATTCTTCGGCAGTAAGTTCTATCTCCTTGGCAAACCTAATGTTTTCGATCACGCCCTTCAAAACTCCCTTCACCGTATGCTTGCGAGCATTTTGCAGATTGACGGTTACCATCAGACGAGCCTTATTGAGAGATGGCATCTCCAAATCTGTGATGACGTCAGGATAGCGCAAGGCAACAGGACCACTCACCGAAACGTACACCTCGCGCCAGATCCCCATCTGCTTGTCGGGAGGTGCGGGATTCACATCAACCCAGTTGATCGCCAGGCTCTTTTGCAATGGGGGATATACTTCGACCGCCAGGATGTTATCCTCACCAGGTAACGCAACTTCTGTAACGTCAAATTCAAATGTACGGAATGCTCCGACTACCTGCATCGAATCGGCTATTTTGTGCCCGTTAAGCCATATGTTTGCCCGATAATTAATCCCTTTGAAATGAAGCCAGATGGTCTTGCCACCGTAGCTGTCCGGGAGACGAAACGAGGTACGATACCACCAGGGAAATCGAAACGGACTGTCAGGCGGCATTTCCAGCAATCCAAACGATTCACCGATCGGATAGCTTGTTCCGGGGATTGAGCGGAGGTTCATTCCCCAGCGCGGGTCGGGATAAACTTTGTCTGCTACCAGCGCCGACAGGACCGAAGACGGAACCGATGCAGGATACCAGCCCCTGCTGTCAAAACTCCCTGTGGAGACATACTCCCCTGCCTCGTGCACTAAGGTGGAGGACTGAATAAACCACCCTTCACTGAGGAGCAGCTTCGAATCCAGCAAAACCTTACTTTCCGCCTCCACCCGAACAGAGAATATCAAGCTAATCACCGAGATCGCCAGCCAAATATTTCTGCCCGGACTCATCCGTAAACTTTTTTCAGTAGACATTAACTATTACCGGGTTTCCCTTTAGAGTAAGGGCCACAGTTATACTTATTCAGCTTACCTGCGGCTTGGCCACGCGATAAACTACTCTCACTCGCCCTGGATGCCTTTCGCCAGCTCGCTGCTCCTGCCGCCGATCTCGATCCGGCCGCCGACTGTTTCGGTGGTGAAACTGAGCCTGACATCGCCGACCGTAACCTCCACGCTTTTGTCCCCGACCCGGGCCGCGGCCTGCAGAACGGTTTCCGCAGAATTGTCCGTGGCGGTGAGTACGTGCAGGAAGTAATCCGACCGCGCAGGCCGGGAGGGGGAGACCGTAATCCGGCATTCGGGTGCCGGGCCGCGGACCTCCTCCGGTTCGTAGTTTTCGCCGCCGTAGCTGTAAAGGTCTTTGCCGGTGACCAGATTCACTTTCGGCGCCGAGGGCAGCAGGGTCTGCACGAACAGCCGGCCGCCGGCGTCGTTGGTAATGACCAGCCACGGCCCCTTTCGTTCGGCGGGCTTCACCGCCTGCAACTGCCAGGTCTTGGCGAAAGAGGGGTCGGTGGACTTGACCCGGTCGAAAATTACGAACGTTCCCGGCCGGAGGTAGACGATCTGGCGGGTGAAATAATCGAGCTTGTTATGGCTGTAGGAGCGGGTGCAGTCGCCAGCCACGTAGAGGTAGCTGCCCTGGTCCTCGAAAGCCAGCATGTCGGCGATGTCGAAAACGTCGCGGTGCGCCAGCCAGTCTTTCACGTCCTCGGCCGCGCCGTTGTGGTGGGGCCAGGCGTGTGTCTGGCCGCCGTCGTTGCCGATCGCTTCCTTGTAGGCGCGGAGGTTGGTCCAGGTTTCGGCGGGGTCGAGGACGAGGATCGAGCTGTGGGCGATCGTGCGCAAGAGGTAGTTGACGTCGTGCCGGCCGCCGAAGTAATAGTACTGGCCGCCGTCCCCGGCCAGCTCGTCCAGCTTGCTGATCAGGAAATGGCTGTTGTCCAGGTGCTGATGGGCGGTAAAGCGGTCGCCGCATTTGAAAAAGAAATGCACCGCATCGTCGTTCCAGGAGCTGCGCGCATAAACGTAGCCCGCGCCCGGGCTGAAATGGGAGAGCTTGAAGCTCTGGAGGTCCTCCGAGGCCACGCCGGTATCGCGCCAGAGGAAGTCCTTGTAGGCGTTGCCCGGGATGCTGGAGGTCGGCGTGGTTTCGTTGAAAGTGTGCACCGCCTGATGGGCCGGGTCGTCGCGGAAGCGGTTGACCAGGATGCGCCGGGCCGAAAGGGCCTTGTCGCGCTCGCGGCGCAGCTTCTGGCCGCCGCTGTCGCCCATCGGAATGGGCCGGCGCGAGCCGTTTTCGCTCATCCAGGGGTAGGACTCGAACATGCCGGCTACCGCCCGGTTACGGTAGAATTTCGGGGCGGCGGCATAATAGTCCCGGCTCTCGACGATATCAGCCACTTCGCAGAAAAAGAGCCATTCGTAGAGCCAGTAATTGATATAGTAGCCCTCGGCGAAACCCCCGCCCGCGCCCGAAAGCTCCAGGGCCGGGGCGGCCCGTTCGAGGTAGTCCCGTTCGGTTTCGGCCAGGATTTCTTCCGCACGCGGGTTTTCGTACCAGGTGGCGTAACAGGCCAGGCCGTAACCCCAGTGCTTGTAACCGTACCAGGCATTGTGGAAAACGTGAGTTTCACTGCCTGTGTTGGCATCCACGGTGCGGTTCATGTAGTCGTGGAAAGCGAGGCGCTCCTGGTCGGTCCAGTACGGCCAGCAGAGGTCGTAGACGATGGCGCAGCGGGCCAGGTCGTGGCCGAAAGTTTCGTGACCCACCCGGACCGGCGCCTGGACGTACTTCATGGCCCGTTCCACCGCCAGACGGCCCAGCTCCCGGTCGCCCTCGATCACAGAAACCAGGGCCATCGAGACCATCTTCATGTGTTCGTCCAGCACGGTTTCATCGTTGGATTCGAGGTTGCGGGCCACGTCCACCACGCGCGCGTAAGCCTCCGGCCGTTCGCGAGCCAACTGCTGCAGGTGCTCTTTGGAGCCCAGCAGGCGCGGGTGTTCGCGGCTGATAGCTTTCGTGGCCCCGGGCCGGGGCGCAGCCGGCGGCTGTTGGCCGCAGCCGAACAGCATAACGGACAGGGCCAGCGTAAGAGTCAGTCTGACAGTTTTGGACATGGGCGGAATCTCCTCCGGGGGAAAGGAGTTGAATGGGGATTGAGAGAAAAGCCGGAGATACGGGTGAAAACATTTTAAAGGAATGTCCGGCAGGCTACCAGACAAATAAACGAAGAATCGCACAGCCGGTGCCGTCTTACAAGAGCCGCTCCAATTCAGAAATAACTTCTATATTGTTAGAAGGCAATGTTTTATAGAAGCACCGCCGGCCGTGCTCCGCATTTTACCGGCATTATTCAGAAAAATTATTCTGTTCGAGTTTTTTGTAGGGGCGCACCCCCGTGTGCGCCCTGTTATCATCGGGAAATTCCCGAACAACGGGCGGACACTGGGGTCCGCCCCTACGGGAATTTTGATAATTTGTAAATAAACCGGATTAAGACAGTCTCGGGCGTAGTTTTAAAAAACAGGCTCATTCGTAGCGCAGCCTGAGCCAGCCGGTGGCGAAATAGAGCACCATCCCGCCGAAAGCCAGCCCTCCGGCCCAGGCGAAATTGGCCCAGGCGCTGACCACTCCCACAATATAGACCGCCAGCGCCAGGAAAAACAGCCAGATACAGATCCGGCCGGGCCTGGAGCGGGGAAAGAGGTGGTAGGGCTGGCCCTCATCGGCCTCAGTGTGCGTCCGGCTCTGCCAGATTCTTTCGAGCTGGCCGCTGGCTGGAGCCGGGAAGAAAAGGGTTGCGACCGGGGTGACGACGAGCGTGGCCAGGCTGCCCAGCAGAATCGAGAAGAAAAAAGAATCGATCCCGTAGGACCAGGCCGAATAGCCGCCGGCTGCCACTCCAGCCAGGTAGCCGATCAGCACGCCCTGCCAGTTGGCCCTCTTCCAGAGCAGGCCGAAAACGATGGTCATTATGAAAAACGGCATGTCGAAAATGCCCACCACGGTCAGATAGGCGTCCACCACGTTTTCACCCACCAGCGGGATCAGGTAGGCAAACGCGATGCCCAGCCCGCCGGCCACGAAAGTCATGATCCGCACCACGCGGAGCACCTGGGCCGGGGTGGCGCCGGGATTGACCTTGGTGCGGTAGACGTCGTTGCAGAACAGGGTGGCCACTCCCTCGATGTTCGTGCTGATCGTGCTCATCTGGCTGGAGAGCAGCCCGCAGGCCACCAGCCCCAGCAGCACGGGCGGCAGGGTATGCTGCACCAGGGTGGGAAAAGCGCTGTCCATTTCGACTATCCCGGGGAGCAGGACCGAGGCGGCCAGGCCGGGCATGATCCAGAGCATGGCGAAAGGAGTGGTGATGATCCCGGCCAGGACCAGGCCCTTGGCGGCGCTCGCGGCGTCCTTCGAGCTGAACGACATCTGCAGCAGGCCCTGGTCGGTGCTGGCCCACTGGATGCCCATGATCCAGGCCGCCAGGATGAACTTCCAGCCGTATTGCCCACCGTGCGGCACCAGGTCGAGATGGCCGGGGGCCAGGCTCTGGGTCAGGGCCGGCCACCAGCCTACCTCTTTCATCACCAGTGGCAGGAGGATCAGCGCGCCGCCCAGCATGAGGATGAACTGGACGACATCGGTGATGGTCACCGACCACATGCCGCCCAGGAAGGTGTAGGCGATCGCGATGGCGGCGAAGATAAACAGCCAGAAAGACTGGCTGGCGGTGAATTCCAGGCCCGGTACGTAGGCGATGGTCTGGAATGCGACCGCTGCCGCCAGCAGGACGACTCCCAGCCAGAAAGAGAGCCGGAAGACCCAGTAGGCCCCCACCAGGAAGCGGATCCAGTCGTTGTAGCGCATCCCGACGAATTCCGGCACCGTGCGGATCCGCAGGCGCCTGAGGACCGGGATGATGAACAGCCCGCTGAACACCAGGCCCATGTTGCCGGTCCAGGTCTGCCAGACGATACTGATCCCGTACTTGTAGGCTGTGCCGCTCTGGCCGACGAAGCTGTAGAGGTTGACGTTGGCGGCGGTGAGCGCCGCGGCGAGGATGAAGGGGGTGAGGTGGCGGCCGGCCACCATGAAATCGTCCGCGGTGTCGATCCAGCGGGCCAAGGCCCAGCCGATCAGAAACATTGCGGCCAGGAAAACCGCCAGTATGCCGAAATCCACGTAAGTCATCTCGTCTCTCCCTGGTTCAATCCGTCAGTGCCTGGAATCAAAGCTTCTATTCGATTGGAGCCGGCTGTCAGTTTGCGCCGCCCAGCTCGCGGATCACCTCGTTGACTATCCCGCGCGCCTGGCCGACCCAAGGAATCTGGTCGCAGGATTCGAGCTCGGTGGCCATGGTCACGGCCCGGTCGAGCTTGCCGGTGAGATCGCTGCGGCCGGCAGTCTCGCACATCCGCCGCGCGATCCGCCAGGCTTCGCAATCCTCGACCCCCTGCCGGAACAGCTCCCAACGCATACCGTCCAGCGGACCGTCCCGGCCCGGGTAGACGAAGTACATGTCGCCGGAGTGCCACTTGTAGTTGGGCTGGTTCCAGACGTCCGCCGGGAAGGCGGCCACCGCCCAGCGCAAATAGCCGCTCAATCCGTACTTGACTGCGATCCAGGGCAGGAGGCGGCATTCGCGGAGCTGGGAAAAGAGGAACACGTTGGGATAATGGGGCGTGCAGGCGGTGTAAAAACTGATGTAGCGGCCTTCGCCGCGCATTTTTTCGATCAGCGGCCGCTGCCTGGCCGCCGCTTCCTCGCTGGCGAGCTCGCCGAAGTGCAGGATCACTTCATCCGACCATTTCCGTTCGTCCCCCGGATACCCCCCGGCGATCGAGACCTTGAAGTCCGGCGCCTGGGCGATCAGGAAGTCGTAAATCATCCGCATCTCTTTTTCTGGTTTTTCATCGAAAGCCAGGAAAGTCCGGCCGAACCAGCCTTTTTGTTCGAGGTGTTTTTTGAAGGCAGGCAGGAAAGCGGCCCAGACTTCGCGCCAGACCGGATCGCCGAGAGTGAGGTCGAGCAGGCGGTGGGTTCCGGCGGAGGTGTCGAGGTAGCGGATGTCGGCATTGGTGTTGATCCACGGCCCCTCCACCATCGAAAAGCAGTCGATCTTTTCGGTCATGCCGGCCCCGGTCATCAGCTCGACGTACCGGTCGAAGACGCTGAAATCCCATTCGAAGCGGCCGGCTCCTCCCGGCTGGTACTGGCCGGGGTACTTCCATTCCACCATGGTTTCGTAGGGGTAGCCGGTCTGGCTGCCCCAGGGGTCGTAGACGATACTGGTGGTTATCACGTCCAGGCCGTGGGCCACGAAATTATCCGCGTACTTCGCCAGCAGGGCCCAGTGCTCCGGGCTCCAGTGCTTGACTCCGTGGGCCCCGGCCACCCCGCTCGGGTCCTGCCAGATGTTGACGTAATACTCCCAGTCGGGCGGATCGGGCAGCTTTGCCGGCAGCACCTCGACTGCCACCGTGAACCGTTCGCTCACCCGGTTGTCGGCGGACTTCAGGTCCAGCCGGCCCTCGTAGACTCCGGCCGGCGTTTCCACCGGCACGCGGATAGTGATCCAGACTGCCTGGGCCAGATTGGCCGGCACGTCGATACTGCCTTCCTCCAGCAGGGGATCGGGCGTGAGCATCTGGGTTTCGTCCACCGGCAGGAGGGCCCCGTAGCGTACCCGGCAGGCCCAAGCCGGTATCGCGCCGGCCGGACCCTGGAGGCCGGCCGGGACTGCGGAAAGTCCGGCGATGGCCGAGGTGCTTTTCACCACCACCTGCGCGGACAGAAACTCCCCGGCCAGGCCGGCCAGCTCGATTTTTCGATCCCCGGGCTCCCGGGTGAAAGCGTTGGGGAAGGCACGGATTTCGATGTTCTGGACCCAGGCCTGAGTTTCTCCGGCGGAAGTTTCCCCCGCCTGTCTCGAAGAGCCGCAGGCCGAGAGGTACAGGACGATGGCGAGAGTCAGGGCAAACAGGTGCAGCCGGTTCATCTTTCCTCCGGGGATAGCATCCTGGGCGAGAGTCAGCCGGGGGGAAATCGACTCCCCGGTCGCTGTAATCAAACCAACGGCCTCGCGGCCTGCCAATAATTAAATCTTCCCAGCCGGATACATCAATAAAAAAAGGGCGGAACTTTCATTCCGCCCTTGGGGGACCGTCGGGGCCGAGGTCTGCAACCGGTATCGCAGTAGGTGGGATTAGTTTACCTCAGCCAGCTCCGGCTCCCCGATATCTGTGGCAGCGACCCTGGCCCGGCGCTGGAAGGCGCAGACCAGGCTCGAGCTGTATTTGTAGTGCAGGATGTTTTCCGCAAGCTCTTCGGTGAAGGGATTGGGGTACTGAAGGTAGTGCTGGAGGTCCCAGACCATCAGGGCCGCCGGCTGTTCGATGCCGGTATAGGACTTGATCCCCAGCGAGGCGACGTTCATGAAACCGAAACGGGCGTACTTTCTAACCTTGGAGGGGTGGATGGCGATGACGAACCAGTTACTGGGCGGGTTCTGTGCGCAGCAGTGGGCCACCGCCATTTCGTAGAGCCTCCGCTCGATCCCCGTGCGATGGCAGCGATAATCGCGTTGGATCACCAGGCGGCTGAGTTCGAAGATCTGGCTCGAAACCAGGCGGCGGCCGGCGCTGCGGTTCGTCCCGAATTCCGGGTAATAGCGGCGGCAGTCGGCCGCAGTGAGACCGAAAGTTTCCAGAGCGGGGAGAGTGGAGGTTATGCCGTTCTCGGCCTGCAGGGGTTCCATCCCGCACTCGCGCATGATCTGTTCGATTTCGGTCCGGTGCGGTCCGTAGCCGGAATGCTGGATGATCCTGATTGCGCCCGCCAGTTCTTCCCGGCCGTCGCAGTCGACGAACGCGCCGAAAATCACCGACTTAACGTCGAAAGGGTCGAGGTCCAGCCCCTGTTCCGAGCCTTGCAGGAAGCCGACTTCCCGGTAGACTTCATAGCGCAGTTCCAAAGCCCGGCGGATTTCATCTTTTTGACCGAGCTCCCTGACTTCGAGACTTTCTTCCCAGGGAAAAGGGTCGCGCTCCAGCCGGACTTTCAAATCCACCGCGGCGCGCAGACCATCGTCCAGTTCCTTCATACCGAATGGCTTGCGGATGTTGTCGAGCACGATACCGCTGATTACGGCTCCAGCGGCTCGGGTACCGGGCAGAACCGGCAGGATCACCGACAGCTCGTTGTCCGAGCCGATGGGAGGGGCCATTTCACTAAAAGACAGACGTGTACCGCGCTCCAGTTCAGCGGACAGCAGGAACATCTGCGGCTGTTCGAGACTGACGGCATTGGAGATGTCGGTATAGTCTTCGAGAGCTACGGGTTGGTAACCGAGTGAGGAGAGGGAAATCGTCAAAGCTTTCCGAAAATCCGGATCCGGCTCCCAGAACATGATCTTATCCATAAGTGTTCTCCCGGGCAGGGAAGTTGTGAATTGGTGAGACACGGAGGAGCTAAGAATAAGTTCGGAATTTCAGGCCGAAACTTTAAAACCGATGCACCTTAGTAAACGGTCGGCCGGCTCCAGATGATTCGCGATCTGAACTCGGATAATTTTACCGGCTGAATGGCTGGTGGAGATAATTAGTGCATTATATTCCGGTATACTTAAAAATAATATTGCGACAAAAAATATCAAGTACTTTTTTTATTTAATATACAAATATTTTATGGTTATATATTATTTAACTGATATGCTTGTTATATCTGATATGCTTGTTAAGATTGTTATGTAATCCGGGCCTGGATGAGTGAGGCTCAAATCCGCATTAAATCGACCCTCCACCAGCCCCGGTTCCTCCCGATTCCCCACCGGCAAGCTTTTTCGAACCAATTCCTTCTCAAAGCCCCTTCACGAGCGGGTAAAAATTTTTTTTCAACACTCTTGACTTCCTGGGTTATGATTGTTATCTTTGTTATGAAAGAGAAGTATGATACAATTGTTATATTAAGGGAGGGAGAATTGGGCAGGAACACGAGTGTTCAACCAGTCCCAGACCCGCCCCTGACCACCGGGGACATCGCCCGTTATTGCCATACCACCGTGATGCAGGTCAATCGGTGGATCAAAAACGGGGCGCTCATTGCGTTCCACAACCCGGGCGGGCAGAGTCGCATTACCAGGGACGAATTCAGGCGATTTCTGGAGCGTAACGGTATGCCTGTCCTCGAGGAGTTCTTTGGAGCGGAAAGCATCGGCAAGAAGATACTGGTGGCCGATGACGACCGCTCGGTGGTGGACGCAATCCGCTACCTGCTGCGCGCCCAAGACAAGAATTATCGGGTGAAGACCTCCAGGGACGGCTACGAAACCCTCATCGCCGCCGGAGATTTCAAGCCCGACCTGTTGATCATGGACATCCGCATGCCCAGGATAGACGGCCTGGAAGTCTGCCGGCGCCTGCGGCAGAACGAGAACATCACCCGCGGTATGAAAATTCTCGCTATCACCGGGCATTCCGAGGCCTACGACCGCGACCTGGTGCTGCGCAACGGCGCCGACGAGTACCTGCTCAAGCCGTTCGACAAGAAATCTCTGCTCGAACATGTCGAGAGACTTATCGGATGAAGATCGATTCGGCAAAAGTCCTGCTGGTGGATGACGATCTCGATTTCAGACGCGCCGTCAGCAGTATCCTCAGGCTCAACGGCTACACTGTGATTGAAGAGCCTCGGCCGCTGGCCGTGATCAAGACGATCGCTGAAGAAGACCCGGACCTGGTTCTGCTCGATTTATACATGCCGGGCGGCGGCGGAGTGGACCTGCTGCGGACTATGCGGGAGCTGAAAATGGCGGTGCCGGTGATAGTCGTTTCCGGCCGGATCAGTGTGGAGGATTTCAACGAGCTTCGTCAGCTGGGCGTGGCGGAAATGCTGGCTAAACCAATCAACAAGACAAACTTGCTGGCAAAAGTGAAAAGCGTCGTCGAAGGCCGGTCTGTTTTTTGAGGGACCGGTCCGAAACAGCCGAAGCGGTAAATTTTCGAGGGAGTTTTGAAATGATTTATTCCCGGCGGCCTGAAGCCCCCGCAGGTAGCCCTCATATTAAAAACGCTAAAGTCAGTCGAGAGCTGAGAGCTGAATCAGGAGGCAGGTCATATGGAACTCTTGCGAGTGAAAAGATGCGTGCTGACTGCGGTGATCGTCCTGGTTTTGGGGCTTCGGGGTGAGTCGTATTCCAGGCAGGTGGCGGAACTGACCGAGGAGCTTATTTTCCAGCCGATCGAGACCGTGATTACCGCCGGTCGCACCGAACAGAATATCGAGCGGGCTCCCGCCACGGTGACCGTGATATCGGCCGAGGAGATAAAAGCCAGCGGCGCACTCAACATTCCGGAACTGCTCAGCCTGGTTCCCGGACTCGACGTGGCCACGGTCAACAGCTCGCATTTCGAAGTCAACGCCCGCGGGCTGAACCAGTTGCTCTCCAACAAAATGCTGGTCTTGATCGATGGGCGTTCGGCCTACTTCGATTTCTTCGGCGGAGTGATCTGGCCCGCGCTGCAGATCGTGATGGAACAGATCGACCGGATCGAGATCGTGCGCAGTCCCAGCTCCGCCCTCTACGGCGCCAACGCCTTCAGCGGGGTGATCAACATCATCACCAAAAGTCCCCGCCAGATCGGCGGCAGCCACTTAAACCTGCGGACCGGCGAACAATCGACCCTTTATACTTCTTTCATGTACGGCGGCCGTAAAGGCGATACCGGCTTTCGTCTGGTTTTGGGCAGCCGGCAGATGGACAGTTTCGGCAAGCCGAGCCGGGATTTCGAAAAGAACCTGCTGGGCAACCTGCTGGTGGAACATCGTTTTTCCGACGATTCCCGTCTGTCTGCCGAGGGAGGGTTGATCCACGGTTCGGTTTACCAGCTCGTGCGCCTGGAGAACAACAAGTTCGACGCCACTACCAGCTACGCCAAGATGAATTACGAAAAGGGCACTTTCACCCTCCAGACATTCTGGAACCGCGGGGATGAGACTGGCGAGGCTTTTTTCCCCGGCACCAAGCCGGTCGACATTCTCTACAACACTTTCGACGTCGAGGCCCAGAACACTTTCAACATCGGCCAACAGCACACTTTTATCGGCGGCGCGACCTACCGCTTCAACACTATCGAATCGAACATTATCGACCAGTCCCACCATCAGAACCTGATCGCGGTATACTTTCAGGACGAATACCGGCCGGTGCCGGAGGTGAGCCTGCTGGCCGGGGCCCGGATCGACCATCACCCGCTGGTGGGTGTCAATTTCAGCCCCAGGGGCAGCGTGATCTATTCACCCACCGGCCGCCATACTTTCCGCGCCTCGGTGGGACGGTCTTTCCGCAATCCGAGCTTTACCGACAGCTATTTCAAGCTTTCAGTACCGCCGCCTCCACCCTACCCGCCGGAATACGGCTTTACCCTGAAGGGCGCCTCCGACCTGGAAGCGGAGAAGATCACCACCTACGAGCTGGGCTACACCTTCTTCCCCCGCCATTATTTCCGCAGCGAAATTGACCTGTTCGCTTACAGCTTTAAGGACTATATCGAACCGGGTAAGCTGAATACCAGCGTGCTTCCCGCCGTGCAGTCGTTCGTCAATCTGGGCAGCGCCAAAGCCTGGGGCCTGGAAGTGACTATGGACGTGCTGCCGGCTCCCTGGATCAAGCTTTCCACCAACTATAGTTTTCAGTCGCTGACCAATCACTATACGGTCCTGGGTAAGCAGAAGCCGCCCTCCCAGAAAGTAAATTTCAAGACTTACCTTTCGCTGCCCTGCCGCGTAACCACTTCATTTTCAGTGGGCTACGTGGGAAAAACCACGTGGGAAGTTCCGAACCCCACCGGGTCTTACAACTCGATTGAAACCGAGTCCCGCGCCCGCTGCGATGCGAAGATCTCCTACAATGCCCTCGATGGGCACGCCGATATCTATCTGGCAGCCTACAACCTGTTCGACAGCCGCTACCGCGAATATCCCGCTGGAGAAGATATCCGTGGGCGGGTCACAGCCGGATTCCAGGTCAATTTCTGAGCCTGACAGAATTCTGCTGATGGAAATTATGGATGTGTCTCTACGTTAAATTAAAGTCCTCCGCCGTTGCCCGGGTAATGGTTCTTGCCGTTTTGTGCCTGGCGACTGCGGATTTTTCGGCCGGCCTGGCTCAGGCGCCGCAGCGGGTGGCGATCGTCAACAGCTCGACCAGGGCCGAATACCAGCAGGCTTCCCGTTTTATCGGCGCCGAGCTGAGACTTGCGAACCCAGGCCTTTCCGTGGAAGAGCTGGTCTTCGAATCCGCAAACGGCAGGGATGTGGAGTTCTGGCAGCGGCTGTCCCGGTCGAAACCCGACCTGGTGGTGACTGTCGGCAGCGAGTCGACCCAGAGCGCGAGGACGCATGCGGTCGATCTCCCGGTGATTTTTACCATGGTGCTGGACAAATACGGCAAAGTACAGGGCGACAGCGATCACCGGGATTACAACGGCGTCACGCTGGCCATCCCGGTCGACCAGCAGTTCGAGTACATTAAGAAAGTTCTTCCCGATGCGCGCCGGGTGGGTTTCATTTACGGCAGCAAGCTGGAGGAAGTTTTCAACGAGGCCTCGGCTGCGGCCCAGAAACGCGGTATCCGGCTCGTTGCGGAAAAGATCGCTTCCGAGCGGGACATACCGGAATCGCTGAGGCGGATATTGCCTGGAATCGACGCCTACTGGCTGCCGCTGGATCCGATGATCTTCGAGGAAATAGTATTCCAGTGGGTACTCCGCGAATGCTACAAAAACAGTGTGCCGATCTTTTCGGTATACCAGCACGTCGTCCAGGCCGGTATCCCGGTCGCCCTGGGTGTGGACTACGAAGACATCAGCCGGCAGACAGTCGAGATTGTGCTGCGCAGACTGAAGGGGGGCAGGTTCCTCGCTCCGGTGGTGGAACACCCCCGCAAGCTGATTTTGTACGTAAACGAAGGTGTGGCTTCGGGCCTCAATCTCCGGATTCCGGAGAACATCGTCAGACAGTCCGTAACCATTAGAAGCGGGAATTGAATCATGCCTGCTCCGCCAGCCAGAAAAAGATTCTCACTGCGCCTGGGAACCAAGTCCAGCCTGGCCGTGGTGACCCTGCTGTCCACCATTTCCATTGCCCTGACCACTTTTTTCATTGCCCGCCAGCGCGACCAGCTCACCGAGGAGCTGCGCAAAAGAGCCTTCTCGCTGGCCAGCAACTTGGCCTACATCAATCAGTACCCCGTGTTGAGCCAGGATCTGCGCTCCATGCAAGTTTCAATTTCAGGTGTCGAGCAGGAAAGCGACATCGAACAGGCCTACATCATAGACCTGCAGGGCGTGATCATCGCTCATCGGGACAGTGCCATGATCGGCAGGCGGGTTCCTTACAGCGCCAGGCTCGACAGCAGTCTCCCCCGGCAGTGGCTGCCCACCGAAAGGGAGAACATCTGGCGCACGGTAGAGCTGATCGAAATCGAAAGGCATCAGACGGAGAGCGACGAGACGACCCTGTTCAGCTCTCCCCGGAACAGCTCGAATGTGAACGCTTCCCCCGGCAGCTCCTACCTCGAGGAACTGGGCTACGTGGTGCTCGAAGTCTCCCTGGAAAGCATGAACCGGGCGGTCGCCGCCGGAACGAGGCGCGCGGTGCTGATCACTCTGGTAATGTTGTTCGCCGGCGCCCTGGCCACCGTCTATATGGTCCGCAAGGTGGCGGTGCCGATCTATCGCCTGGTCGATGCCACCAAGCGGGTGGCGGAGGACGATCTGGACCAGGAAGTCAAGGTCGGGCGCTCGGATGAAATCGGGGTGCTGGCCAGCTCGTTCAACCACATGACCCGTCAGCTTAAAGTATCGCGGGCCCGGATCGAGGCCTGGAACCGGGAACTGGAAGCTAAAGTGGCGGCCCGCACCCGCGAACTGGAAGATAAGCACTACGAACTGGAACGAGCCTACGAGGCGCTGAAGACGCTGGACAAGGCCAAGGACGACTTCCTCTCCCTGGTCTCTCACGAGCTGCGCACGCCTCTCAGTTCGGTTCTGCTCTACAGCGAAATGCTGCTGGATGGCATGGATGACTCCAAAAACACGCGCAAGGAGTTTCTGGCGATTATCGTGGAAAACTGCCGACGGCTGACCCGGCTGATCAACGATGTGCTCGATCTGTCCAAGATCGAGGCCGGGCGGATGCCTTTCAAGCTGGTGGAGCTGGAGTTCGAGAATATCGTTGCGGAAACTCTCTCCGGTCTGCGGCCCACAATCGACGCCAAGCGGATTAAATTCTCCTCCCGGGTGCTCGACCGGGGCTTCCGCCTCTGGGGCGACAGGGACAAGGTGATCCAGGTGCTGACCAACGTCATTTCCAATGCAGCCAAGTTCACTCCGGAGCTGGGCAGCGTCGCGATTACCCTGGAAAGCAACGGCCGAATGGGCCGGATCTCGGTCAGGGATACCGGCAAGGGGATCCGCAAGGAAGACATCCCGAAAGTATTCGAGCGCTTCAGCCATCTGGAAAGTATCGATTACCACACCGAGGGCTCCGGGCTGGGCATGACCATCTCCAAGTCGATTCTGGAAAAGCTCAATGGCGAAATCTGGATCGAAAGCGAGGTGGGAGTCGGCACCACGGTGTTCATCACTCTGCCCAAGGCGGACCAGAGGCTCGATTCGAAGACTAAAGAGGAACCGGCAGATGCAAAACGAGAGGAAAAAGATACTGATCGTGGATGACGAGGCGGCCCTGCGCAGGGGTCTTTCGCGCTGCCTGGACCTGGCTGGTTATTTCCCGATCGAGGCCGAGGACGGACCGACCGCCCTGGAGCTGGTCAGACAGCAGTGGCCCGCGCTGGTGATCCTGGACGTGATGATGCGCGGCATGTCCGGTATCGAGGTCTGCCATAAGCTAAGAGAAGACGAAGAAACCAGAAAGATCAAAATTCTTTTCCTGTCCGCCAGGGGCCAGATCAGGGAACAGACCGCCGGCCTGGAAGCGGGCGCGGATTACTACATGACCAAACCTTTCGAATACAGGAAACTTCTGCAGGTGATCGAAGAGATACTGAGAAAACCGGAGAGTGACGGAGCGAATCCATGAACCGAGGAAGCATACTGGCAACCGACAGCGGCAAGGCCAAAAAGGTAAAACAGAAATCCAGAATACTGGTGGTGGACGACGACCGGTCCCTGCGCCGGGGCTTGATCTTCCTTCTGCAGAAAGAAGGCTACGCTACCATCGAGGCGGCAGACGGCCACGAGGCGCTGGAGAAAGTATCTTCCGAAAACCCGGACCTGGTTCTGCTCGATCTGATGATGCCGAGAATCAACGGCCTGGAGGTGTGCCGCCGGCTCAAGCTGGACGAGAACACGCGTCTGATCCCGGTGATCATGATCACCGCGGTCGATAACCAGAACGAAAAGCTCAAGTCGATCGAGGCCGGGGCGGACGATTTCCTGAACAAGCCGGTGGACCTGGAGGAGCTTCGCGCGCGCACCCGGTCGCTGTTGCGCATGAAGCACCTGAACGATCTTCTGGACAAGGCGGATACCGTGATCGCCGCCCTGGCGAACGCCATCGAGGCCAAGGACGAATACACGGAGGGCCACAACGACCGGGTGAGCCGGCTGGCAGTCATGCTGGGCGCCGCCGCGGGTCTGGGCCCGAAGGAACTCGACCTGGTGCGCATGTCCGGCATCCTTCACGATATCGGCAAGATCGGCATACCGGACAGCGTGCTGAACAAGCAGGGGCCGCTGGATGCCGAGGAGTACGCCATGATCACCTCGCACCCGCGCCAGGGAGAAAAGATCCTGAAGCCTCTGCGCTCGGTTATGGAGATCCGCGACGTGGTGCTCTTCCACCACGAACGCTTCGACGGCCGGGGATACCCGCAGGGTCTGGCCGGGGAGGACATTCCGTTCTTTGCCAGAATCGTGGCGATTGCCGACAGTTTCGACGCCATGACCACCGACCGACCTTACCGCCGGGCGTTCACACGCCAGGAAGCGATCGCCGAACTGGAAAACGGAGCCGGGAAAATGTGGGACCCGCGGCTGATTACGCTTTTCCTTCAACGGCTCGAACCGGATAGATAGCTAAATAGAAGCAAATTCAATCGATGAGGGTACCAGCGTGGCTGAACTGATACTGTGGAACTCGACTTCGTCTCGGCGCCGCTCGCCGACCGACGATTTTCTTGACAACGGACTGGCGATACTCAAGAGCTACGTGGAATCCAGGGGATTCACCGTGGAGGTGATAGACTGGGCCAACAGCGACCAGTGGGACAGGATGACTCCCGCCCCGCTGGCCAGGCTGAACCGTCGGATCGCAGTCCGGCTGCTGGCCGGCAGCGGCAAGGACAGCGCCTCCGGCGGCCTCGGCAGGAAAATCATCGGCGCCGCTTTTCTGCTGACCCAGAACCTGACCACCATCCTGCAGAAGTTCACACAGAGGCGGCTGATCGCCGCCCTGGCCCGCCACGTCCGTGAGTCCGGCTGCCGGGTGGTCGGAATCAAGACCTGGTACGGAGAAACCTACCTTTCGGCCCGCAGCTTCGCCCGCATCCTGCGCCGGACCGCGCCCGAGGTGTTGATTGTGGCCGGCGGCCCCCACGCCTCCACCTACCGCGAAGCCGTTCTCGGGGACGGTCTATTCGATTTCGCCGTGGTGGGGGAGGGCGAGCGGCCCCTGGTCCGTATGCTCGAAAAGGCGCGTCTGAGCCTGACCAAGGCCGAACTGACCCGCCGGATCATCGAGTGCGCGGAAAACGGCTCGATCGAAAACACGATCTACCGGGCCGACGGCGGCTTCAAGATCTCGCCCCGCCGCAAGCCGGTCGCCGACGACAAAGTGGTGCCGGATTATCCGAAGCAGCCGGGGAAGACCCGCATTCACGTGATCGTCGAGTCTCTCGGCTGCCCCTGGGGCAAATGCAGCTTCTGTACCCACTCCTGCACCTACGGGAGTTATTCGGTGCGCAATCCCGAGGCGGTGGTGGACGAGATGGAAAAAATGGTGGGCCGGGGAATCGGCATCTTCCGCTTCGCCGGCAGCTCCACCACCCTGACCTGCGCCCGACGGATCGCGCGGAAAATCGAGAATCGTGAGCTGAACGTGATCTACAGCATGTTCGGCCGGGCTGAATCGCGGGCCTCTGATCCGCAATACTACCCGGAGGTGGTGGAAAGCTACCGGCAGCTGATCCGCTCCGGCTTCCGTTCCGTGTTCCTCGGCGCCGAATCCGGTGACGACCGGATCAACGAACAGGTGATGAACAAGGGAGTCACCCGGGCCGACATCGTGGCCACGATGCGGGCCATGCGCGAGGCGAGCCGGATCGAGGGGGTGCCGATCGACATCGGCATTTCGCTGATTTACCCCTCCCCGACCCTGGGTCTTCTCACGCTGGAAGAGCTGCTGGAGGCGGACCTCTCCCTGGTGGAAGAGACCGAACCGGACTCGGTGCTGGTGAGTCCGCCGGCGCCGTTCCCGGGGACCGCCTGGTTCGAAAAGCGCGACCGCTTCGGCTTCCAGCTCGATAAGAATTTCGTTACGGACATGCTGTCCTACGATTACGTGCTGTACAAGCCGCTTTTCCTCTGGCCCGAAATCGGGCTCAAGCTCGAGGGCCTCAACCTGCATCAGATTTTCGAACACTGCGGCCGGCTGCGTCAGCAGATCGAAAAGCGCGGCTACGTGACCGAGGTTACCGATGTGCAGTTTCTGATGCTTCGCGCCGCCGGCTACCACGGCCGCGAAGGTGTGATCGAGTTCAAGGACAAAACCCAGCTTTCGATCCTGTCCTGCGACTACCGCTGGATCAACCAGCTGCAGGAAAAAGTAAACCTGGCAAGCCTGGAGCAGGCCAGACTGAACCGGGTGTGGGCTTGACCACGGCAGTCTGCGCCGGGCCAGGGACAGCCTCCCGGCCTTTTGCTTTTTCCCCCCGTCAATTATATTAAAATTTTCCGCCATCTTTATCTGAACCCGGCCGATCCTGCAAAGAGGTACTCCATGCGCCCGACTGCCACCGGATTGCTCTGTATCATTCTCGCCGCCCTCGGCGGGCCGGCCTGCCAGGGGAAGAAGCCGGCCGGCGAACCGGCCGCAAGCGCCGCTTCTGCCGCGGGCTGGCGGGTGATCGGCCCGGGCGGGGGCGGATCGATGTTCACGCCCAGGGTCGATCCTTTCGACCCCCGGCACGTCCTGCTGCACTGCGACATGACCGGCGGCTATGTCACCCGCGACGAAGGACAGAGCTGGCGCATGTTCAACCTCCGCAGCACGATCCAGGATTTCGTTTTCGATCCGGCCACTCCGGGCACGGTCTACGCCTTCAACAGCGGGCTTTACCGCTCCGCGGACGGAGGCACATCCTGGGAGCTTGTCTATCCGCCTCCGGCCCGGATCGTTGCCGAGCGGATGGTGCTGGACCACGGCAACCAGTATTTCGAAACCGATGACAGCCTGACCCGTTTCTGCCCGCTCGAGGCGGTGTGCCTCGACCCGGGGGATCCCCGGCAGATTTACGCCGGCTGCGGGGCGCCGCGAGTGTCACAGGACAGCCTGCCGGCGGTCTTTCTGGGTGATTCGGTCACCGTCCTCTATTCGGCTGACCGGGGCGCAGGCTGGCGTAAGACCTGCCGGCTGGCCGGCCGGCAGGTGGTGGGAATTTTCCCCGGCGGCTGGTGGGACAGTCCCGGCCGGGCGGTGGTAGTCACGGACCGGGCCGCCAGCCTGGTTTCCCCGGACGGCTCGGTGTCCGAGAGCTTTCCTCTGCCGACCGGGCGTGTCTTTGCTGCGAGCGGCGGCCGGGGGGAAAGCGCAGCCGTGATCTACCTGGCCTGCGAGGCGAAGGGTGGGGATAAGGGACTCGCCGGCGGACTGTACCGGTCCGAGGACGGCGGCCGAAGCTGGCGGCAGTGCGGAATCGAGCTGTTCGACACCTGGACCCGCACCGGCCGGGTGCCCTATTTCAACACGGTCGAGGCCTGCCGCGACCACCCGGAGAACGTATACTTGTCCGTGCGGGCCTACTGGCAGCCCGGGGGCGACAGCCCGGTTCTCTGTTACGGAGTCGCCAGGAGCAGAGACAGCGGCCGGAGCTGGCAGTGGGTCTACTTCACCGATGGCAACACGGTCAGCCACACCGAATACCGCGGCGGCTGGATGGTCGAAAGCTATGGCCCCGGCTGGGAGGGCAATCCGCACGGAATCGGGGTAAGCCCCACCGACCCCGAAATCTGCTACACCGCCGACTACGGCCGGGCCAGCCGCACCACCGATGGCGGCAAAACCTGGGAGCAGGTCTACGGCAACCGGCTGCCCGACGGCGGCTGGACCACCCGCGGCCTGGACGTCACTACCTGCTACGGAGTGCATTTCGACCCGTTCGATCCCGCTCACCTGTTCATCAGCTACACCGACATCGGCCTGTTCAACAGCTTCACCGGCGGCAAAAGTTGGCTGCACAGCCTGAAAGGCGTGCCGGAGCCCTGGTGGAACACCTGTTACTGGGTGGAGTTCGATCCGGAGGTCAGGGGCCGGGTCTGGAGCGTTTGGGGCAACGGCCACGACCTGCCGCGGCTCAAGATGTGGCGAAGGCCGGGCTTCCTGGAGAGCTACCAGGGCGGGGTGGCGGTTTCCGACGACGGCGGGCGCAGTTGGCGGCCGCAGACCAACGGTATCCCGCCCAATACTGTCTGTACGCACCTGTCGGTCGACCCGTCGAGCCTGGCCGGGGCGCGCACGATCTACGTCTGCGGGACAGGCCGCGGCGTGTTCAAGTCCACCGACAGCGGCGAAAGCTGGCGGCTGGTGAACGAGGGGATCGGCCCCAACCGCTATACCTGGCGGATTACGCTGCTGCCGGACGGCGAGCTGCTGCTGGTGGTGATGCGGGCGCTGGACGATTCCGGCCGGGTCCTGCCCGGAGCGCTCTACCGCAGCAACAACCGCGGCGAAAGCTGGCAGCCGGTCAGACTGCCGCCGGGAGTTACCGGCCCCAACGACCTGGCCGTCGACCCGAGCGATCCGGACAGGCTGTACCTGAGCTGCTGGCCGCAGCCGGACGCCCAGGTAAACCGGGGAGGCGGATTGCTCGTTTCGCCAGACCGGGGCCACACCTGGCGCCGGATTTTCCGCGAGGATGCCCACGTTTACGCCGCCGCCGTCGATCCCCGGAATCCGCGGACAATCGTCATCGCTACATTCGACAGCGCGCTGTTTCGCAGCGATGACGGTGGCGCGACCTGGCGCCGTTTGCGCGGCTTCACTTTCAAGTGGGGGCACCGTCCCGCGTTCGACCCGCACCAGCCGGGAATGCTTTACGTGACCACTTTCGGCGGCAGCGTGTTCTACGGCCCGGCCGGCGGGACGCCGGATGTTCCGGAGGAGATTATTAACCTGAAAGACGAATGGCGCTGGGGAGAGAATCTCTGAAAAGCGGCGGGGAACAAAGCGGATGGGCAAATCTTGAAGATTTATTATATAAGAATTATTATTGTTTAGGCGAAGTTCACTTTACCGGGAGGCAGTCATGCACAAAAAGAGTATCGATCTTTTGAACAAAGCGGTAGCGGATGAATTGTCGGCGGTGCACCAGTACATGTATTTCCATTTTCACTGTGACGACCAGGGACTCGACCTGCTGTCCAACCTCTTCAAGCAGACCGCGATCGAGGAGATGCTGCACGTGGAGAGGCTTGCCGACCGGATTCTGTTCCTGAAAGGCGAAGTCGAAATGGTCACCTCGGCGGCCGTGAGCCCACTCCACGACGTCAAGGAGATGCTCACGATGGGCCGCAAGATGGAACAGGGGAGCGCCAAGGATTACAACCTCTGGGCCAATGAATGCGCCGCCAATGCCGACTCCGTCTCGAAAAAGCTGTTCGAAGAGCTGGTCATGGACGAAGAACGCCATTTCGACCAGTATGACAACGAACTGGAGAATCTCGAAAAGTACGGCGAAAAATATCTCGCCCTGCAGTCGATCGAGCGGAGCAAGGGATTCGGCAAGCCCGGCGCATAAACGCCGGATAACTCGTCGTTAACGTATAAAAAGCGGATCAGGTGTGGCTCATAATGAATTCATGGTCCATTCTGATCCGTTTTTATTGTACCTTCCCCGACAGGAAAGTCCTCGGACGGTTACAATTTACCGGCCACCCGGAAGCGGTCGAGCACTTCCCGGCCGTGTGGTGCCAGTTTCATCTGTTCGGTCAGGTCCCGGCCCGCCCGCAGGTATCCCTGGTGCAGGCCGTTATTCCACAAAAAGCTGCCGGTCACGTCGTACACCAGCCCCTCGAAGGCCACGTACGCCGGGTTGCCGCCCCGGCCATCGCAGCGGGCCAACTCTTGCGCGGTGATTTTTTCAGGAATGTGGGCATTGATCTTTAAACGTCGGGATTTTCTTTTTTCTATCGGGCGGGTGAAGCTTCACTGGATTGGCTTAAAGCACGGTCAGAGGGACCGATTCTCTTTCCCCTAAGAAACGAGATAGAGCGGCCGTTTTCCCCTTTTTAAAGAGAGAGGCTGTCAGTTCAGGTTTCATTATGAGGACCAAAACCGCATTCCCACCTTATACATGGGGGGGGGGTTCAGGACGAATTCAGAAGATCTTATCGCGAGGCAGCCTGAAAAATTTTTCAGCACACTAATCAGTCGGCTCGATTTCAGATCGCGGCCACGGGAATAGACGAGGCCGCGGAAGTTAGAGGTAAAGCTTGTTCCGCCAGACAAATTACTCCACCCGGTCCCACTGCCATCTTTAATTTTTCCAGTACTCGAAAATGGCGGACGTCATTGCGGGAAGGAGAAGCTGTCTTCTTGAATTCCAGAGGATATACCGTATCGTCCTGCACGATCAGCAAGTCTATTTCCTTCAAATCCTTATCCCGATAATAGTAAAAAGGGGCCCGGCGGCCGTTGTGCCAATAGGATTTCAATAACTCCGCAAGAATCCAGGTTTCCAGAATCGCCCCTGACATTGCTCCTGCGCCCAGAGTTTCCGGGCTCGACCATTCGGTTAGATATGCGCATAAACCGGTATCCAGAAAATATAACTTCGGTGTTTTCACAAGCCGGCTCGTTAAATTCGTATGATAAGGCTCCAGCAAGTATATTATTCCTGATGCCTGGAGTATCGAAAGCCAGTTTTTCGCTGTATTGAAAGAGACATCCGCATCCCGAGCCAGCTCCGCCATATTCAGAATCTGGCCTGTCCGGGCAGCCGCCGCCCTCAGAAATCGCAAAAAGGCAATCTCATTACCGACACGAGCCAGGTCACGTATGTCGCGCTGCAGATAACTTTGTACATAAGAGCTGTAAAACAAATCCCGGTCCATGGATTCATTCAAGGACAGAGCCGGGAAAGAACCGCGCCAGATCATCCGGTACAGCTCCTGCATCCGAATCGTCCCGCCGGTACGGGTTCGCCGCTGTATCGTATCGGGTATTGGCAGAAACGGCCGGAATTCCTGGCTCTGCCGGGTGATTTCCCGGCGGGAAAAGCCGAGAAGCTGTACTACCGCAACCCGACCGGCCAATGATTCCGAGACCCCTTTCATCAGGTGAAACTGTTGTGAACCAGTAAGCCAGAACAGCCCCGGCTGACCGATTCTGTCGACTTCAATCTTTATCAGGGGAAACAATCCCGGCGAATACTGGATTTCGTCGATCAGCACCGGCGGGGGAAAGCGCTGCAGAAAAAGGGCAGGGTCCTCCCTGGCCAGGCTCAGGACCAGGGGATCATCCAAAGTGACAAACTTTCTATTTTTTTCGCAAAGATGCCTCAAAAGTGTAGTCTTACCGACCTGTCGCGCGCCGGTAACCAGCAGAACTGGGAAATCTTTCTGAGCTTCCTGCAGATAAGTTTCAAGAGTTCTTGGCAAATACATTTGAAAAAATCCTCAGAAAATCGTCCAAATTGCATTACAATTGCAATATAGACGATTTCTGAGACGTTGTCAACCGTGCAGAGAGCGGAAAGGCAGGATTTGCGTAAAGAATCTTTAAAAGTACGAGGCCTCCGGGAACTATTGATATTGTGCACCGGATTCAGCCGGGGTGCGCGGGACCGGCCGCCGTACGCGGCCAGTCCCGGGCGGCCGGGGTCGATATCAGGTGGTGTGCAGGAATTTCGAGACGAACGGGGATTCGCCCACCTGGCGTCTGACGAAATGGCCCGAGGGTCCTTTTTCCAGGAATTCCGCGAACCAGGCCTCGTGCTCGATCTCTTCGTGCAGGATCGCCAGCGCGAGGTCGTAGGTCCGGTGGTCCTTGCCGCAGGTCAGGTCGCAGACGTGGGTGTAGCCGCGCACCGCGCACTGTTCGGCCTTGAGCAGGACTTTCACGATGGCCTTGATGTCCTTCAGGTCCTTCGGCAGGTTAGCCGGCGGGCAGGCTGAAATGTCGTGAAATGCTTTCATGTCGTCGGGAAGCTTGCCCCCCAGCTCGTAAATCCTCGGCACAAGCGCCTCGAAGTGGTTCCGATCCTCGATACGCGCGTCCTCGGTTATCATTTTCAACCCTTCTCCCTCGAAGCCGATCAGGTTGACGCGCAGGATCGTGTAGTAGTAGTAGGTAGTCAATTCCGCGGCCGCATTGGCAACGAGGATCTTCACCAGCTCGTCCACATTCATTCACGCCTTGGCCACCAGATCTCTTGAAACGAGCGACATAACTGCCTCCTGAGGCTGAATAGTTGGTGAAAAAAAATTACGAAAAGAGCGTCCGACGCTCGAGGGTGTGTTTTTTTCCCAGGACCTCCTTTTTGGGGGTCGCCGATTTCCCGGGTTTGCAAAGGATTACTAAATAGTAATTATTCTTAGTAAGCAGTGAAAAAAAATCAACTGCTTTTACATCCCTGGCAAATCCC